>JAESGK010000097.1_pt1 | contig 70317 bp, 72 predicted proteins | sample 9269681 | NCBI WGS metagenome assembly JAESGK01 (sample SAMN14515347, study PRJNA621673) | algae metagenome | isolation source: Timaviella obliquedivisa GSE-PSE-MK23-08B and co-occurring heterotrophs from... | place: USA: Grand Staircase Escalante National Monument, Utah | collected 2006-08-15
AGACTCCATCCATGAACTTGAACCATGCTCAGGAACAGAGCAGGGAACGAAGTCGCCTGAGAAGCCAAAACGTCAGGCGGAGCCGTTGAAGACCTTCCCGCTGAGACTGGTTCTTAAGGCCTGCCCGACGTTTGCCGATTACGCTAAGGGTGGTGCGATTGGGAGCTGGCGGGAAATGATGGGGGCGGCCGTGACTGTGCGGTCGATGCTCGGCGTTAGCCCATCGGCCTACCAGGATGCGTGCGACGCCATGGGGCCGGAGAACGCCGCCGTTGCGATCGCCTGCATCCTTGAGCGGGCAGGGCATATCAACTCAGCCGGCGGATATCTGCGAGACCTGACCCGGCGAACCGAGCTTGGCGAGTTCTCACTCGGGCCGATGCTTATGGCCCTGCTGAAAGCAAACGCTGGAGAAACTTTAAGAACCGGATAGCGATTGACAACTGTCACGGTTTTAACTGGCTGAAAAACATGGTGTTTTCAAGTTGTACGATTTTGACTGGTCCAAAAAGGCAAAAGACGGGGCTGCGAAGGGCCCCCTGCTCTGTCAGCTTTGCGCCCGCTATAGACCTCGCGATGGATGCGTAGCTCGTCTCGGAGAAAGCCGGTGCTTTGTGAAGCCAGTACCGTGTTCCCTCAGTCCGACAGAGAGTTAGTTAAACGCTGCGCTGAGCGTCTTTACTGCCTCAGGGCCGACGACGATCATTGGTGGTGTCATTCCAGTTGGACAGCGCCCGCAGAAGCTCGAACGCCGAGTGTCAGGACGCTCATATGGACGAACCACAATAAAGCGGCAGACAACCCGCATGCGATGAGCGCCAGAGGCGGCGCTTTATCACGCTGGCCCTACTTGTCGGACCCCTCCCTTGATCTCGCGCTGCTCTGTGCAGTTTCGAGCCCTTAATCAAAATAGATGACGGATAGATGGTAGCCAAAGGCCGGACAGAGTACGACGATACAAACGAGGCTTGCCAGATTTGCGCGGTGACCTCCTCGAGGTATTCGGTCTTGCGGAACATCTCGAGGAACTGTCCTTCAACCATGCCGTCGAGCGAGTCGCAGGATTGATCGGGTTTCCCATCGCGCATCCCGCGTGGCCAGGCGGCCCCGAATATCCTGGCCGTTCGAGGCAATGGTTCAGGGCCTCCGTCCAAACATGCTGGGCCGAGCGTCACAGAGTGTGGCAGAGATCGGCAGCCTGGCATTACCTCCGGTCGGACCGCAGCCTCTCTGATAATTTCACTCGAGCCGCCACCAGAACCCATCTGCTGCGGGAAGGTCCCTATGGTAGCATGGGCGGCATACCTAGGCGTTGCGGGAACGCATTCCGGCCGGGAAGAACGCAGACCAGTCTGGCATGGCTTCGCCGCCGGCGGTTCCAAGGTACTCTTCCGGTTTGGCGAGGAGGATGCGCTGCGGCGCTGCGTGACCGAGGCTACGAGGGCTTTCGCGAAGGCAGTCTCTATCTCAGCACCGGAGGCGGCTGGTCTCCGACCACCGACGCGGCCATACGTAGGCTTGCAGCACGCCCGGCTGCCCAACTCGTCGCCGCCACAGACGCCAATCAGCAGGGGGGAGAGATTCGCCAGTCGGCTGCGTGATATTGCCGATGCGTCCGATTGCGACTGGCCGCGCCTCAAACCGCCAGCCGAGGACTGGAACGACGCGCTGCGCGCGGGAAATAGAAAGAAGAGAAAGGAAAATGGAAAGGGGAGGAATCTTGCCGTATGCCCGCCGGGCGGGTCAAGGGTGAAGCTTCGCCCGGTAAAGCCAGCCCTTGACCCGTCCGGACGGAGAGGCGGCCTGAGGGGGTGGGGTCCAGAAGGGCTGAGGATACGATGGCGACCACGAGGATCAGCCACGCTTCAGGTCCGGACGAGGCCAAAGAAGCCCGATATGACCGTCACTTCGATCCGCAAAATCTGTCAGGGTACCGCCGATCGCCCGCAGATGTTCAGCCTGTTCGACCGCTATGCTCAGCGCCTTTTACCGCGGCGAATGGTTCGAAATCGACGAACGCTCTCAGGACTACATGTTCGCGATTCTGCCGCCGCTGTTCATGCATGGCAATCTGTTTGCCATGTGCGAATATCTCACCGGCTCGATCACCAGCGTCGTCTTCAAGCTCTCGCTCAACGGAACGATGCGACACTTCCATGCCTATTGCGCTCTCTTCGAACAGGGTTCGCTGAATCGTGTGCGCGATCCCATCACGCGGATTTAGGTCATCCGACGTGTGCCGATCCAGTCGGTCGGGCTGTCTTCGAAGTCTAAAACGTAGATGCGTGGGTTCCGACCGAGCGCGAGCTCACCACCGTCTTGCGATCACCCAAGAATCGCTGGTACAGCATCAACAGGCACCGAGGCACATTACGTGAAAAAAACCAACCGCAGCTTCACCGTCGAATACAAGAATGGGCGGCGCAGAGCAGAGCGCAAGCCGAATTCGATATGGGGAGATCTCGATTTGAAGTCGGTTGCTCGGCAGGCAAACGAAGCGGCGTTTTCCTTACCGGGCGAGCATGGAGACGCCGCCCAGGGTTTCCAGCCTGAAGGGCGAGACAGTTCGACAGAGCCGATGTTGACACCGGCGATGCCGCAGCCGAAAAATGCATCGGCCACAGAGGAGATCCCCATGCCCGACGAAAACGAAACCGTGACGGAAACGAACACGCCGGCCCCCATCGTGGCGCCCCTCGCGCCAGTAAAACAGCGAAAGCCGCGAACCGTAAAGGCCGCCGCGGACCCGTCCCCCTCCCAGGTCGTGGATGCGGCACCAGACAGCGTCACTCCGACAGCCGGCAAGCAGAAACGCGGCCGCAAAGCCAGGACGATCCCGGCTGCAGGTCCTGCTAAAAGCAAGCCTCTTAACCGGGCGCGTAAGACGACGAACGCTGCACCACCCACCACCCCGGCGGATCCAATCGACGACATGGCGGAGCTTCTGCGGCTCGAAGATGAAAACCGCAGCCTGCGCAAGCAGCTTTCCGCAAAGCTGCGGGCCGAGAATGCGGATCTGCGAAAGCGGCTCAATCTCGCTTGACGGGCGAAGGCGGGCCCGGCCAGTCGCGACCGTAAGGTCGCCGAGGTCGCGGCGGCCAACCGGTTCGCGCTCGCTTTGTGCAGGCGGGTAGAGCACGAGGTCAATGACAATGGCATCCTTATGGAATTTCGTTGCCCGTTTGACGTCGAGACGGCGCCCGGAGCCGCAGCGGCTCTTGCCTAGCCCTGACGTCGTCGAGCAACCGGGTGCCGCAAGGTTTCCGGCTGCCGAGACAGTCTCTGACGACGCGGCTCCCGTGACCGGACCGGCGCACGCCGGGGCGATCGCGGGGGAGCGCGGCAAAGCGGTAGACGCTGTCGACATTGAGGCGAGAGCCGGGACGGCACGGGCGACGGATGCTGCTGCTCATGCCGTGTCCGATCACGGCAGCAATGTTGCGGAAGAGCCCGACAGCCAAGCGTCCTTGCCAGCCCCACAGGCCTCTGCGCCAAGGCGACATAGGAACAGGGCCGCGAAAGCAGTCGCCGGATCCCAGCTTGCGAACGCTCCCACCGTTACCGCTCAGGCCATCAGCCTCGACGACGAGATAAAGCTCTTGCGCAGCGAGCTTATTCGCAAACTTCGGCTGCAGAACGCTCAACTCAAGACGATGCTGGAACGGTTCGAGCGTTAGGTCGCAGGCATGCCAACGATGAGTTGGCGGTGGCGGAAATAACGGCTCGCCGCATGGATCGGTTCCGGCGAGTGCCGCAGCGCCATTCTAGGCAGCACCACTCGTCTCCGCGAACACAGCTCGGCGATTCTGGCTAGAGGTGCGGTGCGCCCGACGTGACGCGTCAACAACAGCGCTCCACCGGAGCCACCGTTCTGCCAAATCCCCGGGCTCCGACTTGATAGTGTACATAATCTGTTGGCTAAAATCAGCGCTTTCCATCTCCGACAACCAAGCGCAGGTTCTCGAACACTCCCGGTGCAAACTGAAACTGTCGCGCCGTGCCGCGCCCCATCGAGTTCTTGCCGAGTGTCTCAAGCAGGATACCTCGCTCGACGAGGAGATCCATAGTTTCGATGACGCCGCCGCGCGTCATTCCGGTGATTTCTATTATATTCGACAGCGTTAGCTTTTCATGCGCCTGGTGCATCATGTAGAGGATATTCATCATCCCGATCTGCTTGATGCGGGACTGCGCCGATTCTCCCTCGATCGGCTTTTCCAGAATTTCACGCACTGCGAAGACAGATAACGCTTGGCTTTGCCATCGGTCGCTCAAATTGCTTGCCATTTGTTTAACTATCTATTATTTGCATAGTATGAGGGTTGAGGCGAGTCGCTTTTCAATCGTAGCTGACATTGGAGAAAACGGAGGGTAGGGGGCATGAGAGGCCTTTTCTTTCGAACGATCATCGCAGCGTTAGGGTTCGCCTCACTCTATACCATTTCGGAGCGAAGCGCTCGTGCCGACGAATGGGGGTGCCAGGTTATCCTGTGCCTATCCAATCCCGGCGGCGCGACACAATATGCCGAATGCAGGCCACCAATCGAAAAGCTCTGGAGCTGGCTTTCAAGAGGGCGTTCGTTTCCGACCTGCACGGGTGTCGGGTTTCAAAGCTCCCGCCCACGCTACGAACCATACTACTGCAATGCCGGCTACCGTTTGTCTGCTGGCTATGGCCCGCGTGGAAGTGAGGCGACGTGCATTTCTACATCGCCGCAGGCCGTGCGCGATAGTTTCTGCCGGCGGGATCGAGATGGCGGCAGTTCAAACGATGGCTCAGTTATGTCTCCGCGCTGGCAGAAGGAAAACGGTCGCTATCAGTGCATGGCCTATACCGTGGCCCGTCCGTTGGTGCGCGAGAAACCTCGATACATCGATGTAACGATCGACGGGGTCGGCAAGCAAAGGGTGTGGTTCTGAACATGCCCGTAGCCTTCCTCGATCTTGCGCAGACCTGCGCGCCCTTCATTGCGTCCAAAACGCTTGCGGGCGTCGTCAGCCTCGAAAGCCGGTTCGCTCCGTTCAACATCCGGATCAACAGTGGCGCCCCCCTCAAGCGGCAACCTTCAACGAAGGCTGAGGCAATCGAAATCGCGACATCATTGATGGCCGAACGCCATGACATCCAGTTGGGCCTCGGCGGCATCGGAGCAGATGAGCTTCCGAGACTCAAACTCTCGATATCCGACGCTTTCGATCCATGCCTTAACCTTCAGGCTACAGCGACGCTGCTCGACGGCTACTATCGCCTCGCGGTCAAGGTGGGCGCCGACGCCGCCAGGGCCGAGCGAGTCATGCTGCAGTCCTACTACGGACGTGACGACCCATCTGTCGGCGCCATGGTCAGCTACGACGATCAGGTTCGCCGCGAAGTCAAACGGCTCGGGCCGACCATCGGACGAGTGACAATTGGCGACACGGGGGAGGGGAGGGGGCCCGACGTCCCCGCTGAAATTCCCCAGGCAGACGCCGTTGCCGAGGTTGTGGCGGAAAATTCCCCGGAAAAAACAGACGCGAACTCCGCGGCGCCGGCATGGGACGTCTTCAAGATCCGGCGCCGATCATCCGTCATCGTGTTTCAAAACAGTAAAATGGAGCAGAGTGAATGACTTTCAGTTCCCGTTTCCGCCCGATTGCCGCCTCGACCGTGATGGCAATGGCCATCGTTGCGACATTGGCCGAGCCCGCCTTCGCGCAGGCCGCTGGCATCGAGACAATCCTGCAGAACATCGTCGATCTTCTCACCGGCAATATTTTCCGGCTATTGGCCACGATTGCGGTGATCGTCATCGCGATCGCGTGGATGTTTGGCTACATGGATCTGAGGCGGGCCGGTTACTGGATCATCGGCATCGGTGTAATCGCGGGCGCCTCAGAGCTCGTCGGCACCATCGTCGGGAGCTGATGGTGATGGCGGCCAGCCGACCGACGCTCGAACAGGACACGCTGTTCATTGCTTGCACGCGACCGGCGATGATCGCCGGTGTGACGATGGAGGCGATGGGCTTCAACGTCATGCTCACGACGATCTTCTACCTCGTTGCCGGTTCGATTGCCTATGCGCTGGTTGGCGTTGTCTTCCATTTCGTGTTTCGAGCTCTCGTCAAGCACGATCACAACATGTTCCGCATCCTGCTGGCTTGGATCGAGACACGCGGCCGTTCCCGCAACAGTGCCTATTGGGGCGGTGCAACACTCTCGCCTCTCCGACTAGCCCGCCGCTTTGACGAAAGGGATATTGGATTTGCCTAGCATCGCCACCCTCAGATCTCGTGAGCTCCTACCCGAGGCGTTCATTCCGTATGTGCGCCACATTGACGAGAAGACAATCGCGCTCGACTCCCGCACGCTGATGGTCATGGTCGCGCTGGACGGTGTGTCGTTCGAAACCGCTGATGTGCTCGACCTTAACGCCCTCTATCGCGACCTCAACACGCTCTATAGAAATATTTCCGATGAGCGGCTTGCGCTTTGGACGCACCTCGTCCGGCGTCGAGACAGCGACTACCCAGATGGAACATTTGCAACACCATTCTCTGCCGCGCTCAATGAGAAATACCGCGAGCGTATGGTCCGCGAGGACCTTTTCCGCAACGATCTCTATCTGACCGTCCTTTGGTCAGCAGGGCGCGATCCGGCCGACAAGGCGGCAAAGCTGCTATCGCGCCTTCGACGCGCCAAACGCCTTGATATGGAGCTCGACGAAGAGGCCGTAAAACAGCTTCAGGACAAGGTCGTCGATGTGATGGCGGGGTTGAAGCGTTTCGATCCACGTGCACTTTCTCTCTACGAGCAGGAAGGCATGCTTTTCTCCGAACCGAGCGAGGTGCTGCACCAGATCGTCGGCGGAAGGCGCGAGCGAGTGCCGCTCACCGAAGGTCGCATCGCCTCGGCGATCTACTCGGATCGCGTCATCATCGGTCGGGAAACGATCGAGATTCGGCATGAGGCGGAAAGCCGATTTGCAGGCATGCTGAGCTTCAAGGAATACCCGGCCCGCACCAGGACCGGCATGCTGGACGGCGTCCTGACCAGTCCGTTTGAAGTCATTCTTTCTCAGTCGTTCTGCTTTGTATCGAAGGCGGACGCTCGCGTCATCATGGGGCGAAAGCAGAACCAGATGGTGAGTAGCGGTGACAAGGCGGCTTCGCAGATCGACGAACTTGACGATGCAATGGACGATCTGGAGTCGAACCGGTTCGTGATCGGCGAGCATCACCTGACGCTGTCCGTGTTCGCGACCACAGTAAAGGAGCTGACGGACAATCTCGCAAAGGCGCGCGCCAGTCTAACCAATGGTGGCGCCGTCGTGGCACGAGAGGATCTTGGCCTCGAGGCTGCCTGGTGGGCGCAACTGCCGGGCAATTTCCGCTACCGGGCGCGATCGGGCGCGATCAGCTCGAAGAATTTCGCAGCGCTGTCACCATTCCACTCCTATCCGATCGGGCAGAAGGACGGCAATGAATGGGGACCGGCTGTCGCTCTGCTCAAGACCGCCTCGGGGTCGCCGTACTACTTCAATCTCCACTATGGTGATCTCGGAAACACGTTCATGTGCGGACCATCGGGAGCCGGCAAGACCGTGATCGTGAATTTCATGCTGTCGCAGCTGGAAAAACACGATCCACATGTGGTTTTCTTCGACAAGGATCGGGGCGCGGACCTCTATGTCCGCGCCGCCGGTGGTTCCTACCTGCCACTGAAGAATGGCGTCCCCACCGGCTGCGCTCCCCTGAAGGCCCTCGACCTTACGGCGGAGAACAAGGTGTTCCTGGCACGTTGGGTCGGCAAGCTTGTGGGTTCAGGAACGCGGGAACTGACTGTCACCGAACTTCGCGACATCTCCGCCGCGATCGATGGCCTTGCGGACCTGCCCGTTGACCGGCGGACGATCGGCGCACTCCGGACTTTCCTCAATAACACGGATCCGGAAGGGATCGCCGCCAGGCTCCGCCGGTGGGAGAGGGGAGGGCCACTCGGCTGGGTATTCGACAATGTCATCGAGGATATAGGCTTTGGCGATTTCGGCGGGTCAGGCAAGTTCATCGGCTACGACATGACCGACTTCCTCGACAACGAGGAAATCCGCACACCGCTGGTGGCCTACCTTTTCCACCGTGTAGAGCAGCTGATCGACGGTCGCCGGATCATCATCGTTATCGATGAATTCTGGAAGGCGCTCCAGGACGAGGGGTTCCGCGATCTTGCGCAGAACAAGCTGAAGACCATCCGCAAACAAAATGGATTGATGCTGTTTGCCACGCAAAGCCCACGCGACGCGCTGAACTCGCCGATCGCGCACACGATCATCGAGCAATGCCCGACACAGATCTTTCTCCCCAACGCGCGCGGCAACCATGCCGACTATGTCGACGGGTTCAAGCTCACAGAGCGCGAATACGAATTGATTGCGCGCGAGCTTTCGGTCGAGAGCCGGAGGTTCGTGTTGAAGCAGGGACACAACAGCGTCGTCGCCGAGCTCGACCTCAACGGCTTCGATGACGAGCTCGCCATCCTTTCCGGTCGGACCGCCAATGTCGAACTTCTCGACGTGATCCGCGCGGAGGTTGGGGATGACGTTAAGGATTGGCTTCCCGTTTTCCAACAGCGAAGGAGTGCAAGCTGATGGCTTCCTATCGACTTCAAGGCGCGGTGCTCGCCATGGCACTTATTCTTTCCGCCGAAGGTGCAGCAGGGCAGGGGATTCCGGTCATCGATCAGACGGCAATCGCCAAGCAGATCGAAAGCATCGTACAGCTCAAGTCACAACTAGACGCGCTCAATCAGCAGATCGAGCAGGCACAGCAGCTTTATGGCTCGCTCAACAAGCTGACCGATATGGCGGATGTCGCGAACGTCCTCAACGATCCGGCGATCCGCAAGGCGCTTCCGTCCAATTTCGCCGCCATTGATGGTTTGCTCAAAGGCAACGGCACCGGAGTGTTCGGCGATTCCGCATCCAAATTCCTGGAGGATAACTCGACCTACCGCACAAATGCCGACGATTTCTACGCCACAGAACTGTCCCGTCTCCAGAGCCAAAACGCGGGCCAGATGAGCCTTGGCCAGCAAATCTACGATGCCGCGACCAAGCGCATCGATGGAATCGATCAGTTACGCGAGAAAATCTCTACCGCAGGCGACGCCAAGGAGATCGGGGATTTGCAGGCTCGCCTGCAGGCCGAACAGGCATTCCTACAGACCGACGTCCTTCGAATGGAGGGGTTGCGGATGGTGCAGCAAGCCCAGACCCAGGTCGATGAACAACGCAAAGCAGAGGATTGGCGCCAACGCATGGACGCAATGAAGGCGGCACTGCAGTGAGGTGCGTCTCGATTTTCGTACTCCTGGTCCTGCTGGCTGGCTGCTCGCGGGAGTCCGAGCGAACTTACACCGTCGAAGAGTTCGTCGCCGACGCCGAGCTGCTGAGCCGCACGATTTCTGGGTGCCGCGACAATCCGGGCGAGCTGCGCAACACGCCCAATTGCCGCAACGCGGAAGCGGCGGACGGCAAGCTCCGCCTCCGGAACATGCGCAAAGCGCTGGGAGGTTGATCCGATGTACCAAGTGTTCGAGTTCATCGATGGGCAGTTCAAGCAACCGCTGGAGACGTTCGTCTCGGATGGGACGTCGAATATCGCCGAGTGGGTCACCGGCCCCCTGACGGCAGCCGTGACACTTTACGTGGTCCTCTATGGCTATCTCGTCTTGCGCGGCTCCATACAGGAGCCCATCCTCGACTTCGCTTTCCGCGCGATCAAGCTCGCGATCATCGTCATGCTGGTCAAGAACGCTGGCGAATATCAAACCTATGTCACGAACATCTTCTTCGATGTTTTGCCGCGCGAGATCGCACAGGCCCTGAATACGGGTGCAGCGCCGAGCGCCAGCACCTTTGACAGCCTGCTCGACAAAGGCCAGGCTTCTGCGACCGATATCTGGTCTCGCGCTTCCTGGCCGGTCGATATTGTCACCGGCGTCGGCGGCATGATGGTGATCGCCGTCAGCTTTCTGGTCGCGGGGATCGGCTACGTCGTTTCCCTCTATGCACGGTTGGCGCTGGCAATCGTCTTGGCCATTGGGCCAATCTTCATCGCGCTCGCCATGTTCCAGTCGACGCGGCGCTTTACCGAGTCCTGGATCGGGCAGCTTGCAAACTTCGTGATCCTGCAGGTGCTCGTCGTTGCCGTCGGCTCACTGCTGATCTCCTGCATCGATTCCACCTTCACCGCCATTGATAGCTACAGCGACGTTCTGATGCGTCCAATCGCACTCTGCGCCATCGGGATCGCTGCCCTTTATGTGTTCTACCAGTTGCCCGGCATTGCGTCAGCTTTGGCCTCTGGCGGCGCGTCGCTGGTCTACGGCTACACGACTGCACGAGACGCACATGAAGGCATGCTGGCTCGAGGAACCTCTTACACCGGGCGTATGATCGGTCGCGGAGCCCGCTTTGCGGGCCGGGCGTTCGGCTCGAGGAATGCCGGCGCATGACACACTTCAGAACAATAAGAAAAGGCCTGCCTGAATGATTAAGCCTGCCGTATTGCTCGTCATTGCAGCCACGCTTGGCGGCTGCGCATCACTGACCTACCCTTTGCCGAAATGCGACGGCTATTCACGCCGACCTCTGAACCGCTCGATGTGGGAATGGGAGGCCGACAGCAAGCTGAAACACCAGCAATCCAACGCGAGCTCCTCGACGTCCGTGACACCCTTTGTCGAAGAGGTAAGCGAGCCCGCAGCCTTTGCGCATCTGGACATCGACGATTCCTATCGCCGCTGTGAGGGATGAGGGCATGGTGACGACAGATAATCTCAAGAATTACTTTGAAAAAGCACGTCGTTTCGACCAGGACCGGATGATGCAGATCGAACGGTCGAACAGGATCGCCTGGTCGATTGCTATCGCCTCAGGCATTGTCGCCGGCGTGTCCGTCTTTGCGATAGCGGGTCTCACTCCCCTCAAGACGGTTGAACCCTTTGTGGTGCGTGTCGACAATTCGACGGGCATCGTCGATGTCGTGTCGGCGTTGACGTCGACAGCCGGCACCTACGACGAGGCCGTGACGAAATATTTCGCCGCCAAATATGTCCGCGCCCGCGAGGGTTACGTTTGGAGCGAAGCACAAGAAAACTTCCGCACCATCGCTCTGTTGTCGACCCAACCAGAACAGACACGGTTCGCGGCAGTGTACCGCGGCAGCAACCCGGAATCGCCTCAGAACATCTACGGTCGTGGGGCCACGGCGAGGATCGATATCGCTTCGATTTCTCTGATCAATCAGAATGTCGTCTCGGTGCGCTACATGCGCACTATCACGCGCGGCGAGGAAGTGCGGACGACCCACTGGGTTGCGAGCCTTACCTATTCCTACGCTAACGCTCCGATGTCGTCGACGGACCGGCTCGTGAACCCACTCGGCTTTGTCGTCAGCGAATATCGTGCAGATCCGGAGGAGGTGAGATGATGCGCATCACACCAATCGTCGCACTCGTCCTTTCAATTTCCATGTCGCCCGCGCTTGCGCTGGAGATTCCACGAGGCGCCTCGCAAGACAGTCGTGTCCGCTTTGTGAACTACCAACCCTATAATATCACGAAGGTCGTCGGCACCTTGCGGTCATCTGTACAGGTCGAGTTCGCGGCGGACGAAGAAATCGCCCATGTGGCGCTCGGCAACAGCGTCGCCTGGGAAGTCGCGCCGGCAGGTAACATCTTGTTTTTGAAACCACGTGAGAACCAGCCGGTGACGAACATATCCGTGGTGACGACGCGCCGGGATGGGTCGACCCGTAGCTACCAGATGGAATTGACGGTGCGTGACGGTTCTGTTGAGGCCGGGCAGAACACCTATTTCTACGTGAAGTTCAGGTATCCAGGAGATGAAGCTGAGCTTCGCCGCCAGCAGGCAGCATCGAGGGCGCTCGCCGCCCAAGCGAAGGACGCCGACAACGTACTGGCCCTCCACGAAGCGTATGGCCCTCGAAATTGGCGCTATTCGGCTCAGGGCTCCCAGGCACTAGAGCCGCAAAGCGTCTACGACAACGGAAAGATCACGACGTTCGCTTTTGTGGGCAACCAGGAAATGCCCGCGATTTATATGGAGAATTCCGACGGGTCCGAAAGCCTTGTTCCAAAGTCGGTCGACGGAAATCTGGTGATGGTGCACGCCATCAGCCGCAAGTTCATCCTGCGTCGAGGCAAGGATGTGCTTTGCGTCTTCAATGAGGCCTACGACCGCGTCGGCATCAACCCCGACACCAATACGACGTCTCCCTCGGTGGAGCGCGTCGTGAAAAACGATGTCGCCGGGCAATAGGGAAGGGAACGGTCATGGCTCAAGAAGATGAAGCTCGCATTCCCGGAGAGCGCGCGGAAACCATCACCGGTCGCCGTATCGACAACAACCCACTCTTGAAACGCGGCGCAGTGGCCATCGCCATCGTGGCATTTGTCGGCTTCGCCCTCTGGTCAACGACAGGCAAGAAAGAAAAAGACGAGAATACCCAGCCAGAGCGGGTTGTTATTCGCCAGACAAATCCCTTTGAAGCCGCCAAGGAAAAAGCCGAGCCGGCTCAGGTAGTTCCGGAAGTGAAGTTGCCGACGCCCGTTGTCGAACCCGTCATCGAAGAGAAGGATGAATTGCTCGATTCAGCCCGTCGGGCGCCCGTAATGGCCTTCAGCAGCGGGCAGAAAAACGCGAATGAGCGACGGGACCCTGCCAACGCGGATACTTCTGACAATGGCAATTTCGTAGCGCTCGACAACAACATGATGGCTCAGAACCAACAGCCCAGCGATCAGCAGCGCTTCGATGGTCTGCTGCGGCCGACCCGGCTTGAGGGATCACGCGCCGGTACGCTTGGAAATCGTGACTTCATCGTCGCGATGGGGACTTCGATCCCCTGCGTACTCGAAACGGCGTTGGCGTCCGACCAGCCAGGTTTTACCAGCTGCGTGATTAACCGCGATGTTCTTTCAGACAACGGCCGGGTCGTGCTGATGGAAAAGGGCACGCAGGTTGTCGGAGAATATCGGGGCGGGCTTCAGCGCGGACAAAAACGCCTGTTCGTTCTCTGGAATCGAGCCAAAACTCCAAAGGGCGTGATCGTTACGCTCGCATCGCCAGCGACCGACGCGCTCGGTCGCGCCGGCGTCGACGGCTATGTCGACACCCACTGGTGGGAGCGCTTCGGCAGCGCCCTTCTTCTTTCTATTGTCGGGGATGCGACCAGCTATGCCAGCAGTCGGCTGCAGGATAGCGATCTTGACGCGCAGAACACCACGAGCGCCGGTCAACAGGCGGCCGCCATTGCGGTCGAACAATCCATCAACATCCCACCGACGCTGAACAAGCACCAGGGTGAACTGGTTTCGATCTTTGTTGCCCGCGATCTCGACTTTTCCGGGATCTACCGTCTTCGGGTGACGGAACCCAGGAACCGCATTTTCGACCGTGCAGTGCTCGGGGATTTTTCGCCGCGGTCGACGCTCGTAACGAAGTAGGGTAGGAAATGTCGCAGGGGCAGGATTCGGCTGTTGTTAGCGAGCTCTTGAAGCCGTTTTCGACATACCTCCAGGACGCGTCCCTCTATGAAGTGATTGTGAATCGGCCCGGGCAGGTGCTGACGGAAGGTCCCGGCGGTTGGCGGACCCATGAAACGCCGGAACTGACCTTCGAAAAGCTCATGCGGCTCGCCCGGGCCGTCGCTAGTTTCTCCCATCAGTCGATCGACGAAACACGTCCGATCTTATCGGCGACACTTCCAGGCGATGAGCGGATCCAAATCGTCATCCCGCCGGCGACCATGAAAGGCACCGTAAGCATCACCATCCGAAAGCCTTCGTCGGTCGACTTCAGCCTTGATGACCTGGAGGACAATGGATTTTTCGAGAAAACGCGCGCAGCGTCTGGTGTTTCATCCTCTCTGGATGAGGAGCTAAGCGAAATCTATCGAGCTGGCCATTTTAAGGATTTCCTGCGGCATGCAGTCATCGCCCGCAAGAACATCATCATCTCGGGTGCCACGGGTTCGGCCAAAACCACTCTCTCGAAAGCGCTCATCAAACACATTCCCGATAACGAGAGGATCATCTCGATTGAAGACACCCCTGAGCTGATGATCTCGCAGCCAAATCATGTGCGGTTATTTTACTCGAAGGGCAGGCAGGGTCTTTCTCTTGCGGGGCCGCGCGAGCTCCTGGAGTCATGTCTTCGTATGCGGCCGGATCGCATTTTGCTTCAAGAGCTTCGCGACGGCACTGCGTTCTACTACATCCGCAATGTCAATTCCGGCCATCCCGGCTCAATAACGACTGTTCATGCGAATTCCGCTGCACTTGCCTTCGAGCAGCTGGCGCTCTTGGTAAAGGAGTCCGACGGTGGAGCCGGCATTGATCGCGCCGACATCTTCACTTTGCTGAAAACGGGGATTGATATTGTGGCGCAGTGCGTGCGCGAAAATGGAAGATTCCGGTTAGCAGAAGTGTTGTTTACAGGGGCATCGAACACTTGAGATCGCGACATTTTCTTAAGGTGACCGCTTTGGTGTCAAGCTCTTCAAAAGAGGCCGCTCGTGCCCGCCAACTTGACCGCCCGCGCTCGGAATCGCCATCCCATTGAATTTGTCTACAATTTTCTGCTCCAGCGTGGTGCCGACAGAACGATTGGGCCTTGAGCGGGACGGGTGGCGGCGCACGGGAGAGGATGGCCGTCGGCGGCTGGTTGGAAGACTGAGAGAGTTTCCGACTGGCTCGCCGAAGAACCGGGAGCGCGCCTATAATCGAACTCTGAGGGCCGTTCGGCATATCATGCCAAAGCGGAAGGCTGTCTCAGATGGTCCGCAGCCGGCCAAGAGGTGGATACCGGCCGGAAGCGGTGAGGGCGGCGGATGTGGTTGGAGGAAGAGGGGGGAAGGAGGGTTCGTGGCGGGTTGAGGTTGTCGGAGAGAGGCTCCGGCCAATCCGCCACGGAGAAACGACATGGCACAGGCCATCCAGAAAATCACGCTCAACGCCGGGCGCGACGTCCCCTTTAACAAGCTCGTTCTCAGCCAAGAGAACGTGCGCAAGACCAAGGCGGGCGTCTCGATCGAGGAGCTTGCCGAGGATATCGCCCATCGCGGACTGCTGACCAGCCTCAATGTCCGCGCTGAAGTCGATGCCCATGGCAACGAGACCGGCATCTATCGCATTCCGGCGGGCGGCCGCCGCTATCGCGCGCTGGAACTGCTGGTCGCACAGAAGAAACTGTCGAAGACCGCCGCCATTCCATGCATCGTCAGCAAGGGTGACACTCTCGAAGTGGAGGATTCGCTTGCCGAGAACAGCAAACGCGTCGATCTGCACCCGCTGGACGAGTTTCGAGCCATCATGACACTGCGCGAACAGGGGCTCGACGAGGAAGAGATCGCCGCGCGCTTCCATATGTCGGTCGCAACTGTGAGGCAGCGCCTGCGGCTGGCGTCGGTCTCGCCGCGTCTGCTCGATCTCTACGCCAATGATGAGATGAAGCTCGGGCAAGTCATGGCATTCTCGATCACCAATGATCACGTTCGGCAGGAACAGGTCTGGGACACGATCTCGCGGTCGCACAACCAGGATCCCTATTACATCCGGCGGATGCTGACCGAAACCGCGGTCCGCGCCTCCGATCGCCGCGCCGTCTACGTCGGTATTGACGTCTATGAGGCAGCAGGTGGTGTCGTGATGCGCGACCTGTTCGAGCAGGACAATGGCGGATGGCTGCAGGATCCGGCACTGCTCGAACAGCTCGTGCTCGAAAAGCTGACAACCGACGCCGAAACGCTGAAGGCCGAAGAGGGCTGGAAGTGGGTCGAGGCCGCGTTCGACTTCTCCTACGGCCACACCTCCGGTCTTCGCCGATTTTACGGCGAACGTGCCGAATACACGGACGAAGAGCTTGCACGTCACGATGCGCTGAAGGCGGAATACGACAGGCTCGATGCGGAATATGCCGAGGCGGAGGACCACTCCGAGGAAACCGAGGCGCGGCTTGAGGAACTCGGTAGCGAGCTGGATGCCCTCAATGACCGGCCCTACGTCTTCGACAGGCAAGACGTCGCCCGCGGCGGAGCCTTCATCTCGCTCGGTGCCAATGGCGAATTGAAGATCGAGCGCGGCTTCGTCCGGCCGGAAGACGAAGCCGTCGTAGAGTCGAACAGCGGTGATGCCGATGATGGCGGCAGCGATCGGGACGATGGTGGCGAATCCATTGTCGCCTCGGCGAACGGCGGCATCTTGGTCAACGGCAAGCCGGTCGGCGTCGAAGAACCGGAAGAAGACGACGGCAAGGTTCGTCCGCTTTCCGATCGCGTCATCGAGGATCTGACGGCCGCCCGCACCGTCGCGCTCCGCAATGCTTTGGCCAATGACCCGGTGATGGCCTTCATCGCCGCCCTGCATGTCGCGGTCCTGAAGATCTTCTACAGATACGGGGCTGACTCGTGCCTCGAGATCACGCTCCAGCACACCGCGTTCAGCCAGACGCAGGGGCTCGGCGATACGGTCTGGGCAAAGGAGATCGAACAGCGGCAGGAATCCTGGGGCTATGACCTTCCCGGCAACGCTGACGAGGTCTGGAACTATCTGATCGCGCTCGACCAGGATAGCCGCATGTCACTGTTTGCCCATTGCGTCTCATTATCGGTGAACACGACCGTGCAGGCGTGGAACCGGCGGACGAAGGAAACGGCTCATGCCAAGCAACTTGCCCGTTCGCTCAAGTTCGGCATGGTCGCGGCCGGCTGGACGCCGACGGTCGACAACTATCTCGGCCGCGTCACCAAGGCGCATATCCTGCAGGCGGTCCGCGAGGCGAAGGGCGAACAGTCGGCGCAGCTGATCGATCATCTCAAGAAGCCCGACATGGCGCGCGAAGCCGCCCGGCTGCTGGGAGGCAGCGGATGGCTCCCCGAAGTGCTGCGGCTCCCGGTCGATCAGACCCACGCGGAGGCAGAGGTGGATGCTGCGGCTATGGACGCTGGTGTCGAGGACGATACCACTGAGGCCGCCAACGTCGAGCTGCCGGCCTTCCTGACAGAAGTCGTGGATGCCGGAGAAGCGGCCACCGACCCGATCGATGACGACGGCGAACATCTCGAAGCCGCCGAGTAACCACTCAAAAACGCACACTCACGAAAGCCCGGCCACTGCGCCGGGCTTCTTTGTTCTTTAGGAGCGCCGTCATGCCTGCCTATACGATTGAAACGACCTACACCTTGCCGATATTTCGGCATGGGACCTATATCGCTGAGACGCCCGAAGCCGCCTGCAAGACGGCCCTCGGCGACGACAACTGGGAGTCCTTGAAGAAAGACTACGATTCCTCAGGCGAGATCCACGTGACCGGCATCTGGGAGGGTGAGAACACCGCTTATGCCGGATCGCCGATCACGATACCGTCGCAGTTCGATGAAGAAATTCAGCGCCGGGCTCACCACTTCGAGATCCTGCTCGGTCTGCTGAAGATGTTGTTCCACGAGGTCCTGGCGGGGCGATCTCCATCAATCGAGCGGCTGGATAAATCGGCCTGGGCGATTGCGCGGGGCGAGGCTATACTCGCCTATGCACCCGATCCCGCCGAGTCGGCCGACGGGCCAAAGCCGAGCCATGTCCTTGCACGTTTGCAGGAAGAACGCGTCCGAAGCGCGATCGCCGCTGTGCTTGATATCGATCGCGACTTCGAGGGGCTTTCACCAGGTTCTGTGAGCGATGCGGAGATCCGATCGGCTTGCGAGTCCATCGCAACAACGATGGACTACTCCGATGCGGTGAGCAATGCCGAGTTTCATGCGGCAATAGCAGCAATCCGGGCGACGCAGCGTCGCCTTCATCCGGATTAAGTCCCCTCGGACCGCTCTGACATTTGAACGCCGTCCCGCGTCCATCAAGTACCCCGCTTTCCATTCCATCCGTCCCGACCGTCGCGTCGGGCTTCTGCGTGTTGTCGATCAGCGAACCCGCGTCTGCATTTGTCGTCCTGCGCGCAGGCAAAAGGTTGCGGCTGCGACCAGCCTCAAAGGGAAGAGTGGGGCCGGGGAAGGGGCGAGGCCAGGCTCTGGAGAGAGGGGCGCCTGGTCGGAATCCTGTTTCCTCTCTGGAGAACGATCGATGTCGATATCTGAAGTCACACCCCAAACTGCCTCCATCGTCACTGACGAGCGCCGCCTGGAATTCCTGCCTACCCTGTTCGGGCGCTCGCTCCTGATGATCGGCGAGAACGCGGTCTACAGCCTCATGGAGCGGCTCAGCCCCCTCGATTATCGCGGCGGGTTCTGGGATTTCTACGAACATGCGGGCAAACCGCTGTTTCTGGCGCCGAGATCCAAATCGCGTTTCCGGATCACCGGCGAGATCACCGGGTTTCAGGGGGAAGTCTCGGCGGAGGCTGCCGGGATTATCGCCACACTTTTTGCCTTCTCGCATCTCTCCTTCCAGCATCAATCCGAGCATCTCTCGGAAGGCTATGGCCGCCTCTACGCCTATTCGGCCGACCACCCGGAAGCCGCCGAGATTTTTCAGGCGATCGACTGAGGCATTCATGCGTGCCGGTCTAGATCGGCACAGCAATCTCGCAATGTGGGCGGATCGATCCGGACAGGTTGCTGTCCGGACGATCCGTCCCACAATTCCAAAAGGTAGAAATCAATGACAGAATTGGAAACCCGCAATTTCGTGACCATCTCGACAGGTCACGTAAGCGCCGAAACCGCCCGGATGCTTGACAGTACACCCTGCACGGAATGGTCTTGCGTCGGAGGGAGGTATGCTGACTATGGCTGGTTCTTCTACGCCCATGACGAAAACGCTGGCGAAGCGGACCAGCGCATTCCCGACGATCTCTTTGCCGTCATGACATGGGCTCGCCGGAACGGATTCAGCCATATCCTGCTCGATCACGACGCAGAGCAGGTCGATGATCTGGCATGGCATGACTGGTGACGCTGGCACATCAGCGATCGTGCCGTTCAGCGCAACAATCGCCGTTCGAGGAAAGATTGCATGTCTCGCCGACCGTCCATGACGCTGTAGACAATCACATCCTCTCCCATGACGCGATAGATCATTCGCCATGGCTTGTGATGCAGTTCACGATATTCGGTGATGCCCAGTCCGACCAATTCCTTCGGCACATTTCCTCGACCCGGGAAATCCTTAAGTCCCAGACAGGCTTGTTCGATTTCCCCGAGAATCCGCTCGGCGGTTTGGACGCCATCCCGACTGGCGAGGAAACGGTAGAGATCTTCAATATCCCGTTCCGCGTCCTCAGCAAAGAGGACCTGATACGGCATCAGGTTTCAGAGTTCGACAGGTGGGCGCGTAGGCGTGCGAAGGTTTCTTTCGCAGGGCGAACTTTTCCATCCTCGACCTGCTTGTTGGTCAGCGCCAGCACCTTCAAAAGCGCCAGCGTTTCCTGCGTCTCCTCATATTGCGTGACGTCCTGAAGCACGGCTTTTGCCTCGCCATGCAATGTAATCACGACAGGCTTCCGGTCATCGCCAAGCTGGCGAATGACTTCCGGCGCATGAGCCTTGAGGTAGCTGATGGGCTTGACCTGTTCCGAGAATTTCATCGATCCGAACTCCTTTTGACCAGAATATAGACCGTTAATGGTCTGATTGGAAGCCATCATTGCGGGGTTGCAAGAGGGAGAGGAGGGCGGTTTCTTGGCGCGCGGCGGCTGCTGGAAGGCCAGAGAGAAGGCTTCCAGCAGCCGCCTGCATCGCTGCGCCAGTCTGACAGCGACGTTATCCACTCTTCCCCTCACCAGCCCGGTAACCGCGAAAGCGGTCAGCCGGGCTCTTTCGTTTCAGGAGACTTCATCATGAACACCATGATTTCCAACCAGCTACCGACATCGTCCGGATTCAAGGTCGATATATCCCGCGGCGAACGCATCGGCCGCGTTTCGTCAGAATGGTTTTCGCGTCCCGACGACGAGCGCTATCTGTCGCTTTCCGATTTGCATCGCGCCGTCAGCGCCAGGACGGAACGCGCTCGCGTTCGCACAGTCGAGACTGCCGAGATCCGCGTCGAGGCGACCCGCGACAATACTGAGCGCCTGTCGCTGATCGTTCCCGGCGGGCGCGAGCCGTTGGCCCCGACGCACTGGAGCTACGGTCAGCTCTGCAGCCTGGTCGGCGCACCTGCGAGCTACATGCGCCAGCTGCCCGCGCCGCTTGCGGCGATCAATCTGCAGCACGGGCTCCTCAATCACAATGCCGAAATGGTCAAGATGCTCGAGATGGACGACGGCCGCCTTGAACTGCGAGCGGTGACCGGTCCCGAATACGGGCGGATCTGGGATAAGGATCTGATCGCCGCAATCATGAACATTGCAGGCAATGGCACAGGCGACACGATCTGGAAGGTTCCCGGTCTGCTCGACTGGTCTACGATGACCCACAATCCTTTCGTCGACATCACGAAGGACACCACGACGCTGTACGCCAGCGATCGCGACGTCTTTGTCTTTCTCTGCGATGACACGCATCCGATCGAAGCCGGACGACTAGCGAATGGCGAGCCTGATTTGTATTTTCGTGGCTTCTACGCATGGAACAGTGAAGTCGGCTCCAAGACGCTTGGCGTTGCCAGCTTTTACCTGCGAGCCGTATGTGCCAACAGGAATCTCTGGGGCACAGAGAATTTCGAGGAAATCACCATTCGTCACTCGAAATTCGCGGCCCAGCGCTTCGCGCACGAAGCAGCCCCGGCGTTGACGAACTTCGCCAATTCTTCGCCTGCGCCGTTCATTGCCGGCATTCGCGCCGCCCGTGAACGTATCGTCGCCCGAAACGAGGAGGACCGCTCGGACTTCCTGCGCAAGCGCGGCTTCTCAAAGGCCGAAACCGGCAAGATCATCGAAACCGTTCTCAGCGAGGAGGGAAGACCTCCGGAATCGATTTTTGACTTTGTGCAGGGAATCACCGCCCTTGCGCGGCGAAAGGCGCATCAGGACACCCGCCTCGAACTTGAAGCCAAGGCGAAGAGACTGCTCGAAAGCGCAGCCTGACCACGTCAACTCGAGCACAAATCCTTATCCATCCCTTTCATCGCCCGGCCATCGCGCCGGGTTTTTTCCGTTCCCGGAAAGGAAACGTCATGACCGCACTCGAAACCAGAATCTATAGCCACCCACCCATTCCACTGGCAAACATCAGCCTGCTCGAAATGCTGATCCTCACCAACGTGCTCGAGTGCAGCGAAACGGAAGCGGGCCTTGTCCTGTTCACGGATGTCGGACCGACCAACCCGGTCCGTGTGGCGCGCAGCGAGCTGATCGCTGCCTTTCACGCCTCAGCACAATATGCCGAGGATCCGCTCAACATCTTCATCGCCGACCGTGTCCTCGCTCTTCTGCCGGCAGGCGGCAACACGGTCGAGGACGATGCAATGGTCGAGATCGACCTTAGCGGGTTCCCGTGGCAGTTCGTGGTGCAGGGCATCGTTGCGCGATCACCGGATCTGCGCGAGGTTATAGTGATCCAGTGGACGAACCACCCCTCGCAACGTCCGGAGAGCTTTGGTGCCAGCGTTTCGCTGATCACCGCCAAGGCCATCCATCACGCCACGAGCGAGGACCTTCTCGCCCGGTTCAGGCTTCAGGACAAGGCCATCCCGCCTGCGGCGCCAACTGCTGCCTCTTCAGCGGACGACAGAGTTTTGATCAGCGGCGCTGCAAGCGACCCGTTTACCGTGAAAGCCCTTGAGACGGCTCTCTGCCTATGGGAGGCCATGCTCTATTTCCGTGGGTTGCATCAGGATGGACGGCCCGTCCCGGATACGATCGTCCGCATGTCGGAAGTCTGGGATACCATCGGATGGCAGGCGATGCGTTCCCATGTTCGCGCGATCGTGCCCCTTGCGCTCGACGTCCACGCCGACGTTTCCGAGGACCTTGAGGAACAAGGTTTCACCTTCGATTTCGATTTTGCGCGGGCGCTCATTGAGACACTGCGATGGTCCGAGGACGCGGCCCCTCGCGAAGGCGAACCCGAAGAGTTCCTTGAACAGGTGATGGTTGCCGTCAGGCGCCATCGGCAGGACGTCGTCGCGCGGACCGCATCGAACACCAACCCGGCTTCATGCCAAATCGACTGATGAGAAGAGGCGCTTGCCTTTGACCCATGTGTTTACGGATCAAGGCAGCCGCGGGATATCGCCTTCCGCGACCCGCCAGACCCAGGGCGTGATCTCCGGCCTTGCCTCGATCATTTCCGCAAGCGCCTGCTCATATTCCTCTCCGGCGCTCGCTGGCACGATGAACATGGCGACCGGAGCCGGTTTCTGCTCGGGCAATGTCACCGAGACGATCGGCGCTTCGCGTGGCAGATTGAAGCGCAAGCCTTTGACGCTCTTTCGCTTGAGGTGGCTGAGCTTTTCCAGAAGCCGCAACTCGTGAATGTCCTCGAACGGCAGCCAGTGCTCGTTGACCACCATCAGCGCGACCTCTTCGACCGCTGCAATGCCGGCAGCGGAGACACCAAAGGTGGCGATGACGATCAGATGGAATGCCTCATTCGAGCGCCACAGTTCGAGCTCCACCTCGTAACGCCCAGCGAGCCGCCGCCATGCACCCTCGTCAATCATCAGCGGAAACGGCATGTGTCGCACGACGATCCTCTGCCCCTCACGCGCGGCGGAAAACTCCTTTACTTCGGCGACGATCATCATCAGCTTGCGTGGCCCCGAGCCGGTCGCCTGCACAGCTTTGAGCGCAACCGACCGACGGGCGGCGATACCATCCTTTTCTTCGGGATGGAACACTTCCGGCACGAAGAGCATGTCGCCTAAGGTTGCACCTCTTGCCGTCATCTGCGCGGCGGCATTGAGAAGGCTCGCTCGCACCCGACCCCAGCCGCGCCTGCCGGCCCATGTCGAACGCCATTCCGTCAGTTCGCCCGCCTCCCAGAGATAATGCAGCATCGCCCGCAGCGACAATTTCCTGGGCTCGCTGCGGATGCCATGTTCGGACGTCTCAGCCGGCGCGCTGGGTGCGGCGCGAGGCCCGCGCTTGGTCAGCGAAAAATCCAGCTTCAGGTCGGCCCTGCCGTTGGCATCGATCTGGATCGCATTGCCAATCAGCGGGCCAAGGCCGGAAAGCTCGTAGGGAGGCTCATAGGAGGGGCAGGCAGGATCGTGATCGCGTCCCGACAGGGGCATCCGTTTGATGAGATATTGGTCTTCGACCCTGGCGATGTACATCGGCACGGACGGTTCCTTGCACATGCACATCGGGCGTAGTCGCTGCTCGTAGGCCTGCGGGAGGAATGCCCGCGAATCAGGCAAGGAGTCCTCGATCACCCGACCAAAGATTGTGAATTTTCGCACCTCTGTTCTCCCCGTTCCGTCGTCGAAGCTACGCGGCCGCCATATGTTTTACTATACGAAATACATATAGTAAAATACCGCGATGCCGATAAAGCCTGCGCAGCTGAGAGGGAAGTGCGGCCAACAGAGAGACGGCGGCTTTCGGCGCCGCTCGATATCGGCCGAGCACCGTGCAGATGATCGGCGCGATCTCTTATGCCTTCCGGCTGTGAGATCGATGGCAACCAGCATTCAGAACCCTTCGCCCGGCGCAAGCCGGGCTTTTTCCGTTTCAGGAGGAAAGAATGACAATACCCAACCATGCCAAGGCCAATTTCCATACCCTGTTGCGCGCAGCCGCAGACGGCAACCTCGCTCTGATGGAATGCCTGGATACCCGAACGAGCGAACCTCGGTATGTCCTGTGTGCTGTCGGACACGATGGGACCGACCGGGTTTTCACACCGTTTGGGCATCTCGCCGACGGGAACCCCTACGACGCTTACTCCCCTCCCGATCCTGATAATCCTCAAGGCTTTCTGACGACGGGCCAGGCTCGATCCGACAACTGCTGGCCAACCGTGGACGACAAAGAAGAGAGCGATGCAGATCCGACGTAAACCCCGGCCGGGCGAGATGCCAAAGCATCTCGCCCATTCCCTTTATTCGGGGGGACTGGGCGCATATGACCCGGGCGGCTACCGTTCGACGCCGAGCGGCGCGCCGGATGTCGCGGCACTTGTTCACCCCGGCATGATGATCCGCACGTCTGACAGTACGGGCGGAACCGTGATCGCGGTTGAAGGCCCCCATGTCCATGTCGCGCCGGATGGCAAGGACTATCCGCATTTCACCATCGCCTATGTGCCCTCCGAGCGGTTCGGCGGGCACGGCAGGCTCGATCGCAACTGGATCAACGAATGCGTCACTGTTAACGGCCGCATCCTGAAGCTTCTCGAAGCCAACCTCGACGAGGTCTTTATCGAAGGTCCGGTCTCCGGCCCCGGCTGACGCTCCGGGGAACGCCCCCAATCTTCCTTCCAGCCTTTTCCAACCAGGCCCGGTGCTCCCAGGAGCGCCGGGCCTTTCCACGTTTCCAGGAGAATATCATGACCAGGCCTGCACTCGACTGCCCCCGCCCGGCTTCTGCGCCGGTTGCACCGGTCGCACCGGTGTTCCTCAATTTCCGTTCGCAGATCGTTCGGCCCGTCTGCTTCGCCATCGTTTATTGGGACAGCCCGGGCGATATGCTTTACGCCTTCGAGGACCGCGACGCTTTCGAGCGCCAGCGCACCACGACTGAGCGTCATTTCGTCCATGTCCATGAGCTGTCGGCTAAGGAGGCGGCCGATTGGATCGCCGCCGGCGGCAATGCCGTCCTGCACGACGTGTCGGTCGTCGGCGTAGCGGCATTCGGAAACCTGAAACTCGCGCCCGGCTGAAGGCCGGGCGCCCGCCGCCTTGATCGCCCAAGAGGGAGAGAGGGGCCGGAAAAGGGCGGTCTGCCGGGCCTTGGAGAGCGTCCGGGCGGGCCTGTCCCTTCCGCTCTCGACAGGATTTCCCATGAACATCGTTCCTTCCCGCGCCATAAACGCGACCACCGCCTCGCCCGCCCCCGCCGATAGCACCAGCCGAGCAGGCAAACTCTTCCGCGCCGGCCGCGCGCTCTTGCCGTCTCTCGAACGTGGCCAGTCCATTGGCGCGGCTGATCTCCGCACCGTACTGATGAACATTTTCGGCGGCTCGGATGCCGAAGGCTTCTGGTCATGGAAAGACGCCTATGAGGCGAGCGAAGTGGCGCAGGTCCTGTTTCTGCGCAAGTTCGGCGCGGCGATCACCGCCCGCGCAAACGCGCCGCAGGCGACGCTGGCGATGCTGACCAAGGTGGCGGGCTTGATCCCCACCCACACGCGGCGCTCGGAGGAAAGCCAGCAACTCCAGCAATTTTCGACACCAATGCCACTGGCTTATATCGTGTCCCGCGCCGCAGGCATCATGGCGGACGATACGGTGCTCGAACCATCCGCCGGGACCGGCCTGATGGCGATCTTCGCCGAGCTCGCGCATGCGCGCCTCTCTCTCAATGAATATGCGCCGGTTCGCCACGGCCTTCTGGAGCAGCTCTTTCCCGGATCGGCCCTGTCGCAGTACGACGCGGCCCACATCGATGACTATCTCGATCGTTCGATCCGTCCGTCCGTCGTCTTGATGAACCCGCCGTTTTCCGCCGGCGTTCATGTCGAAGGCCGTATGGCAGACGCCGCATGGCGTCATCTCGCCTCGGCCTTCGCGCGGCTTGCCCCTGGCGGACGGCTGGTTGCGATCACCGGCTCAAGTTTGTCTCCCGACAATCTTAAATGGCGCAACGCCTTCGTCCGCCTGCAGGACCGTGGCACGGTTCTGTTCAGCGCCGCGATCGATGGTTCTGCCTACGCCCGGCATGGCACCACAACGGAAACGCGACTGACCGTGATCGACAAGATTGCCGCCGCCGATCCGACACGCCTCATTGCCTCGCACGGTGTCGCCCCAGATCTGGAAACATTGCTTTCATGGATCTCGGGCCTTCCGCCCCGCTCGCCTTCGACGACGTCGAACTCCATCGGCGCGCTTTCCAACGGAACCTCAAGCGCCGGCGCGGCGAAGATGGCCGCCCGCAAGGCCGCCGACACCCTGCGCCCCGCGGCGGTAGCCGCGCCAGTAGGGCGCCCTTTGTCCGCTGCTCGCGCACCGCGTCCCCTTTCCTCACCGCCCGCACGCGTCGATGATGTAGCGGTCGAACTCTCCTATGAACTGCGCGATGCAGCAGCGATGACCCGCGGCGATGTCGCCGATGGCATCTACGAGCCTTATCGGCTACAGACGATCCACATTCCGGAGGCAAAACCGCATCCGGACAAACTGGTCGAATCCGTCGCCATGGCCTCCGTCGCGCCGCCCAAGCCGAGCTATCGGCCGCACCTGCCGAAGCGCGTTGTCACCAGCGGCGATCTTTCCGATGCCCAGCTTGAAAGCGTGGTTTATGCCGGCGAGGCCCATACCGGCTATCTCGCCGGTCACTGGTCCGTCGATGCCAGTTTCGACAACCTGAAAGCCGCCAAGTCCGAGGACGAGGGCGCTGTCCGCTTTCGCCGCGGCTGGTTCTTGGGTGATGGCACCGGCGCCGGCAAAGGCCGCCAGGCCGCCGGTATCATCCTCGACAATTGGCTCAAGGGCCGTCGCCGCCATCTGTGGATCTCCAAATCGGAGACCTTGATCGAGGATGCCCAGCGCGACTGGGCAGCACTTGGCCAGGAAAAGCTGCTGGTCACGCCGCTGTCACGCTTCCGCCAGGGCAAGCCGATCAAGCTCGATGAAGGCATTCTCTTCGTCACGTTCGCCACGCTGCGCACCGACGAGCGTGAGGGCAAGCGCTCGCGTGTCCAGCAGATCGTCGACTGGCTGGGTGAAGAGGCGGGGAACGGCGGAGCCGGAACAGGAAATGCAAAAGGTTTCGATGGTGTCATCGTCTTTGATGAGGGGCATTCGATGGCCAACGCCGCCGGCGGCAAGTCGGAGCGCGGCGAAAAAGCCGCCTCGCAACAAGGCCGCGCCGGTCTGCGCCTGCAGCGGGCGCTTCCCGATGCCCGCGTCGTCTACGTCTCCGCAACCGGCGCGTCGGAGGTGGAATCTCTTGCATACGCCGAACGTCTTGGCCTCTGGGGCAGCACTGATTTCCCCTTCGCGACCAGATCGGAGTTCATCGCGGCGATCGAGGATGGTGGCGTCGCGACCATGGAAGTGCTGGCGCGCGATCTCAAGGCGATGGGCCTCTACGCCTCCCGGTCCCTGTCCTTCGAGGGTGTCGAATACGATATTCTTGAACACGAACTGACCGAGCAACAGGTCCGCATCTACGATTCCTACGCCGAGGCCTTCCAGGTCATTCACAATAATCTGAACGCGGCGCTCGAAGCTTCCGGCATTGTCAGCAACAGCACCACGCGCAACAAAAACGCCAAAGCAGCAGCCCGCTCTGCCTTCGAAAGCTCGAAGCAGCGCTTCTTCAACCACCTTTTGACCTCGATGAAGACGCCGGCCCTGATCGACGCGACGACCAGGGATGTGGAGGAGGGGCACGCGGCGATCGTTCAGATCATCTCGACCGGTCAATCCCTGACCGAGCGCCGGCTCGCGGAAATCCCGACCGAGGACTGGGGTGATATCCAGGTCGACGTCACGCCGCGCGAGATCGTCGCCGAATATCTCAACCATTCCTTCCCGACCCAGCTCTTCGAGGAATATTCCGACGCTGAGGGCAACCTCCTGTCGCGGCCGGTTTACGGCGCCGACGGCAACCCCATTTTGTGCCGCGAAGCTGTGGCGCGGCGGGACACGTTGCTCGAACGGCTCGGCAGCCTGCCCGCGATCCCGACCGCACTCGACCAGATCCTCCAGCATTTCGGCAGTACCCGAGTGGCTGAGATCACCGGCCGCACGCGCCGCATTGTCCGCCGCGACGACGGCGGCACGATCGACCGCTTCACTGTTGAAAGCCGGCCGGGCAGCGCCAATCTCGATGAGACCCGCGCCTTCATGGACGATGAGAAGCCGATCCTGATCTTCTCCGAAGCCGGCGGCACGGGACGGTCCTACCACGCCGATCTCGGCGCAAAGAACCAGCGCCTGCGGTTTCACAATCTGCTTGAAGCCGGCTGGCGGGCCGACGTGGCGATCCAGGGCCTCGGGCGCAGCCATCGCACCAATCAGGCGCAGCCGCCGAAATTCCGCATGATCGCCACCAACGTCAAGGCCGAGCGACGCTTCCTGTCGACCATCGCCCGACGTCTCGACACGCTCGGCGCCATCACCCGCGGCCAACGGCAGACAGGCGGGCAGGGGATGTTCCGCTCGGAGGACAATCTCGAATCCCAATATGCCCGTGACGCGCTCCGGCAGTTCTACAAGCTGATCCACGGCGGCGGGGTCGCAGGATGCTCGCTGGAAAAATTCGAGACGATCACCGGCCTGTCGCTGGTTGCGGAGGAGGGGGGTCTGAAGGACGAGTTGCCGCCGATCCATACCTTCCTCAACCGGATGCTGGCGCTCACCATCGCCATGCAGAACCTGCTGTTCGACGCCTTCGAACAGCTGCTGGCCGCCCGCATCGAGGGCGCGATTGCCGCCGGCGTCTATGACAAGGGGCTTGAGACCCTGACAGCGGACCGCATGACGGTGAAGAACCGACGGCTGGTCTATACCCATCCGGTCACCGGCGCGCAGTCGCATCTGTTGACCATCGAGCGCATGGACCGCAACCAGCCGATGCAGCTCTCCGACGCATTGAATCTTGCCGCGCGCGATCCCCGCGCCATGCTGAAGCTCAACGGCAAGTCCGGCCGTCCCGCGGTGCAGGTTCCGACCCGGTCGATCATGCTCGACGACGGCTCGGTCCAACCGCGCGTGGCGCTCGTCCGGCCGATGGACGAGATCCGTTTCGAGGTGCGTCAGCTCGAAGAAACGAATTGGGAGCAGGCGGACGAGCAGAGCTTCTCCGCCGCCTGGAGCGCCGAAGTCGGAGATATCCCGGAGTTCTCCATCTCGACCATGCATGTGGTCTCTGGCCTCCTGTTGCCGATCTGGAAACTGCTGCCGCAGGATTATTGCCGAGTCTATCGGCTCGAGACCGACAAGGGCGAACGGATCGTCGGCCGGCTGATCTCTTCGGAAGGGCTTTCCCGGCTTTGCCGGAATTTCGGGCTCGACCAGACGGAGGTCATCACCGCCGCGCAGGTGTGGCAATCGCTGCTCGACGGTTCCGCGGTCGTAGCACTCGCCGACAATATGACGCTGCGGCGCGTCCGCGTAATGAACGACTATCGGGTCGAGCTTGCCGGCTTCACCGATGGGATGCGCGACAGGCTGAGATCCATCGGCCTGTTCTCCGAGATGATCGCCTGGAAGGTTCGGTTCTTCATCCCGGCCTCGGATGACGGACAGGCGGTGTTGTCGCGTCTCATTGAACGGCATCGTGTCGTCGATGTCGCCGGACGGGGCTGACCGCCATGTTGTCAGCTTCACAGCTGGCGGATCGTCTGGCGCGCGACGCCGAGGCGGTCTGCCGTCACTATCTCTCCGCCGGCCGCAGGGCCGGCAACTACTGGATCGTCGGCGACGTCGCCAACAGCAAGGGCAAATCGCTCTACGTCCATCTCTCCGGCCCTCGCAAGGGCAGATGGACGGACGCGGCGACCGCTCAATACGGCGACCTGCTCGATCTCGTGCGGGAAACCTGCGGACTGGTCGACTTCCGCGACGTCGCCGATGAGGCCCGGCGTTTCCTGAACGAGCCCCAGTCCAGGCCGGTGTCGTCCAACAGGGACGATACCTTCGGCCGCCAGCCGGCAGAAAGACCCGCTGCGGAACGTGCAAGACGCCTGTTCCGTATGACAGAGCTCCTCTCCGGGACGCTGGCTGACAGCTATCTGCGTCAGCGCGGCATCCTGCGTGCATCTTCGCATCCTGGGCTCCGCTTCCATCCGTCCTGCTACTATCGCGATCTCGTCAACGGCAGGACGAGCAGTTATCCCGCGCTGATCGCAGCGGTGACCGATCAGGCCGGCGCGATCACCGGCGTGCATCGCACTTACCTTGAATCCTCTGGGCTCGACCCGGATGGCGTCGGCAAGGCAAGGGTCGACGATCCCCGCCGTGCGCTTGGCGGGCTGCTCGGCAACGCCGTCCGGTTCCGCTTTCCCGACCGCGGCGCTGTTCTTGTCATGGCGGCGGGCGAAGGCCTCGAAAGCATGTTGTCGCTCTCGCATGTGATGCCCGATATGCCGATGGTCTCGGCGTTGACGGCCAATCACCTTGCCGCGTTCCGGCCGCCAACAGGGTGTCTGCGCCTCTACGTTGCTGCCGACGCGGATGCCGCGGGCCGGCATGGCATCGAGGGACTGAGCCTTCGGGCGCAGGCGCTCGGTATCCTGCCGCTGGTGCTCACCCCGGAACTCGGTGACTTCAACGAGGATCTGCGCCGGCTTGGACCTGATCGGCTGATCGCAAATCTCCGGGGCCAACTCGCACCGGAAGACGCGTTCGCCCTTCTTCCCGCGTGATGCGGCCGCGAAGCGGAAGCGGGTGAGGGCGCGGCGTGGCTGGTAGGGCCGGTCCCTGCCGGTCTCCCTCCTGGTGAGGCGCGCCTGCGGGCCTGCCGAGAGGCGACCCTTACCAGGCGGCTGTCTGGCCTTCAGCGGGTCGGTCAGGTTTCTTCCCCGCGCCGGCATTTTCCTCCGCATCGGCTGTTCCGAAAACCGGTTCCCGGTTTCGGGCCGATGCGGCAGCCGGCGCTCCTCGCGGGACAAGAAACCCTCCCTCAACCGCCCGGCGCTGCGCTGGGCCGCTTCGCTTCGCTCGCGGTTCCGGCCCGCCCGCCGTCTGGACAGGGATCGCCGTCAGGCCGCGAGAGGCGCGGCCCAAACCGACGGAGACCATCATGAACCTGACCTTGTCCCTCGACGACACCTTCGAACCCGACCACGTGTCTTCCCCGACCGACCGTGTCATCTACGAGATGCAAGTCTTTGGCTACCGTCCCTTCCAGGACGAGCCGGATCCCCGTCCGCTGCCCGAGGAGCCAATGGTCCAGTCGGCGCTGACCACGATGTTCGACGCCCTATTCGAGATGCTTGGCGACACGCGGCTGGAGCCCGATCTCGAAGACCTACTTTGGTCGACGGTCAACCTCTTCCACCGTGCCGGCGAACGAATCCAGCGCGAACTTCAGCACAACGAGGATGCCCAGCGCACCGGCCAGCGCGAGCAGGACGGCTCGGAGGTGAAAAGCGTCGAGCTTGAGCGCCATGTCGTCGAGGGCGTCACACTCCTCGAGCGGCGCAACGCCTTCGAGTTCATGCGCGATTACGCCGCCGACCTCTTCGAGGCGCAGATCGGATCGGTATGGCGACCGCGCACAGGTTCCAAGGTCAACCACGCCAACATGACCGCGGCGACGATCGATAGCAGAGATTTCCTCTCTGCCCGCCGGCATGCCGAAAACACGGTGCTGATCCCGGCCGGGACCAAGATCGCCTTCGGCGGCGGCATGGACTACAACGAGCACGACCGGATCTGGGCCGCGCTCGACAAGGCCCATGCCAAGCACGCGGACATGATCCTGCTGCACGGTGGCTCGCCGAAAGGAGCCGAACGCATCGCCGCCTGTTGGGCCGAGGCCCGGAAGGTTACCCAGATCGCCTTTAAGCCCGACTGGAACAAGCACGCCAAGGCGGCCCCGTTCCGCCGTAACGACGACATGCTTTCGGTCATGCCATCGGGCGTCATCGTCTTCCCCGGTTCCGGCATCACCGACAACCTTCGCGACAAGGCCCGCCGGCTCGGCATCAATGTCTGGGAACTCAAAGGAGATGGCGCGTGAGCGCCGTTTTCTTGCAAATCTGGAAAATCTGGATAGTATGGAGATCAACAAAGGAGCACGGCCATGCGGCAATTCACGACAGGCGATCTCAACAAGCAGGTTGGCGACGTCACCGACGCCGCCGCACGCGAACCGGTCGTTCTCACCAAGCATAGGAAACCCCGCTTCGTGCTGATGAGCTATGAGTATTACGAGCGGATGCGGACCGGCGGCGATCCACGTAGCGCCCATCACGTTTCGGAGATGCCGGAAGAACACAAGGAACTTTTCGCCGCTGAAATCGACCGGCTGGCGCGCGGCGAGGGATATGACGAGGAGCCGTGAGTTCTTGCCCGGTCAGGTGATCGAATATCCGTATCTCTGGGCGTGGCAACACGAGCGCGGCGAAACCGAAGGCCGGAAGACCCGCCCGACCTGCGTCGTCGTCGCGGTCCGCGGCGCGACTGACGGCCTCACCCATCTCGCCCTGCTGGCGATCACGACCCAGCCGCCGCAGGCCGATCGGATCGCCTTGGAAGTTTCCGATATTGAATGTCGGCGGGCAGGCCTCAGCGACCTCAAGCGCTGCTGGATTGTCGTCGATGAATATAATTACGATGTCACTGAGCGGTCCTGGTACATAGAGCCGGACGGCAAAACACTGGGTCGCTTTAGCAAAGCTTTCATGATGAGGATCGCCGCAGCCTTCGGGGAGGCGTCGCGCAAATCGGGTCGTCGCGTCAATCGGACTGAGTAGGCCGGCGCTGGTCAAGCGCCATCTCTCTTCCACTAACGCAACGCTTGCATTTTTGGGAAATTGTGTACACATTTCCTGTTCAAACGGAGCCTCGCCATGCCTCAGTCCCAGTCAAAGACATCATCTCCCCGCCGTGTCGGCGTGCGGGAGTTTCGCGGCAACCTGACGTCGTTCCTCAAACAGGTCGAGGATGGCCAGCGGTTTGTCCTCACCTCCCATCATAAGATCGTCGCGGAAATTGGGCCACCATCACAAGACATTCTCGTTCGCAAGCCCGGCGCGTTGCGGGGGAAGATCAAAGTTGCCGAAGACTTCGACAGCTTGCCGGCAGACGTCCTGACGTCGATGGAAAACGAGGCGTGAGGCTACTCCTTGATACGCATACCTTGTTGTGGTGGCTGAACGACGACGAAAAACTTGGTCGCCATGCGCGTCGCCTTATCGGCGATCCTGAGAACGACGTGCTCGTCAGCGCAGTCTCCCTTTGGGAAATCAGCGTGAAGCTGCGGATCGGCAAACTTGATGCCGATATAGAAGAGATTCTTGCGATCTTGCCGGATCAGGGGTTCGATCGGCTGGATATCATGGATGCGCATCTTATCGCTCTTGCTGCTCTTCCGCTTCATCACCGTGATCCCTTCGATCATCTCCTCATGGCGCAGGCCGTGGCGGAGGGAGCGCATTTCGTTTCGCAGGATCGGAATGTCGCGCTCTACGGCATTCCGTTCGTGACGTGCTCGGATCCTCCCGCCTTGTGACTCGTTGGGCCTGGTTCCACGGACGAAGCCGGCCCCGATCGCTCGCATGCGCGCTTGCCCACAGTGGTGTGCCTGGCGGATACCAACGCCTCAGCCTACCGGGCGCTGGCAGGTCAGTGGGCGAAAGCCCGTATCCGGTTCCGAGCGCGAACAGCTTCGTCCGATATTGCCGACCGATCGGCAGACGGAAATTTGGACGCTGCTAGACCTTGCAGACTGGCGCAAGTGTGATGTTGGCAGGGGGCGTGCTCATCCGCGTGCAGCAGTTTGGACCAGGCGAGAGCATGGCGGCGATGCGGATGGCCGCGAAGCGCTCACGAGGCGCCTGGCCAATATCCCGCAGCGCTGGACCGGCCAGCCATGGGTTATCGCGCCCTTCCGTTGCCCCGAACCATTCCCGTTTTATGTCGCTCGTATAGACGACCGCCTGCTTTTGCGGCCAACCCCTGAAGGGGTAAGACTCGGTCAAAATTTTTGCGAAATTCGATTTCAGTTGTTTGCCTCTGTCGGAAAATAGAATTTCGCAAAATTTTTGTCCGAGCTGACCGCAGCAGGTCGGCCGTCTCTTCGTGCGCCATCGGGAAATGGTCCCGAACAACCGAAGGAGCAAACACCATGGCCACCACGATCGCAACTCTGACGCAGAAGACCGACGGCATCCTCGAAGGCGTCTTCGCCACCATCCGGGTCAACGCCCCGATCGCCATCATTCCGAACGCCCAAAAGGCGAGCGAGGAAGCCCCCGACTACCGCGTCATCCACCGCAAGACCGGCTTCGAAATCGGCGCAGGCTGGAACCGCATCGCCCGCCAGACCGGCGAGGAATACCTCTCCGTCAAGCTGGAAGCCCCCGAGATCGGCGTGATCTTCGGCAACCTCGCTCAGGCGCCCGGCGGCGATCCGAACAAGAAGGTGATCCTCTGGAACAACCCGAACTGAAACGCAAGCGAGCGGCCCCGAGCGATCGGGGCCGGCTCCCACTCAGAAAGGGATCTACCCATGACAAAAGTTCTCAATGCGCGCGCAGTCGGGCGCCAATCCGGACCGGATCGACGCTATATCGGCAGACCCGATATCTTCGGCAATCCGTTCGTTATCGGACGCGATGGCACACGAGCCGAGGTGATCGCCAAATACGCAAAGTGGGCGCCGACCCAGCCGCACATCGTGGCTGCGTTGGCGGAGCTGGCTGGCAAGGACCTTGTATGCTGGTGCGCGCCGTTGCCGTGCCACGGTGAGGTGCTGCTGCAAATGGTGCGGCGCTACGTCTGCGACAAAGTCTGATCATGCCAGAACGATGGCGGGCTTCGAGCCCGCCATCGTTCTTTTGGTGCCACACGAGACCAAACCCTGTCTGCTCAGAACGACAAGTCTGCCGTGAGGATCGCGCCGCCTCAAGGACATCGCGGCACCTCCAATTTTCAGCTGCCGCCCTGAAGGGCGCCATCAGAAAATCGGTTCCTCCGCTCGCCGGCTCCGCCGGTCGCCTGTGGCGATCCTTGACCCGACCCGATCCTCACGACCCCGGGCGTCATCTTTCACACTCTCAAGGAGATGACGACGATGACCTACGACCTCGAAATCCACATTGAAGAACTGCGCCTTGAAGCCCGCCACTGCGATCCGGCCGAGCGCGCTCAAATCGAGGCCGAGCTGGAACAGGCGCGCGCCGACCTGGCGGCGGCGATCGCAACTCAAGAGGCCGAGTGCGCCCGCGAGGCTCCCCACTAAGGGGGCTTTTGCCTTGCCATCCTGGTCCACCGCGCCGGATCGACCGGCGCGGTGGACCGGAGCTCCGCTTCCCCGGCCACATCTTTTCGCTCGATCAACCCTCGATCCTTGCTTGATCCGCTGGCCGTGTTCGGTATCCGCGCGCGCGCCTTGTCCGGAGCAGCTCGAGGAACATTGCCACTGCGTCTTCTTCGCAGACGAAATGATGCTCCTTCGCCTGACCGCCGGCGCCGATACGTCCCCAGCGCCGCGTCAGGCACGGTGTGCCGAAGAGCGTCGGGTCGATCGACAACGCATAGAAGCGTGCCATGTTTTTCGTCGGATCGGTGCGTTCGAAATACAGTCGATAGGGTTGAGCCAGCATGGGCAGAAGAATCGTCTGTTCGCTCCTCGACGTCCAACGACAGTTTTGAATCGAAACGCCTGCTTCGATTCATTTTCGTGATCTCTGCTTCGTGATGTCGTGCCCCTTGGAGGGGACAGTGTTCGGGCGAGCCGGCCGCCACGCCTCAACGGTCGCTCCTCGCGCGTTGCACCGAATGCGCCGGCCATGGTCCCTCAAGAATTCATGACTCGGCACCATTGTCATAGTCGCCGATATCCTCCGCTACCACTCCATAAGCCTCGTTCTTGCCCTTGGCCCTAGCTTCGGTCTAGAATCCCCTGCGACTGGAATTCCGCTATCGATGGAGCCCGCAATGCCGACAAAGCCGCCGGCTGCCGAAATCGAGTCTAAAGTGACGGAGCGCCGCAGCACCCGGCGAGTGTTTCCTGCCGTCGCGCGACTTCTCTTCCTGATCGTCCGCGGACTGACGAAGGCGACGCTCTCCACCGCGTGGTGTCTCGCCTTCTACATCCTCAGCATGTTTCGCCCGTTCACCGGGATGGCGATGCTGGCGGCGATCGTCATGGTGCCGCTCTCGATTGCAGCCTTCGTCAAGCCAGAGGCAGCGAACGGTATGCCATTCTGGGCCTTCATTCTGATGACCTTCGGTTTCGCCGGCTTCTCCATCGGATACACGAACTTTCTCGATTGGATCACGCCACCCGGCCTGGAAGACACGTCCGCGCGGTATCGTCGAGGTGAGCACGCCTGATGACTCAGGTGGCTCGCTTCCACTGGTCAGTCGGGCTATGTTTAGAAAATCGCACTATCCCGGATAGGAGAACCTTATGGCAACCATTGAACAGGCGGTAACCGCAACCACCACCATACAGGAGCATGCATCATCTGCGCTGGGAAGGCTCCAAGGCGGGTTTGACGGGCGCGTCGTCAATGGGTTCGGTATCTATGTCGACCCTTCGATGAGGCACCACGACCTGATCGAGGCGCGCAAGGCAATCGAAGCGGCACTGGCGGTCATGAAGGCGACGAAATGGCCGACAGAAGCCGAATACGACGCACAGGAAAACGCGTGAGCCGTTAAGGTCTCAGTCTAGCAAACCTGTTGGGCTGGGCCTGCGTGTCCATATCCTTTCTCCTGAAATAGATCGCACGCCCGCAGCGGATGGGGCTGTGGCCCTGGACGACGATGATCTGCTCATCCTTGCGCATCGATTGCGTGATCTCATGCGGCATGATCAACGGGCGGCGCTGGAAATTGAGGCTTTCGGATTTACGCGATGCGCTGTTCTTCGTGTCCCAGCCGATGTTGCGGGAACTGCCCTTCACCTCGACGGTCATCTCCCCACATTGCGCCGAGACGTTGCGCGCCGTCTCCAACGCTTTGATCGCGGCGTAGCTCGCGAACGCACAGCCGTCGATCCATGAGACCGCGCCGTCCTTTCCAAAATGCCGTTCCAGCTGACCGACGGACTGGTAGAGGAGCATCATGCTGATGCCGTACTTGCGACCGCGGTCGCGCGCCTCTTCCAGCACGCGCATGTAACCGAGCAGGTCCACCTCGTCCAACATGAACAGCGCCCGGCGCTGAAACGCGCCGTCGGCCTCGATCATGGCATTGATCAGCGAGCCGACGATGACACGCCCGATCCCCGGATAGGAACGCAGGATCGACGCCGGGATATTCAGGAACACGTCTTTCTTGCCGCCGATGAGATCGCTCGGTTTGAACGTGTTGCCGCAGACAAGGGCCGCGTAGTTGTCGAGCGACAGCCATTGCGTATCCTTCGACGCGGTCGAATAGACGCCAGAGAACGTCTGCTCGGTCATGTTGACGAACACGCCCAGTGTTTCACTGATGAACTTCGATGCAGAGTTTTGCTGAACATCGCGGAGCATGGCGAGCACCGATGTCTCCGGCTCGGAGACGATCTGCCGGAGACTGCGCAAGTTTCGCCTTCCTGCATATTCCGGCGACAGCATCACATGCGCCAGAAGGCCGGTCAGCAGATTGTGCGCCTGCGATTGGAAGTAAGAGCCGGTCGAGGATTCGAAGCGCACGCTTTCCGATAAAAGCATGTGGGCGATACCGACGATGTCCTGTTCCTTCTGCTTCGACGTCTCAATACCATCGAGCACATTGAAGCCCATGATCGGGTTTGCCGGGTCGAGCACCATCACCTGGCGCCCGAGTCTCTCCCGCCTGTGATCGACGACCATCGGCGCCACCTCTGTGGACGGGTCGAGGCAGATCAGCGGTCCGGAATATCGAAGCGCTGTCGGGATCACGTTGCTGGTGGTTTTGTAACCACCCGACCCCGCGAAAAACAGCATATGGGTGGAATCGAAGTCTTGGCTGTAGGTGAGCAGCGGCGCTTTACCGCCCTGTCCCCAAGTCCCTGGATCGGTCGGATCGAACGGCAGCTCATGTACGATTTCCTTGTCGACACGATAACGCTCGCCGACGACAATCTCGCCGTCATCGGGAAAGATCCGGCCCGCCGCAGACATGGAGAGCCAGTCCGCATCACCGAAGGTACCATGCTTGGCGCGCTTCACCGGTTCGGAGACGACCGTCGAGATGCGTGCGGACGCCGCCGTCGCCATGAAGCCGGCGACGGCGCCGACGACGGCCACCATATCGATGAACGACAGCGCCCGGTTCCATGTCACCGCGCCGCTTTCGACCGAAGGGGAGAGCCGGCCGAACTCTCGAAGCCCATAAAAGCCGGCGACGGATAAAAAGCAGATGAGCGTCGCCATCGCTATCGGCTTTCGCCGATGCAACGGCAAAGCCCAGACGGTCAGCAGCCCCGCCAGCGGTCCGAACAAGAGAGCCGGCACGGGTGAGGCTCGAAGGAACCAGTATTGTGTTTTGCCCGTCATGCCGACAGCAAGTTCCGGCCAGCGGAAGCCGACGACATAGGCCGCAAACGCTGTGACGGTGATCGGCAGGAGTATGAGCAACAGGCTGGGATGCGGCTTTGCCCTGATCGTCATTCTGCCGCCTCGACCATGAGTGGCTCGCCACCATCCAGCATCGGGGCTTTGAAAGCCTCCTCACCGATGCCCCGAAGCCGCCGATGTTCGAATGAGCTTGGCGCGATCCTCGCAAGCTCCAGCAATCCCCCGAGCAGGAAAGCGCGGTCCGCCGTCGACAGTCCAGCGCGGACGACGATGCCGCCAAGCAGGGATTTTTCGCGCGCTTGCCTTTTCCGGTCAGCTGTCATGAGGAACCTCCGTCGACGCTCCAGCCCCACCATTTGCTTGTCCACGCGGCGAAGCAGCAGAGCCACCAGACCCTTTCTTCTCGCCTTTGCGAAATCGAGCCGCGATCTCTTCGAAGATGCCATCGACCTCTTCATCGCTGATCTCCATTTCCGCCAACCCCGACTTCGTCGCAGCACGTGCGAAGCGATCAGCTGATTTGACTATCAAAGTTTTCTTGCGTTCACGGAGCTTCTCGATCTGAGCATCGATATCCAGAATTGCCGATTTTGTGACCATGATGAGCCTCTACTGATATATTGAGTATTTTCCGCATTCGTCATTTAACTCACTAGAAAATGGTAGTCAAATAAGCTACCTTGCACAAGTCCCAAAACGTCGCCGCCGGAATTTCGGCATGGGCCGTCTTCCGGAAAAGCGGCATCGGCCCTTCGGTCCGATTGGTTTGAGGGCGCAATATACGTCGCTGGCGCGACGTGCTTGGAAGGTCTGGAGACGACGATGGCGATCATGTTCGTCAGAGCGCAGGTGATCAGTAGGGGAGCGGGACGCAGCATCGTCTCCGCCGCCGCCTATCGTCATCGCGCCCGGATGATGGACGAGCAGGCTGGAACCTCCTTCAGCTATCGCGGCGGCGCGGCGGAACTGAAGCATGAGGAGCTGGCGCTGCCAGACCAGATTCCCGCCTGGTTGCGCATCGCCATTGACGGCAAGACGGTCGCGGCGGCGAGTGAGACGCTCTGGAATGCTGTTGATGCCTTCGAAACGCGTGCGGACGCGCAGCTTGCCCGTGAATTGATTATCGCCCTTCCGGAGGAGCTGTCACGGTCGGAAAATATTGCACTGGTGCGGGAGTTCGTGCGGGACAATCTGACCTCGAGGGGAATGATCGCCGACTGGGTCTATCACGACAAGGACGGCAATCCGCATATCCACCTGATGACGACGCTGCGGCCGCTGACGGAGGAGGGGTTCGGGCAGAAGAAGGTGCCGGTGCTTGGCGCCGACGGCGCGCCGTTGCGCGTGACCACGCCGGATCGGCCGAACGGCAAGATCGTCTACAAGCTTTGGGCCGGCGACAAGGAAACGATGAAGGACTGGAAGATCAGTTGGGCGGAAAACGCCAACCGGCATCTGGCGCTCGCCGGTCATGATATCCGTCTCGACGGTCGCTCCTATGCCGAACAGGGTCTCGATGGCATCGCGCAAAAGCATCTTGGGCCGGAGAAGGCGGCGCTCGCCCGCAAAGGCGTCGAGATGTATTTCGCGCCGGCCGATCTCGCGCGCCGTCAGGAGATGGCCGACCGGCTGCTGGCCGACCCGGAGCTTCTGCTGAAGCAGCTTGGCAACGAGCGCTCGACCTTCGATGAGAAGGACATTGCCAAGGCGCTTCATCGCACAGTCGATGATCCGACAGATTTCGCAAACATTCGCGCGCGGCTGATGGCGTCCGATGATCTCGTGCTCTTGAAGCCGCAGCAGACAGACCGGCAGACGGGCAAGGTCAGCGAACCGGCGGTCTTCACCACCCGCAATATCCTGCGGACGGAATACGACATGGCGCAATCGGCGGAAGTTCTATCGCGGCGCAGAGGCTTCGGGATCGGCGATGGCAAGATCGCGGCGGCGGTTCGTTCTGTCGAAACGGCCGATCCGGAAAAGTCTTTCAAGCTTGATCGGGAACAGGTGGAGGCCGTCCGACATGTTACTGGGGACAATGGCATCGCCGCCGTCGTCGGTCTTGCCGGAGCGGGGAAGTCGACGTTGCTCGCTGCCGCACGCGTCGCTTGGGAAATCGAAAACCACCGGGTCTTCGGCGCGGCGCTTGCCGGCAAGGCGGCCGAAGGTCTGGAGGATAGTTCCGGCATAAAGTCGCGGACACTGGCCTCCTGGGAGCTCGCCTGGGAGAATGGGCGCGATCTGCTCGATCGCGGTGACGTCTTTGTCGTCGATGAGGCCGGCATGGTCTCGTCGCAGCAGATGGCGCGCGTCCTTAAGACAGCCGAGGCCGCCGGCGCCAAGGTGGTCCTGGTTGGCGACGCGATGCAGCTTCAGCCGATCCAGGCCGGTGCTGCTTTCCGGGCCATATCCGAACGGATCGGTTCTGCCGAACTGGCCGGTGTGCGTCGCCAGCGTGAAGAGTGGGCGCATGAGGCTTCTCGTCTCTTCGCCCGTGGCAAGGTCGAAGAAGCGCTGGACGCCTATGCACGTGAGGGGCGGATCTTTGAGGCAGAGAGGCGAGCAGACGTCGTCGAGCGCATCGTCGCCGACTGGACAGACGCACGCCGTGACCTCATCCGGAACACTGCCGATAGCGAACCGCCGCTCCGTCTGCGGGGTGATGAACTTCTCGTTCTCGCCCACACCAATGATGACGTGAAGCGGCTCAACGAGGCGCTGCGCAAGGTGATGAAAGATAACGGTGCGCTAACGGCGCCCAGCGACTTCCAGACGGAGCGTGGCGTGCGCGAATTCGCCGCCGGCGACAGGATCATCTTTCTTGAAAACGCCCGTTTCCTTGAACCACGGGCGCCAAAGCTTGGACCGCAATATGTGAAGAACGGCATGCTCGGCACGGTCGTTTCCACCGGCGACGAACGCGGCCAGCCTTTGTTATCGGTCCGCCTCGACAATGGCCGCGACGTTGTCATCAGTGAAGACAGCTATCGCAACATCGACCACGGCTACGCCGCGACGATCCACAAATCGCAAGGGTCGACCGTCGACCGGACTTTCGTGCTCGCCACCGGCACGATGGACCAGCATCTGACTTACGTGTCGATGACCCGTCATCGGGATCGGGCCGATCTCTATGCGGCGCGTGAGGATTTTCAGCCCAAGCCTGAATGGGGTGGAAAATCCCGCGTCGATCATGCCACCGGCGTCATCGGCGAGCTGGTCGAGACCGGGATGGCAAAATTCCGGCCGCAGGATGAGGATGCCGACCAGAGTCCTTATGCCGATGTGAAGACCGACGACGGAACGGTGCACCGGCTCTGGGGTGTCAGCATGCCCAAGGCGCTATCCGAAGGTGGCGTATCCGAAGGGGACACCGTTCTGCTGCGCAAGGACGGTGTGGAAACGGTCAAAGTGACGGTTGCCGTTCTCGATGAGCAAACAGGCGAGAAGCGTTTCGAGGAACGCCAAGTCGAACGCAACGTCTGGACGGCGAAGCAGGTGGAAGCTGCCGATGCGCGCCAGGAACGGATCGAACGCGAAAGTCATCGGCCGGAATTGTTCAAGCAACTGGTCGAGCGTCTTGGCCGGTCCGGCGCTAAGACGACGACGCTCGATTTCGAGAGCGAGGAAGGCTACCGGGCGCATGCACAGGATTTCGCGCAGCGGCGCGGTATCGACTTGGCTGCCGGGATCGTGGCCGGAATGGAGGAGGGCGTTTCGGGGCGGCTGGCGTGGATTGCGGAAAAGCGCGAGCAGGTGGCGAAGCTTTGGGAAAGGGCGAGCGTGGCGCTTGGCTTCGCCATCGAGCGCGAACGGCGCGTCTCCTACAATGAGGCACAGAGCGAAACCCTCAGAGCAGAAGTCCCGACCGGTGGAAAATATCTGATCCCGCCCACCACCATGTTCGCGCGCAGCGTTGAAGAGGATGCGCGCCGCGCGCAACTGGCCTCGGAGCGCTGGAAGCAGCGGGATGCAATCCTTCTGCCGGTCCTGCAAAAGATCTATCGTGATCCCGATGGCGCGCTCGCCAGACTGAATGCTCTCGCCTCCGATGCACGGATCGAGCCGCGCCGCCTTGCCGAAGATCTTGAGACCAATCCGCAGCGTCTCGGCCGCCTGCGGGGATCGGAGCTTCTGGTCGATGGCCGTGCCACTCGCACCGAGCGCGATACAGCAATGGCCGCGTTGTCAGATTTGCTGCCACTGGCACGTGCCCATGCGACAGAGTTCCGCCGCCAGGCCGAGCGCTTTGGCATTCGCGAGGAACAGCGCCGCGCGCACATGTCCCTGTCGGTTCCCGCGCTCTCGAAGCCGGCAATGGCGCGCCTCCTCGAAATCGAAGCGGTGCGGGAGCGCGGCGGGCAGGAGGCTTACAAGACGGCGTTCGCCTATGCCGTCGCAGATCGCCTGCTGGTTCAGGAGGTCAAGGCCGTCAACGACGCGCTGACGGGTCGCTTCGGATGGTCGGCCTTTACGCAAAAGGCAGATACCATAGCGGAGCGAAACATGGTCGAGCGCATGCCGGAGGATCTTGCTCCTGACCGTCGCGCGAAACTGGCGCGCTTGTTTGCCGTCGTGCGCCGTTTTGCCGAGGAGCAGTATCTTGCCGAGAGGAGGGATCGCTCGAAGATCGCGGCCGGCGCCAGTGTCGAGCCGGGGAGGGAGACGATATCAGTGTTGCCGATGCTCGCCGCCGTGACGGAGTTCAAGACGTCTCTCGAGGATGAGGCGCGGGAGCGGGCGAGGGCCGTTGCTCACTACGGTCACAATCGGGCGGCTCTTGTAGAGACGGCCGCGCGTCTCTGGCGCGACCCCGCCGGCACTGTTGCCAAGATCGAGGCCCTGATCGCAAAAGGCTTCGCGGGCGATCGAATCGCCGCAGCCGTCGCCAACGATCCCGCAGCCTATGGTGCCTTGCGCGGCTCGGATCGCATCATGGACAGATTGCTGGCGGGCGGGCGAGAGCGAAAGGACGCACTTCAAGCCGTTCCGGAAGCCGAGAGCCGCGTCCGGTCGCTGGGTGCCTCCTATACGACAGCCCTCGAGACCGAGACACAGGCGATTACCGAGGAACGCCGGCGCATGAGCGTCGCCATTCCCGGCCTGTCGGCTTCTGCCGAAGAGGCGTTGCGGGAGTTCTCGGTGGCGAGGAAGAAAAAGGATGCCAGACTCGCGGTGGCTGCCGGCGCGCTCGATCCCGCCATTCGCCGGGAGTTTGCCACGGTCAGCAGAGCGCTCGACGAACGCTTCGGCCGAAACGCCATTCTGCGCGGTGAGAAGGACGTCATCAATCGCGTGGCGCCGGCGCAACGCCGTGCGTTCGAGGTCATGCAGGAACGGCTGAAAGTCCTGCAGCAGACCGTCCGCTTGCAGGCAAGTCAGGAAATCGTTGCAGAACGGCAGCGGCGGGTCCTCGACCGCGCCCGGGGCGTGATCCGGTGAACAGTTGAACAAACGGAAAGGCTACAAAAATGGCTGGACAGGAAATTTCTTACGACGCGATCCTCCGCACCGAGATCGCCATCGAGCTCCTCAACCAGGCGCGCGCCATTGTTACGTCGCGCGTCTACGAACTCGAGGAGAGGGATCCCGAGGCGGCGGAAGCGCTGCGGCGCCGTCGCCGCGATCTTATCGCCATTCAGCACAGCGTTGCTGTTGCCGATCGCCAAACCGTCGAAAGCCTGATCGCGCTCTGGGGACCGCGCGTGAGAGACGAAGCCCGGTTCTGGGCGGAGTTCTGATCATGGCGGAGGATCAGGCATCCGGCCCTCTCTCGCTGGAGAGAAACGAGAGCATTTTCCGCAACGACATTCTGCCCGACTATCTGCCGGACGGTATCGGCTGGGTAGGGCGACCCCGCCTTATCCTGCTCGGCGGCCAGCCGGGCGCCGGCAAAACCGCAGTGCTGATTGCGAGCCACGCTGAGCTCGATCGATCCGGGCCGACGATCCGCATCGTTGGCGACGATCTGCGCTCCTATCATCCCAACTTCCTGGCGTTCCAAAGACAGGATCCGGAAACGGCGTCGCAGTTCACCCAGGCTGACGCCGGCCGCTGGACGGAAAACCTCCTGGCAGCGGCGACGGAGCGCAAGGTCAATATCGTCTTCGAGACGACGATGCGCACCCCCGAAAACGTCGCTCGCGTCATCGGCATGGCGCGCAACGCCGGCTACGAGGTCGAGGCACGCGCTGTTGCCGTCAATCCACGCCTCAGTTGGCAGGGCAATCATGTTCGCTTCGAGGAGATGTTGCGCCTCGGCGACGCCGCGCGCGTTCCGCCGCAGCATATCCATGACGCCGCCGTCGACGGGCTTCGCGTCAGCCTAAGGAAGATTGAAAGCGAGCGCCTGGTCGATCGGGTGCAATTGCGAACGCGGGGCAGCACGATCCTCTACGATAATGAGACGCGGCAAGGAGAGTGGTCGTATCGACCCGGCGCAAGGCAGGCACTGGAGGCGGAGCAGTCTCGGCCGATGACTCGTTCCGAACTCCAGCGATTTGCCGACGACTGGAGCTATGTGCTGGGCCGGATGGAAGAACGAAGAGCCCCGGCGGATCGCATCGCCGAGGTGAGGACGCGCGCCGCCGACGATGTGAACTATCTGCTCACGCAACGCCGCGAGGCTGACGGCGAGGATGCGCGGCGGAAGATTGGACGCAACATGGCGCTTGCCGAACGCACGGCGATCGCCACCGCAGTGGTCGACGAGACGGGAGCGCCCCTCCGGGCGATGCGGGATGATCTCAGGCTCCGGACGACCGATATCGCCAATCGCGCCGGGGCGAAGGTCATGATGGAGGCGGTCTTGGCGCAGACGGCGCATCACGATCGTCTCGGCCTGGAGCAAAGCCGCGCAGCGGATGCTTTCGTGGAACCCATCGCCGCAAACGAACGGACGCTGAGTCTTGGACGCGGGGTCGCACCGGCCCAAACCGCACCGCTCGTTCCTGCGCGACATCTGCCGGATATGAGCGAAGGCGAAATCGGCGCGCGCCTGCAGAATTCCGCTCCCTTGGCCGACAAGCGTGCCGAGATCGACAACCTCGCGCGCCTCGTGTTCGGCAGCAGCCAGGCGGCATCATCTTCGGTGCTGAACATCCGCGATGCCCGCAGTGGTGCTGCAGCCGGCGACGATGTCCGTGAAGGGCGGCTTGGCGAGATGGCCGGGGAGGGGAACGTTGGTTCCGCGCCGCAAGCCCGGCGCGCCAAACGGCCGAAGCCCACGCGCCGCAGCTCGCGGCGGCGCTGGCAGATTACGGGCATGCGGTCGATTTCGAGCGACACCAGATCGTCTTGCAGCATCGCGAGGAACAGGCCCGGCAGAAGGTGGACATACCATGTCCATCTGCAAAACTCTCAGAATTGCTGGCAATCAAGGGTAAGGAAGAGGTCCGCCGTCTGAACAGCGAGCCCGCTCTACGACGTGAGTTCGAGACATTGGCGCTCGCCCTCACCAAACGGCTATCGCCTTCCGACAAAGCAGACTTGAAAGCCGGAAATGTCGCCAGGCTAGCATCGTCGCTCGGGATCAGCCGAGAGGAAGGCGCTTCGCTCCGGCTTGTCCACGAGCGCACGAGGGCTCTGCAGGACAGGACCCTGCGACAGAGCCGCGAACCTGCGCGGGCAAACCAGCTGGATATTCGGCGCTGACTGCCTGAAGACGGACTCAGGTCTGGCCGGGCAATTTCACGCCGGGGCAGTTCTATCCACTTCCAAGGCGTTCTCGGATTTCGCCAACGGATAGGCTGCCAGCGGGGAGCCATTCGACAGTTCCGCCTGAAACTGTCGTAATTGTGGACAGGCGTGCCTGCAAGAGCATCTGGATGCCACAGAAGGTGACGAGTTCCTGCGCTTCCACTCGCACATGTAAACCCTCTTTCATTGGTCTCAAGATTGCACGCGCATCACCGAATTCGAGAATTCTGTCAATCCCCAAGCGTCTGATTGATCTACAATACTCTCGGATACTTGCACATAAGCCCTTTGTGATGAAGTTGCTGTCCGTTACACAAATGACAGCTTCGGCGGTGTGTTTGTGCATGAAAAGTCCTCGGCTACCGACCTTTACCTTTAAATGCCTCGAATTTGCCGGCGGCCTTTGCTAGGTCGGCGCGGCACGCCGCGCTTTCATTCGATCGCTGTATTTTGACAAAAGTGACGCATTCTACGAATGCTGGGTTGCTTGTTCGTCGTTCGGTAAACCTACGGCTCTGACGGAAGGCGGGAAGGAATTCGCTCCACCCACAGCCAAACTTCGATTGAACGCTTCGCCTTCCATGAAAATGAGGAGCGCTGGGCAATCGGCGAGATCGAGATAATCTGCGGGGGATCGTTCCTGAGATAATCATTGAGCGGACCAGGCAAACGTGGCGAGATCGATCAGCTCAATAAGTTCGCAGAGCTCATCAGTTCTGCCGGATTTCTTCCCTGATCCCGTCGATTGCCGCGCAAAGGTCCTGTATTTGAGTTTCAGTATGCGAAGCAGTCAGGCAAATGCGGAGGCCCGCCTCGCCGCGCGAGACGGTGGGAAAGAAAATTGCCGATGTGTAGAATCCAAGCCGCAGGAGTTGCATCGCTGCCCCGACCGAGACCAGTTCGTCACCCAGCCGGATCGTTCGAATGGGAAGTTCGCTGGCCGCGTCTTGTGATGGAAGCAGGCGGTCAAGGAGTGCCAGGTTTCGCCTGAGAGCTGCCTGCCGCTCGGCGAGTTCATCCGTACGATGAATGCGAGCCGACGCTTGCGCCGCGCCAATCGCGGCCGTGTTCAACGACGCCGAGAACGCATGGGCAACCGCAAAACGTCTGAACAATAGTTCTTGTGCGGCCGTTCCAAGCATCAAAATGCCACCGGATGCACCAAAGCCCTTGCCGAGCGATGCTGCGACAATCGTCCTTTCACCAAGCTCGCTGAACACGGATCGCGCAAAACCTGCGCCGTTCTCACCGAGGATGGAAATCCCGTGCGCGTCGTCGATGTAGAGGAACAGACCGTATTTCTCCTGAAGCGCGCGAAGTTCAGCCAAGGGAGCGCTACCGCCCATCGAGTAGGCGCCATCACAAACATAAGCCACGGTTTTGTGGGTCCGGCACAGGGCTTCGAGCGCCGCAAGGTCATTGTGCCGGATCGTTTCCACGCCGGTTTCTGCCGCGACGGTTGCCTTGTGATAGGCAATCGTCGCGTGGGCAAGGCGGTCGAAGACGACGAGCGGCTTTTGTCCCGCTGTCAGGTGACCCGAAGCGAGCAAGGGCAGCGCGCTCATGTTGGCTGCAAGGACCGTCGTGAACGTCACCACCTTTGCGCGGAACAGATCGGAAAGATTGTCTTCCAGCTCCCCCAGGATGCTGAAATTGAGACGCGTGCGGGCGCAGGACCAATGGAGAGTGCCAGAATCTCGAACCGCTTTCGCCGCACCGGCAACGATGTCATGGTGGTTGTCGAGACCCAAATAGGAGCACCGGACAAAGTCGACAACTTTCTGTCCGTCGTGAGCCAATTGGACAGCGCGGCCCTCTAGCGGCATTCCATAGATCGCCATGATGCCTTGGTAGTGTGCGGCCTCAAAATTCGGAGCCGCCGCATTGATCATCGCAGCGGTGTTGCGAGAATGGCGTTGACTGCTCGTGATTTTTGACGGCTGGGACGCTTCTGTCATGTCGATCTCCTTTGCTACTTATGCGCGAAGGAGGCCACGGCATGCAGATAATGACAACGAAGCTTCTATGAAAGAAAATTCAAGATTTCGAGAAGGCGCTAACGGGTCTATCGGTCGTCGTGGGTGATATCCGCGACGTATCCGTTCGAGCGGATCGTTCGGATTAGCGCCCGCCCCGTCGTTTCCTCAAGTGCGCGACGAAGTTTTGCAATGTGAACATCCACAGTGCGGGCATTGACGTGGTGGTTCGCGGGCCAGGCCGCCTCGATCAAATCGTGGCGAGAAAGCACGCGTCCGGGTGCTTCGAGAAGCCGCTTCAGCAATCGAAACTCGATCGGGCTGAGCTGGACGCTGCCAGTCTTGCATCTGACAAGCCGCGTCTGCTCATCAATATCGAGATCGCCAAAGCGAACAAGCGGCCGTGGTGATATCGGGGACACCGCGGAGCATGGGCTCGACGGTGAAATGGCGCGCAGATAGGAGAGAATCCGTTCGGGCGAAACGGGTCGCACAAATCCCTCGTCGATTCCGGCCTTCAAAAGACTGAGATAGCTTTGCTCGTGGCGGGCGCGAATGAGTGCAAGGAGCGGCAGATGCGCCGTCGAAGGATTTGCCTTTAGCGCATTGCAGAACGCTGTCACCGCATCGATGTTGTCGCAGGTGTCGACGAGGACCGCAATCATGGCCGGCACGTCAGTGCCCGCAACGGCTTCGAAATCTTCGGCAAGCGATGCCCGAAAACCTGCCGCTACCAGGATGTGGCTCATCAGCACGTAGAAGTCCGGATCCCTGGAATGGATCATTACGAGATCGGTCATGGCACTGATCAAGCCTTCTGAAGCGTGGATGGTTTGAAGGCCGGCTGATTGATCGTTGATGGCGATGGATCAGCCGGCCGAATTTGTCCGTGTGCATCTGCGGTATCACCGCACCCAGTTGTTCCATTGTTGCAGCAGCATGGCGGCATTGGCATTGATCCAGGCCGCATCGGGAACGACGACGCTATCCTTGATCTCTGCCGTCGTCGGCATGGACTTGCGAGCCTCGTCCGACATCAGGGAGATCGCCTCCGTGCTCGGCGGCGTGCAGGAAAGGATGTCGCAGGCCTTTGCCTGGACAGCCGGATTGTCGAGCCAGAATGCAATCAGCTTCAGGGCATTTTCCCGGTTGGGGGCGCCTTTGATCAATGCGATCCTGTCACCGACCAGGAATGATGCTTTATACGACCAGCCGATCGGCAAGCCCTCGTTTTTCATGGCTTTCGCCCTCGTCAACCAAATCTGACCGAGGTCATATTCACCGTTGCGAAAGCCTTGCACGCTCTGATCACCGGTCTTCCACCAAAGGGTCACGTCGTCGCGGATTTCATCGAGCTTGCGGAATGCGCGATCCACATCAAGCGGGAAAAGCTTGTCTTTCTTGACGCCGTCGGCCAAAAGGGCTGCGGCAAGCACGCGCCAGGGATCGTCAAAGTTCGGCAATGCCCTGCCGCCGGGGAACTTGCCCCGATCCCACATGTCCGCCCAGGTCTCGGGTGTCCCTGTACGCTCAGTATCCTGTCGATAGACCAGGAGCGTTGCAGTCGACTGGAGGAGTGCGCCTCCTGCCTCGCATGCGTTGCTTGCAAGGTCCGCCTTGGTCGAGAAGCGCGCGCAGAAGGCGGTGAGGTCTTCGGTGACCTGGCGATGTGCGTCCGACGCGGCCTGGATTTCTCCCTCGAGATAGAGATCCCAGCTGACATTGTCCGACTTAACCATCGCGGCGGCCTTGGCGCGCATCTCGGCATTCGTCGCTGAAACGATGGTGACCGGTATGCCCGTTGCCTTGGTGAAGGGATCGAACCACGCCTCCTTCAGGGCGCGGTCATAGGCGCCGCCGGTTGAAGCGATGATCACCTGATCCCCGGCATTCGCCGGCCTGTCGGTCATAAACGCGGCGCCGACAACGACGAGGCCAACCAGACTGTACGCGTAGTTTCTCTGTCTCGATATCATTGGTCTTCTACTCCTGCTGGGATTTTATTGCTTCCGGTCTTCGAAAGAAGCTGGACGAAGCCGATCAGAAAAAGCGAGGCGACGACGATGACGGTGGATGCGGCTGCGATGACAGGCGTCAGATTGAAGTCGATATCCTCGAACATCTTGCGCCCGATGGATTTGCCGCCGACGTCGGAAATGAAGAAGGCGACGGTCGCCTCGTCGAACGAGGCGAGGAAGGAGAACACGCCTCCCGAAGCAACACCGGGAGCAATGTTGGGCAAGGTGACGTGGAAAAAAGTCTGCGCGCGGTTGGCACCGCAGTTTAGCGCCGCAAGCTCAAGCGTCGGATCCAGCCGCTGCAACGCCGCCGTCACGGTGATCACCACGTAGGGTACCGCAAGAACCGTGTGGCCGATCAGGAAGCCGGGCAGTGTTCCCGTCAGCTGCAGCGGCGAAAACACGAGATAGAGTGCGACGCCGAGGACGATGTGAGGAACGACCATGGGACCCAGTGACAGCCCATGCAGCACGCCCTTGAATGGCATGTCTCCGCGCACGATGGCCAAGGCCGTCATCGTACCGACCACGGTCGCCGTCACCGACGTCGCGATGGCGATGCGCAGACTGAACCAGGTTGCGGCCATCCAGTCGGGGTCGCCGAAATACGCCGCATACCATTTCCAGGTGATGCCTTGCGGTGGAAACTGAAGATGCGCCGTCGTGCTGAGCGACATGGGAATGATGATCAATGTCGGCAACACAAGAAAAAAGAGGATGAAAGCCACGACCATTCCGGCCATCAAGGTCAGGAAGACCTGGTCTGCGGGGCGGTTTCGGTATCGATGGCCGGCGATGGGATCCGCAGCCGCTGCCTGCGGCACGATGTTTCGGTCAATGAACACTGTGAAATCCTTTGCTGAGCGAAAGGGTCTTGCGGAACAGGAAAACGATGAGGAGCGTGACGGATAGGAGAATGGTGGACAGCGCCGCGGCGAACGGCCAGTCCAAAAGAACTGTCGTCTGCTGGCCGATCAGCGTGGCCATCAGCATGGAGCCTGGCCCGCCGATCAGGGCCGGGGTAATGTAGAACCCGAGCGCAAGAACGAAGCAGAGGATGCCACCGGCAAAAACGCCGGGCAGGCTGAGCGGCAGGGTGATCAGCAGGAACGTGCGAACAGGACCCGCGCCGAGATTGGCGGCGGCGCGCGCGAAATCCGGTGGCAGCGTCCTCAGCGTCGAATAGATCGGCAGAATGGCGAAAGGCAGAAGGATATGCGTCATCCCCAGGATGACGGCGCCTTGCGTATAGAGCAGCTTTAGCGGCTGGTCCAAAAGACCCGCGTCTTGCAGGGCGTTGTTTATCAGGCCGTTTCGCTGCAGCAGGACGATCCAGGCATACGACCTGATGAGGACCGAGGTCCACAGGGGCACGAAAACGCAGGCAGCCGTGATCAGCGCTGCTTTTCCGGTAAGCCGTGTCATGGCGAACGCGACCGGATATCCAAACACCAGACAAAAGGCTGTGACCGCCGTCGCGGTGATCACCGTCGTCGTCAGGACGCTCAGGTAAAGCGGATCCTGTCCAAGTCGAAGATAGCTCTCGGCGCCATTGGCAAAGCCGAGGGCGACGAGTTTGGAGACCGGATACAGAAATCCGACCGCGAACGTCGCGATGAGCGGCAGGGTCAGCAGCCAGGAGGTAAGCGGCGCGTAGCGGCTGGCATCGCGGGCTCGAAGCATGCTGGTGCGTGCGCGTTGGGGCTGGGCGGATGCCTGGATGTTCATCGCTCTTTCCTTTCCTCAGGACCGAAGACCCTGAGTGCGTCGGGAACAAAAGCCAGTGTCACGTCGGAACCGCGTTCCGGGGTAGACAGAAGGCTGGACGGGACATCGGTGCGAAGAACCAGGTCCGGAAGGGCGTGAAGCCGTACGAGCGCGGTTCTTGACGCGCCGGCGAAAACCACAGTCTCGATCGTTCCGGACAAATTCCGGTCGTCGCCGTTCTGGAACGGCATGATGGAAATGTGTTCAGGTCTCGCCGCGATCCTGACTGCTGCCCCCTTTTTGTGCCTGCACGCTGACTGGCCGGCTGGGGCGCGAACCTGGACGAGCGCGCCGCCGACTTTTATCGCGAGGTCCGAGTGATCCTTTCCGCAGACGATACCTGGAAGGAAATTGATTGATCCGACGAAGTCGGCGACGAAGGCGTTGTCGGGATTGGCATAGAGGTTGCCCGGCGTTCCGATCTGCTCCAGCCGGCCCTTGTGCATGACGGCAACCCGATCCGACATGGTCAGCGCCTCTTCCTGATCGTGCGTCACATAGACGACGGTCGCTCCGATCCGTTCCTGGATCCGCTTGATCTCGAACTGCATCGCTTCGCGCAGCTTCTTGTCGAGAGCACCCAGTGGTTCGTCCATGAGGATGACAGGAGGATCGAAAACGAGCGCGCGTGCCACGGCGACGCGCTGCTGTTGCCCACCGGAGAGTTGATGGGGGTAGCGATGCTGCAACGCGCCAAGCTGTACGAGATCCAGCATCGCGTCGACGCGCTTAGCGGCGTCGAGACCCTTTGCAATACGCCGCATTCTTAGCGGAAATGCGATGTTCTGGCGCACGGTCATATGCGGGAAGAGGGCGTATTTCTGGAAGACCATGCCGATGTTGCGCCGGTTCGGCGCAAGGACCGTCACATCCTGGTCGCCAACCAGTATGAAGCCCGCCGTCGGCGTCTCGAACCCGGCGATCATGGTCAGAAGTGTCGTCTTGCCGGAGCCGGATGGCCCAACAATCGAGACAAACTCACCGGCGCCGATCTCGAGATCTGTCTCACGTACCGCCGATACGGCGCCGTAGCTCTTCTGCAGTTGGAGGAGTGTCAGTCGCTGTCCGATCAAATGCTGTCCCTCTTTGTTGTTGAAATTGCGTTAGCCCCGGCAGGATCCCTTTCGGATGACCTGAGCTTCCTCTTGTCCTACGGATTTAAGGCGGGCGTGACTTCGGCGACGAGAATTGCTAGACTTTTGATGCGCCAAAACTTTACAAAACCTTCACATTTTGTTTTTTGTTGCATCAAAAATATGGCCTGTCAACACGTTTAAGGTGAGAAATGATCGATACACTAGCTACGGACGGGCGGTACCGTCAGGCCCCGAATCTCGGAGACACGGCCTATGGTGAGTTGAAAGAACGATTGAGCAGGGGGGTGTACAAGCCCGGCGACAAGCTGACGGTGCGCTCCATTGCAGAAGCCTTGGGCCTGAGTTCAACGCCAGCGCGCGATGCGATCAATCGCCTTGCCGCCGACAATGCGGTTATCTACGCAGGCCCAAAGACAGTGATCGTTCCTGTATTGAGGGAGGCTGACCTGCGGGAGATCACGCTCATCCGGATTGCCCTCGAAGGATTGGCCGCTCAGCTTTCGGTGGAGAACTGTCAGACGGAAGACATTGAAAAACTGAGGGAAATACAGGTAAAAATCAATGCCTCGCTTGAGGCGGGTGCCTATGCGCAGGCGCTTTGGCACAACAAGGAGTTCCATTTTCTCGTCTACCGGCTGTCGGGCCTGCCGCACCTCGTGTCGATGATCGAGGCCCAGTGGCTAAGGGTCGGTCCGTCCTTCTACGGCCTTTATCCGGAGTTCGCCGAGGCCAAACACGGCGTGCGCAACCACGAGATGGCGATCGAGGCGCTCGTCGACCGCGATGGCGGTGGGCTGCGAGCCGCGTTCGAGAACGATATCCGCGATGGATACCGCCGGCTACGCCATGCCCTTCGGGAGCGTGCTACGACTGGTTGAGTTTTTTGTTGCATGGTCTTGACGTCTCGCATTTTTGTTGCAACAAAACTCGAGGCTTTTGTAAAGCTCGAGATTTTCCCCGGCGATAAGCCCGCAACAAGAAAGTATGCAGATGTTCACGAGGATGGCATCCGGCGCAGCCGGGCATGTTTGCCCGCGCTCCGCCGCCCTTTATCGTCGCGGTCGCGACGTATTTCCGGGAGGCACAACCCGGTCCACGATCGATATCGATCCACATCCGATCTATGTCTCAGCGGGAGCGGGTGCCTTTGTCGTCGACGTGGACGGCAACCGTCTTCTCGATTTGAACAATAATTTCACGACCCTTCTGCATGGGCACGGCTATGCGCCGGTGGTCGATGCCGTCACCGATCTCCTGCGGAAAGGGACGTGTTTCTCAAACCCGACGCATCATGAGATCGCGCTTGCCGAGCTGCTGGTATCGCGTATTCCGGCAATGGAGCAGGTTCGGTTCGTCAATTCGGGCACCGAGGCTGTGATGTTTGCAATCAAGGCGGCCCGCGCTTACACGGGCCGGCCGGCGATTGCCCGGTTCGAAGGCGCCTATCACGGCGCATACGACTGGGCGGAAACCGGGCAATACGGTTCCATGAAAAGTGCACGCACAGGCATCCGTACAGGTCGATCCACCTACAGCGGAGCGCCCGATAGCACCGCCGACGCCGTCATCGTCCTGGATTTCAACGACGCCGACGGGCTGGAGGCGAGCCTTGCGCCGCATGCGAAGCGCCTGGCTGCAATCCTCATCGATCCCATGCCGAGCAGGGCGGGGCTGCTGAAGCCGCTGCCGGCGTTCATCGAGAAGCTGAGCGGTTTTGCAAAAAGCAACGACATCTTGATCATCGCCGACGAAGTTTTGAATCTCCGGCAAGGGTATAACGGCGCGTCGTCGCGCTACGGTCTTTCGCCCGACCTCATAACCGCCGGAAAGATCATCGGTGGCGGCTTTCCGATCGGTGCAGTCGGTGGACGCTCGGACGTCATGTCGGTGTTTGGTTCGGACGGAAAGGCGCCCCTTGTTCCGCAAGGCGGCACATTCGCGGCCAATCCGGTCTCGATGGTCGCCGGACGGGTCGCGATGGAAGCCATGACGCTGGAGGCGTTTGGCCGGCTGGAGCGACTGGGGGAGAGGCTTCGCGAGCAGCTTTCCGCCTCTGCCGTAAAGCACAACGCCCCGTTTTCGGTTGCAGGGGCGGCATCGCTCTTTCGCATTCATCCAAAGCGCACGCTCCCCGTCACCTATGCCGATGCGATGATGAACTTGGAGGAGGCAACGCGCATGCGCAATCTCAGCCGTTGTTTCCGTCAGGAGGGCATTCTGCTTCCCTTCGATGCGGCCGCCTGCCTTTCGACGCCGATGACGGAAACGGACATCGACAGCATATCGACTGCATTCGAAACGTTTTTGACAACCTGCGACGACCGCAGCTGGGAGGCCAAGCCATGAATTCCATGTCCACCGAGGACACCGTGTCCACCGAGGAAACCGTCGCCGATCGTGTGGCCCGTTCGCTTCTGCGCCATGAGGTCGAATTCCTTTTTGCCCAAAGCTTGCCGTCGGCTGTCGTCCTTGCTGCGGAAGCGCGCGGCATCCGCCAGATTTCCTACCGTCAGGAAAACATGGGTGGAGCGATGGCCGATGGCTATGCGCGCATTTCCGGAAAGGTCGGCGTCGTTTGTGCGCAGAACGGACCAGCTGCGACCCTTCTGGTCCCGCCGCTGGCCGAAGCCATGAAGGCGAGCATCCCCGTCGTGGCGCTGGTTCAGGAGGTCGAACGCGACCAGGCCGACAGGAATGCGTTCCAGGAGCTCGACCATATCGCGCTCTTCCAATCCTGCACGAAGTGGGTCCGCCGCGTCCAGGTGGAAGACCGTATCGAGGACTATATCGACGCTGCCTTTACCGCGGCGACGTCTGGTCGCCCCGGGCCGGTGGCCCTTCTCCTGCCGGCGGATCTGCTTCGTGCTCGGTTCACGCACGCCGGGGCTGAACGCCGCGCCAGTCTCGGACGCTATCCGCTCGATCGCACTCGTCCGGCCGATCGCGTGATCGAGCAGGCAGCCGCGTGGATCGCTACGGCAAAAGCACCGGTCGTTCTCGCCGGCGGCGGCGTGCATGGCGCAAATGCCTCATCACAACTGGCGCATCTGCGGGAACTGGCGAGCTTGCCGGTCTGCACCACCAACATGGGCAAGGGCGCTGTGAACGAGCATCATCCTCTGTCGCTCGGTGTGCTTGGTTCGCTGACGGGGCCGCGCTCCCTCGGTGTCCACACGCGGCAATTCGTCGAGGAAGCCGATCTCGTCGTCCTCATCGGCACGCGCACCAACCAGAACGGCACTGACAACTGGCGGCAGATCCCGAAAACGGCCCGCGTGATCCATATCGACGTCGATCCGGGGGAGATCGGGCGCAACTTCGAGGCGCTGCGCTTGGTTGGCGATGCGCGCGAAAGCCTGAAAGCGCTGAATGCCGCCCTTGAGAAACAGGATCTGAGCGCGCGAGACGCCGACCGTCGAACCCTTGAGGGACGGATTGCCGAGTGCTGGGCAGGTTTCGAAGAGGCGCGTCGTCCGGTGGCGCTGTCGGATCAGTCGCCGATCCGACCGGAAAGGGTCATGCACGAACTGCAGCCATGGCTTGAGGCCGATCTGACGGTCGTCGCCGACGCGAGCTACTCCTCCATGTGGGTCGTCGGACAATTGCGGGCGGTAAAAGAGGGGACGCGCTTCATCACCCCGCGCGGGCTTGCCGGGCTGGGATGGGGGTTGCCGCTGGCAATCGGCGCAAAGCTCGCGCGGCCGCACAGTCCTGTCGTCGCAGTGGTCGGCGACGGCGGCTTCGCCCATAGCTGGGCGGAACTCGAAACCATGGTCCGCCTCAACATTCCTGTCACGACGATCGTGCTCAACAACGGCATTCTGGGATTCCAGCGAGACGCCGAGACCGTCAAGTTCGGCCGCTACACTTCGGCCTGCCATTTCTCAGCTGTCGATCACGCCCAGATTGCCGCTGCCTGCGGTTGCCGGTCTGCCCGCGTCGCTGATCCCGCTGATCTGGCGGATCTGATCAGAACAGGTATCCAGGCCGACGGGCCCTTCCTGATCGAGGTGATGACAGACCCGGAGGCCCATCCGCCGCTCTCGCTCTTTGCCGCCATGGATCAGGCTGCGTGATGAACGATCCGTCGCAGCGCGTTGCGGTGGTGACCGGCGGCAGTTCCGGTATCGGGTTTGCCGCCGTCAACCATCTTCTTCACGCCGGCTACAAGGTTGGCTTCTTCGGGCAGAGTGCCGCCCACGTGAACGACACGGCAGCCAAGCTCAGCCGGCAGTTCGACGGCAGGCGAATTCTGGCGCGTTGCGTCGACCTGACGTCGCCGCAACAGGTAGCCGGGTTCTTTTCGGATGTCGAGGACCGGTGGCGTGTCCCCGACACGTTGATCTGCAACGCCGGCATTTCGCCGAAAGGCGAGGGCGGGGCAACACCATTTACGCATGTCAGTCTCGAGGAGTGGAACCAGGTTCTTTCCGTCAACCTGACCGGCGCGATGCTCTGCTGCCAGGCGGTGGTTCCGGCTATGACCGCGCAGCGCTTCGGACGCATCATCCTGATCGGATCGATTGCTGGGCGCGCAGTGCCCAAGGTGGCCGGAAGCGCCTATGTCGTCTCGAAGGCGGCACTGTCGGGTCTTTCCCGTTCCTTGCTTGCGGCCTGTGCGGGAACGGGTGTGACCGTCAATATTGTCGCGCCGGGACGCATCGTGACGGATATGGCGGGTGGCCCGGATAGTCCGGTCAACCGGGCGGCCCTGACGCGAATTCCGGTCGGGCGCCTTGGGGAGCCGACGGACATCGCCAACACGATCGGGTTTCTCGCATCCCGTGATGCCGGCTTCATCAATGGCGCAATTATCGATGTGAACGGAGGGGAGTTCGCTCCTCTGTGAGAGCCGGAGCTTGGGGAATGCCAAAAATCCTGGTCTGCGTCGCGGACGCGCAGCTTTTCCTGTTGCTCCGTCATGTCCTGGCGAACGAAGGCTTTGAAGCTCTTCTTGTGACGCAGCCTTCCGACGTGCTTCGCCTTCGTGCGTGCGAGCCAGTCGCCGCTGCCTTGATCGATTGGTCGGAAGGCCCGGTCGACAGTGTCGGTCTTCTGACGGCCGTGAAGTCTGTTGTTCCCTCTTGCGCTGTGATCCTGATGTCCAGAGTTACTCGGAGGCGGGATGTCGTCCCAACCGCGTGTGACCTGCTTCTTGAGCGTCCTTTCAATCCCGACATTCTGCTGCAATTCCTGCGCCGGCTCCGCTACCCGCACCTTGCGGCCAATCATGCCGGCTGGCCCGGACCAGTGCTTCGATTTGCCGACCTTGAAATGAACCTTGCGACGGTGACTGTACATAGGGCTGGTAACGAAGTGGCATTGACGGCCTTACAGTTTCGGCTGTTGCGTCGCCTTCTGCAGGCGCCCGCAGTCGTCTGCCAACGCGACGATCTCATCGAGAGCTGCTGGCCCGAGCATGTGGAGGTGGAACCCCGAACCGTCGACATTCATATCGGGCATATCCGCCGCGCGCTTGAAGGCTTTGGCCCGGATCTGATCCGCACGGTCCGCGGCCGAGGTTATGCCCTTCAAATGCCATCCAGCATGAAGGTCCTGAAACCTTCTAATTCCTGAGCCGCCGGAACAGTCCGGCCAAGCGGCGGAATTCTTCCTCCTCGCCATCAAACCAGGCGTCCAGCCCACAGAACGCGACCGCGGTCGCCGCTTCACTGCCATAGAGCGCATGCGCCTGCTCGATGATGGCGTCATCGGCTGGATTGCCGTCGTTGGCGGCCCCAGGGTTTGTTTGTTGCGGTCTCTTGGACCGGGATGGATTTCGCGACACGACAGTCTCCCCGCGTCCGGCGCAGGAAGTGATGTTGAATGATCGCCGGACGTTGATGCACGCGTATCGTCGCATGGATATGGTGCCGTCCCTGGCGAATGTGTCGTTGCGAATATCAGTCTATAGGCGCCCTGATGTTCCGGCAAGCGTGAACACTTGTCATTGCTATCGAAAAGACGGCACCAAGAAGCGTTATCAGGCCGTCAGGCCGAAGGCATAATTTGTCCTCTCCGCCGGGCTTATCTACGGGAATCTGCCCGGCGACCCTGACCGATGGAAGATCGGCAACGATGTTCGGTAAAAATATCCGAATGCACCATCTAGGTTATTGGTTTCAGATGGAAAATGTAGCTTCTGATCGGCAAATCTGCTCTGCGTGCGTGGCGGTTTGACATGGTCAGTAAACATCGGCGAAAAGTTTTCGATACTCATCAAGAGAGATTATTATGAAACCATAACTTCGGCGCACACTGAAGATCACGAAGTTGTCAAAGTTGACAAAGTTGCTTCAACGCCTCATATCTTGCTCAGGAGAACAAGATGGCTCATGGCACGCAGTCAAAATCCACCGACGGAGAGCGCCCAGCGACAGGAGCGCCTTCGGCAGCCATGATGACCGTAAAAGGAGATCCGGTCGAGTTTCTCCAAGGTTTCAAGTTGCCCGAAGGTACTGAGGTGGCAATCGTTTCTGCGAACAGTGAACTTGTGCGAAAAATCCAGCGTGGAAACGCAAGGCGTTTCGGCGCGGTCCGCGAGTTTGTAGCCAAGATCGCTCCATCTGGTCGTTCGAAAGCCACAGTCGTCAACGAGGAGGCATTCAAGCCGGACGCCCGGTCTCGGGCAATTGTTGAAGGTGTCCGAATTGCTCAACAGGGCCTGCGGGAGGCCGGCGGGGCCTATGACCTTGAGCAGGTCAGAACTTTGATGCAGGGCATTTCTCGCCAGGCTATCGACAAGCGCGTTCAGGAAGGTAGCTTGCTCGCTGTCCCGGGACCGAGTAATCGCCGAAGCTATCCGACCCTCCAGTTTGGCCGAAACGGCGCGATCGTGCCGGGCCTCAAGGCTGTCCGCGAGGCTCTACCATCCGACAATCCTTGGACGGTCCTGAATTTCCTTGCACACCCTGATGACCGATTGAACGGTCAAAGGCCGATCGACCTTCTTTTGGCCGGTGACGTTGACCTTGTCGTGGAAGCCGCTCGCCGAGTGGGTAGCCAAGGCGCGTGAGTGCCCCGCTGCCACCTGGCGACTTGAATGAACGCCAGCCCGAGTGTGTTACCCTCCGGGCCGGCGACATCGTTCATCGTTTTTACTCGGCAAGCTATAATCCTGTCTATTTCGATCGATCGACGCTGGGTCGCCTGAATGCACCTGATGCAGCCTATGGTGTCCTTTACGCCGCAAACAATACGGCGGGCGCTTTCGCGGAAACTTTCCTGCGCCGACCTGGGCGGACGCTGATCGACAGCGTTTTCCTGCAACAGAAGGCCTATGCCCGCCTCGAAGTGAAATCAGACCTCCAACTCATCAAACTTGCGGGGCCAGGTCTCGCTGTTCTTGGTGCCACCGCGGAGGTCGTTCACGCAGGTTTGCCCTATGACGTCCCGCAGATTTGGTCGAAGGCTTTGTTCGGGCACCCTGTCGCCGCCCATGGTATAGCCTATCACGCTCGGCACGATGACGAAGAGCTTTGTTACGCTTTCTATGATCGGTCTGACAGTCTGATTATTGAGGCGGGAACCGAACGAGATCTTGATCAAGATTGGTTTTGGCAACTCGCCTCCCGTTATCGAGTTGGTCTTGCTCCCTGATGAATTCCAGAAATAGGGCAATCTGCTCGCTGAAGCTATCGACTAAACCTATTTCCGAGCATTGAAACGGCCTCGGCTTGCAATCGGATGCTACCCCAAGGGTGTCCCGCATAGTCGACGGCAGCCGTTCGACGATCTGCGGCCGGAAGGCAGCGAGCGGAATGCAATTTCGGGGGCAGTCGGTCCCGGTTTCCGCCGTGCCGGCGGCGCAATGCTAAAACCTCCTGCGGCTGCCCCGGGAGCCGAAGTTGCATGCGCGAATTCCCGAACCGTGGCTCTGCCACCGCTATGCTCGGTTCTCCGATACGCTCTTCTGTTCTGGTGGACTCGCGGTTTGCGACCAGAAGCACAATGTACTACTCGGAATGGATGGCAGCCCTGGGCTGCGAGCTTCCAAGACGGCAATGGGCATAGCGCAGTTCTGGCTGCACCGGGTACAGGTTCGTTTGCAAAGCTTGTGTGAAATCGTCTTTGCAAACTGCCGATTCCGATGAAGCCGCCCCATTGTTCCGAGATGATTGCGCCCCCGGATTCCGGGATGATCTCGCCCCCTGTTTCATCGGGGTCTGCAGGCAGTAATTGTTGTCAGTTCGTTCGAGTGATGTGTCAAGCTTTGCGCGGCAGATTTCGTCGTAGGCTTTCTCCGCTGAGTTCGATGCGATGGGCGTTGTGGACGAGACGGTCCAGGATGGCGTCGGCATAGGTGGGGTCACCGATGACACCGTGCCAGGCGGATATGGGGAGTTGGCTGGTGATGATCGTCGAACGACGGCCGTATCGGTCCTCGAGGATTTCCAGCAGATCGTGACGAGCTTGCTCGTTGAGCGGCTCGAGGCCCCAGTCGTCCAATATCAGGAGCTGGACATGACCCAGGGTGCGTTGCAGACGAGCGTATCGGCCGTCGCCGCGGGCGAGCGCGAGCTGGGCAAAGAGTCGTGGGACCCGCTGATAGAGAACGGAACGATCGTCACGGCAAGCCTTGTGACCGAGAGCGCAAGCTAGCCAGCTCTTTCCGACGCCCGAGGGACCGCATATGGCCAGATTGTCGTGAGCACCGATCCAGTCGCCCCCGAGCAGCTTCATGAAGAGCGCACGGTCGAGGCCGCGGTGGGCGCGATAATCGACATCTTCCGGGGTCGCCTGATGACGAAGCTTGGCGAACCTGAGACGCGCCGCAAGTTTGCGGTCGTAACGGGAACTCCATTCCCGCTCGAGCAGCAATCCGAGCCATTCGGCATGCGAGAGATGTTCGGCCTCGCCGTTGGCGACGAGTTCGCCGAAGGCTTTGGCCATGCCGGCCAGGCCCATGGCGTTCAGTCGATCAAGTGTTGGATGAGCAAGCATTCTTCGTTCTCCTTAGTGGTAATAGCGAGGTCCGCGGATGTTCTCGTGGTGGATCGGTTCGTGCGAGGCGGCTCCATTCGAGCTCGCCGTCCGGTCGAGGTGGTTGTCGAGGATGGAGCGCACCGAACCATAGGTCCGGGCCCCGATCTCCAGCGCTCGGGCGCAAGCGGCATTGACCCTGTCGCGGCCGAAGCTCTTGTTAAGGCGGATAATCCCGAGGCAGGCGCGAAAGCCCTGCTCGGGATGCGGCCGGTCGGCAAGGATGCGCTCGCACAACAGGTCGACATCCGGCCCCATGGCTGAGGCTTCGCGTCGAATGCGTTCGATCGTCCAGTCGGCGAACCGACGATGCGCCGAGGGCATATGATCGGGGATGGTCGTGTGCTTGCCGTTGCCGCTCGAGCGGCGGTGCGCGGCGATCCGCTCGCCCTTATGGAATATCTCGATCGTATTGGCGGTGATACGCGCCTCTACTTGCTCGCGGGCAAAGCGATAGGGAACGGAGTAATAATGCCGTTCGATCTCGACGTGGTAGTCCAGCCCGGCACGCCGGATACGCCATTCGGCGAAGACATAGCGCTCGACAGGCAAGGGCCGCAGAGCCGGACGATCGAGTTTCTCGAACAATTGACGCCGCGTGCAATTGACCCGACGCAAGACCCTGATGTCGTTGAGGTCACGGAGCAATTCCATGATCGCCGCATTGACTTCGGCGAGACTGTAAAAGACGCGATGGCGCAGCCGTCCCAACAGCCAGCGCTCGACGATACGAACCGCGGCCTCCACTTTCGCCTTGTCGCGCGGCCGGCGCGGCCGTGTCGGAAGAACGGCGCTCCCATAGTGCGCCGCCATGGCGCAATAGGTCCTGTTGACCTGGGGATCGAAGTGGCACGCCTTGATGATCGCCACCTTGGCATTGTCGGGCACAAGAAGCGCCGGCGAACCGCCGAAGAACTCCAGCGCCTGAACATGGCATTCGATCCAGTCCGGAAGCGTTTCGGTCCAGCGCGCCTGCGCGAACGAAAGGCTGGACGCTCCCAGGACCGCCACGAACAGGTGTGCCTGCCGCGTCTTGCCCGACAGCCGGTCGACGACGACTGTTACCGTGTCGCCGGCATAATCGACGAACAGTTTGTCGCCGCTCGCATGCTCCTGCCGCATCGTCACAGGCAGCTTCATCGCCCAGCCGCGGTAAAGGTCACAATACCGGCTGTAGCGATAGCCATCCGGATAACGGCCGATATATTCGTCCCAGAGAATTTGCAGCGTCACGTGCTTGCGCTTGAGCTCGCGATGCACCTCGGCCCAGTCCGGCTCGGAGGCCCGGCGATGACCCGTCTTCGTCCCGGCCGCCTTGTAGAGCGCCGCTTCCAAAACGGCATCGCTCACGTCGTCGTCCAACGGCCACGAAAGCCCTGCAGCCGTCGCCCGCCGCAGCGTCTCGCGCACCGTCGACGGCGCTGCCCCGACCCGAACCGCAATCGATTTATGGCCCAGTCCTTGCTCGGCCCGATATCTCAGTATCTCGCGGACACGCCGCATCTCCAGTCTCTCCGCAGGCATCCCATTCCTTCCCCATCACCATCGACGGAAGGAACTTCACACCGGCAGAACACCCACGCCACACCCCGTCCGAAGGGGGCGGCATCATCTCGGAACAAGGGGGCGACTAATTCTCGGAACTGGGGGGCGAGATCATTTCGGAATCAGGGGGCGGATTGCCTCGGAATTTGCATGCAAACCCTTCGTTGAAACGCATGCCACTTTCCTGCACTGTCCCCCGTGCCTTAAACCGGCAGAATGGTTCGAATCGAAACCGAAGGGTTCCCATTGCTGATGAAGACGAGTCTCGAACACCTGCCGCCGGTCAAGCAGCACGAGCTTTCCCGCGTGGTTGAGATTATCCTCGAGGAGTTTGAAGACGCGCTGAAAGGGGCTTCGGCGGAGTTCAAGAAGCGTGGCCGCATCCTGAAAATCATTCTCTTTGGCTCTTATGCCCGCGGGACTTTCGTTGACGAACCCCATACCAGGAAAGGCTACCGCTCCGACTTCGATATTCTTATCATCGTCAACAACCGCAAGCTCGCGGATTTTTCCGCCTACTGGCACAAGGCGGCCGAACGCTTGATGCGTAGCAACGATATCAACACGCCTGTCAGCCTGATCGTGCATTCTCTCAGGGACGTGAATACGGAACTGCGGCGCGGGCGGTATTTTTTCGTCGATATTCGCCGGGACGGTCTGGGGCTTTACGAGCTTGACGATGAACCATTGGCTGTGCCGGGGCAGGTGAGCGCCGAAGAGGCGTGGCAGATGGCGTCTGCATATTTTGAGGATAGATTGCCGGGGGCTGCATCGTTTCTTGATACTGCAAAATACTTGGCGCAGAAGGGCCAAAACAAGCACGCGAGTTTTGAGCTTCATCAATCAATTGAACAGGCGTACTCGACGTTGCTATTGGTTTTAACTGGATACAGCCCACCCTCACATAACGTCCGCTTCCTTCGTAGCCTTGCTGAGGAACAAGTTGGCAAGCTCGTTGATATCTGGCCGCGTAACCAGCAGCGGTATGTTTCTTGGTTTAATGTCCTCAACGAGGCCTACGTCAAGGCGCGGTACTCACCGCACTTTGAGATTTCGGGGGAGGCGTTGCAATGGCTGAGCGAGCGAACAGAAGCGTTAATTGTGGCTGTGGAGAAGATTTGTAGCGATCATCTCCAACGGATTCGCCCCGTCTAGTTGTTACAGTGGCTCCCTTCGCGCCCCAACAAGACCTCGTGGGAGCCAAGGCCCGCTCTATTAATCGCCTACGGCTCCAGCAGTGAAAACGTGGCAATCTCGTTGGGCGCCTGAAGCAGCTCGATGACGATATCCGTGGTCGACGGCATAGCTCAAAGTGATCGATGACAAGTTTGACGTCATTGCAGTGAATCAAAAATAACGTAACAACTGTTGTCGATTAGACGAGATTATCCTTTCAATTAGACAGATTATGAATTACAAATCGTCGGATGGTAGAAGAGGAACTGGGCACTTTTTTTGAGCGAAAGGTTAGCGCGCGGGTTGCTGAGGCCCTGACGGACACTCGCGTCGTGCTACTGTCTGGACCGCGCCAAGCCGGAAAAACAACCTTGGCCAAAACCTTCATGGGAGAGGGGCGCACATACTTGACGCTGGATGATCGGAACGTTTTGGCGGCGGCTCGGACGGATCCCATCGGTTTTGTGAGAGGGCTGGATAAAGCTATCATCGATGAAATACAGCGCGCTCCGGAGTTGATGCTTGCGATCAAGGAAAGCGTCGATACCGATCAACGGCCAGGCCGGTTCCTGCTGACGGGATCGGCAAACCTGATGGCGATTCCAGCAGTTGCAGACTCGCTCGCTGGGCGGATGGCGGTAATTCCTCTGCTGCCGCTTGCTCAAGCCGAGATATCCCGGTCGCCCGGCCGCTTCCTCGACGTGCTGTTTTCGAAGGAATCTGTTGCCTTGCAGGGTGAAACTGTCACGGGCAAAGCATTGATGAGTGTCGTACTCGCAGGTGGCTATCCAGAGGTCCTTAAAAGAAAGTCCCTTAAGCGCCGACAGGCGTGGCTAAACGACTACTCGGCACTGATCCTGGATCGTGATGTCCGGGATGTCGCCAATGTTGATCAACTCAAGCAGCTTCCGCGACTTTTAAGCGTACTGGCGGAGCATTCCGGCCAACTCACCAACAATTCCAGCTTTGCCGGGGCGCTGGGTCTGTCCCATGTCACCGTGCAAAAATATGTCGGCATCCTTGAGAGGCTTTATCTGCTGACTTTGCTTACACCCTGGTCATCGAACCACCTCAGCCGTTTGGTCAAGACGCCAAAGGTTCACTTTCTCGACAGCGGCTTGCTAGCGGCAGTTCGCGAGGACGATGACGAGAAGATCACTTTGGACCGAGCGCGGTACGGATCGCTGCTGGAGACCTTTGTGGTTTCGGAAATCATGAAGATAGCTGCCTGGACTGATCTTCGGCTCAGCTTCTCGCATTACCGAACCAAAGATCGGGACGAGGTCGACCTGGTGATTGAGGATCGTCGCGGCCGCATCATCGGAATAGAGGTCAAGGCGTCTGCAACTGTGCGACAGTCGGACGTGAGAGGTTTACGGCAATTGCGTGAGGCAACAAAGGAACGTTTTGTCCACGGTTACGTGCTCCACGATCACGACAGGGTGACCCCGCTTGGCGAGCAGATGACCGCCATCCCGGTATCCAGCCTATGGACGTTATAACATCACATAAGATAACTTATGGAACTATCGGTTGAAGATCAGGATTCGCGTTCAACCTTTCAGGCAAATTTGATCGTTGCCGCACTTCCTGGCCCAGGAATCATTCTAGGAAATCACCTGCAAGGCCCTGTCCAAGCGGTCCCTATAGAGTGCCAAAGCAGGAGCCAGCGCGAAAACGCACCCGGTCACGATGATAAGCACCGCGAGCGACACTTCCTCGAAGCCTATCGACGGGGTCAAGGCGATTCCCGTCTGATCGGCGACGAACAGCCCGGCTAGGTAGGAGCCCGCAAGTCCCAGAACAAGCCCAGTACCCGCACCGCTGACAACGATGATCACCACGTACAGCCAAATGCAGGCAAACACGTAAGTCCTTGGTGCTCCCAGCGCTCGGAGCACGGCGAAACGACGTCGGTGAACGCGCAGCAGGACGACCACACAGGTGATTACGGCGGCGATGACGAGCGCCTGGGTGCCTCCTGCAAGCGCCGTCATCATAACCCGGATGTCGCCGAGCACCTGATAGAGCCCGACCAGCACTTCCGCCGGGAAGAAGGCTGTCGATTTCTCCGTGCGGAACAGATTCCGCAGGCCGTAGGCAGCAGCCAGGTTCTCAGGCTTGACGACCATCGCCGGGACACCGGCAAGGTGCGCACCGTCGAAGGGGGGGCCGAGGGCGGTTTCTGCTCCGGGTGCGTGTCCTGTGGGAAGATTGTGCAGCTTCCAGATCTGCTCTACGGGGATGATCACGGCGCGGTCCCAGGGCGACCCCTGCGCGGGAAGGCGACCAACCACCGTGAAGGTGTTGGCGTGGACCAGACCACCGACCGTTTCTTCCGGACCGTGGCCATGGCTCGTCCGGAAAGTGTCGCCGACCTTTAGCGGGGAAGATTGACCGACGACGGCTTCCTCCCAGGTTTCGAACCCCCGCCCTTCAGGAATCTGCCCACCCGCTAGATGCTGGACGAGATCCCGCGTCGTCCCGACCACCGGATCGCCGTCCACACTATCGCCAAACGCGAGGGGCGCGGCGAAAGCCACCCTCTTTTCGGCCAGAACCTGCCGGACGACGTCAGCGCTCAAAAGTTCGACCGAGCCTGGTCGAAGGAAGAGCGACTTCAGCGTCACATCGGTAATGCTTCCGGGGGCGGCGACAATGAGATCGAACTTGTCGACAGCACGCGCGCTTGCTTGTTTCAGGGCGCGCTCCTGCGAAATGATCGCGACGCCAAGCGCCGTGGCGATCATCACAAGCATCACGAGCATCAGATTTAAGCGCCGATCGGCGCGCAGGGTGGAGAGCACCATGGGCAACGGGTTCATTGCGCTCGTTCCTGCCGGATGATCTTGCCATGGTCGAGATAGATGGTCGTAGCAGCGCGGCCGACAAACTCCGGATCGTGGCTGACAGCAATAACTGTCTTCCCCTTCGCCGCCTCCTCGATCAGCGCCTCGATGACGAAAGCGCCATTCTTCGTATCGAGGCTGGCGGTGGGTTCGTCCGCCAGGATGATTGGGGGGTCAAAGAGCAAGGCCCTGGCGATTGCAACCCGCTGCTGCTCACCGCGCGACATACGCGAAACAGTCGTCCGATCCGACGGGATGCCGAACCGTTGCATGAGCGATCCTGCGTCAGTTGCGGATCCTGCCGACTTGCCGAAGCTGAGCGGCAAGCGGATATTGTCGAGCGGTGACAGTTCGCCGATCAGGTTGAAATCCTGGAAGATCATTCCCACCGTCCGCCGCCTCCACGCGTCGCGGCGGCTTTCGCGCAACTCCGTGACCGTCTCGCCAAATGCCGAAACCGAACCGCTGGTGACCGGGGTGATCCCTGAAATCACGTTCAGGAGGGTGGACTTTCCTGATCCGGACGGCCCTGCCACCACGGTCAGTTCGCCGGGCCTGAATATAAGGTCGTCAATTGTCAGAATGGCACGTTTGCTGCGCAAGCTGTCTGCCACATCGACCAAAATCCGTTGAAGCGAAACCATGCTTTTAAAGCCGCTCGAAAACAGCGTCGGAAAGTCGTAGGAAGCTCACAAACCCCGTCTCGGGATCCTTCTCGAACCCGACCTCGAGCTTTCCCACGACCTTGATCGGAAAATTAAACGGCGTGGCGTCCACGATCGACGCCGTCTTGATCATGACGATATCCGTGGGCCAATCGAGTGTGGAATCGCAGAATGGGCAGACGGCCATCGGCATCTTGGTCAGGACGAAGAAAGAGGCCTGGGCTTTCAGTGGCGGTGCCATGTACCCAACGATCTCGACTTCACTGCCTGCAAGGGCTTTTGTCTTTACAGACGGATCGCTGCCCTTTTCATAGAGTTCGGTGAATGCCAGCGTGTCGGCCGCTGCCACGGCAAGGCCTGTCGCAATCGAAATCGCAACAAACATCAAGAAAACACCGGTCATCAGTCGTCGCATGCGTCAACCTACGAAAACAGGCAACCCGGCGCCTGGCCGGATTGCCCGCCCCTGTTCAGGAATCTTAGTCTTGCTGACCGAGCCCGGAGGCGTTCGACAGGACGTGATAGACGTAGTTCTCTTCCACCGTGCCCGAGAACAGATGCGCCTGCGGACCCCACGCATAGATCACGACGTCGTCGCCGGCATGCGTTTCCGACGACATTGGCACTGCCGAGGGCTGCAGGAAGTCAGGGGAAGTTGTGTCGACTGCGGTCAGGTCAGGACGAACACCGGCCGGCTCCGCCTCAGTCTTGTCCTTGCCCAATGCCGGGAACAGCGCACCGGGACCGTTGGCATAACCAAGCGTCGTATAAGGCTTGCCGTCGGCTGCCTTGGCAACGGTGCCATCGACGTCGGTCACGAGACCGAACAGCGGGTTGCCGCGCTTCGGATAACCACTGATGGTCAGGGTATGGCTATGGTCGGCGGTGGCAACAATCAGCGTGTCTTCACGGCTGGTCATCTCCAATGCCTTCTTGATAGCCTGGTCAAAAGCAAGAGTGTCTTCCAAGGCGCGGGCAGCGTTGCCGGCATGGTGCGCATGGTCGATACGGCCACCTTCAATCATCAGAACAAAGCCTTTTTCGCTTTGCGAAAGGCGTTCGATCGACTTCTGGGTCATTTCAACCAGCGACGGTTCGCCCTTGGCATCCTTGGCTCGATCCAGTTCGTATTCCATGTGGCTGCGCTCGAACAGCCCGAGGATCTTCGCACCCGATTTCAGGTCGGCGGCATCGAAGCCGGCCTTGTCAGTGACATAGAGGTGGTTGTTGCTCTTAGCCGTCCACTCGCCCGTCAGGTCGCGCTTGTCCGTGCGGCTGCCGGTCTTGCCTTCGTCTTCGGCATCTGCTGTCTCGGCCGGAACGAAGTTGCTGCGGCCACCACCGAGAATGACCTCGAAACCGTCACCTGCCGTCCAGTTGACGAGCTGATCGGCGAGGTCCTTGCAGCCCTTGGCGAGCTCCTCACCGACTTCCTTGTCGTTTTCCCAGTCGCGGTTGGGTGTGTGGCCGTAGGTGGCAGCAGGGGTCGCGTGCGTGATGCGCGCGGTCGAGACAACGCCGGTCGCGAGACCTGTTTCTTCAGCCATTTCAAAGATCGACTTGACTTCCTTGCCCTTCGATCCCTCGCAGTCGCCGACGACCGCATCCTGGTTCAGACCGATGATGTCATTGCGTGTCTTGACGCCGGCGACCATCGCCGTTGCGGTCGGTGCCGAGTCGGAAACCTGACCGTCATGGCTATAGGTCTTCGACAGAGCCGTGTAGGGGAAGGTATCGATCGTCAGGACGTTCGATTCACCGTCAACGCCGCGCTTCTGACCCTCAAGAATACGCGCAGCCGTGACAGTGGCCACACTCATTCCGTCGCCGACGAAGATGATGACGTTCTTCGCCTTGCCGGTGATCGGCTGGACCGCGAGCTTGGCTTCAAGCGCAGCCTTGGCCGCGGTGAAATAGCTGTCGGTAGCCTGCGGGAGATCGGCGGCGGCAACGTGCGTCGCCATCAGCGCTGCGCAGCATACGCCGGAAAAAAGTGTCCTGATCATCAGTGAAAACCCCTCGAAGAAATTGAATACCACCGGACTTTGCGCAAGCCCCGTCGATCGGCAAGCTATTAGGGGTTCATTTCAGGCATATGACGATCAGTCGTGAGAATGTCCGGCGTGATGGTGTTCCGTCGCGTCGGCAGGCTCGACCTCGGGATGAACCACCAACTCGCCGCCCGGTTCGAAGGTCACGACAATTTCTATTTCCTCTCCGGCCACGAGCTCCTTCGACAAGTTCTCTAGCTTAATCGCCAGCCCCCCTGGATCAAGCTGGACTTCTCCGGCCGGGATATCGAGCGCAACTATGTCT
>JAESGK010000035.1_pt1 | contig 69873 bp, 67 predicted proteins | sample 9269681 | NCBI WGS metagenome assembly JAESGK01 (sample SAMN14515347, study PRJNA621673) | algae metagenome | isolation source: Timaviella obliquedivisa GSE-PSE-MK23-08B and co-occurring heterotrophs from... | place: USA: Grand Staircase Escalante National Monument, Utah | collected 2006-08-15
CACCGCAACTGCCTGTGCGTTGTTCGACATTCCCTGCGTGGTGTTCATGGGCGCCGTCGATGTCGACCGCCAGGCGCCCAACGTCGTGCGCATGAACATGCTGGGCGCCGAGGTCCGGCCGGTGACGGCGGGCTCCTCGACCCTGAAGGACGCCATGAACGAGGCGCTGCGCGACTGGGTGGCGACCTGCGAGAATACATTCTACTGCATCGGCACCGTGGCGGGCCCGCATCCCTATCCGGCGATGGTGCGCGACTTCCAGTGCGTCATCGGCAACGAGGTGCGTGTCCAGATGATGAAAGCCGAAGGTCGGCTGCCCGACACGCTGGTCGCCTGCATCGGTGGCGGTTCGAACGCGATGGGCCTGTTCCATCCTTTCCTCGACGACAAGGGCGTGCGGATCGTCGGCGTCGAAGCCGGCGGCAAGGGTGTGGAGACCGGCGAGCATGCCGCGTCATTGACCGGCGGCCGCCCCGGCGTTCTGCATGGCAACCGCACCTACCTGCTGCAGGACGAGGAAGGCCAGATCACCGAGGCGCACTCGATCTCGGCCGGCCTCGATTACCCGGGCATCGGGCCCGAGCACTCCTGGCTCAAGGATGTGGGCCGCATCGAATACGTATCGGCGACCGATGGCGAAGCGCTCAAGGCGTTCCAGCTGCTGTGCAAGCTCGAGGGCATAATCCCCGCGCTCGAGCCGGCGCATGCCTTGGCGCACGTCACCAAGCTCGCGCCTACCCTGCCCAAGGACAACCTTCTGGTAATGAATCTCTGCGGCCGCGGCGACAAGGATGTCTTCGCCGTCGCGGAGCGCCTCGGAATGAAGATCCGAGCATGAGCCGCATCGCCAAGCGCTTCGCCCAGCTCAAGGCCGACAAGCGCGCCGGGCTCGTGACCTACATCACGGCGGGCGACCCCGACATCGACATCAGCTACCGGATACTGAAAGGCCTGCCGGCCGCCGGCGCCGACCTCATCGAGCTCGGCATGCCCTTCACCGATCCGATGGCCGATGGCCCGTCGATCCAGCTCGCCGGCCAGCGGGCGCTCAAATCTGGCATCTCGGTCGACAAGACGTTCGACATGGTGAAGCGCTTCCGCAAGGAGACCGGCGACAACGACACGCCGATCCTGCTGATGGGCTACTACAATCTCGTCTACCAGCGCGGCGCGGAGAAGTTCTGCAAGGACGCCGCCGTCGCCGGTATCGACGGCTTCATCCTGGTCGACCTGCCGCCCGAAGAAGCCGACGAGCTCAAACCCTTTGCCGTCGCCGCAGGCCTCGACACCGTGCTGCTGACCGCACCCACGACCGACGACAAGCGCCTGCCGGCGGTGCTGAAATATTCCTCGGGCTTCGTCTATTTCGTCTCCGTGCTGGGTATCACCGGCACGAGTTCGGCCAGCGAGGAGGCGGTGCGCACCCATGTCGAGCGTATCCGCCGCCACACCCAGCTGCCGATCGGCGTGGGCTTCGGCATCCGCACCCCCGACCAGGCCGCCGCCGTGGCGCGCCATGCCGATGCCGCGGTCGTGGGCTCGGCCATCGTCGAGCGCGTGAAGGCGGGACTCGACGACAAGGGCAAGCCCAAGCCGGATCTGGTGCCCGGCGTCTTCGCCTATATCCGGGCGCTGGCGGACGGCGTCCGCGGCGTGCGCAAGGCTTAAGCCTTCGCCTCTTCCTCGTCGTCGTCGAACAGCAGGTCGGCCACGAAGGAATTGGTCTTGCGTTCCCAGCCGAAGGTCGAGGTCTGGCCATGGCCGGGCACGAAGGTGATGTCGTCGCCCAGTGGCCACAGCCGCTTGCGGATCGAGTTCAGCAACTGCTCGTGATTGCCGCGCGGAAAGTCGGTGCGGCCGATCGAGCCCCGGAACAACACGTCACCCACGAAGGCGACCTTGGCCGGCCGGTTCACGAACACGACATGGCCTGGCGTGTGGCCCGGGCAGTGCACGACATCGAACGTGAGGTTGCCCAGGCTCACCGTCTCGCCGTTCGTCAGCCAGCGGTCGGGCACGAACGGCTTGTAGACCGGGAAATTGTACTTGCGACCCGAGTCCGGCAGACCCTCGATCAGGAAAAAGTCGTCCTCGTGCGGCCCCTCGATCCTGACGCCATAGTGCTCGGCCATGGTACCGGCGGCCGAGGCGTGGTCGACATGGCCGTGGGTCAGCATGACCTTGGCGATCTTGATGCCCTGCTCGGCGATCGCCTCTTTCAGCGTGTCGAAGTCGCCGCCGGGATCGACGGCAGTGCCCTCCATCGTCTCGTCGCACCAGACGATGGAGCAGTTCTGCTGGAAGGGGGTGACGGGGGCGATCATGATCTTGAGCATCCCCCGATCTAATGCCTCCCGCGCGGCAAAGGAAGCGCGTATGCTGGGGGTCCCTCATGCATCGACAGCGATGAACCTGCGTCTTCTGTTCTGTGTCCTGGGCCTTCTCGGCCTCTGTGCGGCGTCGGCCCGGGCCCAGATGGCCCCGGTGGCGTCTCCTTCCGGACCCGTCATGGCCGGCCCCTACGTGGTGGTCGATCCAGCCACCGGCGAAACCCTGTTGGAGCGCAGCGCGGGCGCTTTCTGGTATCCGGCCTCTCTCACCAAGATCATGACGATCTACATCGTCTTCGAGGAGCTGAAGGCCGGCCGCCTGACCCTGGCCTCGAAGCTGCCCTTTTCGCAGACAGCCAGCGCCAAGCCCGCCTCGAAGCTCGGCGTCGCGCCGGGCGGATCGATCACGGTGGAACAGGGCCTGCAGGCGCTGGTCGCGCGTTCGGCCAACGATGTCGCCACTGCCTTCGGCGAGCGGATCTCGGGCACGGAGGCAGCGTTCGCCCAGCGCATGACCGACACCGCCGCGCGGCTCGGCATGACGGCCACCAAGTTTCGCAATGCCAACGGCCTGCCCGACCCCGAACAGGTCAGCACGGCGCGCGATCTCGCCCTGCTCGGCGTCGCTTTGGTGAAGGATTTCCCGGAATACTACGGCTACTTCCGCACCCAGGACTTCGTGTTCGGCAAACAGAAGATCGGGCCGGGCATCAAGTTCCTCGATCTCTACGCGCCCTATGCCGACGGGCTGAAGACCGGCTTCATCTGCGCCTCCGGTTTCAACATCGTGGGCAGCGCGGTTCGCGACGGGCGGCGGCTAGTCGCCGTGGCACTCGGCTTCAAGCGCGCCGACCTGCGCGACGAATTCGTCGTCCGCCTGCTCGACGAGGCTTTCCTCCTCAAGACCGGCGGCAATCGCCCCAAGATCTGGCAGCTTCGCAACGGTGGCAGCGGCCCCGCCACCGTCCTGCCCTACGGCGAGTGCGGCACCATCCGCTACGACATGCCCGGCGACGCGGCATGGCTCGGCACCTATGGCGACTGGCGCACGGCGCGCACGACCTTCGACAAGGGCCAGGCCCAGCTCGGCTCACTGGGGTTGCGGCTCGGCAAGGAATGGATTCTGCCCGTGAAGTCCGGCGAGGCGACCCGTCAGGCGGCCATCATCGCCGATCTCGAGCCCGGGGCGGCGCAGAAACTCTGCGAGGACTACAAGACGCGGAAACTGTTCTGCGAAGTGAAGAAACCCGGCGATTTCGTGGCGCCCTTCAGCGGTTTCTCGCGCTGAGCCTGTTCCCCGCTATCTTGGCCAAGCAAGCCATTCGTGCGATACCGCCGCCATGAACTGGCTGACCAATTTCGTCCGGCCCAAGCTGCGCGCGCTGGTCGCCCGCAAGGAAGCGCCCGAGAATCTGTGGCTGAAATGCCCGAAGTGCGAACAGATGCTGTTCATGCGCGACTGGGAGGCCAACCAGGAGGTCTGCAACCACTGCGGCCACCATATGCGCCTCTCGCCCCTGAAGCGCCTGCCGCACCTGTTCGACGAGGGCCGCTACGAGCTGCATCCCTTGCCACGCGTCACCGCGGATCCGCTCAAGTTTCGCGATACCAAGCGCTATGACGCCCGCCTGAAGGAAGCCCAGGCCAAGGCCCAGGGCACGACCGACGCGCTGGTGGTCTCCAGCGGCCCGATGGGTGGACGCATCGCCATCGTGGCGCTGCTCGATTTCGGCTTCATGGGCGGCTCGATGGGCACCGCCGTGGGCGAGGGGCTGGTGATGGCCGCCGATCTCGCGGTCGCACGCAAGGCGCCGCTGATCGTGTTTTCGGCCTCGGGCGGCGCCCGCATGCAGGAGGGCATCCTGTCGCTGATGCAGCTCACCCGCACCACCATCGCCGTGCGCAAGGTGAAGGAAGCGGGGCTGCCCTACATCGTCGTCCTCACAGATCCGACGACCGGCGGCGTGTCGGCGTCTTTCGCGATGCTGGGCGACGTCCACATCGCCGAGCCCGACGCCATCATCGGCTTTGCCGGTCCGCGCGTGATCCAGGACACGATCCGCCAGGAGCTGCCGGCCGGCTTCCAGCGCTCCGAATACCTGCTCGAGCACGGCATGGTCGATGCCGTGGTGCACCGGCACAAGCTGCGCGAGACGCTGATCCGGCTGACCTCGTTGTTCATGGACCCCGTTGCCTCGGAAGGCCGCGGCCTGGCAGTCGCCGTTCGCTGATTTCCCCCACGCCGGTTTCCCCGTGAGCGACGCCATCGTCCAGCGCTTGATGAGCCTCCATCCGATGGTGATCACCATCGGGTTGGAGCGCATCGAGCGCTTGCTGAAGAACCTGGGATCTCCCGAGAAGAAGCTACCGCCGCTCGTCCATGTTGCCGGCACAAACGGCAAGGGCTCGCTGGTCGCCTATCTGCGCGCGATGGCGGAAGCAGCGGGCTACCGCGTCCATGTCTACACCTCGCCGCATCTCGTCCACTTCAACGAGCGCATCAGGATCGCCGGCCGCCTGATCGGGGACGGCGAACTCGACGAGTTGCTGACCGAGTGTGAGGAGGCGAACGGCGACACGCCAATCTCCTTCTTCGACATCACCACGGCGCTGGCCTTCCTTGCTTTCTCGCGCGTGCCGGCCGAGCTCGGCATCATCGAAGTCGGCATGGGCGGCCGTTACGACAGCACCAACGTGATCGAGCCCGCGCTCTCGGCCATCACGCCGATCGGCTACGATCACACGGGCTTCCTCGGCAGCAAGCTCGAAGGCATCGCGGGCGAAAAGGCGGGCATCATCAAGCGTGCCGTGCCCGCCGTGATCGGTCGCCAGCGTGACGTGAGTGCTGCGGTGATCGCAGCGGAGGCTGCCAAACTCGGCGCGCCGCTGTTCCGCATGGGCCGCGAATGGCAGGTGACGCCGACGGCGGCGGGCTTCCGTTACGACGGCGACCTGATGAGCCTCGACCTGCCGGCGCCGGCGCTGGCGGGCGCCCATCAACTCGACAATGCCGCGACCGCGGTGGCCTGCATCGAACGCCTGCGCGCGGCGAGGTTCGCCATCGACGAAAAGGCGATTCGCACCGGGCTGAGGTCGGTCGAGTGGCCGGCCAGGCTGCAGCAACTCACCCGGGGGCCGCTGGTCGAGGCGTTGCCGCCGGGCTGCGAGCTGTGGCTCGACGGCGGCCACAACGAGGATTGCGGGCTGGCCCTGGGGCGTATGGCGAGCGACTGGGCGAAGGAGCCGGCGCCGCTGCCGCTCTTCCTCGTGTTTGCGATGCAGACGACCAAGGACGCGTCCGGTTTCCTGCGGCCGCTCAGCCGCCACGCCGTCGCCGCGCGCGCGGTGCCTTTCCCGGAGGGCCACGCCGCCTATACGCCGGTCGAGGCTTGCGCCAAGGCCGCTGAAGTCGGCCTCGACTGCGTGCCCGTGAACGACATCGGCGCGGCGCTGGAGGACCTGTTGGCCACCCAGCCCGCGCCGATGCGCATTCTCATCTGCGGCTCGCTCTACCTCGCGGGCGCCGTACTGGCCCGCAACGGCTGAGCGGCCTCTTCAGACGACGGTGTTGATCCAGCTCACCAGCTTCTGCTTGGGCTCGGCGCCGATCTTGGTCGCGGCGACCTGGCCGTTCTTGAACAGCAGCAGGGTCGGGATCGAACGGACGCCGTAGCGCGTCGGCACCATCGGATTCTCGTCGATGTTGACCTTCACGACCTTGAGCTTGCCGTCCATATCCTTGGCGATGTCTTCCAGCGACGGGCCGATCATGCGGCAGGGGCCGCACCACTCGGCCCAGAAGTCGACCAGGACGGGCGTGTCCGATTTCAGGACTTCCTGCTCGAAGGAAGCGTCGGTTGCTTTGATGGTCATTGTGGGTTCTCCCGAAAACAATACAGGCCGGTCGAATGGACCGGCGCCGCCCTTGGCCAGAAGCTAGGAACCGGAACCCCTGGAGTCAAGGTGCGGCGGCATAAGGCATTGATTTATCTAGGGTTTCTCCGTCGATCTCCATCAGCCCGGGGGCCGCTGTCCACAGCAAAAAGGCCCGCACCGGGCGGCCGGGATAGATCGCCTGGAGAAGGCTGCGATAGAGCGCGAGCTGGCGGCGATAGGCCAGCGCCACGCCATTGGCCGAATCCGGCGGCGGCCGGTTGGTCTTGTAGTCGACGATCAGCACCTCGCGCTCGGTGACGGCCAGCCGGTCGACCTGGCCGCTGACCGTGAACGTGCCTCGCGGCGTCCGCACGGTGCCGATCAAGGGCACTTCCGCGCGCGATCCCTCGGCGAACAGGGCGGCATGGGCTGGAGCCTCGGTGACGGCCAGCGCCTCCTTGGCCCAGAGGTCGATCTCTTCGGCGGCCAGGCCATGGGCGGGCTGGGACAGGAAACGCTGCGCGGCGGCGGCACGCGCGGCGAGCGGAAGGCCTGGCAGATGGCGCAACAGCTCGTGGATCAGCGTGCCGCGGCGCCAGCGATTGGACTCGTCGTTCACCAGGGGGCTGAAGGGTGGATTGTCGCTCGCGATCTCGTCGGGCAACGGTTGCGACGGAGCGAGCGGTGCCGGCGGATCGGGCTCGGCCGGCGCCGTCTGGTGCGACCAGCCCGGCATCGCGTGTGGCGCGGCCAGCGGCAGCTCTTCCTGGATGCCGCTCGGCAGTCTGCCTTCGCCGATCAGTTCGTAACCGTCGCCTTCCCAGCCGTCGGCGTCGAGCGGGCCCTGGGTGAAATCGAACGGTCGCTTGATGGCCCGCCCGCGCGGTTGCTCGGCATCGGGCGAGATGTCGGCGTTGACGCTCGCCTCCAGGCCGGCGGCGACACGGTCGTACCAGCAGCCGGCATCCTGCGGTCGCGTGCCGACCCAGCCGCCGATATAGAGCCGGTCTTCGGCCCGGGTCATGGCGACGTAGAGAAGACGATTCTGCTCGTCCATCGAACGCGCCCGCATCTCGGCGCGCCAGGCGCGGGCAGCCTCGTTGGCATCGTCGCTGCGCGCCACCCACAGCCGCGCCTGGCCGTCGGCCGTGGTCAGCAGGCGCTCGTTGTTCTGCGGCACGCGCGTGGTGTCGGGCAGGTAGACGATGGGTGCCTGCAGTCCCTTGGCCGCATGCACGGTGAGGATGCGTACCTCGCGGCGGCGGTTCGCGTCGAGATCGCGCTTGATGTCGCCGCCGCCGGCCTCGAACCAGCGCAGGAAGCCTTGCAGGGAACCCGCCTCGGCGCGCTGGTACTGCAGCGCGCGGGCCAGCAGTTCGTCGATCGGATCGGCGGCCTCGCGCCCCAGCCGTTCCAGCAGGCGCTCGCGACCGCCTTCGGGACCGAGCACGGTGGCAAAGAAATCGAACGGCGTGGTGTAGTCGGCGCGCGCGAGCCAGGCTGCGAGGCGCTTGTGTGCGGTGGCGAACTGCAGATCCTCGCCCGTCCGCCGGCGCAGCTCGCGCCACAGCCGGCCGGAGCGGTTCCAGGCGAGGCGAAACAGCGCTTCCTCGTCGAGCCCGACCAACGGCGATTTCAGGAGGCACGCCAGGTTGAGATCGTCCTGCGGCAGCAGCACGAAGCGGGCCAGCGCGAGCAGGTCCTGGATCGACAGTTCGCTGCCGAGGTCGAGCCGGTCGACGCCCGCCACCTCGATCTCCTCGCGCTTCAGTGCTTTCACCAGCGCCGTGACGAAGGCGTTGCGCCGGCGCACCAGCACCATGAAGTCGCCGGGATTCAGCAGCTTGCCGGTGCTGGAGCGCCGCTCGTGGCCGATCAGGCTCTTGGCATGCAAGGCGATCATCCGGGCCAGCCGCTCATGCGGCGGCGCCAGGGCGCCGGGATCTGTATCGAGATCGGTGGGGTCGGCTTCGCTCCTGGCGCCACGCACCAGCGGCCATAGCTCGACCACGCCCGGCTGGCCGGTACGGCTCGGCACATGCAGCACGTCGCCCGCCGCGCCCAGGCCCTGTGCCGCGGCTTCCTCGCCGAACACCCAGTCGACGGCGTCGAGCACGGCCGCCGTCGAGCGGAATGACACGACGAGGTCGACGGTCTCAAATCTCATCTGTGCCGCTTCGCTGCGCTCGGCGAACCAGATGCGCATGTCGGCGAGCTTGCGTGGGTCGGCGCGCTGAAAGCCGAAGATCGACTGCTTGGTGTCGCCGACGGCGAAGATCGTGCGCCGGCGATCGACCGCGCCTTCGCCCACGAAGAATTCCTCGGTGAGGCGCCGGATCACTTCCCACTGGTCGGGGTTGGTGTCCTGCGCCTCGTCGACCAGCACATGGTCGATGCCGCCGTCGAGCTTGTACAGCACCCAGGCCGCGCTGTCGGCGCGCTCCAGCAGGCGGCGCGTGGCGACGATCAAATCGTCGTAATCGAGCGCCGCCCGCCGGCGCTTGCCGCGCGCATAGCGTTCGACGATATCGAGGCCGAGCCGCAGGAGCGAGACCGTGAGCTCGACCAGTACGGCCGCGCGGATGCTTTCGTGGGCGGCGGCCAGCCGGTCGCTCTCGGTACGCAGGATCGCATCGATCTCGGGCATCTCCTTGAGCGCCGCCTTGCCGGCAATCTTTTTTCGAGGCTTGCCCTGCTGGGTGAAGAATACCGCGCGGTAGTCGTCGAGCCGAGCCGGCCGCTCGTCGACCGAGTCGAGCCAGAGCAGAATCAGCTCGCTGTATTTCTTGTTCTCCTTCTCGCCCTTGGCCAGCGCGCGTGCGGCTGCGCGGAGGCTCGGACCGTCGAACGCCGTGTCGGCGCAGCAGGCCGAGACGAGTGCACCGGCGCTGGCATCGGGCGTCACGCCGAGTGCGGTCGCGAGGCGAGCGCGCTCGTTGGCGAGGCCCGCCTCGTCGGCGATGCGCGACAGCAGCCAGGCGCGCTCACCCAGCAGCTTCTTCATCAACTCGTCGTATTTGGCGATCGAGATGCGGCCGGCGACGGCGGCCAGCGCGTCGCGCAGGAAGGGCGGCGCATCGCGGCGGGCGAGGGCCGCCATCTGCTCGTCCTGCGCCTGCTTCAGGATGGTGCCGGCCTCGCTCTCGTCCAGCACCTCGAACCCGGGCGCCACGCCAGCCTCGAGCGGAAAGCGCTTCAGCAGCGCCTGGCAAAAAGCATGGATGGTGAGGATGTTGATGCCGCCCGGCGCGTCGAGCACGCGGGCGAACAGGCGGCGGGCGATGACGCGTTCCTCGGCCTCCGGCGCGCGGTCGATCAGCCGCGCGATCTCCTTGTCGAGCTCGGCTTCCTCGGCCAGCGCCCAGCGGCCGAGCTGGGCGGCCAGGCGATTGCGCATCTCGGCAGCCGCGGCCTTGGTGAAGGTGAGACAGAGGATGCGTTCGGGCTTTACGCCGGCCAGCAGCAGCCGTGTCACGCGATCGGTCAGCACCTTGGTCTTGCCGGTGCCGGCATTGGCCTCCACCCAGGCCGATTGCGCGGGCGAGGTCGCCTTGCGCTGCTCGGCGGTGGCGAGGTGGACGGGATCCCGGGCCGCGACGCTCATTCGTCGCCCCCGCCCGTTGTCGACCATTCGGCGACGCGTTCGAGATGCTCGTAGTCGTTGAAGTGCGGCACGAACTCCGGCTGCGGCAGCGCCACATAGGGCGTGGCGGGATTGGCGTAGCGCTCGGCCATCTTCTCGACCAGGGCCAGCATCGCCGGGATCAGCTTGTCCGCTCCCTTGATGTCCTTGATCTCGCCACCGTCGCCCAGGCCATTGGCGCGCCAGTAGCTCAGGATGACCTCGGCGGCCTTGCCCTTGATCTTTTTGAAGCCGCCGGTCTCGGCCATCGCGGCCTCCAGCAGGAGTTGCGGCGCGAACAGCGCGTCGAGCTCGCGCGTGGAAGGCACGCGGCCGGTCTTGTAGTCGATCACTTCCCACACGCCGGTGCCGAGCTCGTCGATGCGGTCGGCGATGGCGGTGATGGTGAGCGGATGGTTGCGCGGGCCGACCTTGATCGAGCCCGCGGTTTCACCATCGAGCAGGCGCAGGCCCGAGGCGCGACGCTTGTTCTCCTCGGCCACGAACCAGCGCGCCAGCCGCTGGAAGCGCGGCCACCAGAAGGCGCGTTCGGCCGGCGCGGTCAGCATCTCGCCGAGATGCTTCTCGCCGACCTCTTCCAGTTCGCGGATGGCGTCGCCCGGCAGCAGGCCGGAGGGATGCCTTCTCAGGAAGTCGTCGAGGGCGGCATGCAGCGCCGAGCCGCGCTCGGCCGCGCCCAGTTCGGCCTCCAATGGATCGAGCAGGCGCAGCTTCAGGATTTGCCGCGCATAGAGGCCGTAGGGATCGCGCCGCCACTGCTCGATGCTGGAGACCGAGAGCTGTGTGGGACGCGCCGCCAGCGGCGGGCGCGGGGCGGGACGTGGCCAGGGCTTATAGCCGTCCGGCCGATCGATTTCCTCGGCCCAGTCGATGTAGCGCCGGCCGCGCTGGATGTAGGCGGGCGCCTCGATCGCGGCATTGGGATCGTGGCCCAGCAGCGCATCGAGCCGCGCCAGCCAGCGCGAGGAAACGGTGGGCGCGCCGCCTTCGCGCTCGGCACACGTCAGCAGAACGTGATCGGCCGCGAGGGCCGCGACAAAATCATGCGCCGAGAGGCCGATTCGCCGCTCCGGCTGGGGCAGGCCGAGGGCGCCGCGCATCGGCCGGTTCAGCCATGGGCCGGTCTCGACGCTGGGCGGCCAGCTGCCTTCGTTGAGGCCGCCCAGGATCAGCAAGTCGGCGCGCTGCAAGCGGGCTTCCAGCGGCCCCCAGATGGAGAGGCGCGGGTGCTTGCCGTAGCGTGGCCGGATCGCGGCGGGCGCCAGCATGGCCGAGAGCAGTCCCGGCCATTCGCCGCCATCGATGGCGGGCTGGTCGCGCCAGGCGATGCGCAGGCGCGCGAGCGTCTCGGCCAGCGCCTCACCCGCCTCGCCGCGCCACAGAGTGTCGGCGGACGCCAGCATCTCGGCTGCGGCGATGGTGGCGTCGAGCAGCGCCGCGGGTGTCGAGCCTTCCGACATCAGCACAGCAAGGCCCGAGGTCGCGGCATCGAGCCGGTCGATCAAGGCCAGCACGGTATCGGCGTCGGCATCGTCGTCCTTGCGCTGGTTCGCAACGATGCGGCGCACGGCATCGAGGCCGGCGGCGGGTTTCAGTCCCCGCAGATACTTGCGGTCGAGGCGGCGGGCGGTGTCGAGCAGACCGGCGCGCGGCTGGTCCAGCGTGCAGAGCGGATGTTTTAGCAGCGCTAAAAGATCGACGGGCCCGAAGCCGCCATCGACCAGGGCGACCAGGCCGCGCAACAGGGTGGCGGGTGGCGTGTCGGCGAGCGGCGCGCCGGCCGAATCGTCGATCTCGATGTTCCAGCGCTTCAGTTCGGCCGTGACGCGCCGCGCCAGTTCGCGATCGGGCGTGATCAGAGCGGCCGTACGGCGGGGCTCGTTCAGCGCTTCGCGCAGCGCCAGCGCGATCACCACCGCCTCCTGGTGCGAGGTGGCGCAGTCGGCCCGCGCCACGTGATCGAGCGCGGCGGGGTCGGGGCGCGACCAGTCCTCGCTGGTCTCGGCCGGTCGCATCAGTTCCGCCACCAGCTTGCGCCGTGCCGGATCGCCGCCGCGGCTGCCGGGCCAATCCGGTACGGCCGCGCGCTCGACGCCTAGGGCGCCCAGCAATTCGTGCAGACCGAACTGGGGATGGGACGGATCGAGCTTCTCCCAACTCGTCTGGTCCATCTCGCGGTCGAGGCCGGGCAGCACGACGGCGCCCTGCGGCAGGCCCGCGATGGCGATCAGCAATGCCCGCGTCGCGGGTTGCGAGCCGGTCGATCCGGCGGCGATCACCGGCGTGGTGGGCGGGGCCGCCTGCCAGCGCGCGGCCTGGGCACGGATCGCCTGGGTGCGCCGCTCGATGGCATCGATCTGTCCCCGCTCGGCCAGCATCGCCGGCCACGCCGTGCCGACGATGTCGAGGAAGGTGAGCGTGCGCCGCCAGTGTTCGGCGAAGTTGCCCGTGACCAGGCCGGCCAATTTGTCGAAACCCACGCCCTCGATCGCCAGCTCATCGAGAAGTCCGCCCAGTTCGCGCGCGAGTTTTAGCGCCTGCGCCGCCGATTGCGCGATGGGGTGGCCCTGGTCGTCCTTGAAGGCGGCCACGAGCTGCGCCAGCAGCGCCTCGCGCTCCGTCGGGTCGATGGCGGGCGGTAGCGCGAGCGCGGTGTCGTCGCCCGGCGACAGGTCCCATTCGCTGTCGTCGACGTCGCCCAGCGGCGCCATGCGCGGCAGGATCGTGGGCTTGCCGTCCGAGGCACGCAGGAAGGCTTCGCGCAGCGCGCGCACCGAGCGCCGGGTCGGCACCAGAATCAGCACGTCGGCCAGGGCAAGGGGATCGTCCCCATGCTCGGCCAGCATGCTCTGCGCCAACTCGTCGGCGAAGCGGCGATCGATGCCGATGGTGAAGACGCCCTTCATCCCAGCACGCGCTCGGCGTCGGCGAGAGCCGCAGGTGTGCCGATATGAAGCCAGTCGCCATCGTGGACGAGGCCATAGAGCCGACCCGCCGCCTCGGCCCTGTTCCAGAGTTTCAGCAGCGAGAATGGTCCTTCGGAGGTGCCGTTGAACAGCCGCTGGTCGCAGACCGAGATGCTGGCGAAAAGATACGGCGCCGTCTCGGCGTTGCCGCGATGGCGCGCATGACCGTCGGGTTCCAGGTAATAGTCGCCGCGGTCCTTCTCCTCGCGGCCGATCGCAGTGGCCAGTGGATGCAGCAACAGCAGCGCGTCCATGCGCCGGGGATCCCAGGTCGCCTGCAGGCGGCCCAGCATCGAGTCCGGCCCGTCGCGCCAAAGGCCATCGCCGTTCAGCACGAAGAACGGCGCGTTGCCGAGCAGCGGCAGGGCGTTGCGGACGCTGCCGCCGGTCTCAAGCAGATGGTCCTCGCGGACGATGCGGGCGCGGCCTTGCAAGCGGTCGGCGATCTGGTTACCGAGGTGATGGACGTTCACCACGATGTTCTGCACGCCGTGCCGCTGCAAGCGGTCCATCGCCCGTTCGATCATCGAGCGGCCGGCCACGGGAATCAGCGGCTTGGGCGTGACGTCGGTCAGCGGGCGCATGCGCTCACCGCGTCCCGCCGCCAGGATCATCGCGGTCCTGATCATGGGGCACCCATGCGCCGTAGCGGCGGCGGCAGCAAGCAATCGACCCAGGCGCGAAGCGGCGCCATCGCCTCGTGCTGCAGGGCGCGTTCGAACATGCGCCAGACGCGCGGCAGGTACGGCAGATAGTCGGGCTTGCCATCGCGCTCCCACAGCCGCACGAACAAGCCGATGATGCGGGCATGGCGCTGCGCCGCCATCAGCGCGAAGCCGGTGCGGAAGCCCGCCGGGTCGGCCAGCGCCGTTTCGTCGATGTAGCGGTTCAGGCAGGCGGCGTGGATGGCCGGCGGTACGTCGCGGCGCGCATCCTCGATCAGCGATACGAGATCGTAGGAAGGGTGGCCGCGCTGGGCGTCCTGGAAATCGAGCAGGCCGCAGGCTTTCACGCCGGGGCGCGCCGGCAGCCACAGCAGATTGTCCTTGTGGTAGTCGCGCAGCAGCAGGGCGTCCGGTCCCGCGGGCAGCGCGGCGAGGCATTGCTTCCAGGCGGCGATGTAGCGCGCGGTTTCTTCCGGCGGCGTCGGCGTGCCGGTCGCGGCGGGCAGATACCATTCCGGCAGCAGCATCGCCGCCTCGATCAGCGCGTCGCCCGCATAGGCGCCGAGTCCCGGCAGCACCGCGCGCTCGCCGGCCCGATAGAGATGCACCAGCACGTCGGTGGCGCGGGCGTAGAGCTCGCCCTCGTCGCCGCCCGCCGTCAGCACGCGCGCGTAGGTGTCGTCGCCGAAATCTTCCAGCAGCAAAAAGCCGTGCTTGGTGTCCTCGGCCAGAACCTCCGGAGCGCTCAAGCCAAGCGCGATCAGATGTCGGCCGATGCGTACGAAGGGACGGACATCCTCCTGCGGAGGCGGCGCGTCCATGACCACGGCGGAGCCGCGCGGCCGGCTCAGCCTGAAATACTTCCGGAACGAGGCATCGCCCGCCAGCAGCCGCTCGCCGGCATCGCCCCAGCCGGCAGTACGCACGAATTCGGCGCGCCGCAGATCGCGTTCAGATTTCACCAAAGCGGGCCTCTCCCTCCAAGGTCGCGCGCCGCCCCTCGCCTTCGATCGACAGTGTGACCGTCAGCCGTTCGGGCGGCAGCAGAGGGCCTAGCCGCTCCGCCCATTCGACCAGGGCGATGCCGTCGGTGCGCGCCTCTTCCCAACCGAGCTCGAATACCTGCTCCGGTTGCTCGAGCCGGTAGAGGTCGAAGTGCCAGAAGGCACCCCCCGGCGTGTCGTAGACCTCGACCAGGGTGAAGGTCGGGCTGGGCACGACCAGCGTCGGCTGGCCGGAGGCGGCCCGCAGGACGGCGCGGGCGAGCGTGGTCTTGCCGGCGCCGAGGCCGCCGACCAGCGCCACGACATCGCGCGGCCGCAGGCGCGCCGCGAGGGTCGCGCCCAGCCGCTCGGTGGCGGCCTCGTCGGGAAGAGGTAATGAAAAAGTCGGCATCTTTCGATGCCGACTTTTAGCACGCGCGCCCCTGTGGGCGATTAGGCCCTAGTAGCGGTAGAGATCGCCCTTGAACGGGCCGGCCTCGGGCACGCCGATATACTTGGCCTGGTCGGGACGGAGCTTGGTCAGCTTGGCGCCGACCTTCTCGAGATGCAGCGCCGCCACCTTCTCGTCGAGGAACTTGGGCAGGGTGTAGACCTGCTTCTGGTATTTGCCGGGGTTGGTCCAGAGCTCGATCTGGGCCAGAGTCTGGTTCGAGAACGAGGCCGACATCACGAAGCTCGGATGGCCGGTGGCATTGCCGAGGTTCACCAGGCGGCCTTCCGACAGCACGATGATGCGCTTGCCGTCGGGAAACTCGACCTCGTCGACCTGCGGCTTCACGTTGTGCCACTTGAAGTTCCGGAGATTCGAAATCTGGATCTCGGAGTCGAAATGGCCGATGTTGCAGATGATGGCGCGGTGCTTCATCGCCTTCATGTGGTCGAGCGTCAGCACGTCGACGTTGCCGGTGGCCGTCACGAAGATGTCGGCGCGCGGCGCGGCATCTTCCATGGTCACGACCTCGTAGCCCTCCATCGCCGCCTGCAGGGCGCAGATCGGATCGACCTCGGAGACCATGACGCGGCAGCCGGCCTGGCGCAGCGAGGCGGCCGAGCCTTTGCCGACGTCGCCGAAGCCCGCGACCATCGCCACCTTGCCCGACATCATCACGTCGGTGCCGCGGCGGATGCCATCGACCAGCGATTCACGGCAGCCGTAGAGATTGTCGAACTTCGACTTGGTGACCGAGTCGTTGACGTTGATGGCGGGCCAGAGGAGCTTGCCTTCCTTGGCCATGGTGTAGAGACGGTGCACGCCCGTGGTCGTCTCCTCGGTGACGCCCTTGATCGAGGCGCCGAGCTTGGCGTACCAGCCGGGCTTTTCCTTGTTGGTCTTGGCGATCGCCTTGTAGAGGACTTCTTCCTCTTCGTTGGTCGGCTTGGCGATCAGCGAGGCGTCCTTTTCCGCCCGCGCGCCGAGATGGACCAGCAGGGTGGCGTCGCCGCCGTCGTCGAGGATCATGTTCGGCTCGCCGCCGTCGTGCCACTCGAAGATCTTGTGGGTGTAGTCCCAGTATTCCTCGAGGCTCTCGCCCTTGATCGCGAAGACCGGCGTGCCGGCCTTGGCGATGGCGGCGGCGGCGTGATCCTGCGTCGAGTAGATGTTGCACGAGGCCCAACGCACGTCGGCGCCGAGCGCCTTCAGCGTCTCGATCAGCACGCCCGTCTGGATAGTCATGTGCAGCGAACCGGCGATGCGCGCGCCCCTCAGCGGCTTCTTCGGGCCGTATTCCTTGCGGATCGACATCAGGCCCGGCATCTCGGTCTCGGCCATGTCGAGTTCCTTGCGGCCCCAGTCGGCGAGTCCGATATCCTTGACGATGTAATCCTGGGCCATTTGGCGCTCCTGATGGGCGGCTGGGGGGAATTGCGGGCGTGTCATATCAGCGGCCCGGGGTCGCCTCAACGTGCCGTATGCTCATATAAGCAAGAATTTATGGAGGGATAACCGGCGCTTTATGCCGGGATGCCTTTCGGCTCAGTCCTCGCCGAATTTGCCCTCGATCAGAGCCGAAAGGGCGGCCATGGCGTCCGCGGCCTGGCGGCCCGAACAGGTGAGTTCGACCTCGGAGCCGATGCCGGCACTCAGCATCATCAATCCCATGATCGAAAGGCCGGAGACGTCCTGGCCCTTGAAGCCGACGCGGACGACCGCATCGAACTGGCCGGCGGTGCGCACGAACTTGGCTGCTGCACGGGCATGCAGACCGCGCTTGTTGGCGATCCCCAGCATCCGACGGAGCGTTCCGATACCGGCCTCGGCCGCGCCCTGAGACGCGGCCTCGCTCACGAGGCTTCCTTGGCCAGGATGCGCGAGGCGACGGTGATGTACTTGCGGCCGGCCTCCTGGGCCATGCGCACGGCTTCGGCGATCGGCCGGGTGCGGACGCTGGCGAGCTTGACCAGCATCGGCAGGTTGACGCCCGCCAGCACCTCGATGTGCGCCTGCTCCATGATGGAGATCGCGAGATTGGAAGGCGTGCCGCCGAACATGTCGGTCAGGACGATGACACCTTCGCCGGTGTCGCAGGCACGGGCCCTTTCGAGGATCTCGGCGCGTCTCTTTTCCATGTCGTCGTCGGCACCGATGCAGACGGTCGAAACGCATTGCTGCGGACCAACGACATGTTCGAGCGCGGCCAAGAACTCACGCGCAAGATTGCCGTGGGTCACCAGTACGATACCAATCATCCGACCCCGTCCGGTTTACCCTTTAACGCCCGGCCCCCCGGCCCCGTCGGCGTCTCGGTGGGTGAGAGTGACCGAGCGGCCGTCGCCGCGCAACCAGTCTGCCAAGGCCTCGGCAACCGCCACCGAGCGATGGCGACCGCCGGTGCAGCCCACGGCAATGGTCAGATAGCTCTTCCCCTCTGCGTCAAAACGAGGCAGCAGGGGGCCGATCAGTCCCGTCAAACGGTCGAGGAAGGGCGCATAGTCCGGATCGGTTGCAATAAAGGACGCAACCGACGGATCGCGGCCGGTCAGGGGTTTCAGGGCCGGCTCGTAGTGCGGATTCTTCAGGAACCGGGCATCGAACACGAGATCGGCCTCGCGCGGCAGGCCGCGGCGAAACGAGAACGACATCACCGACAGGCGGGTGCCGACGCGCGGGCCAAGGGCGAAGTGGCCGGCCAGCAACTGCTTGAGCGCATGCGGCGACAGCGACGAGGTATCGATCACGACGTCGGCGCTGTCGCGCACCCCGCCGATCTGCCGGCGCTCCTCGACGATGCTGTCGATCACCGGCCGGTCGGGCGCCAGCGGATGCGGCCGCCGCGATTCGGTGTAGCGACGCTGCAGCACTTCGGTATCGCATTCGAGATACAGCAACCTGGCGTCGAGGTCGGGACGCAGGCGCAGCTTGCGGACGCGGCGGACGAGTTCCTGCGGATCGAACCCGAAGGTGCGGGTATCGACGCCGAAGGCAAGCGGCGGGGCGGTCGTGCCCGACCCGCCGGCGGTCGACCGCATCATGTCGCCGAGCAGCGGCAGGGGCATGTTGTCGACCGCCACGTAGCCCATGTCCTCCAGCGCGTTCAGTGCCGTCATCCGGCCGGCGCCGGACAGGCCGGTCACCAGGACGAACGGCCGGCGGACGCTGGTGGTGGTCGGAGACGAGAGGGAGGGGCTGTCGGGCATGGGCTGGACAGGCGCGATCATGCGGCTTCGATTCGTGCCAGGGCAAGGCGCAACTTGGAGGCGGCGGAAACCTCGAACGGCGCCAGCGTCAGCACGGGCAGATCGACATCCAGCAATGTCTCCTCGGCCGGCTCCGGCAAACGCTCGACGCGGCCGGCCGCGACGAGGTCGACCAGGAGCGCCAGCGGCGCCCGCGTCAGGAACTGCCCGCGCGCGAGCTTCACGATCCCGACGCCGCGCACCTCGATCAGGCCTGCAAGCGTGGCCGGCGCGGTGGCGACCAGGGCGCGTCCACGTCGGGTGAGGCGGGTCTGGTCGTCGGCCACCAGGCGGCCGCCGGCCTCGATCAGGCGCAGCGCCAGATCGGACTTGCCGGCACCCGAGGGCCCGCGCAGCAGCACGGCCCGCCACCCCTTGCCCGACGACTTTCCAGGGGGCTTGAGGGCGACGCAGGTCGCATGCACGAGCGTCGTCACTTGCGAGCGTTGGCGGCAGGCACGCGGACGGTGAAGCGGGCGCCCAGCATCTTTCCATCCGGTCCGCGGCGATTCGTGGCGGCGATCGAGCCGCCGTAGGTCTCCATGATCTGCCGGCAGATCGAGAGGCCCAGCCCTGAATGCTGGCCGAAATGCTCGGTCGGACGCTCCGAATAGAAGCGTTCGAAGATCGACTCGAGGTTCTCTTCGGGAATGCCCGGTCCCTCGTCGTCGATCGTGACCACGAACGGACCGCCGCGCGGCTCGCGGCTCAGCTCGACCAGGATCCGCGAGCCGGACGGGCCGAACGACAGCGCATTGTCGATGACATTGCGGAACACCTGGCCGTAGCGGCCGTCGTGGCCGTGGGCGGCGAAAGGCGGATTGACGGCGACCCGGAACTCGAGGTCGACGCCGGCCTTCCGTGCGGCGCCGACGGCATAGTGACCGACCATGTCGGCCAGCAGGCCATGGAGGTCGACCGCCTTCACCTCGCCGCGCATCAGCTCGGCGTCGAGCCGGGAGGCGTCGGAAATGTCGGAGATCAGCCGGTTCAGCCGGTTGATGTCGTCCATGACGATGGCCATCAGTTTGGCGCGGCGTTCCGCGTCGAGGTCCGGCCGCGCCGCCATCTCGATGGCGGAACGGAGCGAGGTGAGGGGGTTCTTGAGTTCGTGCGCCACGTCGGCGGCGAAGCTCTCGATGGTGTTGATGCGCTGCCAGAGCGCGTCGGTCATCGAGCGCAGGGCGTCGTTCAGGTCGCCGATCTCGTCGCCGCGCTTGCCGAGATCCGGAATCTCCGGCCGGCTTTCGCGGGCGAGACGCACCTCGTCGGCGGCGCGCGCCAGCCGCACGATGGGCTGGGTGATGGTGCCGGCCAGGTAGAGCGAGAGCAGCACCGTGATGCCCAGCGCTGCCGCGGCGATGGTCAGCATGTCGTAGCGGACCTGCCGCAGCGAGGCGGCGATGGCGCGATTGTCCCGGGTGAGGATCAGCGCCCCCAGCACCTGCTTGTAACGCTGCACCGGCACCGCGGCGCTCAGGATCAGGCGGCCGTCGCTGGCGATCCGCACCGCCGAGGCATTGAAGCCGCGCAGCGCGCTTCCGGCCTCGGGATAGTCGCGGACTGTCGGTGCGGAGCGCTCGACATATTCGGGGAAGCGGTCGGCGCGCGACAATTGCCGGGCGATCCAGTCGCTGATCCGGTCGCCCAGGGGAATCGCTGCGATGGCGGGGCCCTCGATCGGCGGCAGTGGGCTGCTGTGGATGCGGCCGAGTTCGCTCAGAAAGTCCGAATCGCCCAGCAGTTCGCCGGTCTCGCTGAACAGGCGGGCCCTCACGCCGGTCGGACGCACCAGGCGGGTCAGGAGCTGACGCGCGGCGTCGGCGTCCATCCGGTTGACCGTGGCCTCGCCGCCCACCACGGCGACCTCGCCGATGCCCGCCGCCACCATCTCGCCCTGGACCAGCAACGAGGCGAGTTCGGCATCGATCAGCTCGTCCTCGTAGTCGCTGAGATAGACGGCGCCCAGCGTCAGCAGGGCCACCGGCACGATGTTGAGCAGCAGGATGCGGCGCGTGAGCGGCGAATGGCGCCGCTCGCTGCTGCGTCGGCGCCGCAGCAGCGACGGCGACTCGGCCGCCGGCGACATGGCGCGCGTGCGCGCACTGGCCGGCATCAGCCGGCCGAATGCCGCCGCCACGCGCGAACCGAACGTCTGCGGCGCCGTCCGGCGCCGGCCCGGTTCAGGCGTCGCGGTATCGGTATCCAATGCCATAGAGGGTTTCTATCTGCTCGAACTCGCCGTCGACCTCGCGGAACTTGCGGCGCACGCGCTTGATATGGCTGTCGATGGTGCGGTCGTCGACGTAGATCGTCTCGCCGTAGGCGGCGTCCATCAGCTGGTCGCGGTTCTTGACGTGACCGGGCCGCTCGGCCAGCGACTTCAGGAGCAGGAACTCGGTGACCGTCAGGTGCACCTCTTTGCCCCTCCACGTGCATTGGTGGCGGCTGGGGTCGAGCACCAGTTCGCCGCGCACGACGCGCTCGGCGGCAGTCTCGCCCTTGGCGGTGCCGACGTCGGCGCGGCGCAGCACGGCGCGAATGCGCTCGAGCAGCAGGCGCTGGGAGAACGGCTTGCGGATGAAATCGTCGGCGCCCATCCGCAATCCAAGCACCTCGTCGATCTCCTCGTCCTTGGAGGTGAGGAAGATCACGGGGAAGTGCTGCGTCTTGCGGATGCGGTTCAGCAGCTCCATGCCGTCCATCCGCGGCATCTTGATGTCGAAGATCGCGAGGTCGGGCGGCGCCTGGTTGAGACCTTCCAGAGCCGACGCGCCGTCATTGTAGGTCTTGATCTGGAAGCCCTCGGCTTCGAGCAGCATCGACACGGAGGTGAGGATGTTGCGGTCGTCGTCGACGAGGGCGATGTTCTTGCGCACGGCGTGGATTCTCCTGACAGGCTCGGCGGATAGTGGTTGAATGGTAACACGACCGGAGCCTTGCCGCCGCTGCCACGATCGGTCCTCGATATCCGTGAATTAAGGCTGTTTTGCCCCGAAATGATTGAAGATATGTCACGTGCCGCCCGCGCGTTGCTGCGCGGGCTCGATCGCGCGGCCCTCGCCACCGCTTTGCCGGTCTCGGAAGGAGGCGCGGCTTGGCCCTATGCCTCGCTGGTGCTGGTGGCGGTCGATCACGACCTGTCGCCGATCCTGCTGCTGAGCGACCTGGCCGAGCATAGCAAGGCGATCGCCGCCGAAAGCCGGGTTTCGCTGCTGTTCGACGGCACCGGCGGTCTCGACCAGCCGCTGACCGGCGCCCGGGTCACCTTGCTCGGACGCATCGAGCGGACCACCGACCCCAGGCTCGCCCAGCGCTTTCTCGTCCGCCATCCGGATGCCGAGATGTACGCCGGCTTCAAGGATTTCCGCTTTTACAAGGTCGCGCCGGAACGCGCCCATCTGGTCGCGGGCTTCGGCAAGATTCGCTGGCTGGAGGCGAGCGATCTCTTGCCCGTCCTGGCGCCCGGTCTTGCCGACAGCGAGGCCGGCATCGTCAGCCACATGAACGAGGACCATGCCGACGCCCTGCAGCTCTATGCCGAGAAGCTCCTGGGATTGCCGGGCGGAGACTGGCGCATGACCGGTATCGATGCCGAGGGCATCGATCTGCGGCGGGCCGGGCAGGTGGCCCGGGTGCCGTTCGATGTCCCGCTCGCAAATGCCGGCGAGGCGCGCAAGACGTTGGTCGCCCTGGTAGCGCGCGCGCGGGGGGCCTGACCGGCTGCCGGCCGATTCCGCGACGCGGGATGGTCTTCGCAGGTGCGGTAGCCGATCCACATGATCCTCGAAACTAACTGTCGCAGGGCCTTGCCACCCCTTGGCCACACCAGTAGCGCATAGGCGTCATTTAGGATCAGCCGCACAAATCAGGAGAAAACTCCGTGCATCAGGCCGGCTTCGTTATCCCAAAGATCGGACTGGAAACACTCGGGTTGAAGAACCCGGGTAACGTCTATTGGAACCTTCAGGTTCCCGCGCTCTACGAGGAGGCCATCCGCCGCCGCGAGGGCACGATGGTCGAGGGCGGCGCGCTGGCGGTACGTACCGGCGTCCACACCGGCCGCTCGCCCAACGACAAGTTCTTCGTCGAGGACGGCCAGTCAAAGAGCCGCATCGACTGGGGCAAGACCAACAAGCCGATCTCGCCCGAGCGCTACCGCGCGCTCTACAATCGCATGCTCTCCTACGCCCAGCGCCGCGACCTGTTCGTGCGTGACTGCTGGGCGGGCGCCGACCCGGCGCATCGCATCGGCGTGCGCGTGATCAACGAGACGGCGTGGCACAATCTCTTCGCCCGCAACATGTTCCTGCGGCCCAAGCCCGACGAGTTGCTGGGCTTCAAGCCCGACTTCACCATCCTCAACCTGCCGGGCTTCCAGGCCGAGCCGGCGGTCGACGGCACCGCCTCGGATTGCGCCGTTCTGGTCAACTTCACCGACCGCGTCGTGGCGATCTGCGGCACCTGGTACGCCGGCGAGATCAAGAAATCGGTCTTCACCATCCTGAATTACCTGCTGCCCGACAAGAACGTGCTGCCCATGCACGCCTCGGCCAATATCGGCGCGAAGGGCGACGTGGCGATCTTCTTCGGCTTGAGCGGCACCGGGAAGACCACCCTGTCGGCCGATCCGTCGCGCACCCTGATCGGTGACGACGAGCACGGCTGGGGCGAGACCAGCCTCTTCAACTTCGAGGGCGGCTGCTACGCCAAGGTGATCAAGCTTTCCCGCGAAGCCGAGCCCGAAATCTACGCCACGACCGAGCGCTTCGGCACGGTGCTGGAGAATGTCGTGTTCGATCCCGCGACCGGCCGGCTCGATCTCGACGACGGCAAGCACACCGAAAACACACGCGCCTGCTATCCGCTCGACTTCATTCCCAACGCCTCGACCTCGGGCATGGCCGGCACGCCGGAGAACATCGTCATGCTGACGGCCGACGCCTTCGGCGTGCTGCCGCCGATCTCGCGCCTGTCGCCGGAGCAGGCGATGTACCACTTCCTCTCGGGCTACACCGCGCGCGTCGCCGGCACCGAAAAGGGCGTGACCGAGCCGCAGGCCACCTTTTCGACCTGCTTCGGCGCGCCGTTCATGCCGCGCCATCCCACGGTCTACGCCAAGATGCTGGGCGAGAAGATGGCCCAGCAGCATGTGAAGTGCTGGCTGGTCAACACCGGCTGGTCGGGCGGCGGCTTCGGCGTCGGCGAGCGCATGTCGATCCGGCACACCCGCGCCATGGTGCGGGCGGCCCTCGACGGGACGCTGGCGACCGTGGCTTCGGCGACCGATCCGCACTTCGGCATGCAGGTGCCCAACGCCTGCCCGGACGTGCCGGGCGAGGTACTCAATCCGAAGAACACCTGGAAGGACAAGAAGGCCTACGACAGCGCCGCCCGCGACGTCGCCAAGCGCTTCGAGGCCAATTTCCAGCAGTTCGAGAGCCACGTCGACGGCAAGGTGAACAAGGCGGCGATCCGCGCCGCCGCCTGACGGCTGTCCCCCCGGTCGCGTCGGGCGGCGCGACGCCATATGATGTCTCGGCGTGAGCAACCTTCCTGACGCCTCTCCTTTGGTCGCGGTTCCGGCCGTGGTCGTGACGCGCCGGCCCTGGCGTTTGCCGCTGATCGCGGCGCTTGCGCTCGCGTTCGCGTCGCTGGCGCTGATATCGGGCATCGCCTACATTGCGGTGCTGACCGGCGCCGCGGGCACGGCCGAGCGGCTGCTGGTCGACCGGGCCGAGCGTGTTGTCGATGCCCAGGTGGCGATGATCCGCAGCCGGCTCGATCCCGTTGCCGACCATCTCGAACTGATCGCCGCCCTGGCCGCCGCCGGCCGCATCGACATCGATTCGCCGGTGGCCGTGCGCGAGGCGCTCGCCGTGATGATGAGCCGTGTGCCGGCGGTGTCGGCCGTGGGGTTTGCCACGCTCGACCTCCAGCTCCATCGCGCCTTGCGCGAGCCCGGAGGGCAGGTGACCCGCGAGACGATCCCACTCGTCGACCAGCCGCGCGGGCTGGGACGGTTCCGAGAATTGCAGACGTCGCATGGCACTTTCTGGGGCGCCCTGTTCTGGAGCGAGCCAATAAGGCAGCCAGTGCTCAACGTGAGGACACCGGTGCGCCGTATCGACGATGCCTTCATCGGCGGCCTGATCGCTACCGTGGCGGTCGGCGATCTTTCGTATCTCATCGGCGATGCCAGCCAGGGCGGCGACGGCCGCTACTTCATTCTGGTGGGTCGCGACAAGGTCCTGGCACATCGCCAGCTGGTCGATCCGCGTGGGCTGGGCCTCTCCGAGACGAAACCGCTGCCCACCATCGCGGACGTCGGCGATCCGGTTCTGGCGAGCATCTGGAATCCGCCGGTGCGCTCCAGCCGGATCGACCATGCGCTCGGCAGCTTCGGTCACGTCGTCAAGGTCGACGGCAGGGAATGGGTCTACGTCTACCGCGAACTTCGGCGCTACGGTCCCGATCCGTGGCTGGTTGGCCAGTACTATCCGATCGAGGACACGACCGGCGACCTCGACCGGCTGACCAACGGCGCAATGGTCGGCGCCGCCACGCTGGCGGTCGCGATCCTGCTTGCGTTGCTGATGGGCCTCAGCATGGCGCGCTCGATTCGCAGCATCACCTCGGCGGCCGAATCGATCGAGCGGTTGGAGTTCGGAGAGCCTTCGCACAAGCGCTCGCGGCTGCGCGAGATCGACGATGCCGGCCAGAGCCTCGACAAGGCGCGAGGCGCACTGAAATGGTTCGGCGCCTATGTGCCGCGCCGGCTCGTCTTCCGGCTGATGGAGCTCGGTGAAAGTGCGGTGGTCTCGCGCCGGCGCACCGTGACCGTCATGTTCACCGACATCGTCGGCTTCACCCCGCAGGCCGAGGACCTGGCGGAGCAGGAGACGGCCGACATGCTCAACCATCATTTCGAGTTGCTTGGCGCCTGCATCGAGGAGACGCAGGGCGTCATCGACAAGTACATCGGCGACTGCGTGATGGCGGTGTGGGGCGGCCTCTCCAAGATGGAAGACCACGCCGACCAGGCGATCCATGCCGCTCTCGAGATGGCGCGGGTGATCCGCGAGGACAACCGGCTGCGCGCCGCTGACGGAAAAGCGCCGGTCCGCCTGCGCGTGGGCCTGCATTCCGGCCCGGTCGTGGTCGGCAACATCGGGGCGCCGGGCCGCGTCAACTACACCGTGGTGGGCGATACGGTGAACGTGGCGCAGCGCCTGGAGCAGCTCGGCAAGGACTTCATGCGCGAGGGCGAAGAAGTGATCGTGCTGGTCAGCGGCGACACGATTGCCGCCATGAAGCACCCGGAAGTACTGGGCGAATTGCCCAGGCCGGAGCTGTGCCACTTCAAGGGCCGCGAGGAACCGGAGCAGGTCTATCGCCTCGTGTGAAGCGCCGTGCGCTGGACGCCAAGTGCCATTCGACGGTAGTCTGCCAACATGTCCCGGCGCGAGTTCGAGAGGCAAAAGCATTACATGGAACGGCGTAAACTTCTTGCATTGTCGACGGCCCTGCTGGGCCTTGCTCCCCTCCGTTCGCTGCACGCCCAGAGTACAGCCAGTACCACCAGGCCCTACACGGCCGAGCAGCTCGACCAGATGCTGGCGCCGATCGCGCTCTATCCCGATTCGCTGCTGGCGCAGGTTCTGATGGCCGCGGGCTATCCGCTGGAAGTGGTCGAGGCGGCGCGCTGGTCGGCGGCCAATCCCAACCTCAAGGGCGACGCGGCGGTGGCCGCGGTCAAGGACAAGAGCTGGGACGTCAGCGTCAAGTCGCTGACCGCCTTCCCCCAGACCCTCAAGATGATGAACGACCAGCTCGACTGGACCCAGAAGATCGGCGACGCGATGATCGCCCAGCAGAAGGACGTGGCCGAGTCGGTCCAGCGCCTGCGCGCCAAAGCGACGGCGGCGGGCAACCTGAAGACGACGGCGCAGCAGAAGGTGACGACGCAGCCGGCGGCAACCGGCGGCAGCAGCACCATCGTCATCGAGCCGGCCAATCCCGAAACGATCTACGTGCCCTATTACAATCCAGCCTGGGCCTACGGGCCGTGGCCCTATCCGGCCTATCCGCCACCCTATTATCCGCCACCGCCCAACTACGGCGCGGCCTTGATGACCGGCATGATGTTCGGCCTGGGCGTCGCCGCCGGCGCCGCCATGTTCGGCGGCTGGAACTGGAACCGCGGCAACACCTACGTCAATGTCAACCGCGCAACCAGCATCAGCGCCAACAACTTCAACGCCAACCACTACGCCAACGGCAACTGGTCGCACGATCCCGTGCATCGCGACGGCGTGCCCTACAACGACCGGGCGTTGCAGCAGAAGTACGGCCAGAACCGGCCGGGTTCGGCGGAGCGCGATCAGTATCGCGGCCAGCAGTTCCAGAACGAGCTGCGCGGCGGCCAGGCCGGCCAGCGCGATGGTGCTGCCCGCACCAACGCCGAGCAGCGCGCCGGCAGCGGCGAGCGCGCTGGCGCTGGCGCCAGCGAACGGGCCGGAGAACGGTCCGGCGCCGGCACCCGGTCGGCGGAGAGCCACAGCGGCGGCGCCTTCAACGGCGTCGATCGCGGCCAGCAGGTCAATCGCGAGGCCGATCGCGGCCGGTCGTACAGCGGCGGCGGACGTAATTTTGGCGGTGGTGGCCGCGGAGGTCGGCGATGAGCGGTTCACTCCTGCGCCGCGGGCTGCTGGCACTTGTTCTCCTCGCCGGCCTTGCCGTCACCGCAGCGGCACAGCCAAAGCTCCAGGGATTCCCGACCGCCGACGCGGCGGCGGCGGCCTTCACCGACGCGGTGCGCGCCAGGAACGAGAAGGCGATGGCGGCCATGCTCGGCCCGCGTTGGACCGACTTCGTGCCGGCCGACGTCGGCGAAAGGGACCGGCGTCGCGCCGCCTATCTGACGGCCTGGGACGAGGGCCACAAGGTCGCCGTCACGGACGGCACCAAGGCCGCGATCGAGGCCGGAAAGTCCGGCTGGACGCTGCCCATCCCGATCGTGAAGGACGGCACCGAGTGGCGCTTCGACCTCGAGGCCGGTCGCCATGAGATGCAGGCCCGCCTGATCGGCCGCAACGAACTGGCCGTCATCCAGACCATGCTGGCCATCGTCGATGCCCAGCGCGACTACGCCGCCCTCGACCCGATGAAGACCGGCGCGCCCGCCTATGCCCGCCGCCTGCTGAGTTCGCCGGGCAAGAAGGACGGTCTCTATTGGGAGGCGCCGGCCGGCCAGCCGCAAAGCCCGCTGGGACCGGCGGTGGCCAGGGCGCAGGCCGGCAGCAGCACGGCCGACGGCCACTACGGCTACAACTTCCGCCTGCTCTACGCCCAGGGTCCGGCGGCGCCGGGCGGCGCTCGCGACTACATCGTCAATGGCCGCATGATCGGCGGGTTCGCCGCCATCGCCTGGCCGGTGCGCTACGGCGAGACCGGCGTGATGACCTTCATCGTGAGCCAGAGCGGCGACGTCTATCAGCGCGATCTCGGGCCCGAGACGGCGCAGCGCGCCGCAGCCATCGTCGCGTTCAATCCGGACAAGGACTGGACGAAGGCCGATATGACGCCCCCATGAGGGGCTTTTTGGGGAGAGAGTCATGATCAAGTCCAAGGTCCTCGCATTGTGCGTGGTCGCCGGCCTGCTGGGCGGCTGCAACCAGAGCCTGTCGGACGGCCAGACCGGCGCCCTGGTCGGCGCGGCGGCGGGCACGGGCATCGGCCTCGCCACCGGCGGCAGCTTCGGCGCGGTGGTCGGCGCCGGCCTGATCGGCGGCGCGGTCGGCTATCTCGGCGGCACCGCCATCGGCAACAGCAAGTAGGACGGAGAGCCCTCATGACCTCCAGGTTCCTTCTTGCCGCCTCGGCGTTGCTTCTCGCTTCCACGGCCGCACGGGCCCAGGTCGCGCCGACCAACTTCGACCAGGCCGCCTACATCACCTGCAAGGAGGCGCACGCCATGGCGCCCGAGCCGCGCAAGATGCTGGCGGTCTATCTCGCCAACCATGCCGCGGCCTATCGCGGCGTCGTCCTGCCCGACAACGATCACGGCGCCCACCTCGCGCTCCTGGTGCGCGGCGGCTGCACGCTGGCGCCCGACGCCTACCTGTTCACGGTGATCGACCGGGCGATCCTGGCCGAGATGCCGAAGCTGGCGAAGCGCAAGTAGCGCTCCTGTAGACGGCTGCGGCCGGGCCATTTTTGGCACACGTCGTTGTGCCACGCGGTGTTCGGCGAACTGTGCCAAAATTCCGGGCCAAGACGTCGATCCGGCTGCCTGATCGCCCCCTGACGAACTGTGCCACAGGTGCCGGCCGCAGCAGAAGATGAGTGTCCGGAAAATCGACGGGTAAACGGCCCAACAGGGACCACGAAAAACGCCCGCCGGATTTCTCAGGCGAGCGTTTCCCAACATGACGAAAAATATAGCCGAAGCCTGCTGAACCTGCAAATTAGGCTGTTCAGGTCAGCTTGACCATGACGTGCCTGGCATAGGCCGGGCGCGTTGCCAGGCACTCGTACCAGGCCTGCAGGTTGTTGAGCTGGGGACGCTCGATGTCGAGCGCGTACCAGCGATAGGCGAAGCAGCCGACCGGGATGTCGCCCATCGTGAAGTGCGCGCCGGCGACATAGCGCCGGTCGGCGAGATGGGCGTCGAGCCGGCCGAACAGCTTGCCGGCATCTTCCGCCGCCTTCTTGATGGCGGCCATGTCGCGCTTCTCCGGCGGCGTGCGCACCAGTCCCCAGAAGACGATGCGCATGGCGTCGGAGATGGTGCTGAGCTGCCAGTCCATCCAGCGGTCGGCCTCGCTCCGCGCGCCGGGGTCCTGCGGCCACAGCGTGCCGGCCGCGTACCTGGCCGAGAGGTAGCGCACCGCGGAGTTGCTCTCCCAGACGATGCGCCCGCCATCGTCGATGGTCGGCACGACGCCGTTGGGATTCATATCGAGGTACCATTTCTGGTCGTTGCCGCCGAAAGCGCCGCCGACGTCGGTGCGCTCGACCTTCAGGCCGCACTCGTCGGCCGCCCACAGCACCTTCTGCACGTTGATCGAATTGGCGCGGCCCCAGATCTTCATCGCTCGCTTCCCCTCACGGATGTCAGTGTGCAGCGGCCCAGTTGTCGCCGACGCCGGTGTCGACGACCAGCGGCACGGTGAGCGATGCGGCGCTCTCCATGACCTTGCGCGCCACGTCCTTGGTCTTGTTCATCTCCGCGTCGGGCACCTCGAACAGAAGTTCGTCGTGCACCTGCAGCAGCATGCGGGCCTTCAGCTTGGCCGCGGCCAGCGCCGGCGGCACGCGGATCATCGCCTTCTTGATGATGTCGGCGGCGCCGCCCTGGAGAGGCGCGTTGATCGCCGCACGCTCGGCGAAGGCGCGCATGCCCTGGGCCTTCTCGTTGATGTACTTGAGGTGGATCTTGCGGCCGAACGGCGTCAGCACGTAGCCGTGCTTGCGCGCATAGTCCTTGGTCCGCTCCATGTAGTCGCGGATGCCGGGATAGCGCTGGAAGTACTTGCCGATGTACTCCTTGGCCTCCTGCTGGCCGATGCCGAGCTGGTTGGCGAGGCCGAAGGCCGAGATGCCGTAGATGATGCCGAAGTTGATCGCCTTGGCGCGCCGCCGCATCAGCGGGTCCATGCCCTTGACCGGCACGCCGAACATCTCGCTGGCGGTGATGGCATGGATGTCGTCGCCGCGGGCAAAAGCCTCCTTCAGCTCCGGGATGTCGGCCACGTGCGCCAGCAACCTCAACTCGATTTGAGAATAATCGGCGCTCAAGAGCTTGTGCCCCTTCTCGGCGATGAAGGCCTGGCGGATCTTGCGGCCCTCCTCGGAGCGCACCGGGATGTTCTGCAGGTTGGGGTCGGTGGAGGCGAGCCGGCCCGTGGCGGCGCCGGTCATGTGATACGAGGTGTGTACGCGGCCGGTCCTGGCATCGACCTGGCGCACCAGCGCATCGGTGTAGGTGCCCTTGAGCTTGGCGAGCTGGCGGTGTTCCAGGATTTTTACCGGCAGCGGATGGCCCTGCGCCGCGAGATCGTCCAGCACCGAGGCGTCGGTCACCCATGAGCCGTTCTTGCTGCGCTTGCCGCCCGGCAGCTTCTGCTCGTCGAACAGGATCTCGCCCAGCTGCTTGGGGGAGCCGACGTTGAATTCGCGGCCGGCGATCTTGTGGATCTCGATCTCGAGTTCGCCCAGGCGCTTCTCGAAGTCGGTGCTGAGGCCCTTGAGTTTGGTCGCATCGACCTTGATGCCGGCCGTCTCCATGTCGAGCAGCACCGGGATCAACGGCCGCTCGATGGTTTCGTACATCGTCGTCATGTGCTCGGGCACCAGCCTGGGCTTCAGGTGCGCCCAGAGCTGCATGGTGACGTCGGCATCCTCGGCCGCATAGTCGCGTGCCTTGTCGAGCGGCACCTTGTCGAAGCTCACTTGCTTGGCGCCGCTGCCGGCCACGTCGGAGAATTTGATGGTCTTTTGGCCGAGATGACGCTCCGCCAGCTCGTCCATGCCGTGGTTGTTCCGGCCGGCGTCGAGCACGAACGAGATCAGCATCGTGTCGTCGACCGGGCCGATTTCTACGCCGTAGCGCTGGAACACGGCCATGTCGTACTTGATGTTCTGGCCGACCTTCAGCACCGACGGGTCTTCCAGCAGCGGCTTCAGCAGGGCGATCGCCTTCTTGAGCGCGATCTGGCCGTCGAGAAGCTTGCCGCCGTCCTTGTCGCCGCCGTCGCCCAGCAGGTCGAGCGCGCCCTGCGCGGCACCTCCGGGAGTCCGGTGCATGAGCGGCACGTAGGCGGCGCGCCGCTTGCTCGAGTTGATGTCGCCCCACGGCCCGTCGAGCAGGGCGAGCGAAACGCCGACCAGGCCGGCGTTGTTGGAATCGAGGCCGTCGGTCTCGCAGTCGAAGGCGACGGTGCCGGCCCTGGTCGCCTCGGCGACCCATTCGGCCAGCGCCTTCTCGTCCTGGATCAGCTCGTAGTCGGCGGCGGTGAAGGGCTGGTTCGACCTGGCGCGCGCGGCCGGCGCGGGCTTGGTGGGGGCAGCCTCGACTTTCGTTACGACCGGTGCGCTCGGCGTCACCGGCGCCGTCGCCTCGCCCAATTCAGCCGTGAAGCGCTGCAGCAGGGTCCTGAATCCTTGCTGCTCCAACCACGGCAGCAGCACGTTGGGATCGGGCTTGCGCTTGTCGAAGGCTTCGGGCTCGGCCGGCGTCGGCACGTCGTCCCGGAGCGTCACCAGCTGCTTGGAGATGCGGATCAACGCCGCATTCTGTTCCAGCGATTCGCGCCGCTTGGGCTGCTTGATCTCGGCGGTGCGCGCAAGAAGCGTCTCGAGGTTGCCGTACTCGTTGATGAGCTGGGCCGCGGTCTTCACGCCAATGCCCGGCGCGCCCGGTACGTTGTCGGTCGAGTCGCCCGCCAGCGCCTGCACGTCGACCACCTTGTCCGGCGTGACACCGAACTTCTCGAACACCGCCTCGGCCCCGAGCTTGATCTTCTTGATCGGGTCCATCAGCTCGACGCCGGGCCGGACGAGCTGCATCAGGTCCTTGTCCGACGACACGATGGTGCAGGTGCCGCCGGCTTCGACGGCCATGCGGGCGTAGGTCGCGATCAGGTCGTCGGCCTCGTAGCCGTCGAGCTCGCACACCGTGACGTTGAACGCCCGGGCGGCTTCGCGGATCAGCGGGAATTGCGGGATCAGGTCTTCCGGCGGATCGGGACGGTTGGCCTTGTACTTGTCGTAGATCTCGTTGCGGAAAGTGACGCTGCCGGCATCGAGGATCATGGCGATGTGGTCGATCTCCGGATTGTCGAGGAGATCGGCCACCAGCATGCGGCAGAAGCCGAACACGGCGTTGATCGGCGTGCCATCGGGCCGGTTCATCGGCGGCAGGGCATGATAGGCGCGGAACAGATAGCCCGAGCCGTCGATCAGATAGAGGTGGCGGAGCGGCTTGTCGCCGTCGCCATTGTCGCCGTCCGCCGCTTTCGCGGGAGCCATCTTCGCTGAGGTTTGGGATTTCGCCATGGCCTAGGCCTAGCACGGAGGGCCGGGGGAGGGGAGACGCCCGATGCGGCGTTGCTCACAGGGCCGCAGGGGCTTCCTGACCTGCGGGGATGACGCCTGGGCCAACCCCTTGAACTGGCGGGAAGTTTGCCGGTCGACTTCTCGGGTTCAACAGTCGAACGTCGCGTCATGGAAACCGTGTTGCCTCGAAAGGAGAGGTGAACCTAGGCGGCCTCTTCAAGTTCGAAGCGGACGCGCCTGCCGACGGCGTGGGCCGTTCTGACCAAGCTGGCCAACGACACCTGATCGTTCGCCGGGTCGAGAATCCGGTCGAGTTGCGAACGGCTCGTTCTCAGGCGCTTGGCCAGCATGGCCTTCGAAACATTCTGTTCTTTCATCGCCTGATGAAGCTGCCAAGCCATGACGCGCTTGATGGCCTTGGCGGTCGCTGTTTCCAGCTGGCCCTCTTCCTCCAGAAACGAATCGAAGCTCGAACCGTGGTGAGGGTTGCGCCTGGTCGGTTTGCGGCTCATTGGTCGAACTCCTCGTACCGGTCGCGATTCGCCTTGGCCAGGGCCAGATCGGCTGGCGCCAGTTTCTGTGTCTTCTTGATGAAGCCATGGAGCAAGACGAGAAAGCCCCGATCGCTGACGAAGAAGATCGTTCGTGCAATCCGTCGGCTTGGCAGCCGTGTCCTGATTTCATGAAGGCCGCTGCCCAGAGGACGCACCAGCGGCATCCCCAATGGCCAGCCGAACTCTACGGTCCTGATATCGTCGCCAATCGCCTTGCGGTCTGCGACGGGAAGTGTTCGCAGCCAATCGCGGACCGCTTCGCGACCAGCTGCGGCTCGAAAGAAGATCGCAGGTATCCGCTTTGACGATGTCACGTCGAGGACAGTACCGTAAAAGGTACTTCCGCGTCAACTCGCTGGACGCGCTCTACACTCGAGAGAGCGTTGGTTGGCCTCAGATCAAGCCCAACCGCCACCCTCGCTCGAGTCGGGCCGCGCAGCGCGCTGGAAATGATGATCGCGGCCGTTGCCGAAGCGAGCGGATGCGTGGTCGTCACCGCCAACGAGAAAGACTTCGTGGGCTTGAAAATCGTCGATCCGATGCGGCTTTCGCTGACTGTCGCCGCTAAGCCACCGTGTTCGACAGTCGCCCCAGGCCCTCGATCTCGATCGTCACCTGGTCGCCGCGCTTCAGGAATTTCGCGGGAGTGAAGCCGATGCCGACGCCGGCCGGCGTGCCGGTCGCGATGACGTCGCCCGGTTTCAGGGTGATCCCCGCCGAGATCGTGGCGATCAGGGTCGGGATGTCGAAGATGAGGTCGCGCGTGTTGGCGTTCTGGCGCAGCTCGTCGTTCACCCAGCATTTCACGCCGAGGTTGGCCGGATCGACTTCGTCGGCAGTCGCCAGCCAGGGGCCCATCGGACAGAAAGTGTCGAGCGACTTGGCGAGGAACCACTGCTTGTGCCTGCCCTGCAGGTCGCGGGCCGTCACGTCGTTGACGATCGTGTAGCCGCAGACATGGCTGTAGGCGTCGGCCTTCGAGATGCCGCGGCCGCCGCGGCCGATGACCAGGCCGAGCTCCGCCTCGTAGTCGAGCGAATCGCTGACGCCCGCCGGATAGCGGATGTCGGCGCCGTTGCCGATCACGCATTCCGGCACCTTGGTGAAGACGATCGGGGCGGTCGGGATGGCGTCCGCCGCGGAGCTGGCGCTGCTGTCGAAACCGCTCTTCGTGAATTCCTTCGCGTGCTCGTGATAGTTCTTGCCGACGCACATGATGTTGCGCGCGGGTCGCGGGATCGGCGCTTCAAACGTCACCGCCGAGAGCGGAATGCCGGGTCCGACCGGTTGCAGGAGCTTGATCTCGTCGATGTGCGCGAGGATCGAGGTGAGGCTGGGGACGGGACGTCCCAGCATGCCCTCGAGCGGCCAGACGGTTCCGGCCTCGGGACGAACAAGGACCGCCTGCGCCCGGCCGCCCTGCGTGATGGTGGCGAGTTTCATCGTTCGTCCAGTCGCTATTGCTGCTGCTGCGACTGGTCCTGGCCCCAGCCCTTCTTCTCGGCGTCGAAGAACGAGGCGAAGACCTTGCGGATGGTGCTCTCGGCGATGTCGCGGGTGATGAACACCACGCGGCTCTTGCGGTCGTCGCCTTCGGGCCAGGCTTCGAGCGTGGCCGGTGGATGGAAGACGTGCTGCACGCCGTGGATGACGACCGGCTTGTCGGTGTCCTTGACGTTCAGGATGCCCTTCATGCGCAAGAGATCGGGGCCGCGATAGGTCACCAGCGCGTCGAAGGCGGCGGCCACCGTCGACCAGCTCATCGGCTCGTCGAAGGTCATGCAGAAGGAGCGGATGCGGTCGTCGTGGCGGTTGACGTCGTGCGGGTCCTGCTCGCCGTGCGCGCCATGCTCCTGTTTGTGATCATGGTCGTGACCATGATGATGGCCGTGTCCATGATCATGGCTGCCTTCGTAGGCCTCGGCCTGCAGCCACTTCTTCACGTCGGCGGTCTTGCTCTCGGGATTGTAGAGGCCGGCGTTCAGGATCTGGTTGGGATCGATCTCGCCGGTGGCGACGGTGTGGAACGGCGCCCCGGGATTGAGATGGTGCAGCCGATGCTTCAGCGCCTCGAGCTTGGGGGCGTCGGCGATGTCGACCTTGGTCAGCAGGATGCGGTCGGCGACGGCTGCCTGCTTGATCGCCTCCTCGTGGTTGTCGAGCGTGCTCGAGCCGTTCACGCCGTCGACCGTCGTCACCACGCCGTCGAGGCGGTAGCGCGAGGCGAGCAGCGGATCGGTCATCAGCGTGTGCAGGATCGGCGCCGGATCGGCGAGGCCGGTGGTCTCGACCACCATGCGCCTGAACTGAGAAACCTCGCCGCGCGCGCGCTTCAGGAACAGCTCGCTCATGGTGCGCACCAGGTCGCCGCGCACGGTGCAGCACAGGCAGCCCGAGTTCAACGTTACCATGCCCTCGTCGTCGGACTTCTCCACCAGCAGGTGATCGAGCCCGATCTCGCCGAACTCGTTGATGATGACGGCGGTATCGGCGAGTTCCGGCCGGCGCAGCAGCTTGTTGAGCAGCGTGGTCTTGCCGCTGCCGAGGAAGCCCGTCAGCACGGTGACGGGAATGCGCTGTTCGGCGGCGGTGGGGGTATCGGTCATGGTCTTCCCTAACTCAAACGTGTCATCCCGAGCGAACGCGAGGGATCTTTCTGGATCAGGCCCTTCGGCTACGCTCAGGGTAGGCAGGCTTATGCCCGCCAAAACCGCCCGGTTTTCCTGAACGCCGTCCAGGCCCGCTCCAGGCGGCGACGGCGGCGTTTCTCGCCGGACGCCACCTGCTTGGCGAGGGCCTTGAGCGGCAGGGCCACGTCCTCCGTCGGACGGGCCGCCGTCGCGAGATCGGCCAAGACCTGGGCCGCCATCGCGCGATCGTTCAAGGCGCCGAGCGCGCCCTGCAGGCGCACCGTCGCTTCGATATAGGGCTTCACTTCGCTCGAGGCAAAGGCGGGCGCCAGGAAGGTCGCGGCATAGCGCAGCTTCTTGATGGCGATGCGCAGCCGGTGCAGGCGCTCGGCGTCGAACTGTTCGAGCTTGCGGCCGCGACGCAGGACCTTGGCCTGGCACCTGTCGAGCACGGTGCGGCCGAAGATGTCGAGACGGCTGCCGGCCGACTGGGCTGCCGGTGGGGCTGCCGACGACTTGGCGGCGAAGGCCCGGAGCGCGCGATCGAAGGCGGCGAACCGGGCGCCCGACAGGGCCGCCCGGGCGTGCTGCAGATGAACGTCGGCGAGACGCTTGCCGATCCGCCGCACCACGGGCGGAACGTCGGTCACGGTTTCGGTCAGGAAAACCTGCAGGTCGCGGGCGGGGCCGCATTCGCGGGCCAGCCACCTGGCCTCGGCGGCGAGCGCCCGGACTGCCGGACCGTCCTCGGCATCGCGGAACAGGCCGAAGGCGGCGCGCACGCGGCGGAGCGCCACGCGGGTCTGGTGGATGCCGTTCGGTCGGGCGCTTTTCAGCACGGCAGCGCGATATTTCAGGAGGTCGGCATGGCAGCCGGCCGCGATGTGCCGCAGGGCGGTCTCGGGATGGGTGTCGGCGCGCAGTCCGGACTTGGGCGAAGGAGCCATATCGGGCCGACGGTAGCGGGCGGTCGCAGCCGGGCAACCGCAAAGAACGACAGTCTCATGAACGTTTTGTGTCAGTCGGGCCCGTCTGGGGCCGTTTCCGGTGGCGGCGGGCGGCCCGGGTGCCCTAGACTCGCCAAATGAGTATCGACGCCGCTGCCTTCAAAAAGGGCATGCGCCATCTTGCGGCAAGCGTGACCCTGATCACCACCCGCCACGGCGACCTGCGCGGCGGGCTGACGGCGACCGCCGTGTGCTCGGTCTCGGCCGAGCCGCCGCAGATCCTGGTCTGCGTCAACAAGACGGCCAGCGCCCACGATCACATCGGCGAGGCCGGCTTCTTCTGCATCAATATCCTGAGCCCCGCCCATCGCAAGATCGCCGAGCGCTTCGCCGGCATGGATGGCGTCGAGGGCGACGACCGCTTCTGCGACATGGGCGACTGGTCGCAGCTCACCACAGGGGCGCCGGTGCTGAAAGGCTGCCCGGTGTCGTTCGACTGCAAGCTGGTGACCCGCCTCTCGGCCGGCACGCACACCATCTATATCGGCGAGATCGTCGACCTCACGCTCGACCCCGAGGCGATGCCGCTGCTCTACGCCGACGGCGCCTTCGTGCATGTCGATGCCCTGAAGAAGGCTGCCGCCGCTGCCTGAAGCCGCAGTAGCATCCCAGGGCCTAAGTCATTATGTTCCCGCCCGCCTGGTGGGGCGTCGCCAAGCGGTAAGGCAGCGGATTTTGATTCCGCCATTCCCAGGTTCGAATCCTGGCGCCCCAGCCAGGCTGTTCTTCCGGTTGTTCAGAGATGCGGCCGGGTGCGCGGCGGGCGTGCCGACAGCACGGCCAGCAGCGCGAACAGGGCGGGCAGACCCTGGATGAACAGGATCGACATCTTGGCGGTGAGCCCACCGTAGACCCCGGCCACGATCACGCAGGCCAGGAAGAAGACTTTCACGTCGCGGCGCCCGGCGACCAGACCCCAGATCAGTCCGGCGGCGAGGAATCCGTTGTAGAGGCCCTGGTTGGCGGCAAGCACCGCGGACGAGGCGGAGACTTCCGGCGTCATGCGGAAGATTTCCCGGCCGACCGGATGGTTCCAGTAGAACATCTCCAGGATCATGATGCCGACGTGGCTCAAGGCGACGAAGGCCGTCAGCAGCAGTGCGATCGTCCGCATGGTCGTAATCCCCCCCCCCCCGGGCTTGGGGCGAGCCTAGCACGTTCTGCCGGGCAAGGCGCTCTCAGGCGCCGTGGCGCAACAAGCGGCCCGAGCGGGCGTCGGTCTGCCGGTCGTCGCGGATCGTGACCTCGCCGTTCACCAGGATGTACTTGTAGCCCGACGCGCGTTGCACGCGGCGCCACTCGCCGCCCGGCAGGTCGTGCGCGATCTCGTCGGGCAGCACCTTCAGGCCGTCGTAGTCGTAGATCACGATGTCGGCGGGCGCGCCCTTCTTCAGGACACCGCGGCCGCGGAAGCCCGCGACCTCGGCGGGCAGCGCGGACAGCCGCCAATGGACCTCTTCCAGGCTCAGCATGCCGTGCTGGCGCACCACCTTGCAGATCGTCTCGGTGGGATAGCGGCCTGCCGTCAGGAACTTGGTATGGGCGCCGCCGTCCGACACGCCGAACAGGATGTAGGGATCGTCGACCAGTTCCTTCAGGTGTTCGATCTTGCCGTTGGGCGGGGCCGCGAAAAACTCGGTCTCGAGATCCTCCTCGACAGCCATGTCGAGCATGACGTCGACCGGATGCTTGCCCATCTTCTCGCCGGCGTGGGCCAGCGTGTGGTCGAGCCACTTCTTGTTCTTGTCGAGCTTCGGCCCGACGATGGCGATCTGCGGCAACGGGCCGGTCGCGGTGAACGGCAGGTTGTCGCGGAGCGCGGCGCGGCGCGCGGGATCGGCGAGCTTGGCGAGACGTTCCTCGCGGCTTCCGGTCGTGGCATCGCACCAGGCCTGGGAGTCGTCGAACAGGTTCCAGTCCTCGAAGGTGAAGGTGAAGCCCGCGTCGGTCGTGAGCCCCTGTCCCACGACGCGGATGCCGCGCTCGCGGCAGCTCTTCAGCCAGGCGAGCACGCGGCGATGGATTTCCGGCTTGTGATCGAAGGCCTGCACGACATTCATGATCATCGGCCGGCCGCTCAGGCTCGCCATCTCCTCGTAGAAGGCGCGGTCGCGGGCATTGTCGCCCGAGATCAGCAGCATCTGCATGAAACCGTCGTTGCGCTCGGCCAGCACGCGGGCGAACTCGCGGCAGGTCTCGTCGTGCATGACGTCGGTCGGCATCGGCGTGCCGTCGTAGTCGCGCTGCACCGCCGCGGGTCCGGTCGGCAGCATGCGCTGGGCCGACCAGCCGCAAGCGCCGGCGTCCATGGCCTCGTTGAGAAGGCGCCGAAGCTCGGCGTGTTGTTCGGGCGTCGGCAGCTTGCCCGCCTTGGCCGCCTCGAACCCCATCACCCAGATCAGGAGCGGCGAGACCGGCACGTAGGGCAGGATGTTCACCGACTTCGGCGCGGCATCGACGCTGTCGAGGAACTCGGGGAACGTCACCCAGTCCCACGGCATGCCTTCCTTCATCGACGCCATCGGGATCGCCTCGACCCGTGTCATCGACATCATCGCGCGCTCGCGCTCGGCCGGCCGCACCGGGGCGAAGCCGAAGCCGCAGTTGCCGATCACGACCGAGGTGATGCCGTGCCACGACGACAGCGAGCAGTAGGGATCCCAGAACAGCTGGGCGTCGTAATGGGTGTGCAGATCGATGAAGCCGGGGGCCACGATCAGGCCGCCGGCGTCGATCGTCTCGTCGGCCTCGCCGGCCTCGATATGGCCGATCCCGGCGATGAGCCCGTCCTTGATGCCGATATCGCCGCGGAACCGCGGCAGGCGGCTGCCATCGACGATCATGCCACCACGAATCACCCGGTCGAAGCGTCCCATGCGGCCTCCAGACTAATGCCGAAGCGTGCGGACGGCCGCCGGGCCTGTCAACGAAGCGCGACCGCTCTGCGGGCCGTCCTCAGCCTCCCCGCATCGCCCGTTCGCGGTCGGCATAGGCGCGCGCGAGGCGCGTCGCACGGTCGTCGAACAGGTCGGGGGACGCCGCCTTGCCGAGCAGCGCCGCCTCGATCTCGGCGTGCGGGCGGGTGCCGCCGTCGGCCAGCAGATGGTCGATCGCCACGCCGCGCTCGGCCAGGCGCCGCGACACCAGCACGGTGCGGTGGCAGTCGAGCGGCTCCTTTTCGGCGCACATCAGGCAGAGCGTCGCCCCGGCGGCGCGCGCCGTCACGCGGTCGAGCGCCTCGGCGAAGTCGGGCCGGGCGGCGAGCGCGTCGTAGCTGCCGCCGGCCTCGGGCTTGCCGCCCAGGGCGACGCCTTCGTGGACATAGTCGATGCCGGCCTCGGCCAGTGTCTTCGCGAGCCTGTCCTTGCCGAACTGCGGGAAGCGGCGCGACCAGGGCGTGGACCGGACGTCGACCAGCACGGTGACGCCACCCGCGTGCAGCAGATCGACGAAGCGTTCGATGGGATGGTTGGAGTGACCGATTGTCTTGATCGGGTTCATGACGGCAGCCGGCGCACCAGGTCGATGAAGGCCAGCGTCGCCACTGAGCGTTCGTCGCGACGGCAGGCGAGGTTGAGCGGAACTTTAATGGCGGGCCGGCCCTTCAGCATCCGGTAGGTGACACCCTCCAGTGGCAGGCGGCTGAGCGACGCCGGCACGATGGTGATGCCGAGGCCCGCGGCCACAAGGTTGAGGGTCGACACGATACGCGGCGCCTCCTGGCCGACGTGCGGGCTGAAGCCGGCCTGGGCGCAGGCGGCGATGATGACGTCATAGAGGCCGCGCCCGTCCGGCCGGCGGTAGAGGATGAAATTCTCCGCCGCGAGATCTTTTAGCGCGAGGTGCGGCCGGCGTGCGAGTCTATGCCGCGACGGCAACGCCGCCGCCATATCCTCCTGCAACAGCGCATGGATCGCGAGGCCCTCGGCATCGACCAGGCTGGACCGGATGAAGGCGATGTCGAGCCGCTCCTCGCGCAGGCCGCCTAACAGATCGCCGGAGCTGCTTTCTTCCAGCACGAAGGAAACGTCGGGCCGGGTCAGGCGAAACTCGCGGATGGCGCGCGCCACCAGCGGATGGAACGGCGCCGAGGTGGTGAAGCCCACGGCGATGCGGCCGGTCTCGCCGCGCGCCGTGCGCCGGGCCCGGGCGGCGGCGCGATCGACCGCGGCCAGCACCGCCTCGGCATCGGCCAGGAACGAGCGGCCGGCGTCGGTCAGCGCCACCCCGCGCGGATGGCGCACGAACAGGGCGGCGTCGATCTCGCGCTCGAGCGCGCGGATCTGTTGCGACAGCGGCGGCTGCTGCATGTGGAGCTTCTCGGCTGCGCGCGTGATGTGGCCCTCGTGGGCCACGGCGACGAAGTAGCGGAGATGGCGCAGTTCCAAATACATATCCAGAAAGTATGGTATGTGAACTTAACATATATTTGAACACTGTATAAGCCCACCCTAGCGTGCCCGGCATGACATTGGTGATGGCAGCGGGGCTCGGGCTCCTGATGATCGGCACGGCCTTTCTGTCGGGCATCTTCGGCATGGCGGGCGGCCTCATCCTGATCGGCGTGCTGCTGTTCATCTTCCCGCTGCCCACCGCCATGGTGCTGCATGCCGTGACGCAGATGGCGTCCAACGGCTGGCGCGCGGCGCTGTGGTGGCGGCATATCGAATGGAAGAGCACCGTCTTCTACGTCTCGGGCTGCCTTGTCTCGGTCGGCCTGTGGTCGATCACGCTCTACGTGCCCGACAAGGCCGTGGCTCTCCTGCTGCTCGGCCTCTCGCCCTTCATCATCCGCGCCATTCCCGACCGCATCCTGCCGCGCAGCTTCGGGCCGCTGCAGGTGGCGTGCACGGGATTGTTCTCGATGATGCTGATGCTGATGACCGGCGTCACCGGCCCGCTGCTCGACACCATGTTCCTGCGCTCGCCGCTCGAGCGCCGGCCGATCATCGCTACCAAGGCGGTGTGCCAGGTGTTCGGCCACGGCTTCAAGCTCCTCTACTTCGGCGCCCTGATCGCCGAGGTGGGCCAGGTCGAACCCTGGTTCCTGGGCGTCGCCATCGCCGCGTCGATGATCGGCACGTCGCTGGGCAAGCTCCTGCTCGAGAAAGTGACCGATAACCAGTTTCGCCTCTGGTCGAACCGGCTGATCACGACCATCGCCACTTGGTATGTCGGCTACGGTCTCGTCCTTCTGGCGGGGATTGCCTAAGATGGTGCGTGGCTATTCCTTCGGGCTTTCGCGAACTCACCGAGGCATCCGGCTTCGCCGCGGCCAACGGGCCGTGGTTCGAGAAGATCGAGGACGGCCGCGCCGTCCGCGGCTTCCTGCCCGGACCGCAGCACGCCAATGCGCTCGGCATCGTGCATGGTGGCATGCTGGCCGCCTTCCTCGATTCGGCGATGGGCGTCTCGGTGTGGCAGACGCTGCAGCGCCGTGCCGTCACGCTCACCTTGTCGCTCGACTATCTCGGCCCGGCGCGGATCGGCGACTGGCTCGAGGCGGTGGGCGAGGTGGTCGGCCACGACGGGCAGATGGCGCAGGTCCGGGGCCGCCTCTATGGTCCCCGCCACCAAGTCCTGGGCGGGCTCGGCGCGTTTGCGCTGCTCGGCCGCCACCGGACGCTCGAGACCCGGAGCTAGCGTTGCCGAACGACGATCCGCCGCCCGACTTCCTGAAGATCGACTTCGCCCGCGGCCGGCCGGAGCCCACCTTCAACACCCATATCGGCAACCTCTACGTGAAGCGGGGCGAGAAGGGCACGCGCGACGAATTCGTCATGGGCTTCCGCGTCCATCCGCACATGTGCAATCCGGCGGGCGGCCTGCACGGCGGCATGATGATGACGGTGGCCGACCTGGTGGGCGGCATGGGGGCCGGCACGCTGGCCGGCCTCCGCAAGTTCCTGCCCACGGTCAACATGACCTTCGACTTCGTGGCGCCGGCCAAGGCGGGCGACTGGGTCGAGGGCAGGCCCGAGTTGGTGCGCGCCACGCGCTCGCTGCTGTTCAGCCACATCTACCTGACGGTGGGCGAGGAGAAGATCCTGCGCGCCTCCTCGATCTGCAAGATCCCGTCGGGCGACGGGCTCGCCTTCGGCAAGGCCAAACTGGTGCGCGAGGATGCCAAGCCCTAACGCACCCGCCCTGCCGAAAGCCGTGCTGTTCGACCTGCTGACGGCGCTGCTCGATTCGTGGACCCTGTGGAACAGGGTGGCCGGCTCCGAGGCCGCGGGCCGCGCCTGGCGCGCCGAGTATCTGCGCCTGACTTATGGCTGCGGCGCTTACGTTCCCTATGAAGATCTGGTGCGCGCGGCGGCGCGCAAGACGGGTCTGCCTGCAAGCATCGCCGACGCGCTGGAAACGCGATGGCACGAGCTGCCGGTGTGGAGCGGCGCACAGGCAGCCCTCGATGCGCTGCGGGGGCGGACGAAGCTTGCCGTGGTGACCAACTGCTCGGTCCGGTTGGGTGTACAGGCCTCGGAATGTTTGAAAACGCGCTGGGACTGTATCGTCACGGCCGAGGAGGCCGGCTTCTATAAACCCGACCCGCATCCTTATCGTCTGGCGCTATCGAAGCTCGGGATCGAGGCGCGGGATGCGGCGTTCGTCGCCGGCTCGGGCTACGATCTTTTCGGTACGTCGGCCGTGGGGCTTCGTACCTACTGGCACAACAGGGTCGGACTTGCGCGCCCCGACGGTGCGCCCGCCGCTTCCCTCGAGCGGCCGACGCTGGAGGGTCTTCTGCCTTGGCTCGAAGGACAATCGCCGTGACGTTGATGGACATCGAAACGCCCGCTGCGCTGATCGACGAGACGCGCATGGCAGCCAACATCGCGCGCCTGCAGCGGCGCATGACCGACCTCGGCGTGCGCCTGCGGCCGCATGTGAAGTCGTCGAAATGCATCGAAGTCGCCCGGCGCCAGCAGGCGGCGGGGGCGCGCGGCATCACGGTCTCGACCCTGAAGGAGGCGGAGCAATTCTTCGCCGCAGGCTTTGCGGACATCCTCTATGCCGTCTGCATCTCGCCAGACAAGCTCGACCGCGCGCTGGCGCTCTGCCGCCGCGGCTGCGCGCTCACGCTGCTCGTGGACTCGGTGACGGCGGCGCAGGCGCTGGTCGCCAAGGAATATCCCTTCGAGGTGATGATCGAGATCGATTCCGACGGCCATCGCTCCGGCGTGCAGCCCGAGGATGCGGTGCTGATCGAGATCGGCCGGGTGCTGCACGCGGGTGGCGCCAGGTTGAAGGGCGTGCTGACCCATGCCGGCAGCTCCTACGATCTCGACACGCCCGAGGCGCTGCAGAAGCTTGCCGAGCAGGAGCGCCGCCTCTCGGTGCGCGCGGCCGAGCGCCTCAGGGTTTCAGGCCTGCCGTGTCCGGAGGTCAGCGTCGGCTCCACGCCCACGGCGCTCTCGGCGCAAAGCCTCGACAGCGTCACCGAGGTACGGGCCGGTGTTTACGTCTTCTTCGACCTGGTGATGGCCAATGTCGGTGTCTGCACGCCCGACAACGTGGCGCTGTCGGTGCTGACGACGGTGATCGGCCATCAGCCGGAGAAGGGCTGGGTGATCGTCGATGCCGGCTGGATGGCGATGAGCCGCGACCGCGGCACGCAACGCCAGAAGATCGACTACGGCTACGGCATCGTCTGCGATGCGGCGGGCCGGGCGATCGACGGGCTCCTCGTCGGCGCGGCCAACCAGGAGCACGGCATCGTCTCGCATCGGGACGGCAAGGTGGACCCGGGCCTCGTCGAACGCTTTCCGATCGGAACGAAGCTGCGCGTTCTGCCCAACCATGCCTGCGCTACCGGCGCGCAATATCCAGACTATCGTCTGGTGACCGCGAGCGGTGCCACACATGTGTGGCCACGCTTTCACGGTTGGTGATCTCCGTCAGACCGAAGCGCCGAAGTCGCGCGCCAGCGCGCGGCGACCTGAGTCGGTGAGGCGCACGGTGCGGCCGCGGCGCAGTTTCTCGGCCCAGCCCTTCTTGAAGAACGTGTCGGCGATGGCCGAGCCCAGCGCGCCCGAGATGTGCGGCCGGCGTTCGCTCCAGTCGAGGCACTGACGCGCAAAGTGGCGCGTGGTTGCCTGGCGCGCGCCGCCGAGATCGACGCCGACCCGCGCGCAGAACAACTCGCCCGACGGCGTCAGCTTCCAGTCGTGAGATCCCTTGGGCTCGAGATGGCCGTGCTGGGTCAGCGAATCGGTGACGGCGATGCCGACCTGGCCGGCGAGATGGTCGTAGCAGGTGCGGCAGAAGCGGAGGTCGGGATCGCGTCGCCATGCCGCCGACTGCGAGGCGGGTGGGGCATGCGTGCCGGCCAGCGCCATCAGCGATTCGATGGCGTGCGCCACGTCGCCCGACGCCAGGCGATAGAAGCGGTTGCGGCCCTGCGCACGGGCGGCCAGCAGGTTGGCCTCGGCCATGCGGCCGAGATGGCCCGAGGCGGTCTGGGCGGTGACGCCGGCGGCCAGCGCCAGGTCGGAAGCGGTGTGGGCGCGGCCGTCCATCAGCAGCGACAGCATGGCGGCGCGCGCCGGGTCGCCCATCAGGGCGGCGACTTCGGAAAGGGCGTTCACGGTGGTCATGGCGGGAATTTACGCCCGCGCGAGGATGCCTGCTACGGTCGATCGTTCGGTGGCGGCCGAAGGATCATGGTCCGTCGGACTCCCCTCCATGCGGTAGGCCTATTGACTTCTCCTATCCTTTTGGAGATCCTGTTACCGAGGGCAAGGACGGCAGCAGGATCGGAGCGGCCGCGAAGCAAGCTCTCGACCTCCGGGAGCCTTTGGCGATGGCCTCTTCCTGCCGCGCATCCCGATCGGACAGCGACGTGAAAAGAACCATTCGGTGTCCAACGCGCCCGCCGGGGAAAGAGCGGATTCGGCAGGAAGAACAAGGACTTGGACGCGGCAGGGGAACGAGGCGACGACGTGGACCGGTGTCCCACGCTAACGCCACCTGGGATTGGCGATGGCGATCTTGTCGGCGACGGTGGCGTCCAGATGGTCCATCAGCGCGGCGTCGGTTTCGTCGCGTGTGCCGGCGCGGATCTGGCGCGCGAGGTCGCGGTTGAGCTCGTCGAGCGTGCCGCCGCGACCCAGCAGGTTCGTCAGCCGCGCCCGTTCGGCGGCGTCGGCGGCGGGACCGCGCCGCGCCTCGCGCTCGAGGATGGCCAGCGAATTGACGGCGACGCGCATCTGGAAACCCAGCCGCGGCTCGGCCTTGTCGAGGGCGGGCGTGGCCTCGTCCCGCAGGAAGTCGGCGATGGCGGCCAGCAGCTCCGAGGCGGTGGGACGATCCTGTGCCATGTCAGGCCTTCAGCAGTTGCAGCAGATCGACTTCGGTCTCCACCGCGCGGCGGCCGATCGAGGCCAGCTCCATCGATTTGATCGCGCCCGAGAGATGCCGCCACGCCTGGTTGTGGCAGATGATGCCCCAGCGCACGGTGCCGAACACTTCCCACCAATGCGCGCGCGCCGGATCGACCTCCATGCCGCCGGCGCTTGCGTAGGCTGCCCACAATTCCTCGCGGCTGCCGAAGCCGCCGGCCGGCCTGTCGACCGCGCCGAAGCGCCAGCTTTTTACGCAGAGCCAGCCGAGATCTTCGATGGGATCGCCGAGATGCGCGCCTTCCCAGTCGAGGATCGCGGTCACGCCGCTCTCGTCGGCGAGATAGTTGCCGGTGCGATAGTCGCCATGGACGAGCACGGGCTTGGGTGTCGGCGCGGGCTTGCGCCGATCAAGCCAGGAGAGCGCCAGCTCGAACACCGGCTGCGGCCGGTCGAGCAGGTCGAGGGCCCGGCGCTGGCCCGCGATTTGGTCGGCCGCCTCGCGGCGCGCCAGCGTCGGCAGCCCGCTGAGCGGCACGGCATGGAGGCGCGCCAAAATCTCGCCGAGCTGGCCCGCGATCTTCTTGCGGGCGCTTTCGTAGGGCGCATCGCGCAGCAGCTTGCGCGCGATCGCGATGCCGCCGATCCGGCGCATGACGAAGGCCTCGCCCAGACCGTCCTCGGGCGTGAGTTCGAACAATACCTCGGGCGCGCGCACGCCGGCCTGGAAAGCGGCGTGCAACACCCGAAACTCGGTGGCGCGGCTGATCGAGACCGAGCGGTCGACCTCGGCCTTGGTTCGAGGCGCCCCCAGGGTTGGCGGATCGCGGCGCAGGATCAGTGCGTGCGGTGTGCCATCGACGACGGCGTCGAAGCTCCAGGTCTGGCGCGAGGCGCCGCCCGACTCGCGCTTCAGCTTTTCGATCCTGGCCGCTCCGCCGAAATGGCGGCTGGCCGCCCGGGCCAGGACCGAGGCGACATTTTCCGATTCATCAGGCGTGTGAACGGTCATTTACCGGACTGTGGCACAGGCCCCGCAGCGTGGTAAGAGGGCGGCCCTCACGCGGGGAGAATCAAGACGTGGCGCAATCCTTTTCGGCCATGAGCGGCCTCTATCTCGAAGACCTCAAGGTCGGCATGTCGGCGATGTTCGGCAAGACCGTGACCGAGGCTGACATCACCGCCTTCGCCGGCGTCTCGGGCGACACCAACCCGATCCATCTTCACGACGGCTTCGCCAGGACCACGCGCTTCGGCCAGCGCATCGCCCACGGCATGCTGAGCGGCAGCTTCATCTCGACGGTGATCGGCACCAAGCTGCCCGGCCCCGGCGCGGTCTATATCTCCCAGACCATGAACTTCCTGGCGCCGGTGCTGATCGGCGAGACCATCACGGCCGTCTGCACCATCACCGCCATCGACGAGAAGCGCCGGCGCGTCACGCTGCAGACCCAGTGTTTCAACGGCGACAAGGTCGTGATCGACGGCGAGGCGACGGTGTTGGTGCCCCGGCGCGACGTGGCGTGATCTTGGGCATGACGTCCATTCCGGCCTTCGACGACTGGCAGAAGACGCCGGCCGCCTGGAAAGGCGGCGTGGTGGCGCTTGGCAATTTCGACGGCGTGCATTGCGGCCACCAGGCGCTGATCGCCGATGCCGGCCGACAGGCCAAATCCTTGGGCGCGCCCGTGGTGACGCTCACCTTCGAGCCGCATCCGCGCGGCTTCTTCGTGCCCGACACCGGCCCGTTCCGCCTCACCCTGCCGCCGGCCAAGCTCCGGCTGCTGGCGCAGTACGGCGTGCAGGCCGTGCTCGCCCAGCGCTTCGACGCGGCGTTCGCCGCCCTCTCGGCCGACGCCTTCATCGACGACGTGCTGCTGAAGGGGTTGGGCGCGCGCCATGTCGTGTGCGGCTACGACTTCACCTTCGGCGCACGGCGCGGCGGCAACGTCGAGTTCCTGCGCAAGGCCGGCGTGGCGCGCGGCGTCGGCGTCGCCGTGCTCGAACCCGTCATGCGCGAGGGTGAGATCTATTCCTCGACCCGCATCCGCGAGGCGCTACGCGCCGGCATGGCCAGGGAGGCGGCCGAGCTGCTGGGCCATCCCTGGGAGATCGAGGGCGTGGTGGAGCTGGGCGATCAGCGCGGCCGCACAATTGGGTTTCCGACGGCCAACGTGGCCCTGGGCGAGCACTTGAGGCCGCGCTTCGGCGTCTATGCCGTGCGCGCGCTCGTCGATGGGCAGTGGCGCGATGCCGTTGCCAACCTCGGCCGGCGTCCGACCTTCGGCAAGCTGCAGGAGAACTTCGAGGTCCACCTGTTCGATTTCTCGGGCGACCTCTACGGCAAAACGCTGCGCGTGGCGCTGGTCGACTTCATCCGGCCGGAGATGAAGTTCGCCGGCCTCGATGCGCTGAAGGCCCAGATCGCGGCCGACGGCGAGGCGGCGAGAACCATTCTGGCAACCAAGTCCGAGTGAACAATCGTGCCCGAGATTTCTCGCTTCTTCGGGATAATCGTTGCAATTTTCTATGAGGACCATCCGCCGCCTCATTTCCATGTCAGATATGGTAGCCAGTAGGCGATTGTTGCGATCGATACCCTCCAGATCCTCGAGGGCCGGCTATCGCCCCGCGTGTCGGGACTTGTGGTAGAATGGGCGACGATGCATCGACCGGAACTCGAACGCGCTTGGGAACAGGCCCGGCGGCGCGAGCCGATCGATCCCATCGCTCCGCTGGAGTAAGCTCATGCTGCACGATGTTGTCGAGGCAAGGCCGCTGGGCGGCCACCGTCTTGCGCTCAGGTTCGACGATGGCGTTCAAGGCGAGATCGACGTGGCGACGATCGTTCCATTCGACGGCGTTTTTGCACCGCTGCGATCGGAGGCCGAGTTTGCCCGCGTCTTCGTCAATCGCGAGTTGGGCTCGGTGTCGTGGCCTTGTGGCGCCGACCTCGATACCCAAGTACTTTATGCGCGCGTGCGCAGGGACCGGCAGGGAGCCGTGGCGCCTGCCGCGACCTGAGTTAGCTCGGCCCCATCTTGAGATATCCCCTGTCGGTACGGCCCGAGATGAAGGTCTCTGGCCTTGAGATGCTGAAGGCGAAGCGGCAAAGGTCATTCTAGCGGCTCCTTGACCCCCCCGACCACCGTCCCTAGATTGCCGGCCCTATGTTTATCGGGGCCCTCCAGGAGCGAATTATCCGCCCGGTCCGCTGACCGCGGCCGGGTCGTCCCGTCTGTTAGGCCGCCGTCCCGGCGGCCGCCCATCGCTCCTTTCGCACCGAGTTTCTCGTGACAACTTACTATAAATTCAGCGTTTTCCTGCCCAAGACCGACTTCCCCATGCGCGGTGGCCTTCCCAAGAAAGAGCCGGAGCTGCTGAAGCGCTGGGCCGACATGAAACTGTGGGACCGGCTCCGCACCGAGAGCAAGGGCCGGCCGAAGTTCGTCCTGCACGACGGCCCTCCCTACGCCAACGGCAATCTCCATATCGGCCATGCGCTCAACAAGATCCTGAAGGACCTGGTGAGCCGCACCCAGCAGATGCTGGGCAAGGACAGCCACTACGTGCCGGGCTGGGACTGCCACGGGCTGCCGATCGAATGGAAGATCGAGGAGCAGTACCGCGCCAAGAAGCAGGACAAGGACCAGGTGCCGGTCGTGGAGTTCCGCAAGGAATGCCGCGCCTTCGCCGATCACTGGATCACGGTGCAGCGCGAGGAGTTCAAGCGGCTGGGCATCGACGGCGACTGGGAGAATTACTACTCGACGATGAAGTACGAGTCCGAGGCCACCATCGTGGCCGAGCTCGGCAAGTTCCTGATGAACGGCGGTCTCTACAAGGGCTCGAAGGCCGTGCTCTGGTCGGTGGTCGAGAAGACCGCGCTGGCCGAAGCCGAGATCGAGTATCACGACCATGTCTCCGACACGGTGCATGTCCGCTTCCCCGTCGTGAAATCTAGTGCCGGCAAGCTCGACGGCGCGGCGATCGTGATCTGGACGACGACGCCGTGGACCATGCCGGGCAACCGCGCGCTCGCCTATGGCCCCGAGATCGCCTACGCGCTGGTCGAAGTGACCGAAGCGGGCGAGGGCAGCAAGGCACATGTCGGCGAGAAGATGGTGCTGGCGAAGGAGCTGGTGGAAGCGGTTTCGGCCGGGGCCAAGTTCACAGCCAAGGTCGTGGCCGATGTGACTGCATCCGATCTGGAAGGCCTGGTCGCGGCGCATCCGCTGCGCGGGCAGGGCTTCGAGTTCGACGTGCGCCTGCTGGCGGGTGCCTTCGTGACCGCCGATGCCGGCACCGGCTTCGTCCATATCGCGCCGGGCCACGGCGCCGACGACTATGAGCTGGGCGTGGCCAATGGCGTCGAGGTGCCGGACACCGTCTCCGAGGACGGTACCTATTATCCGCATGTGCCGATGTTCGCCGGCAAGCGCGTCTATACGCCGGAGGGCAAGAAGGGCGACGCCAACCGCACGGTGATCGCCGCCCTCGATGCCGTGGGCAAGCTGCTCGCCTCGAGCCGCATCACCCATTCGTATCCGCATTCCTGGCGCTCCAAGGCGCCGGTCATCTTCCGCAACGCGCCGCAGTGGTTCATCGCCATGGACAAGCCGATCCCCGAGATCGGGGGCACCTTGCGCGAGAAGGCGCTGGCGGCGATCGACGCGACGCGCTTCGTGCCGCCGGCCGGCTACAACCGGCTGCGCTCGATGATCGAGACGCGGCCTGATTGGAACGTCTCGCGCCAGCGTGCCTGGGGCGTGCCGATCGCGGTGTTCGTGAACAAGGCGACCGGCGAGCCGTTGCGCGATCCCGAGGTGATGGGCCGCGTCGTAGCGTCCTTTAAGGCCGAGGGCGCCGATGCCTGGTTCGCGAGCCCGCCCGAGCGCTTCCTCGGCAACAAGTACGACGTCCAGGATTTCGAGCAGGTCACCGACATCCTCGATGTCTGGTTCGATTCCGGCTGCACGCACGCCTTCACGCTCGAGGGCAATCCCGATCTCAAGTGGCCCGCCGATCTCTATCTCGAAGGCTCGGACCAGCATCGTGGCTGGTTCCATTCCTCGCTGCTGGAGAGCTGCGGCACCCGCGGCCGCGCGCCCTACGACGGCGTGCTGACGCACGGCTTCACGCTCGACGAGCAGGGCCGCAAGATGTCGAAGTCGCTGGGCAACATCACCGCGCCGCAAACGGTGTGCGACCAGTACGGTGCCGACATCCTGCGCCTCTGGGTGGTCGGCACCGACTACACCGAAGACCAGCGGATCGGCCCGGAGATCCTGAAGCACCAGGCCGAGGCCTATCGCCGGCTGCGCAACACGCTGCGCTACCTGCTCGGCAGCCTCGATGGCTTCAACGCCGCCGAGCGCGTGGCGCCGGCCGAGATGCCGGAGCTCGAGCGCTGGGTGCTGCATCGCCTGGCCGAGCTCGACGTGATTTTGCGCCGCGCGGTCGACGACTACGACTTCCACACCATCGCGACGGAACTCAATACTTTCTGCTCGGGCGATCTCTCGGCGTTCTACTTCGACATCCGCAAGGACGCGATCTACTGCGACGCGCCGTCGTCGCTGCGCCGGCGGGCCGGGCGGACGGTCATGGCCGAGATCTTCTCGTTCCTCACCGCTTGGCTCGCCCCCATCACCTGCTTCACGGCGGAAGAGGCCTGGCTCGCCCGGCCGCAGGACATGCCGGACGGCAAGGCCGACTCGGTGCATCTGCGCGTCTATCCGACCATCCCCGAGGGCTGGCTCGATGCGGCGCTGGGCGAAAAGTGGAAGACCGTACGGGCGCTGCGACGTGTCGTTACCGGCGCGCTGGAACTGGAGCGCGCCGAGAAGCGCATCGGCTCCAGCCTGCAGGCCGCGCCGCATGTCCATGCCGGTTCGGTTTTCATCGCGGCGCTGAAGGGCCTCGACCTCACCGAGATCTGCATCACCTCGGGCGGTGACCTGATCGAGGTGCCCGACGGCGGCGTGCTGCCGGCGGGGGCCTTCACCCTTCCCGACGTGGCGGGCGTAGCCGTCGTGCCGGCGCCGGCTGCCGGCGAGAAATGCGCCCGTTGCTGGCAGGTATTGGAGGAGGTCGGCAAGTCGGCCGCCCATCCGCTGCTCTGCCAGCGCTGCGAAGGGGCGGTAACGTGAGGCTCACCCGATGATGAGGCCTGCCCGATGAGACGCCTCGAACTCCAGGCGATGGCCCTGATCGTCGTGACGGTATTGGCCGACCAGCTCTCCAAGGAGCTGCTGCTGGGCTACCTGCTGCGGCACGGCGCGATCGTGTCGGTGATCGACGGGTTTTTCCGCCTGGTCGTGGTGTGGAACAAGGGCGTGAGCTTCGGCATGCTGGGCGGCGACCGGGCCCTGCCGCCGTGGGTCCTGTCGGCGGTCGCCGTGGCCGTCTGCATCGGTCTGTTCATCTGGCTGCGACGAACCGACCGGCGGCTCGGCGGCTGGGGCATCGGCCTTGTCATCGGTGGCGCTATCGGCAATGTTGTCGATCGTGCCCGGTGGGGAGCAGTGTTCGATTTCGCCGATTTCCACATAGGCCGCTGGCATTGGCCGGCTTTCAATGTCGCCGATTCGGCGATCGTTGTCGGCGTCGGGTTGATGCTCATCGATTCTCTCGTCGGCCAAAAACAACGCGCGCCCTGATGCGGCCATGATCGGCGGACAGAAGCGGACCTTCGAAGGACGGACGATGCAACGGATCAGTCTATTCCCGGTGACCCTCCTCGCGCTTGGCGCCCTGGCGATGGGCGGCTGCAGCGCCTTCGAGAACCTGGGCGGCGGCAAGAAAGTGTCGCCCGACGAATTCAAGATCGTGTCGCATTCGCCGCTCACCATGCCGCCGAACGCCGAACTGCGCCCGCCGCGGCCCGGCGAACCCCGGCCTCAGGAAGTGACGCCGTCCGAGCAGGCTCGCGAGGCCCTGGCACCGCAGACCGCCGGCCGCGCGCAGCGGGCGCCCGGTGGCGGCGCCCCGCCGCCCGTGGCGGGTGGCGCCTCGGAACAGGCGCTGGTCGCGAAGGCCGGTCAGGGTGGCATCGATCCCAACATCCGCAGCCGCGTGAACACCGACACGCGCACGATCAACGACAGCGACAAGTCGTTTGTCGATTCCCTGATCTTCTGGCAGGAGGCGCCGCCGTCGGGTGTCGTGCTCGATCCGGCCAAGGAGCAGCAGCGGCTGCGCGACGCCACGGCGGCCGGCCAGGCGCCGGCAGGGGCCACGCCCACGATCACGCGACGCAAGCGCGGCCTGCTCGAAGGCATCTTCTGAGTGTGTTGACGCCCCGCCGCCGCGGCCTGCTTGGCGGCCTTGTCGCCAGCGCGATGCTGGCGCCGGCGGCACCGGCGCTGGCGAAGCTGCTGACCGTCGGGCGCCGGCCGGCCGAAAGCTTTACGCTGGCCAACGGCCTGCAGGTGGTCGTGCTGCCGTCGCGCCGTGCGCCGATCGTGACCCAGATGCTGGTCTACAAGGTCGGCAGCGCCGACGAGACCTTCGGCAATACCGGCCTCGCGCATTTCCTCGAGCACTTGATGTTCAAGGGCACCGACCGGGTCGCCTCGGGCGAGTTCTCGCGCATCGTGTCGCGCAACGGCGGCCGCGACAACGCCTACACCACCTTCGATTCGACCGGCTATCACCAGACCGTGGCGCCCGACCGGCTCGACATGGTGATGCGCATGGAAGCCGACCGTATGAACGGCGTGCGCTTCACCGAGCGGGAGTTGACTTCGGAGCGGCAGGTCGTGCTCGAGGAGCGCCGCTCCCGGACCGACAACGTGCCGTCCGCGCTGCTCGACGAGGCGACGCGCGAGCAGCTGTTCGGGCGGCATAAACCCTACTCGATGCCGATCATCGGCTATGCCGACGACGTCAAGAAGCTGAACATCGGCGAGCTGATGACCTTCTATCGCCGCTTCTACCTGCCTGGTAATGCCGTGCTGATCGTGGCCGGCGACACCACGCCCGCCGCGGCTCACAAGCTCGCGGAGAAGCACTACGGCCCGATCCCGAGCCGCAAGGTCGAGGTCCGCCGCCGGCCGACGCAGGGCGGCACCGATCTGCCGCAGCGCGTGAGCCGGGCCGACGCGAGGGTCGTGGAGCCGCGCTGGTCGTGCGACTGGCTGGCGCCGTCGTACCGGGTCGGCGAGACGAAATACGCGCCGGCGCTCCAGGTCCTGGCGCGCCTGTTCGGCGGCACCGAGACCAGCCGGCTGTGGCGGTCGCTGGTGATCGACCAGCGGCTCGCGCTCTCGGTATCGGCCGGCTATAGCGCGGCCAGCCTCGGCCTCACTTCGTTCGACGTCGGTGTCCATCCCGCGCCCTCGCGCACCGTGGCCGAGATCGAGACGGCGGTGCGCCTCGAGATGCAGAAGCTGACCGATGGCGGTGTCACCGCCGACGAAGTCGTGCGGGCGCAGAACCAGCTCCTGGCCGCCGCGATCTACGCCCAGGATTCGCTGGCGAGCGGCCCCCGCCTCTACGCCGCGGTGCTGAGCACCGGCGGCACCATCGCCGACATCGATGCCTGGCCCGAGCAGATCGCCGCCGTCACGCCGGCCGACGTGGTTGCCGCCGCTCAACTGGTGTGGCGCGACTCGGGCGCGGTGATCTCGCTGCTGAGCCCGGCAGAGGGCAGTCGATGAGAAGCGGTTTCCGTCGCGGCGCCGGGACAATCCTCGCCATCGTGCTGGCCGTGATGCCCGTGGCCGTCGCGCAGGCGATCGACATCAAGGAAGTGACCACGCCGCTCGGCATCAAGGCCTGGCTGGTCGAGGACAAGAGCGCACCCGTCGTGGCGCTTTCCTTTTCGTTCGCCGGCGGCACGGCCTCGGATCCCGACGGCCAGCTGGGCGTGACCAGTCTCATGGCGACGCTCCTCACCGACGGCGCCGGTACGCTCGACGCCCAGGCCTTCCGCCGCCGCCAGGAGGATGCCGCCGCGTCGCTGGGTTTCAGCGCCTCGCTCGACCGGCTGAGCGGCACGTTGCGCGTGCTGTCGGCCAACCGCGACGAAGGCTTCGAACTGCTGCGGCTGGCGCTCACGCAGCCGCGATTCGATCCCGACATGGTCGACCAGCGGCGCGCCCAGACCATCGCCGCCCTCAATCAGGCGGAGCAGCGGCCGCAGTCGGTCGCCGCCCGCACGCTGATGACCACGCTGTTCCAGGGCCATCCCTATGCCAACAATCCCGGAGGCACGCGGGAAGACCTGAAGGCGCTGTCGCCCGACCTGCTCAAGCGCCGCGCCGCCACGCTGCTGGTGCGCAGCGGCCTGATCGTGTCGGCGGTCGGCGACATCGGCGAGGGCGACCTCGCCCGCCAGCTCGACAGCGCCTTCGGCGGCCTCGTCGTCGGCATCGTGCCGCCGCTGCCCCCGGAGTGGAAGCCGCCGACCAAGCCGCGCACCGTCGTCGTCGAGCGACCGGTGCCGCAGAGCACGGTGCTGATGGCGCTGCCCGGCATCGCCCGCGACGATCCCGACTGGTACGCCGCCGTGGTGATGAACCATGTGCTGGGCGGCGGCGGGCAGCAGTCCCGGCTGTTCAACGAGGTCCGCGAGAAGCGCGGGCTGACGTACGGCGTGTCGAGTGGGCTCCGCACCTACAAGCGGGCGGCGCTGCTGGTCGTCTCGACCGCGAGCGCCAACGAGCGCGTGGCCGACGCCATCCGCGTCGTCCGTGCCGAGATCGCGCGCATGCGCACCGAGGGCGTCACGGAGCAGGAGCTGGCCGACGCCAAGACCTACCTCAGCGGCGCGCTGGCGCTGTCGCTCGATTCCTCGGGCTCGGTCGTGAGCCTGATGCACTCGCTGCAGGTCGATGGCCTGTCGCCCGACCATCTGGTCCAGCGCGAAGCACTGATCGGTGCCGTCAAGCTCGACAGCGTGCGCCGCGTCGCGCGGCGCCTGCTGCGCGAGGAAACGATGACCACCATCGTCGTCGGCAAGCCCGTGGGTGTCGTTTCCGAACCGAAAGAGTAAGCGCTCCATGTTCTATCGCCAGGCCATCGACGATGCCCTCGACACTTCGGTCGGCGCCAGGGGCCTTTCGCGCACCAGCCTCGATCGTGCGATGGCCGAGTTGCAGCCCGCACTCGACAGGATCCGTCACTGGCACGCGAGCGACGAGCTGCCGCTGCTCAAGCTGCCGGCGCGCCGCGACGACCTCGCGGCGCTGGAACCCCATGCCGAGCGCTTCGCCAAGTTCGAGCATGTCGTGGTCATGGGCTCGGGCGGCTCCAGTCTCAGCGGCAAGACCCTGGTGACGCTGAAGGACCAGGGGTTCGGTCCGTTAAAGGGCCGGCCCAAGCTCTGGTTCATGGACAATATCGATCCGGCCACTTTCGCCGCGGCGATGGAGCGCCTGCCGCTCGGTCGCACGGGGTTCATTCCGATTTCCAAGTCGGGTGGCACGCCGGAGACGATCGCGGCCTTCCTGACATTGACGGCGGCGCTCGAAGCCAAGGTCGGCAAGGCAGCGCTTGCATCCAATGTGCTGGCCATCACCGAGGCGACCGACAATCCGCTGCGCCGGCTCGCCACCCAGATGGGCTGCACTATTCTCGAACACGATCCCAAGGTCGGCGGGCGCTTCTCGGCGCTGTCGCTGGTCGGCATGTTGCCGGCGATGATCGCCGGCCTCGACTGCGTCGCGGTGCGCGAAGGCGCGGCGAGCGTCCTCGATCCGGTGCTGGCGGCCAACGACGTCGCGGGCATGGCCCCGGCGATCGGCGCGGCTTTGTCCGTCGGGTTGGCGCGCGAGAAGGGCATCAACATCACGGTGCTGATGCCCTATGTCGACCGGCTCAACACCTTTGCCTTCTGGTATCGGCAGATATGGGCCGAGAGTCTCGGCAAGGATGGCAACGGTACCACGCCGGCCGTGGCGCTGGGCACCGTCGATCAGCACAGCCAGGTCCAGCTCTATCTGGGCGGCCCGGCCGACAAGCTCTTCACCTTCCTGATCCAGGACACGGCGGGCCAGGGTGCGGTTCTGCGGGCCGGCGGCGATAAGGCGCTCGATTACCTGGCGGGCAAAACCATGGGCGATCTCCTGCTGGCCGAGGCCGACGCGACGGCGGCGACCACGGCCAAGGCCGGCCGCCCAACGAGGGTCATCCGCGTGGCCGAGGTCGACGAGCGCACGATTGGCGCATTGATGATGCATTTCATCCTGGAGACGATTTTCGCCGCCCATCTCTGGAAGATCGACGCGTTCGACCAGCCCGCCGTCGAGCAGGGCAAGGTCCTGACCCGCCAGTATCTTTCCCAGAGGCGGAAGTCGTAAACTCCGGCGCGATGCTGCGCCGACTTCCCACCACCCTCGTCAACCGCATCGCCGCGGGCGAGGTCGTCGAGCGTCCGGCCAGCGCCGTGAAGGAGCTGGTCGAGAACGCCATCGACGCCGGCGCGCACCGCATCGGCGTTACCCTGAAGGAAGGCGGCCGCACCTTCATCTCGGTGGTCGACGACGGCGTCGGCATGACTGCCGAGGAGCTTCAGCTCGCGGTCGAGCGCCACTGCACCTCGAAGCTGCCGGACGACGAGCTGACCGACATCCGCACGCTGGGCTTCCGGGGCGAGGCGCTGCCCTCGATCGCCTCGGTGAGCCGCTTCACCATCACCTCGCGCCCAGCAGGCGCCGACACCGCATGGAGCCTCGAGATCGACGGCGGCGCCAAGGGCGATCCTCGGCCGGCGGCACATCCGGCAGGCACGCGAGTCGAAGTGCGTGACCTCTTTTTTGCCACGCCCGCCCGCCTGAAATTCCTGAAGGAGCCGCGCACCGAATCGGGCCATGTGGCCGATGCGATGCGGCGCCTGGCGATGGCCCATCCCGCGATCTCCTTTCGCCTCGAAAGCGAGGAGCGGGCGCTGATCGACCTGGCAGCCGCTCCGCCGTCGCTGCTGGAGCAAGGCGAAGCCGCACGGCTGGCGCGGCTGGGCGCCATCATGGGCCGCGAGTTCGCCGACAATGCGCTCGCCATCGACGTCAACCGCGAGGGCTTTCGCCTCAGCGGCTTCGCCGGCCTGCCGACGCTCAACCGGCCGACCGGCCAGCACCAATATCTCTTCGTCAACGGCCGGCCGGTGCGCGACAAGCTGCTGGCCGGCGCCGTGCGCGGCGCCTACCAGGATTTCCTGGCGCGCGATCGCCATCCGATGGTGGCGCTGTTCCTCGACGCACCACCCGAGATGGTCGACGTCAACGTCCATCCCGCCAAGACCGAGGTCCGTTTCCGCGATGCCGGCATCGTGCGCGGCCTGATCGTGGGCGCGCTCCGCACCGCGCTCGCCGCCGCCGGCCACCGTGCCAGCACGACGGTATCCGATGCGGCGCTGGGCGCCTTCCGCCCGCACACCGGCTACACCAATGCCCTGCCGATGGATGGCGGCGGCTGGAACGGCAGTTCGATCCCGCGCGGCCTCGCCGAAGCCGCGGCGCAATTCATGGCGCCGCTCGATGGACTCTCGGCGCGCGTGGAAATGCCGACCGGCGAGATCGCCAACGGCAACTATCCGCTGGGCGTCGCGCGCGCCCAACTGCACGAGACCTACATCGTGGCCCAGACCGACCAGGGCGTGGTGATCGTCGACCAGCATGCCGCCCACGAGCGGCTGCTGCACGAGAAGCTGAAGAACCAGCTCGAGGCCGAAGGCGTGAAGCGCCAGGCGCTGCTGCTGCCCGAGGTGGTCGAGCTGGGCGAGGACGGCGCCAGGCGGCTGGCCGCGCGCGCCGCCGAGCTGGCGGAGATGGGCCTGGTGCTCGAACCGTTTGGCCTCGGCGCCGTGGTGGTGCGCGAGACGCCGGCCGTGCTGGGCGAGGTCGACCTGCAGGGGCTGGTGCGCGATCTTGCCGACGAGCTGGCCGAGATGGGCGATCATCTGGCACTCAAAGAGAAGGTCGAGCAGGTCTGCGGCACGCTCGCCTGCCACACGTCGGTGCGGGCCGGCCGGCGCCTCACCGTCGAGGAGATGAACGCATTGCTCCGGCAGATGGAGGCGACGCCGCACTCCGGACAGTGCAATCATGGCCGCCCGACCTATGTCGAACTCAAGCTGGCCGACATCGAGCGGCTGTTCGGAAGACGATGACCAAGTCCCTCGCCCTGTTGTTCGTGCTGATCGCTGCAGCATCGGCAAATGCGCAGACCCGCGCGCCGGCACCGGCCGCACCGCCGGCCAATCCCACACCGGGGCCGGCTGCCTCGCCGCTCGATGGCCAATGGCGCGGCACCAGCGACGGCGGCTCGTGCAACGCGCCGCTCGACTACCAGCTCACCATCGAATCGGGCTTCGTCGATGGCTCGGCCTACGACACCACGGCACGCGGGCCGGCGCCCAACCCGAACAAGTCGGCGCCGCCGGCGCCAGGCCCCGGCCTGTGGCAGATCCACGGCCTGGCCAAGAGCGGCGGCACCTTCAATCTCTTGAGCGTCGCGTCCGTGAAGGGCACCGAGCATCGCCGCGTACAGCTCACCGCCCGCAGCGACGGCGGCGGTCTCGTGGTCACGGAAAACGGCGGCTGCCGCCGCGCCGCGCGGCTCGTGCGCGGCTGACGCCTAGTCGAAAGCCGCTTCGATCCGTTCCTCGCGGCCGGCGAGCAGGCGGTAGAGGGCGTCCTGCGGCTTTTCCAGAACGAACATGGCCCGGGCATCGAGGCCGAGGTTGAGGCCGCGCACGACGGCGCCGCTGACACCGTGGCCTACGATCACCGTGCGCGTTGCGGACGCCACGACCTCGGCCAGCACGGCCGCCGATCGGCTCCTGAGATCGAGGTGGGACTCGCCGCCGGGCGGCATGAATCCGTGTGGATCGGCGCGCCATTGGGCGAGCGCGTTGGGCCGGTTCACTTCGATCTCGGCCCAGGTGAAGCCTTCCCATTCGCCATAACTGAGTTCCGCCAGCCTCGGGTCGTCGCGCCATTGCGACGGATCGAGGCCGAGTTCGCGGCCGACGATTTCGGACGTCTCGCGCACGCGGCCGAGCGGACTGCGCAGGAAGATGGTCGGACCGGGCTCGCGGGCGAGCTCGGCGCGGAGCGCGCGGCCCATGGCGAGCGCCTGGGCCCGGCCGCGCTCGGTGAGATCGGAATTCCTGGTGCCCTGCATGCGCCGCTCTGTGTTCCACGCCGTCTCGCCGTGGCGCAGCATGTAGAGCGGGGCGATGAGGCCGGGCGCCGCCGTCATGTCCGCCGCAGGATCACGATCTTGGCCGCGCCATAGCGGCGCTCGTCGATTTGTTCGAAACCTTGAGGCGGCACGATGTCCTCGTTATGGGCGAGTTCGACCGTGACGATGGCCCCGGGCGCCAGCCAGCCGGCCTCGGCCAGGGCCACGAGCGCGGGTGCGGAAAGCCCGCTGCGGTAGGGCGGATCGAGAAAGATCAAGTCGCAGAACGCGCGGGCGGGCGGCGGGCGGGTGGCGTCGGCGCGCACCACCTTGGCCGCCGGCACTTCGCCCAGCAGGCGCAGGTTCTCGCCGATCAGCTTGATCGAGCGCGCGTCGTTGTCGAGGAAGGTGACGTGGGCCGCCCCGCGCGACAGCGCTTCCAGCCCCAATGCGCCGGAGCCGGCGAAGGCGTCGAGCACGCGGGCGTCGATCAGCGGCGAGGTGCCGTCCTCGTGCCAGCTTGCGTGCGCCAGGATATTGAACAGGGACTCGCGGGCGCGGCTCGAGGTCGGGCGCACGTCCTGACCCTCGGGCGCTTCGAGCACCCGGCCGCGATGCTTGCCGCCGATGATTTTTAGCATCAGCGGCCGCGCGGTTTGGGCTTGGCCCAGCCCTGCTTGCGCGGTGGCCGCTTGACACCCAGCAGGCTCTCCATCGCCTGAACGGGAATCTCCTCGACATGGCCGCGCTCGAGTTCGCCGAGATGAAACGGCCCGAACGCCACGCGGATCAGGCGCACCACCGGCAGGTCGAGATGGGCCAGGACGCGGCGAACCTCGCGGTTCTTGCCCTCGCTCAGCGCAATGTCGATCCAGGCGTTGGAGCGCTGCTGGCGGTCCATGCTGGCTTCGATGGCGCCGTAGCGTACGCCCTCGATGGTGATGCCGTTGGCCAGCGCCGCGAGGCGCACCTCGTCGACCGCGCCATGGACGCGGGCGCGATAGCGCCGCGTCCAGCCGTTGGCCGGCAGTTCGAGGCGGCGGGCGAGGCCGCCGTCGTTGGTGAGCAGCAGCAGCCCTTCCGACATGAAATCGAGCCGGCCGACGGTGACCACGCGCGGCATGCCCTTGGGCAGCGCGTCGAAGATGGTGCGCCGTCCCTCGGGATCGCGCGCCGTCACCATCTCGCTCGGCGGCTTGTGGTAGCGCCACAGGCGGGCACGATCGGCCTGGGGCAGCGGCTTGCCGTCGACCTCGATCAGGCTCCGGTCCGTGACGTTGAAGGCGGGCGAGGTCAGCACCTCGCCGTCGACTTTCACGCGGCCGGCCTCGATCCAGCGCTCGGCGTCGCGGCGCGAGCAGAGGCCGGCACGCGCCAGCCGCTTGGCAATGCGCTCTCCTTCCTTGGCGGGTTCGCTCACTTGGTGGCCGCCGCTCCCAGGAAGGCGCGGAAAAGCTTCGCGTCGCCCTCGGAGATCAGGAACTCCGGATGCCACTGCACGCCGATGCAGAAGCGGTAGCGCGGCGCTTCGATGCCCTCGATGACACCGTCGGGCGCGGTGGCGTTGATCACGATGCCGTCGGGCGCATCGGCCGCCGCCTGGTGATGGGCGCTGTTCACCGCCAACTCGTCGGCGCCGACGATGCCGTGCAGCTGGGTGCCGCGCGCGACCTTCACAAGATGGCCGGCCTCGTCGCGCGGGTTGGGCTGCTCGTGGGCGAGCGGCTGGGCGATCGAATCGGGAATGTGCTGGATCAGCTTGCCGCCCAGCACGACGTGCAGGAGCTGCTGACCGCCGCAGATGCCGAGGACCGGCTTGTTCTGTTCGAGGGCGCCCTTGGTGACGCCGAACTCGAAGGCGGTGCGGCGGTCCTTGGTGATGACGGTCGCGTGGCGCGCGCCGCCGCCATAGTAGGAGGGATCGACATCGAAGGCGCCGCCGGTCACCACCAGCGCGTCGATGCGCTCGAGATAGTCGGCGACCCGGTCGGGCTCGTGCGGCAGGGCGACGGCCAAGCCGCCCGCCGCGTCGATCGCGTCGAGGTAATTCTGGCGCAGCGCATACCAGGGGAACTTGGAGTAACCGCCGGGCTTTTCAGCATCCAGCGTGACTCCGATCAGGGGACGGGGCATGGCGCTACTTTAGCACAAGACTCACGCCTTGGCCGTGATGTTCCTCGGCACGTCCTTGAAGGGCTTGGTGGTATCGACGCTGGTCTCCTTGGGCATCTTCAGGACGCGCTCGGAGATGATGTTGCGCTGGATCTCGTCGGTGCCGCCGGCGATCGAAGTTGCAGGCACCGAGACCAGGATTTCGGCAATGACGCCCTCCATCGGGCTGTCGGCGCCGCTCAGCAGGGCATCCGAGCCGGTGATATAGGTATGTACCCGCGCCGCCTGGCGCGCGACGTGGCTCGACGCCAGCTTGCCCAGCGAGCCTTCGGGGCCCTGCGGCTTGCCCTGGTTCTGCGCCGCCCGCGCCCGCCGCGCCGTCCATTCGGCCGACTTGGACATGATCAGGAGCCTGGCGATCTCCTGACGCAATACCGGGTCCGCGATCTTGCCGGTCTCCTTCGCCCGCTTCATCACGAGGTCGACGCGGCCGGCGCGCTGCGGATACCACTTGTAGGGCTCCATCGTGGTGGCGATCTCGGCCTTCTCTTCTTCGTAGATGCGGCCCTTGCGGTTGGAGGCCTGCGCCCACGTCCGCAGGCCGTCGGCGCCGCGCCGCTCGTGCATCAGGGTCGTGGTCGCCACCGTCCAGCCGTCGCCTACGTCGCAGATCATCATCTCGGGCTCGACCTCGGCGTCGGTGAAGAACACCTGGTTGAACGAGGCATGGCCGTTCATCTGGCGCAGCGGATGCACCTGCACGCCGGGCTGTTTCATGTCCAGCACGAAGTAGGCGAGGCCCTTGTGCTTGACCGCGTCCCAGTTGGCGCGGGCCAGCAGCAGACCCCAATGCGCTTTGTGGGCTGAGGTGGTCCATACCTTCTGGCCGTTGATCACCCACTTGTTGCCCTTCTTGTCGGCGCGCGTGACCGCGCCCGCCATGTCGGAGCCCGAGCCCGGCTCGCTGAAGAGCTGGCACCAGGTGTCCTCGCCGGTGAGGATGCGGCGCAGGAACTTCTGCTTATGAAAGTCCGTGCCGTGATCGAGGATGGTTGCGGCGGCAAGCGTGCGGATGCCCGCGCGCGCCACCGTAATGGCGCCCACCTTGGCGAACTCGTCGTCGATCGGCGTGTTGAACTTCACCGGCAAGCCGCGACCGTGCCATTCCTTCGGGTAGTGCGGCGCACCCCAGCCCGATTCGACCAGCTTGTTGCGCCACTCGAGCAGCGAGAGCTCGGGATCCCAGTTGGCTTTCAGCCAGGTGCGGACGTCGGCGCGGACTTGCTCCTCGGTGAGGTCGCTTTCCATGGCGTCGCTCATGTGCCGGCTCCCCAATTCTGCATCATCGTCTCGCGGTGCTGGTTGGCATCGCCGAACAGGATCTCGCTCGACTTGGCGCGCTTGAACCAGAGATGCGTGTCGTTGTCCCAGGTGAAGCCGATGCCGCCATGCATCTGCACGGCATGGATCGCCGTCTGCAGGTAGGCCTCCGAGGCCGAGGCCTTGGCGAGTGAGGCGAGCATCGGCACTTCGGGATCGCTCTCATCGAGCGCGGCGGCGGCGTAGTAGGCCGCCGACTTGGCGAGCTCGACATCGACCAGCATGTCGGCCGCCTTGTGCTTCATGGTCTGGAAGGAGGCGAGTGCCCTGCCAAACTGCATGCGCATCTGCACGTAGGCGAGCGCGTCCTCGCGCAGCCGCTCGGCGCCGCCCACCATCTCGTTGGCGAGGCAGACGATCACCTGCTGCAAGGTCTTGGTGAAGGGCGCGGCGGCCTTGCCTTCGGCGCCCAGCAGCCTGGCCTCGACGTTCTTGAAGGTGAGCCGGGCGAGCTTGCGGGTCTCGTCCATGGTCTTCAAAAGCCGGCGCTCGAGGCCCGAGGCCTTGCCGTCAACCGTGAAGAAGGAGAGGCCATCCTCGCCCTTGCTCCTGGGCTTGCGTGCCAGCACCACGATGAGATCGGCGGTGTGGCCGTCGAGCACGAAGCTCTTGGTGCCGTCGAGCTTGTAGCCGCCGCCCGACGGCGTTGCCGTCATCGCTACGCTCGCCGCATCGTTGAGGCCGCTGTCCTCGGAGAAAGCCAAGGTGGCGGTGACGTCGCCCGCCGCGATGCCGGGCAGCAGCGCCTTCTTCTGCTCCTCGGTGCCGGCGTTCAGGATCGCCGTGGTGGCCAGCACCGCGGTCGAGAAGAACGGCGCGCACAGCAGATTGCGGCCCATTTCCTCCAGCACGATGCCGAGCTCGCCATAGCCGAAGCCGCCGCCGCCATAGGCCTCCGGAATATGCACCGCGGTGAGGCCCATTTCCTGGTTGAGCTTCTTCCAGCCCTCGGGGTCGAAGCCCTGCTCGGTCGCCATCAGGCGCCGCACGTCCTTGGTCGTGGACCGCGCCTCCAGCGCGCGCCGCAGGCTGGTGCGGAACTCGTCCTGCTCCGCCGAAAAGCTGAAACGCATGGCTACTCCTCCCCCCCCCCCCATTCCTTGTGGGCCTTCTTATCGCTATTTTCCCCCTTATGAGCGGCCCGGCAAGAACCTCCCCCATGGATCGCGCGCTCGCCGAGGCGCGGGCAGCCGCAGAGCGGGGCGAGGTGCCGATCGGCTGCGTCATCCTGGCGCCCGACGGCGCGGTGCTGGCCCAGGCGGGCAATCGTACCGAGGAAGATCGCGATCCCACGGCGCATGCCGAATTGCTCGCGATCCGCGCGGCGGCCCGGAAACTCGGCTCGCCGCGGCTGGTCGATTGCGATCTCTACGTCACGCTCGAACCCTGCCCGATGTGCGCCCAGGCGATTTCCTTCGCGAGGCTCAGGCGCGTCTACTGGGGTGCGTCGGATCCCAAGGGCGGCGGCGTTGAGCACGGGCCGCGCATCTTCGACCAGCCGACCTGCCACCACCGGCCCGAAATCTATCCCGGCGTCGGCGAGGTCGAGGCGGCCGGGCTACTGCGGGCGTTCTTCCGCGAACGTCGCTAGCTGGTGCAGCCGGTCCAGAGGACGGGCGGCCGAACAGGTCTTGATGTTGACGCCGGTCGGGCAGGAGGCGGTGCCGCCGATCTTGCAGTTGGCGGCGGTGCACTTCTTGCGGTTGTCGGCATTGTCGGAGCCGCTGTAGCGGCAATACTGGCCGCAACCGCTGCCCGAAGAGCAGATGTAGCAGCCGTCGGCCAGCGCGGGCAGCGTCCAGCCGATCAGAACAACGAACGCCAGACTCAATCGTATCATGTCATGGCCTCCCATTCGGCGCGTACGCCATCGTCGATTTCCTTTGTCGTCCCGCGCCGGCGTTCGAACTCGGTCGGCGCCAGCTGCGAGAATGCCCATACCGCGGCACCGCGCACCAGAGGCGAAGGATCCTCCAGCAGCCGCTCGACGGCGGGCAGGACCGTTTCGGCGGCATCGCTGTTGCCCAGCGCATAAGCCACGTTGCGCACAAAGCGGTCGCGGCCGATGCGTTTGATGGCGGTGCCCGCGAAGCGCTGACGAAAGGTGGCGTCGTCGAGCGCCGCCAGTTCCGCCAGCGTCGGCGCGGTGAGTTCGGGGCGCGGCAGGAACGCTGCCTCCTGCGCCGTCTGGGCGAATTTGTTCCACGGGCAGGCGGCCAGGCAATCGTCGCAGCCGTAGATGCGGTTGCCGAGGGCCGTCCGAAATTCGCGGTCGATGGCGCCTTCGTGTTCGATGGTGAGGTAGGAGATGCAGCGCCTTGCATCGAGCTTGTAGGGCGCGGGGAAGGCCGCGGTCGGGCAGGAGTCGAGACAGGCGCGGCACTGGCCGCAATGGTCGCTCTCGCCGGCGTCGACCGGCAGCTCGGCCGAGAGCAGCAGTTCGCCCAGGAACAGCCAGGAGCCGAAGCGGCGCGACACCAGGTTGGTGTGCTTGCCTTGCCAGCCGTGGCCCGCCGCCTGTGCCGAGGGCTTCTCCATCAGCGGTGCGGTGTCGACGAAGACTTTTATGGAGTGGCGGTAATTGTCCCAGATGAAGCGGCCGAGCGCCTTCAGCTTGGTCTTCATCACTTCGTGATAGTCGCGGCCCTGCGCATAGACCGAGATCGCGCCTTGCTCGCGCCGTTCCTGTGCCGCGCGTGGATCGACCGTCGGTCCGTAGTTGAGGGCGAGCGACACCACGGTGCGGGCGCCGGGCCACAGCGTCGCCGGGTCGACCCGCTCCGGCGTGCGTTCGCCCAACCAGCCCATGTCGCCCTGGAAGCCCAGCTCGACGAACTGCTGGAGTTGCGCCAGCCGCTCGGCCCGCGCTTCGGGCGCCAAGGTCGCGGCGGCAAAGCCCACGGCATCGAAGCCGAGCCTGAGTGCTTCGTCGCGGATGGCGTCGCGCAGCTCCAGCGGCGTCGCGGGCTTGGGCGGTCGCTTCGGGGTGGGCGGCAGCCGGGCCACTATCCCCCCTGCTATCCGCGTCCGCGATAGCTGGCGACGCCGGTGTCGGGCAGCCACAGTCCCTTGGGCGGGAGGCCGGTCTGCCAGAAGACGTCGATCGGCATGCCGCCGCGCGGATACCAGTAGCCGCCGATCCGGAGCCAGCGCGGCGCCAGCACCCTGGCCAGCCGCTGGCCGATGGCCAGCGTGCAGGCCTCGTGGAAGTCGGCGTGGTTGCGGAAGCTGCCGAGGAAGAGCTTCAGCGACTTGCTCTCGATCAGCTTCGCCTTGGGCACGTAGTCGATCACCAGATGGGCGAAGTCGGGCTGGCCGGTCATCGGGCAGAGCGTCGTGAATTCCGGCGCCGTGAAGCGCACAAGATAGAGATCGCGCGGATTGGCATTGGGTACCGTCTCCAGCACCGCCTTGTCGGGCGAGGCCGGCAGCGCCGCCGGGCGGCCCAGTTGCGTCAGATGTCCGTACTTCTTTGCCATCAGCCTCACCTTCAACTCCCCCGCCATCATATGCTAAGCGGGCCGCCATGACTCACAGGGTTGCCATCGTGGGCGCCGGTCCCTCCGGCTTCTATGCCGCCGACGGGCTGTTGCGCGCCAGTCCCGACCTCCACATCGACCTGATCGACCGCCTGCCGACGCCGCATGGGCTGGTCCGGGCGGGTGTCGCGCCGGACCACCAGGGCACCAAGGCCGTCGCGCGTCAGTTCGACCGGCTCCTGGCCCAGCCCGACGTGCGGTTTGCCGGCAATCTCGAGATCGGCCGCGACCTCTCCTGGGACGAGGTGCGGGCAGGCTACGACGCGGTGATCGTGGCCACCGGCATGGTGATCGACCGCAAGCTCGGCCTTCCGGGCGAGGCCGAGCCGCTGGTCCTAGGCTCGTGGCGTTTCGTGGCCTGGCTGAACGGCCATCCCGACTTTCGCCAGGGACCCGATCTGTCGAAAGCCAAGCGTGTGGCGGTGATCGGCAACGGCAACGTGGCGCTCGACGTCGCCCGCCTGCTGGCCAAGAACGCCGAGGAGATGGCCAAGAGCGACATCGTGCCGGCGGCGGCCGCGGCGATCGCCGCCGCACCACTTACAGACATCTATGTGATCGGCCGGCGTGGGCCCGAGCATGTGTCCTTCACCGGCAACGAGCTGGCCGAGATGGGCCGCCTTGCCAGGGCCGTGTCGGTGACCGACGCCAAAGCGCTCGACGGCCATCCGCCGGCGTCGGACCCGACGCCCGAGCGGCTGCGCAAGGCCAAGAATCTCGAGATCCTGAAGGGCTTCGCGGGCAATAAGGCGGGCAGCAAGCCCGTCACCGTGCACTTCCTGTTCAATGCCGCGCCTGTTGCCTTCCGTCCCGGCGAACTGGAGCTCACGACCGGCAAGCTGCCGGTCGATCTGGCGATCACCTGCATCGGCTACAGCGGCGAAGATTTCCCGAAGGGGGATGGCGTGTTCCCGGTCGGCTGGGCCAAACGCGGCCCCAGCGGCACGATCCCGACCAACCGCGCCGACAGCCACGCCGTGGCCCAGCAGGTCGCGGCCTGGCTGAAAGAGCGCGATCCCAAGAGCGGTCCCGATCCGTTGCCGATCTGCGTCGATGCCGACGGCTGGCACCGCATCGACAGGGCCGAGATGGCGGCCGGCGCGGCCCAGGGCCGACCTCGCGTCAAGTTGACCGAATGGCAAGCTCTCTTGGATGTCGCGCAGGACGGCTGACGGCTCTATTCTTGCTTATTGGCGGGGAGCCAGGAGGAATTGTCATGTTGAAGATCGGTCGTCGGGTCGCCTGCGCATTTGCCGCTGTCGCTGCGTTCGCGGCGCCCGCCGCGGCGCAGACGACGCTCAAGGTCGCGCTGCATTCCGACCTCAAGATCATCGATCCGGTCTGGACGACGGCGCTGATCTCCACCCACCACGGCAACATGATCTACGACACGCTGTTCGCGCTCGACGGCAAGCTCGAGGTCAAGCCGCAGATGGTCGACACCTGGACGGTCTCGCCCGACAAGCTCACCTGGACCTTCACGCTCCGCGACGGCCTCGAATGGCACGACGGCAAGCCGGTGACGGCCGAGGATTGCGTCGCCTCGATCAAGCGCTGGGGCGGCAAGGATTCGATGGGCCAGAAGCTGATGAGCGTCGTGGCCGATCTCAGCGCACCCGATGCCAAGACCATCAAGATGGTGCTGAAGGAGCCCTATGGGCTGGTGCTCGAATCGCTCGGCAAGTCGAGCTCGAATACACCCTTCATGATGCCCAAGGCGGTGGCCGCCACCGATCCCAACGCGCAGATCACCGATTCGACCGGCTCCGGGCCGTTCATCTTCAAGAAGGACGAGTGGCGGGCCGGCGAGAAGGCGGTCTACGTCAAGAACACCAGGTACAAGCCGCGTGCCGAGCCGGCCTCGGGCCTGGCCGGCGGCAAGGTCGCCAAGGTCGACCGGGTCGAATGGCTGACGCTGCCCGACACCCAGACCCAGGTGAACGCGCTGATCAACGGCGAGGTCGATCTGGTCGAGATCGTGCCGCCCGACCTGCTGCCGCTGCTCGCCAAGGAAAAGAACATCAAGGTCACCGTCGTCAACACGGCGGGCCGGCAATACGCCATGCGCTTCAACGTGATGTTCAAGCCGTTCGACAACGCCAAGGTGCGCCAGGCCGTGCTCTACGCGCTGTCGCAAAAGGAGTTCCTCGAGGCCAATGTCGGCAACCCGACCTACTACAAGGAATGCAAGTCGCTGTTCCCCTGCGGCTCGCCGCTGGAATCGACTAAGGGCTGGGACGACAAGATCTCGGGCAACATCGCCAAGGCCAGGGCGCTTCTGGCCGAGGCCGGCTATGACGGCACGCCGGTGGTGTTCCTGCACCAGACCGACACCCCGGGCCACAACAACCTCGCCACCGTCGCCAAGGCCCAGCTCGAGAAGGCCGGGCTGAAGGTCGACCTGCAGCCGATGGACTGGCAGACCCTGGTGACGCGCCGCGCCAAGAAGGACGCGCCGGACAAGGGCGGCTGGGGCGCCTACTTCACCTCATGGGGCGCTACCGACGTGCTGAACCCGGTGTCGGCGGCCTTCCTCAACGCCTCGTGCGACAAGGCAACGTTCGGCTGGCCGTGCGACGCCGAGCTCGAAAAGCTGCGCGACGCCTATTCCAAGGAACCCGATCCGGCCAAGCAGAAGCAGATCGCCGAGGCCGTGCAGCTCCGCGTGCTGGAATATCCGACGCACGTGCCGCTCGGCCAGTTCACGACGTCGACGGCGATCCGCACCAACATCGACGGCCTCTTGCAGACGCCGTCGCTGGCGCTGTGGAACGTGGAGAAGAAATAGCGGCCGCTTGACCCCCTCCGGCCTGCGGCCACCTCCCCCGAAGACGTAGGGCTATCGCATATGGCCACTCCCGTCGTCCTGAGCGGAGCGAAGCGTAGTCGAAGGACCTCTTTTCCGTTCGATGGACTGCGGAAAAGAGGTCCTTCGACTGCGCCGCCCTTCGGCCGGCTCC
>JAESGK010000143.1_pt1 | contig 69604 bp, 74 predicted proteins | sample 9269681 | NCBI WGS metagenome assembly JAESGK01 (sample SAMN14515347, study PRJNA621673) | algae metagenome | isolation source: Timaviella obliquedivisa GSE-PSE-MK23-08B and co-occurring heterotrophs from... | place: USA: Grand Staircase Escalante National Monument, Utah | collected 2006-08-15
CGCGCAGGTTCATCATCTCGTCGGTCATCGGGGATCTCTCGGTTCAGGGTTTGCGTTCGCAACCCAAACCTAACCGGCAATCGCCGATGACCACCCGCAGCTACACCACGCTATGGGACACGACCGATTTCATCCGCCAACTTGCAGGCTACGGACTGACGACGGCGACGATCCTCTACCGCATGCCGGATCATCCGAGCCTGCTCCAGACCTTCATCTGGCAGAAATACGACCTCGCTCCGCGCTTTCCGGAGCTGCATGGTTTCCTCGACTTCTGGAAGCGCGAGCTCGAAGGGCCGCTGCACTCCGTCACGGTGGCGCATTCGCGCCTCATCCGCCCGGCCGAGATCGTGAATGTGAACGGCGTGCTCACGTTGCATTGAGCGGCAGCGCCGCGCGCCCTTGTTGCACGCGTCGCGCGCGTGCTAGGCCGTGGTCCCGCCTCGACCCGGCCGACCGCGCGTGCCCATCCAGCTTCGTACATCGAGCCTCCTGACGGGGTTGGCGGCGCTGCCTGGAGCGCGCATCAGCGTCGCGACCATCATCGGCGCGCTGCAGGACCGGGCCTATGCGCTGCTCGTCGTGCTGCTTGGGCTGCCGAACTGCCTGCCGATGCCGCCGCCGATCCCGCTGGTCTGCGGCCTCGTGCTGGCCTTCGTCGCCGTGCAGATGCTGTCGGGCCGCGCCACGCCCTGGCTGCCGCAGGCGCTGCTGTCGAAGAGCATCGGCCAGGCCGAACTCGCCAAGGCCGTCGCACGCGCTTTGCCTGCGTTGACGCGGCTGGAGCGGATTTCGCGGCCGCGTCTGACGGTGCTGGGCGGCGCTGCGGCCATCCCCGTGCTCGGCCTGCTCATTCTCGTGCTGGCGCTTGGGCTGATCGTGGCCGCGCCCTTCATCGGGCAAATCCCGCTCGGGCTGGCGGTCTGCCTCGTGGGTCTGGGCCTCGTCGAGCGCGACGGGTTGTTCATCATCGCCGGCGCGCTGATCGGGGCTGTCGGGCTGATGCTGAGCGCGGGCTTCGCCTATGCGATCGTCAGCGGCATTGCCGGGCTTTTCTGAGGCTCAGGCCGCCGCCAGAACAGCGGCGAACGGCGCGTCGAGCGCCAGCAGCCGGTCGATCTCGGCGGCAGGCACGCCCTTGGAGAACAGGAAGCCCTGCAGCTCGTGGCAGCCGATGGCCTGCAGGAAGCGGTGTTGCTCGGCGGTCTCGACGCCCTCGGCGCAGACGCGCAGGCCGAGCGCCCGGCCCAGATGCGCGATCGAATGGACCAAAATCGCGGATTCGCCGGTCGTCTCCATATATTCGAGGAAGGAGCGGTCGATCTTGATCTTGTCGAAGGCGAAGCGGCGCAGGTAGATCAGGCTCGAATAGCCCGTGCCGAAATCGTCGAGCGCCAGCCCGATGCCGTGGCCGCGCAAATCCATCATCGCGGTTTCGGCCGCGTCGGCGTCCTCGACGACCACGCCTTCGGTCAGTTCGAGTTCGAGCCGGCTTGGATCGAAGCCGGTCTCGTCGAGAATGCGGATGACGTTGGCGACGAAATCCTTGTGGCGGAACTGGATTGGCGAGACGTTGACCGCAAGGCGCAGGCCTTCCCAGCGCCCGGCCTCGGTGCAGGCGCGACGCAGCACCCATTCGCTGAGCGGCACGATCAGCCCGCGCTCCTCGGCGATGCCGATGAATTCCGAGGGCGGCACCATGCCATGGACGGGGTGGGGCCAGCGCACCAGCGCCTCGACGCCGACCACGGTCGAGCCGTCGATCGAGACCTGCGGCTGGTAGTGCAGCACGAGTTCGTCGTTGGCGATGGCGCGGCGCAGATCCTCCTCGACCATGCGCTTGACCTGCAGCGCGCGGTTCATGCCCGATTCGAAGAAGGAATAGCGGTTGCGGCCGTTGTTCTTCGATTCGTAGAGGGCGGTGTCGGCGAGCTTGAGCAGGGATTCGCGATCGACGCCGTCCTGCGGCGCAAGCGCGATGCCGATCGAACAGCCGATCGTGGTCTCGACGCCCATGATCTCGAAGGGCTGCGTCAGGCTTTCCAGGATGCGCTCGCCCAGGGCCGCGCAGCCGGACGGATCGACCATGTTGGTCTGGATGATGCCGAATTCGTCGCCACCCAGCCGCGCGACCGTGTCGCCCAGCCGCATCATGCCCGAGAGCCGTTCCGCGACCTGGCGGATCAGCTCGTCGCCGGCGGTGTGGCCATAGGTGTCGTTGACGGCCTTGAAGCGGTCGAGATCGAGCAGGAGGACGGCGAGCTTCGCTCGGGTCCTGCCGAGCTGCGCGAGTTCCTGATCGAGCCTCAGATCGAAGGTGCGGCGGTTCGGCAGCAGCGAGAGTTCGTCCTGACCGGCGAGGCGCTGGATCTGACGTTCGCGCAGTGCAATTTCAACGGCCGCGCCGCGCAGGCGCTGCATGACATAGATGAAGATGCCGCAGAACAGCAGGCCGACCGCGATCAGCGCCCAGAGGAACTGGCGCAGCATGGCGTCGCCGGGACGCTCGGGGGTCCATGCCAGCCAGGCCCGGGGCGTCCCGTCGGGGCCGAGCACGGGCAGGCTGCTGAGCTCGTCGGCCGGCTTTTTGCCGACCAGCCGGACATCGGCGACGCGGTAGCGCTCCGACAGATCGATCAGCATGGCGCTCGTCACGCGGCGATAGCCGACGAGGTGGATCGGCCCGACGCGGGCCGCGATCACGGGATTGACGACCGTTCTCAGTTCGCTGACGAAGAGCACCAGCGCTTCGTGGCCGTCAAAGACGATGGTGGCTGCGCCTTCCGCTCCATTTCGCGACGGACTGGCCTGCATGGGCGCGCCGGGGATCCGGTGGTGATAGTGCTTCAGCCCGTCATAGCCGGTCTGTCCGGCGTGCTGCCCGCCTTCGACGCCGGCGAAGACACGGCCCGAAGCGGAGACGATGTAGGCGCCGTCGAACTCAAGAAAGCGGCTGCTCAGGGCCACAAAGGCGCCCTGGAGCGCGGCAAGCGGCGCGGCTTGGCTCAGGGCGGTCTGCAATTCTCCGGTGGCGGTGAGGTTGTCGAGCCTGAGCTGGCGCAGCCGCGTCTGGCTGTCGAAGGCTGCGCCGACGCGGTCGCGCTGGCGCGCCGCCTCGAGCCGGTTGGCGTCGTTGGTGATGGCGACGACGATCGCGGCGGCGGCGGCCAGCGCGAGCAGGAAGGCGCAGCCCAGCGTCGCAAGCGTGCCCCTGAGCATCCGCGCAGAGGGATCAGCGTTGCCGAACTTCGCGGCCAAAGGCGAATGCATCAGAGGTTCCAGAGGTCACCGTTCAGGCATTCTGGCACCGGAACGTTGACATCCCGTTGCCAGAAAGCAGACGACAGACGCAAAAATTGGCCTGCAGGCGCGGCCTCAACCGGAAGATGGTCCATAGGGCGGGCGCGGAATGGCCGTATGCGCGGCCCGCAGCGCGGCCGACCAGCGCTCGCGCAGATCGTGGAAATAGGGCTCGCCAGCCTCGATCCGGCGGTTCAGTTCGGGCTCGTCGCCGTCGCGGCGCAGCACCAGCAGGTCGATCGGCAGGCCGACGCCGAGATTGGAGCGCATGGTCGAATCCATCGAGATCAACGCCACCTTCAAGGCATCGTAGAGATGGGTTTTGTAGGTGACCGCGCGGTCGAGGATCGGCTTGCCGTATTTGTGCTCGCCGATCTGCAGGAAGGGCGCGTCCATGCCGCATTCGATGAAATTCCCGGCGCCGTAGATATGGAACAGGCGCATGGTCTGGCCCCTGATCTGGCCGCCGAACAGCATCGAGACGTCGAACTTGACGCCGGCCTCGCGCAGCGCCGGGCCGTCGAGCTCGCGCACGGTGCGGATGGCGCGGCCGACGAGTTGCGCCGCGCGGAACATGGTCGGGGCGTTCTGCAGCGTATCCTGCTCGCCGGTCTCGGGGTTGGGCACGCCCTCATGCAGCAGGCTGACGACGGATTGCGTCACCGAGAGGTTGCCCGCCGTCATCAGGCCGAAGGTCCGGTCCCCCGGCCAGGAAAAGACATGCAGCTTGCGGAAGGTCGAGACGTCGTCGAGCCCGGCATTGGTGCGGGTGTCGGCGATCATCACCAGCCCGTCCTGGACGAGGACTCCGGCGCAATAGGTCACGGGTTCAATTCCTCGTCTGGAAGGCTCGGCCGCCATGGCGGCTCGCGGGTCACTGATTGGCGGTTCTGCCATCGGCCTGGCGTGCGCTGACGAGCACGGCGAGATTTTCGCCGTCGCCGCCCTTGCGCGCGCCGCGCACGGGTGCGGCGTCGGCATAGTCGAGTCCGGCCGCGACGCGGATATGGGTGTCGATCGGGCAAAGGCCGTTGGCGCAGTCGAAGCCGATCCAGCCATAGTCTGCAAGATAGGCTTCGGCCCAGGCATGGGCGCCGCTGGCATGGGGCAGGAGGTCGGTCTGCGCCACATAGCCCGAGACATAGCGCGCCGGCACGCCGAGATGGCGGGCGCAGGTGATGAAGACATGGGCGACGTCCTGCGCGATGCCCTCGCGCGCCACGAAGGCCGCCGCCGCGCCGACGCCTGTGCGCTTCCCGGTCGGATGGCAGGTCATCGCCGCATGCAGCGTGTCCATCAGCGCATGCATCTTCGAGAGCGTGCTTTCGCTGCCGCTGGTGGCTTCCTCGGCGAAGCCGCGCAGCGCCTCGTCGGGCGTGGTCAGGAGCGTGTCGCGGTGGAAGACCTCGGGCGGCACGCGTTCAAGCCCGCCACGCACGATTCCGGCGAGATCGGTGGTCTCGATCAGGCCGCTGACCTGGATGGCGAGGCTCGAAATCGGCCCGTCTGCCGAGAATGTATGGGTCAGGTTGCCGAACGGGTCCTGCCCGGTGCGGATGCGGCCGTCGATCGTCGGCTCTATGCGCCAGGACATGACGTGCTGTCCGTCATGGTCGCGTGGGGTCAGCCGCAGGATCTGCGTGATCTGCCGCGCCGGCTCGGCATAGGCGTAACTGATCGAATGTGAAATCCGGATCCGCATGGCAGTCGCTTACGTCTCGGCGGGGTCGCAGGTCTGAAGGCTGTCCTTCGCGTCTGTGTAGCGGCCTGAGCTGGCGGAAGCGAGCCTGCCGCTAGTCTTCATTGCAGAATTCGCTTCATCGGAAAAATCGCTGTCAGCGCCGAAATCGCCTCATTCCAGATATTGCTCGATGATGGTGCCGCCGAGCCGGTTGTTCTCCGAAATGAAGTCGGAAATGAACTCGTGCAGCCCGTGCTGGAAGATGTCGTCGATGCTGGTGCTCGACAGGTTGGCGAGCGTCTTTCGCGCCTGGCGCTGGGCCGGGCCCTGTCGGCCGTAGGAATCGCCGAGCAGATCGAGGAAGCGCGAGATGTTCTCGTAGCAGGCGGCCAGCGAGCGCGGCATGCGCCGGTTCAGGATCAGCAGGTCGGCGATCAGCAGCGGCTTCACCGCCTCGCGATAGACCCAGTGATACGCCGTCAGAGCCGAGACCTCGCGCAACACCGTGGTCCACTGGAAATAGTCGAGCGAACCGCCGACCTTCTCGTTCTCGGGAAGCAGGACATGGTATTTCACGTCGAGGATGCGGGCCGTGTTGTCGGCGCGCTCGACATAGACGCCGAGCCTGGAGAACCAGTAGCCGTCGTCGCGCAGCATGGTGCGGTAGGCCGAGCCGTCGAAGACGAGCGAGACGTTCTTAACCCAGTCGAGGAAGCGGGCGAACTCCTCGCGGTCCATGCGCTTCTTTTCGAAACGCTGCAGCTCCAGCCAGGCGCCGTTGAGCGCGTCCCACATCTCCGATGTCAGCGCGGTGCGCACGGCGCGCGCATTGGAGCGGGCAAGCGCGAAGCAGTTGCGGATGGAGGACGGATTGTCGGGGTTGAAGCTCAGGAAGTCGCAGACATTGCGCTCGTTGGCCTCGTCATAGACCTTCGCGAAGGTGTCGTCGCAGCCGGCGGTCGAGACCGCGCTCTGCCATTCGCTGCCGGCGCCGCCATAGGAGGAGGGCAGGTTGGTCAGGCGCATGGTGGCGTCGAGGATGCGGGCGAGATACTCCGCCCGCTCGACATAGCGGGAGACCCAGTAGAGGGCGTCGGCTGTGCGCGAGAGCATGATCAGATCGGGCCTTTTCGCGATGAGGCGCGGTGCGTCGGATGGGATGTCGCGAACAAATTCATGCATCGAGAACCCAGGTGTCCTTGGTGCCGCCGCCCTGGCTCGAATTGACTACGAGGGAGCCTTCCTTGAGGGCGACGCGGGTCAGGCCGCCGGGTACGCAGGAGATGCCGTTCGCGCCCGAGAGCACATAGGGCCGCAAATCGACATGGCGCGGCGCGACGCCGGACGCCACGAAGGTCGGGCAGGTCGAGAGCGCCAGCGTCGGCTGCGCGATGAAGCCCTCGGGGGCCGCCTTCAGCTTCTTGCGGAAGGTCTCGATCTGGCTCTTGCTGGCATGGGGGCCGACCAGCATGCCGTAACCGCCCGAGCCGTTGACCTCCTTGACGACGAGCTTGTCGAGATTGTCGAGCACATAGGCGTTGGCCTGCGGCTCGCGGCAGCGATAGGTCGGGACGTTCTTCAGGATCGGCTCTTCGCCGGTGAAGAACTTCACGATCTCGGGCATGTAGCTGTAGACCGCCTTGTCGTCGGAGACGCCGGTTCCCACAGCGTTGGCCAGCGTGACGTTGCCGGCCTTGTAGGCCCCGATGATGCCCGGCACGCCCAGCACGGAGTCGCCGCGGAAGACCAGCGGGTCGATGAACTCATCGTCGATGCGCCGGTAGATCACGTCGACGCGCTTGGGTCCCTGCGTGGTCCGCATGTAGACGACGTCGTCCTTGACCAGCAGGTCCGAGCCCTCGACCAGTTCGACGCCGAGCTTGTCGGCCAGGAACGAGTGCTCGTAGAAGGCCGAGTTGAACTGGCCGGGCGTCAGCAGGCAGATCGTCGGGTCGGGGGGCGCGCTGCGCGGCGCGACCGAGCGCAGCGTGGCCAGCAACTGGTCGGGATAGTTGTCGACGGGGGCGACGCGGTGCGTGGCGAACAGCTCCGGGAAGAGCCGCAGCATCACCTCGCGGTTCTCCATCATGTAGGAGACGCCCGACGGCGTGCGGGCATTGTCCTCCAGCACATAGAAGGTGTCGGCGTCGACGCGCACGATGTCGATGCCGGCGATATGGCAGTAGATGCCGTGCGGCACCTGGAAATCGACCATTTCGAGCTGGTAGCAGGCGTTGCGGTAGACCAGGTCGGCGGGGATGATGCCGGCCTTGAGGCATTCCTTGGGGCCGTAGACATCGGCCAGGAACATGTTGAGCGCGGTGACGCGCTGGCGCAGGCCCTTCTCCAGCTTGGTCCATTCCGGCTTGGTCAGCACGCGCGGGATGATGTCGAAGGGGATCAGCCGCTCGGTCGATTCCTCGTCGCCATAGACGGCGAAGGTGATGCCGATGCGCCGGAAGAACAGTTCCGCCTGCGAGCGCCGCAGCGCCAGCGTCTCGGGCGGTGCCTCCTTCAGCCAGCGGTCCAGCGCGGCATAGGCCGGCCGAAGCTCGCTGCCGCTGCCCAACATCTCATCGAACGCCGTCATGCCAGGCCGTTTCCCCGTTTGGATCAGCCTATGCCTATTCGCAAGCGTTCGGAAAGAGGTCTGTTGCCAAGCTCTTCGGCTGTGTCTGCCTTATTCTTGGGCATCGTTCGTCAGATCAGCCCCAGCCCCTTGAAGCTGGCGTGTCCGTCGCGGCCGACGATGATGTGATCGTGGATAGCGATGCCCAGCGGCTTTGCGATATCAACGAGTTCGCGCGTCATCCTCATGTCCGCGCCCGATGGCGTCGGATCGCCCGAGGGATGGTTGTGGACGAGGATCAGCGCGGTGGCGGAGAGCTCGAGCGCGCGCCGCATCACCTCGCGCGGATAGACCGGGGTGTGATCGACCGTGCCGGTCTGCTGCACCTCGTCGGCGATCAGCGCGTTCTTCCTGTCGAGGAACAGGATGCGAAACTGCTCACGCTCGGCGAACGCCATCGCCATCCGGCAATAGTCGATCACCGCCGTCCAGGACGAGAGCACCGGCCGTTTGCCGACCGCGCCTTTCGCCATGCGCCGCAGGGCGGCTTCGACGACCTTCAGATCGAGCGCGACGCTGTCCCCGATGCCCTTGACCTCGGTGAGACGCGCGAGCGGCGCGCCCAGCACTTCGGCAAAGGAGCCGAAATGCTGGATCAGCGCCTTGGCGAGCGGCTTGACGTCGCGCTGCGGAATCGAGCGGAAGAGCAGGAGTTCCAGAAGCTCGTAATCGGGCAGGGCGTCGCCGCCGACCTCCTGAAAGCGCTGGCGCAGCCGGTCGCGATGGCCGTGGTAATGCGGCGCAGGCGGATCGGCAAAGGCTCCGGGCATGGCAGTCCCCGACGCGTCCTTGCCGGGGGGCGGGCTCATGCAGGCCGAGAATCTGCAGGCCGAGAATCTGCAGGCCGCGCGGCCGCGACTGGCTTTGGCGGCGCGAGCGGGTTGTCGCGGCCGGCAGGCGAGAGCGTGAAGATCTCGCAGCCCTGTTCGGTGACGCCGATCGTGTGCTCGAACTGGGCCGAAAGCGAGCGGTCCCGCGTCACGGCGGTCCAGCCGTCGGAGAGCACCTTCACGCCCGCCTTGCCGAGATTGATCATCGGCTCGATGGTGAAGATCATACCCGCCTTCAGCTCGGGACCCTCGCCGGGCGAGCCGTAATGCAGGATGTTGGGCGCGTCGTGGAAGAGCTGGCCGACGCCATGGCCGCAGAAGTCGCGCACCACCGAGCAGCGCTCGGCCTCGGCATAGCGCTGGATGGCAAAGCCGATATCGCCGGTCGTCGCGCCGGCGCGCACCGCCCTGACGCCGCGCAGCAGGCTCTCATAAGTGATCTCGATCAGCCTTTCGGCCTTCCGCGAAATCTCGCCGACACCGTACATACGGCTCGAATCGCCGTGCCAGCCATCGACGATCAGCGTGTAGTCGATGTTGAGGACATCGCCCTCTCGCAGCGGCTTGTCGTCGGGGATGCCGTGGCAGACGACATGGTTGATCGAGGTGCAGATCGACTTTGTGTAGCCGCGATAGAACAGGGTCGCCGGGTAGGCGCCGTTGTCCATGGCGAACTGATAGGCCAGATCGTCGAGACGCTGGGTGGTGACGCCGGGCCTCACATGGTCGCCCAGCATGTCGAGCCCGGCAGCCGTCAGCCGGCCGGCCTTGTGCATGGCGGCGAAAGCCTCCGCGCCATGAATTTTGATCACGGGATCGCGCTTGCGCGAACGCCCGATACTGTCGTCGAAGGTCATCTGGCCGCGCCGCTCCTTGGCCGATCATATCTATTGCGTTTGGCGTAGGGTGCAAGGCGGTTGCGGCGGGATCGGGCTCGCGCCGTCAATGAAACATGGGCGAGATCATGCAAGGCGAGAACATGCAGGAATTGCTGGACATGCAAGAATTGCTAGACTTGGCGGGTCAGGTCGGCGAGCGACTGAAGGCCCGCGGCGAGACGGTCGCTGTCGCCGAATCCTCGGCCGGCGGGCTGATCTCGGCCGCCTTGCTCGCCCAGGCCGGCGCATCCGCCTATTTCGTCAGTGGCGCGGTGGTCTACACGATGCAGGCGCGCGAGGGCCTGATGGGCATCTCGGCCGCCGACATGGCGGGCATGCGCTCGTCCAGCGAACCTTACGCCTTGCTGCTCGCGCGCCGATTGCGCGAGCGCTTCGGCGTGGTCTGGGGGTTGGCGGAGACCGGCGCGGCGGGGCCGTCCGGCAATCGCTATGGCGACGCGGCGGGCCATAGCTGCCTCGCCATCTCCGGCCCGGTCGAGATCGTCCGGACGATCGAGACGGGCGCGGCGGACCGGCCGATGAACATGCGTGTCTTCGCGTCCTCGGCCTTGACGCTGCTGCGCGAGAATCTCTAGGCGGGGCGTTCAGACCGGTGGAAGCTCGCCGGAACTGGCGCGCGCCGCGCGGTGAGTGTATCACGCGCCCCCATGGCCATCATCGAACCGACATCGCCGGAAGATCTGCCCTTCGGCGCGTTTGCGCCCAGAGGCTCTCTCGCCCGCATCATCGCCTGGACCCGCAGCGCCCCCGATTCATTTCTCGGCCGCAAATTCGCCTATGCGCTGCGCCGGCTCGGCCTGCGCTCGCTCGATGGCCGGCCCGCCGACGTCGAATCGCTCGGCGCGCGGATGCGGCTCTATCCGGACGGCAATGTCTGCGAGAAGCGCGTGCTGTTCACGCCCCAGTTTTTCGACCTGATCGAGCGCGATCTTCTGGCCGAGCGCGTCCGCGAGGGCTTCCGCTTCATCGATATCGGCGCGAATATCGGGGCCTATTCGCTGTTCGTCGCCGCCAAAGCGGGGCCGGGCGCACGCATTCTCGCGGTCGAGCCCCAGCCTGAGGTGTTCGCGCGGCTGGCCTACAACATCGCCCAGAACCCGTTCGGCACCGTCAAGGCGATCGCGTGCGCGCTCGCCGACAAGCCGGGCGAGCTGACGCTTTTTCTCGACGCCGTCAATCGCGGCGAATCGAGTGTGCGCATCCTGCGCTCGAGTTCGGGCAGCACGGTCAGGGTTCCGGCGACGACGCTGCTTTCGCTCGTCGAGAGCGAGGGCTATGAGCGGCTCGACGCGATCAAGCTCGATGTCGAGGGGGCCGAGGACCTGATCCTCGAGCCGTTCCTGCGCGATGCGCCCGAGGCGCTCTGGCCGGGCTTCATCATCATTGAGGATTCGCGCGAGCGCTGGCAGATCGACCTGATCGCGCTGCTGCGCCAGAAGGGCTACGGCCTGCTCGCGCAGACGCGCCTCAATCTGGTGTTCGAGCGGAAAGCCTGACGCCGCTTTCGCGATCCCTGGCAGCCGTGCTTGAGCCGCTTGCCGCGAAGCCCTAGCTGTAGTCGCGCCGACCGGTGCTGCGCCGAGCAGACCCGCGCGACGACCAGGGATGCCGGCCATGACTGCAAGCGATGCAAGGAATCCGAGCGAAGCAAACCCTGCCACCGAGCCGGTGACCGCCGCGATCCTGGTGATCGGCGACGAGATTTTGTCGGGCCGGACCAAGGACAAGAATATCGGCTACATCGCCGAATATCTCACCAATATCGGCATCGACCTGCGCGAGGTCCGCGTCGTGCCAGATATCGAGGAGGAGATCGTGGCGGCGCTGAACGCGCTGCGGGCCAAGGCAACTTACGTCTTCACCACCGGCGGCATCGGCCCGACCCATGACGACATCACGGCGGACGCCGTGGCCAAGGCCTTCGGCGTCACGATCGACCACGACGCTCGCGCCATCGCCATGCTGGCCGAGCGCTTTCCGCCCGACCAGCTCAACGAGGCGCGGCTGCGCATGGCGCGCATTCCCGCTGGGGCCGACCTGATCGCCAATTCGGTCTCGAAGGCGCCGGGATTCAGGATCGGCAATGTCCATGTGATGGCCGGTGTGCCCTCGATCATGCAGGCGATGCTCGATGTCGTCGCGCCGACTCTGAAGACGGGCGTCAGGATGCTCTCGGAGACGGTGCGCGCCGGGTTGAAGGAAGGCGATATCGGCACGGCGCTGGCGGCAATCGCCAAGGCGCATCCCGAGACCTCGATCGGCTCCTACCCGTTCTTCTCGGAAACCGGGCCCGACACCAACATCGTCGTGCGCTCGCGCGATCCCGAGAGACTGGCCGAGGCGGCGGCTGCGGTGGCTGAGATGATCGCAGCAGAGCGGGCGCGGCTCGCGGGCTAGGCCCACTCCTCGCCCCGGCCAGAGAAACGCCCGGCAGAGCAGCGCAACCTATGAGAGTTGTGATCCGGGCGGCCAAGACGACGATTCGAGGTCGGGTTCGCTCACCATCCAGCCCCGGCGATGTCGAAGTTTGTGACGTTACGGCAAGGGTTTGACCGAGCGGCATGTCGTTTGAGGCCGCGCAAACCTCCGTAAATGCGGGCTCTTTAATTGATATATTTTAAATCATTAATTGGTCGGAAAGGATTCCGGCGCAGATTCGATCCTGCATAAAGAGTCATCGTGCACGCATGGCGTGCAATGCCGTTCACGGCCTGTCGGCTGAAATTTTTCCGCCATGACGGATGCCGGGACAGCTCCGGGGGCGGGGCGAAGGGGGGAAGCCGATGTCTGGCCTGCTCAATCTTTTCAAACGCGGCAATTCAGCCGGGCAACTTGCGGCGCTGCACCGCTCGCAGGCCGTGATCGAGTTCGACATGTCGGGAAAAATTCTCGATGCGAACCAGAATTTCCTGGCGGCGGTAGGCTATGGGCTGGACGAGATCAAGGGCCAGCATCACAGCATGTTCGTCGCGCCCGACCAGCGCGAAAGCCCGGCCTACAAGCAGTTCTGGACCGATCTCGGCCGAGGCGAGTTCTCCTCGGGCCAGTATCTGCGCGTCGGCAAGGGCGGCCGCGAGATCTGGATCCAGGCGAGCTACAACCCGATCCTCGGCGCTGGCGGCAAGCCGGTCGGCGTCGTCAAGTTCGCCACCGACATCACCGCGCAGAAGAACCTGCTGGCCGATCTCGAGGGCCAGCAGCAAGCGATCAACAAGGCGCAAGCCGTGATCGAGTTCGACCTCTCCGGCCATATCCTCCATGCCAACGAGAATTTTCTGGCCGTACTTGGCTACGGCCTGCCGGAGATCGTCGGCCGCCACCACGGCATGTTCGTCGATCCGGTCGAGCGGGAGAGCGAGGCATACAGGCGCTTCTGGCAGCGGCTCGGACAGGGTGAATTCGACGCCGGACAATACCGCCGCATCGGCAAGGGCGGCAAGGAGATCTGGATTCAGGCGAGCTACAACCCGATCCTCAACGCCAAGGGCACGCCCTACAAGGTCGTCAAATTCGCCACCGACATCACCGCCAATTTCAAGGGCAAGCAGCTCGAGGCGGCGGTGCGCGAGACCGCAGAGGTGATCGCGCAGGCCAAGAACAAGGACCTGACCGGGCGAATTCCGCTTGAGGGCAAGAGCGGCGAAATCGCCCAGCTTTGCGTCGGGGTCAACGATCTGATCGACACGATGGCGTCGATCGTCGGTTCGGTACGGGGGATCTCCGGCCGGATCGACGAGGCCTCGGCCAGGATCTCGTCCGACAGTTCGCAACTGGCCGAACGCACCGAGTCCAATGCGGCGAGTCTGCAGCAGACGGCCGCGACGACGGAAGAACTCGCCGCATCCGTCAAGCACAGCGCAGGAAATTCGAAGGCCGCCGTCGAACTCGGCCGGGAGGCGAGCAAGGTCGCGATGCGCGGCGGCGAGATCGTCACCGAGGCGGTCGGCGCGATGGAGCGGATCGAGAAGGCTTCGTCGAGCATCTCCGAGATCATCGCGATGATCGACGAGATCGCCTTCCAGACCAATCTGCTGGCGCTGAATGCGGCGGTCGAGGCGGCCCGCGCCGGTGACGCCGGCAGGGGCTTTGCGGTCGTGGCCTCGGAAGTGCGGGCGCTGGCGGCGCGGTGCAGCGAATCCGCCAATGGCGTCAAGGCGCTGATCGCCAACTCGACCCAGCAGATCCAGACCGGCGTCCAACTGGTCAAGCAGGCCGGGACGACCTTGCAGGAGATCGTGTCGGCCGCTTCCAAGGTGGCTTCGACGGTCAACGAGATTTCGCAGGCCACGGCCGAGCAGGCCAATGGCATCGACGAGATGGCGCGCACGGTCGCCCATATGGACGAGATGACCCAGCAGAACTCGCTGCTCGCCGACCAGAGCGCCAAGGTCGCCAACGAATTGCGGGCCGACACCGCCGAACTCAGCGAGATGGTCGCATCCTTCACGCTGGCGGGCGGGACCGAGCGTCCGGCGCGCGCGGCGATGCCGGCGCGCGATCCCGGCGCGCGGATGCGACGCGTCGCCTGAGGGCGCTGCGTCGCAAGGGTGGGCGGCAAGGCCTCTTCGTCCCAGTTCTGGGGATGGCGGGGCCTGACCTCTTGCCATGTCGTGGCCGATACGCTTTGCGGTGATGCAGGCGCCATGCGCGCCGCCACCAGCCCGGAGCCGCCACCATGGCCGAACCCTCATCCAGCAAGGCCTTCCCGGTCTCCTGGGACCAGTTCCACCGCGATGCGCGCGCGCTCGCCTGGCGGCTGTCCGACAAGGGGCCGTTCGAGGCGATCGTCTGCATTACGCGCGGCGGGCTGGTGCCGGCCGCGATCATCTGCCGGGAACTCGGCCTGAGGCTGATCGAGACCGTCTGCGTCGCGAGCTATCACGACTACAAGAACCAGACCGAACTCAAGGTGCTGAAGGACGTCGCGCCCTCGATCAAGGCGATCGGCGACGGGCAGGGCCGGGGCGTGCTGGTCGTCGACGACCTGACCGACACCGGCAAGACCGCCCGCGTGGTGCGCGAGATGCTGCCCAACGCGCATTTCGCCACGGTCTACGCCAAGCCTGCCGGCGTGCCGACGGTCGACACCTTCGTCACAGAGGTCAGCCAGGACACCTGGATCTATTTCCCTTGGGATATGGGGCTTTCTTACGTCGAGCCGATCGCGCGGGACCATAAGGGTTAGGACCACCGGTGGATGCGGTGCGTCTGTTCAAGCCGCGCCGAACGCCAGCAACATCCCCGCGACGGCGACCGCCATCCCTAGCGTCTCAAGAACGGACGGCCATTCGTCGAGCGCAACGACGCCCGACAATGCCGTCACGACCGGCACCAGCGGCAAGAACAGCGCGGCGCGGCTCGCGCCCAGCGCCTCGACCGCGCGGGTGTAGAGAAACAGCGCCAGCGCCCCGACGAGCAACCCCTGATAGAGCGCTTGGAGCAGGATCGGCGACCAGGCGACTTGGCCGAGATTGCCTGGCAGCAGCCACCAGACCAGCGGCAGGAGCGGCAACGACAGCATCAGCGTCGCCAGCGTGACGTCCACGGCATCGGCCCGCCAGCGCCGCGCCAGCAGGCCAAAGACCGACCAGAGCAGCGCGATCAGCACGAACAGCAAATCGCCGATCCAGGCGTCGGCCCGGGCGGGTGCGCCGCGCAGCGCCTCCCATGAAAACAGCGCGATGCCGATGACGAGCAATACCAGCCCCGCCAGCCGCAAGCGACCGGCGCGCTCGCCGAGCCAGATCCATGCGAGCAGCGCGGTGCAGATCGGGATCAGCCCCGGCGAGATCACCGAGGAATGAAGGGCGGGGGCAAAATGCGCGCCGCCGACCAGGATCATGCTGTAGCTCGGCCCGATGATCGCGGTCAGGATCAGCGCCCGCCGCCAGCCGAGCCGGCCGACCGGGAAAGGCTTAAGCCGCCCCAGCGCCAGCGGCAGCAACACGAGTGCAGCCGTTGCATAGCGCAGGATGGTGACGTCGCCGGCCGTCAGTCCGTCGAGCGCCGACTGCCGCGAAACGACCGCCTGCACGCCCCAGATCAGCGCCGCGAGCAGGCCGCAGGCGACGCCGACCCAGCCGCCATAGGCGCGCGCCGGATTTTGCGGCGATGCTGGCGGCGGAGCCGGCGGCGAGGGCTGTTGCGAGGCGGCGATGGTCACGATCGGGCATCCGTCGAAAAACCGGCAGACGAAAGTGTCGCCCAAGGCTGCTATGGCGGTCCGCCGCGTCGCAGCGCAAGCGACCCGGCGCGCGTCCGGCCCCAGCGTCGCGCATGGCTGCGCGGAGCCGGCTGGCAGGAAGGTCCAAAACTTGCCTGCCGCAATCGGAACGGAGATCGGTCGCTATGGATATGAGCGCAGCCTTGATGGAGTCAGAGGCGCTTGCCGCGGAACTGCACGCCGCGATCGTCGCGGCGAGGCGGGACGCGCAGGAGGACCCCTTTGGCAATCCCGTGCTGAGCGTGGCGCTCTGGCTGACGCGGCGGATGGACCGTGGCGAGATCACGACGGACAGCGCGCTTCAGCTGGTGCGCCATCTCGGCCGGCAGGCGCTGGCCGCGCGCGCCGGGCGCACGGCGGCTTATGTCGGGCTGACCCCCGATCCGGACGCCGCCCTGAGCGCGATCGCGAGCCAGCTGGTCGACGCCGCCTTCTCGCGGGAAAAATCCTTCGCGCACTTCGCCGCCTCGGTTCAGCGCGTGCGGTTCGCAGCCGTCTTCACCGCCCATCCGACCTTCGGCATGAGCCGGAGCTTGAGCCTCGCGCTGGCGGCGCTGGCCTCTGGCGATGCGGGCGGGACGGCCGCGCTCGACGACGAGGGGCTGTCGTTCAGGCCCGATGGCGCGATCACGCTGCAGGACGAGTTCGAGCAGGCGCGCTACTCCGTGCGCCAGGCCCGCGACGCGCTCGACCGGCTCAACGCCGCCCTGCTGAGCGAGGCGCGCGAGCACTGGCCGTCGCGCTGGCGCGAATTGTCGCCGCGCCCGCTGATTCTCGCCTCCTGGGTCGGCTGCGACACCGACGGACGCACCGATATCGGCTGGTGGGACACGCTGCGCTACCGGCTGGAATCGAAGCGCGGCCAGTTCACCCGCATCCTCGAAAAGCTCCCGGCCGTCGCGGCGGCAGAGGCCGTGCGCGGTCTGGTCTCCGAGGCGCTGGCCGCCGTCGAGCGCCAGCTTGCGCTCGCGCCGCCGATCGCGAGCCAGCCGACACTTGCCGCGCTGCAGGCGTTCTCGCTGGCGCTGGTCGGCGAGCGCGAGACGGCGCTGCCCGAAGCCACGAGCCTGATCGCGGCGCTGGACGAGGCGATCGCGGCCGCGCCCGACGACGAGGCGGCGCTGACGCTGTGCCTGATCCGGGCCGGCTGCGTGGCGCATGGCGTCTCGATCGCGCTGCCGCATTTCCGGCTCAACGCCTCGCAGCTCCACAACGCCATGCGCGGCGTCATCCCGATGGAGGAGGAGCCAAGCCTGCCGGCGCAAAGGCGCGCTTTCCTCAGCGCGGCCAATGCCGAACTCGCCAGGGTCGAGGCGACGCCGGTCGATTTCGGCGCGCTGGCGGCCGAGCGCGCCTCGGCGACCCGTATGATGATGACGATCGCGCAGATCGTGAAGCATCTCGACGGCTCGCGGCCGGTCCGCTTCCTCATCGCCGAGACCGAGACCGGCTATACGCTGCTCAGCGCGCTCTGGCTGGCGAAGCGCTTCGGCATCGGCGACAGGATCGAGATCTCGCCGCTGTTCGAGACCGCCGAGGCGCTGGAGCAGGGACCGCGCATCATCGACGAGGCGCTGCGCAGCCCGCATTTCCGCGATTACCTGCGCCGCATCGGGCGCTTCTGCGTGCAGTTCGGCTATTCCGATTCAGGCCGCTATATCGGCCAGGTCGCCGCCTCCTTCTGGGTCGAGCGGCTGCGCCTGCGCATCGCCGACCTGCTGGCGCGCTATGGGCTCGCCGACATCGAACTCGTGATCTTCGACACCCATGGCGAATCGGCCGGGCGCGGGGCGCATCCCGAGAGCCTGAAGGACCGGCTCGCCTATCTCGACCCGGCCTTTCCGCGCCGGAGCTTTCAGCAGGCCGGCATCGCCACCGTGCGCGAGACCTCGTTTCAGGGCAGCGACGGCTACCTGCTGTTCGGCTCGGGCGCACTGGCGGCGGCGAGCGTCGGGCGCATCGCGGAAGCCGTCTTCGCGGATGACGCGCCGGCCCAGGACCCGATCTATGACGAGCCGGACTTCGCCTCGGAGTTCTTCCAGACGGTGCGCGAGGAGATGACGGCGCTCGTCGACGATCCGGGCTATGCGGCGCTGATCGGCACGTTCGGGCCCTCGCTGCTCGACAAGACCGGCTCGCGGCCGGCCGCGCGCCAGAGCGACGCCGGCGGGCCGACCACGATTCGCCATCCGCGCGAACTGCGCGCCATTCCCAACAACGCCATTCTCCAGCAACTCGGCTGGCTCGCCAACAGCATTCACTGGATCGGACAAGCGGCCGCCCGCGCGCCCGATCTCTACCGCCAGATGCGCGAGCGCTCCGAGCGCTTCTCGCGCGCGATCCGGCTGGCCGAACGGGCGATGGCCCATAGCGACCTCGACGTGCTGCGCGCCTATTTCGACACGCTCGACCCCGGAAGCTGGTTCGACCGCGCGCGGCGGACCCAGCGCGAGGGCCGGCGCGACGAATTGCTCGGCGTCGCCGAGGCGCTGGCGCGGCTCGACCTTGCGCCGGCCTTGCGAAAACTGTTCTGGCGGCTGTCCTGCGACCGGCTGAAGCTGAACACCGTGACGGCCGCGACGCCGCAGATGCCGGTTTCGCTCGTGGCGCTGCACGCGCTGCGGCTGGCGGCGATGCACCGCATCTGGTTCCTCGCCACGCATATCCCGGATTTCCGGCCCCATGCCGGCGTGACGCGCGACGCGCTGGTCGAACGCATCCTCCGGCTCGACATCCCTGCCTCGCTTTCGCTGCTCGGCGAAATCTTCCCGCTCGCGCCCGACCCGACGACCGGGCTCGATTTCGGCGAACCGCCCGGCCCGCGCGAGGGCGGGGCCTATGAGGGCCTGCACCGCGAGGTGTTCTCGCCGATGCGGGATAGTTTCGCGCTGCTGCGCGAAATATCGGGCGCGATCCAGCACGAGATCGGGGCGTTTGGATAAATCTCAGCCGTCATACTGAGGAGCCGCGAAGCGGCGTCTCGAAGGATGCTCCAGATGTCTCAGGAGCGAACTGGAGCATCCTTCGAGACGCGCCTGCGGCGCTCCTCAGGATGAGGGAGAAGGGGAGTATCGGCGCTCACTGAAACTCCTGAGATTGCATAGCGCGGCCTAGCGCTTAGGTTGGAACCAGAGGAAACGCCAACCGGAGCCCGAGCCAAACATGGCCGACGCCGAGACCGACCTGCCCGTCTTCGATCCCACTGCTGCGCGCATCAGCCTGTTCCGGGCGCTGCTGCAGGCCTCCGCCCGCCACGGCAAGGGCCGCATCGCGCTGGAGGACCCCGAGCGCAAGCCGCTGAGCTATGGCAATCTCGTGCTCGGCGCGCTGGTGCTCGGTCGCAAGCTCGCCGGCCTCACCCGGCCCGGCGAGCGCGTCGGGCTGTTCCTGCCCAATGTACAGGGGCTGGCGGTGACGCTGTTCGCGTTGACTGCGTTCGGGCGCATTCCGGCGATGCTGAACTTCACCGCGGGCGTGAAGAACCTGAAGGCGGCGGCCGACCTCGCCGAACTCAAGACCATCGTCACCTCGCGCCGCTTCGCCGACCAGGCCAAGCTGGACGACGAGCTCGCGGCGATGGGGGAGGGGCGCCGCATCGTCTATCTCGAGGATGTCCGCAAGGAGATCACCAGCCTCGACAAGGTCTTTGGCGTGATGCAGAGCCTCGCTCCGGGGCTGGCGCATAAACCCTACGAGGCCGGGCCGGACGACGCCGCCGTCGTGCTGTTCACCTCCGGCACCGAGGGCAAGCCCAAGGGCGTCGTGCTCTCCCACGCCAACCTCGTCTCGAACGCCCGCCAGATTTTTACGCTCGCCGCCGGCTTCCTGTCCGAGCGCGACGTCGTCATGAACCCGCTGCCGGCGTTCCATTCCTTCGGGCTGACGGCGGCGCTGCTGATGCCGCTGTTCCACGGCATGAAGGTCGTGCTTTATCCGAGCCCGCTGCACTACAAGCAGGTGCCAAAACTGATCGGCGAGACGGGCTGCACCTTCCTGTTCGCGACCGACACGTTTCTGCAGGGCTATGCGCGGGCCGCCGAGCCCGACGATCTGAAGAGCGTGCGTTACGTTGTCGCCGGGGCCGAGCGGGTGAAGCCCGATACGCGCCGGATGTGGGAGCCCTACGGCACCACCATCCTCGAAGGCTATGGCTGCACGGAATGCTCGCCGGTGCTGGCCTGCAATACGCCGGTCGCGACGCGCGAAGGCAGCGTCGGCCGGCTTTTGCCCGGGATCGAGGCGAGGCTCGAGGCGGTCGAGGGCATCACCGAGGGCGGCAAGCTCTGCGTGCGCGGGCCCAACATCATGGCGGGCTATCTCAGCGCGGACGAACCCGGCCGGCTGATCGCGCCCGAGGGCGGCTGGCACGACACTGGCGACATCGTGACGATCGACGACGGCTTCATCGTCATCAAGGGCCGCGCCAAGCGCTTCGCCAAGCTCGGCGGCGAGATGGTTTCGCTGGCGGCTGTCGAATCCATGGTCGCCGGGCTCTGGCCCGGCCACAACCATGTCGTCGTCTCGCTGCCCGATCCGCGCAAGGGCGAGCAGCTCGTGCTCGTCAGCGAGAACCCCAACGCCGACCGCGCGGCGCTGCAGGCTGTGGCCAAGGAGCAGGGCTTTCCGGAGCTGTGGGTGCCGCGCGCCATCCTCGTCACGGCTTCGATCCCGGTGCTCGGCAACGGCAAGATCGACTATGGCGCGACGCGCGAACTCGCGGCCTCGCGCCGCTCGCTGCTGTGACGCCATAATCCTCGCTATGCTGCGCGGCATGATCACGCTCCCTGCCTCATCGCTGCTCGCGACCCTGCGCATCGCCGCGCTCACGCCCGCCCTCGCATTGGCCGCGCCGGCCGATCTCGCGGCGCAAGGCGCAGGCGCGGTCTATGAGCGGCGCGACGAATGCGTCGAGGCCGGCCTGCTGAGCGCGGCGCAATGCGAGTTCGCCTATCGCAATGCGCGGGCCGAATACGAGCAGAAGGCCCCGCGCTATGCCAGCCGGGCCTTGTGCGAGCGCAGCCACAAACGCTGCGGCGCGCAGATCGTCGCGACCGGCGGCTGGGATTCGCTCGGCAAAGGCGGGTCGGCGACCTATGTGCCCCGCTTCACCGGCATCCGCATCACCGGCGAGGGGGCCGCGCGGCGCGCCCTGCCGGCGGTCGATGGGGCGGGGCGCATCGCCTTCACCGGGCGGCCGGTTTCGGAACTGCAGGACAAGGTCTCAGGCCGTCAGGCTGTGATCGGGCTGGCCGCCGCGCGCGGGCGGGGCCAGGATCCGCAGTCGAGCGGCCCCTATATCCGCCGCGGCGACCGCGACGACACCGTGCGCGTGCCGATGGAGCAGAAACGGATCGGGGCGGATGCCGCGCCGGGACTCTATGTCGATCCCGACGGGGTGGAATGGTACAAGCCGGCGCGGCGGCGGTGAGGCTCTTCCAGGAGCAGCGGCGCTTGCACGCGGAGCTTGCGCCCGCTACCGCTTCTGACAGGCGGACGTGGCGAAACTGGTAGACGCAAGAGACTTAAAATCTCTCGGCCCGAAAGGCTGTGCGGGTTCGATCCCCGCCGTCCGCACCAAATGCAGCCGAAAAGTGGATGTCACGCCGCCTTCTTGCCGGATGGTCGTATCAGTACCTCGGCGGAAATGCCAAGCCGCTCATGCAAACGGCGGATCATGCCGATCGACAGGCCGCGCTTGCGATTGAGCACTTCGGCGATGCGGGTCCGGCTGCCAATGATGTCCTCCAGATCCTTCCGGCTCAACCCTTGCTGCTCCATCCGGAACTGGATCGCCTCGATGGGATCGGGCGGGTCCATCGCATGGTGACGAGCCTCATAGGCGTCGATCAGCGTGGCGAGCACGTCGAGGCGATCACCTTCGGCCGTGCCGCTGGTCGCGCCCCAAAGAGCTGCGACCTCATCCATCGCTGTTTCGTAATCCGTTTCGTTTCGGATCGGCTTCACCTCAGTCGCCATGCTCAACTTCCTTCACGTCGATCTGGTCGTAGTCCTTATGGGTGCCGACCCATTTGATCCAGACGATCGATTTCTCGAAATCCACCGCAATGACCAAACGGTAGTCGTTGCCCTTGATGTTGAAGACGATCCGGTCGGCGCTCACGATGCTGGCGCTTGCGTAGAGTCGCTTCACATCGGCGGTACTGGCCCAGGCCGCCTTGCTCACCTCCGCGAACCAGGCATCGAGACCCGCCTTCAACGCCGGCTGGTCCTTGCGACCGGCGCGCGATGCGATGAACTCGCGCAAGGTGCGCCGGGCGATGATCCGCATAAGGGTCTTCGTATCATGCGCCCAAAATGGGCGCAATGGTGGCGCGCTTGCGAAACACCACGCTGAGATTATTAGCCGGCATCTCGACCGCCTGCGCCGCGCCGAACCCTTCCTCTCTTGCCAGCGCTTCCACCCGGTCCAGCCCCCGCAATCCCCAATCCGCATTCCGCTCGCGCAGACCTTCGTCGAACGCCGCGTTGCCGGGTTCCAGTTCGCGGCCCGGCCGGCGGAAGGGGCCGTAAAGGTAGAGCGGGGCGCCCGCAGGAAGGATGCGCCCGGCGTTGCGCAACAGGCCTTCCGTCGCCGCCCAGGGCGCGATGTGAATCATGTTGATGCACAGGATGGCGTCGGCCCGATCGACCGGCCAGTCGTCGGCCATCGCATCGATCCGCAGCGGCGCCAGGACGTTCCGCAGGCCCTGATCATTCGTCCACGCCGCGATGCTGGCCAGCGCCTCCTCACTCGGATCGCTCGGCTGGAAGGTCAGGCCGGGGAGGGCGGCGGCGAAATGGGCGATGTGCTCGCCCGAGCCGCTGGCGACCTCCAGCACGAGGCCCTGCGCCGGCAGCACATCGCGCAGCACCGCGAGAATGGCGTCGCGGTTGCGCAGTGTCGCGGGCGCGAACAGGCGCGGATCGCCCGTCTGTCTCCAGTCGTCGCCCGGCGTCCAGGGTTGCGGTCCGGTCTGTGGCTTGCCGTGCGACATGGTCCTGCTTGCTCCCTTGCCGACGAATCTTTGCCTCATCCCATCGCCTTGCGGCGATGTTGCGCTATAAGGACACCGGAAGCGGGCTGCTGGCGAGTGCGGCTTCGCATATAGCGGGTCTGTTTTGTTAACCGAAATCCTGATTGTCGTGGCCCTGACCGTGATCAACGGTCTGCTTGCCATGTCCGAGCTTGCCGTCGTCTCGTCGCGGCCCGCCAGGCTCAGGGTTCTCGGGGATCAGGGCAACAAGGGCGCGCTCACGGCCATGCGCCTGGCCGAGGATCCCGGCCGCTTTCTCTCCACCGTCCAGATCGGCATCACGTTGGTCGGCGTGCTGTCGGGCGCCTTTTCGGGCGCCACGCTCGGCGCGCGCCTGTCGGACTGGCTCTCGACGCAGGGCCTGTCGCAGGCCATGGCGGACGGATTCGGCGTCGGCGTCGTCGTCGTGGCGATCACCTATCTCTCGCTGATCATCGGCGAACTCGTGCCCAAGCAGATCGCGCTGCGCGATCCCGAGAAGGTCGCGTCGCGCGTCGCGCCGACCATGGCGTTGATCGCCACCATCGGCGCGCCGCTGGTCTTCCTGCTCAATATCTCGGGCAAGGCGGTGCTGGCGCTGCTCGGCCAGAAGGGCGAGCCGGAGGAGACGGTCACTGAGGAGGAGGTCCGCACCATCATCGCCGAGGCCGAGAACGCGGGCGTGCTGGAGCGTGACGAGCGCGCGATGATCTCGGGCGTGATGCGGCTGGCCGACCGCTCGGCCCGCGCCCTGATGACGCCGCGGCGCGAGGTCGAGGTCATCGACCTGACCGACGACGCCGACGAAATCCGCGCCCAGCTGCGCGAGACGCGGCGCTCGCGCCTGCCCGTGCAGGATGGCGAGGCCGATGCGATCATCGGCGTCTGCATCGTCAAGGACATGATCGACCGCCTTTCCGACGGCGAAACGCATGATCTGCGCGACCTCGTCGACGAGGCCCCGGTGGTGATGGACACCGCCAACGCGCTGCACATCCTGCGCGATATCCGCGCCTCGAAGGTGCATATGGCGCTGGTCTTCGACGAATACGGTCATTTCGAGGGCATCATCACGCCCGGCGACGTGCTCGAGGCGATCATCGGCGCTTTCCAGGAGGAGGAGGAGAGCGAGCCGCCGATCGTGACGCGCGCCGACGGCTCCTGGCTGGTGGCGGGCTGGATGCAGGTCGACGAGTTTTCGCACGAACTCGGCGTCCATATCCCCAAGGACGCAGACTACCAGACTGTGGCGGGCTTCGTGCTGGCCGAGATGAACCGCCTGCCCAATGTCGGCGAGTTCTTCGAGAAGGGGCACTGGCGCTTCGAGGTGGTCGATCTCGACGGGCGGCGCATCGACAAGCTGCTCGTCAGCCGGGTTGATTGAGCCATGCAGAGAGATGTTGACGCTTCGCAACCCGGCGTGATCTAAGCGCCATAAGGGGTTCAATCGCGACGACCCCGTGAGGCCTCGGCCCAAGGCTCGCGTCCAGTTTCCTCGTTTCAGGATGGACGCCCATGTCTTCCAGCACACAGATCAACGCTGCCCAATTGTTACGGCTCGTCGGCCTGCCCGACGCACCGACGCTCATCGATGTCCGGATCCCGGACGATGTCGCCCTCGACACGCGCATCCTGCCGAATGCCGGGCAGCGCTCGCACAAGACGGTGGCTGAATGGGCCAGCGACTACGCCGGCGCGCGCGTCGTCGTGGTCTGCCAGCGCGGCCTGAAGCTCAGCGAGGGCGTCGCCGCCTGGCTGCGGCATGAGGGCGTTGTAGCGGAGAGCCTCGAAGGCGGGTTCGAGGCCTGGCGTGACGCTGGCGGCCTTCTGGTCTCGACCGGCAAGCTGCCGCCACGCGATACGGCCGGCCGGACGCTCTGGGTGACGCGGGCGCGGCCCAAGGTCGACCGCATCGCCTGTCCCTGGCTGATCCGGCGCTTCGTCGATCCCAGGGCGGTGTTCCTGTTCGTTGCGGCGAGCGAGGTCGCCGCCGTGGCGGACCGTTTTGGCGCGACGCCGTTCGATATCGACGGCGTGTTCTGGAGCCATCGCGGAGAGCGTTGCACCTTCGACATCATGATCGAGGAGTTTGGGCTGGCGAGCCCGGCGCTTGACCGGCTGGCGGAGATCGTTCGCGCGGCCGACACCGCCCGGCTCGATCTCGCGCCGCAGGCGGCCGGCTTTCTCGCTGCTTCACTGGGGTTGTCGCGCATGTTCAAGGACGATCTGGCACAGCTCGATGCCGGCATGCTGCTCTATGACGCCTTCTATCGCTGGTGCCGGGACGCAAGCGAGGAAACCCACAACTGGCCGGCCGCAACGCCCAGATCCGAAAGCAAGGCACGATGACGAGCGCGACGACGGATGACGTGCGGGCCCAGCCGGCGCTGCCGACGCTGGGGGAGGCGACGCGGGTCTGGGCCAAAATCGGCTGCCTGTCCTTCGGCGGCCCGGCCGGCCAGATTGCCATGATGCACAAGGAACTGGTCGAGGAGCGGCGCTGGATCGGCGAGCAGCGTTTTCTGCATGCTCTCAACTACTGCATGCTGCTGCCCGGCCCCGAGGCGCAGCAGCTCGCCGTCTATATCGGCTGGCTGATGCACCGGACGGTCGGCGGGTTGATCGCGGGGCTTCTGTTCATCCTGCCCGGCGCACTGGTGATGCTGGGGCTGAGCATCCTCTATGTGCTGTACCGGCAGGTTCCGGTCGTCGATGGCATCTTTTTCGGCGTCAAGGCTGCGGTGCTGGCGGTCGTGATCGAGGCGGGGCTTCGGATCAGCAAACGCGCGCTGAAGAACAGGGCGATGGTCGCGATCGCGGTCGCGGCTTTCGTGGCGATCTTCCTGTTCAAGATTCCGTTTCCGCTGATCATTCTCGCTGCCGGATTGATCGGCTGGCTCGGCCACCGCCATCGTCCGGACCTGTTCGGCGCTGGCGGGGGCCATGGCGCGAGCGGCCCCGATGTCGTCGGCATCGTCGATGGGATGTTCGCGCGCGGCGAACTGGAGCATGTGCGGCCCTCGACCGGCCGGGCGCTGAAAACGCTCGCACTCTGGCTGCCGCTCTGGCTCGGCCCGGTGCTGCTGCTCTGGCTTATGACCGGCGGGGCCAGCGTCTGGACGCAGGTCGGGATATTCTTCAGCACCATGGCGGTGGTGACCTTCGGCGGGGCGTATGCGGTGCTGGCCTATGTCGCGCAGGCTGCGGTCGAGACCTATGGCTGGCTCGTCGCCGGCGAGATGGTCGATGGGCTTGGGCTCGCCGAAACCACGCCGGGACCGCTGATCCTGGTGCTGCAATTCGTCGGCTTCCTCGCCGGGTTTCGCGCACCCGGCAGCCTGCCGCCGCTGCTGGCGGGAAGTCTCGGGGCGGCGCTGACCATCTGGGTCACTTTCGCGCCCTGCTTCCTCTGGATCTTTCTGGGCGGGCCCTATGTCGAGGCGCTGCGCGGCAACAAGGCGATCTCTGCGGCGCTGGGGGCGATCACGGCCGCCGTCGTCGGCGTGATCATGAACCTCGCGCTCTGGTTCGGCCTGCACGTGCTCTTCCGGGAAGTGCGTAGCATCAGCGTGCTTGGGTTGTCGCCGGACTGGCCGGTGCTGGCCTCTCTCGACTGGCGCGCCGCGCTGCTTTCGGGCGCGGCGATGCTGGCGATGCTGCGCTTCAAGGTCGGAATGATCCCCGCGCTCGCCGCCTGCGCGGCGGCCGGCGTTCTGCTGACGCGGCTGCCGGCCTGAGTCAGCGGCGCGGCGGCTCGCCCGGATCGATGACGCGATACTCCGCGTCGATGACGTCGACGCGTTGCGCCTGCCGCTGCTGTTGAGCGAACGGATCGGGTTGACCGAATCCCGCCGCCTTCAGCCGGCTGCGGATGCGCCAGGCCGCGATCGCGCCGACGATCATCACGACCGGGATCAGGATCAGCGCCAGACTCGCCGCCAGCAGGAACAGCGTCACGCCGACGACCACGCTGGCGGCCATGGCGAGCCAGGTGACCCAGGCCGGCCGGCCCGTCGCGGCTCCACCCAGCCGATGCAGATTGACGCGGATCATGTCGCTTTCGTCCCGGTTGATCGAAGATCGAAGATAGGAAGCGAATGCGGCGAAGACGAGATCGGCTCCCGCAAGGGCATCCCGATGCCGCGTCAGGCCCGTTCGCGCCAGTCGTACAACCAGTCGTGGCGGCGGCGCAGGCCGTCGGGGCCGAGCCGCATCATCACAAGATCGCGCGCAAAACTCCACGGGCGGCCGAGATGATAGGCGCGCCCGTTGCCGCGGCTCGTCTCCTGCACGCGGGCGACGCGCTCGGCGCGCTCGCGCGCATAGGCCGCCATGGCGGCGGGCACGCCGGCCGCGCCGTCGCGTTCGAGGTGGACGGCGAGCAGCCGCGCCAGCACGGCTGCGTCCTCGATCGCGAGCGCCGCGCCCTGCGCCAGGAAGGGCAGGACGGGATGGGCTGCGTCGCCCAGAAGCGCGATGCGGCCCTTGGCCATGGCGGCGGGCGGACGGTCGTAAAGCGACCAGACCTGCCAGGAGCCGGCGGCCGAGGCAAGCCTGTGCAGAGCCGGCGTCGCGCCGGCGACCTGGCTCGCGAGCAGGGCGCTTTCGCCTTCGCGCGACCAGCCTTCGCGGGCCTCCCGCGCGGCGCGGATGATGACGAGATTGGTCTCGCGCCCGCCGGAGACGGGATAATGCACCGCATGCCGGTCGCGGCCGAGATGCAGCGTCACCTGCGCCTCGCCAGCGCTGGCGCCCGTCACGGGCACCAGCGCGCGCCAGGCCTCGAAGCCGGTAAAAACGGGGGGTCTCGCATCGCCGTTGAGCTCGCGCAGCCGCGACCACAACCCGTCCGCGCCGATCAGGCCGAGCGCATCGACCGTTTCGCTCTGGCCGCTTTCGCCGATCAGCGTAGCCGTGACGCCGTCGCTGTCCTGCGTCACGGCCTCGACGCCACGGCCGACGATCAGCCGGATATTGGGCAGGCTGCGGGCCGCATCGAGCAGCAGCATGTGCAGGTCGGCGCGCTTGAGCAGGCGGAACGGGCTCTCACCCTCGCCGGCGCTCATCGGCATCTCGGAGAGCGTAGCGCCGTCATGCCAGCGCCTGACCACCAGCCGCCGCGCGGTGACGCTGGCGCGCTTGAGCTGCAGGCGCAGATCGAGCCCGTCGAGCACGCGGCCGGCATTGGGCGAAAGCTGGATGCCGGCTCCGCTCTCGGCGAAACCGGTGCGCTTTTCCGCGACGGTGACGGCGATGCCCCGCCGCGCCAGCGCGATGGCGGCCGTCAGACCGCCGATCCCCGCGCCGGCGATCAGGAAATGGGGAGCTGTCACGGCTGGGCCGATGCGGCGATCAGGCGGCCCGGGCGGCTTCGTGATGGGCGCAGTCGGGCGGCGTGCAGGCCCCGCCCTTGAGCGTGGGATCGTATTTGAACAGCGTCGAGCAATAGGGGCAGACGATCTCGGAATCGCCGCCCATGTCGAGGAAGACATGGGGATGGTCGAAGGGCGGCTTGGCCCCGATGCACATGAACTCATGCGCGCCGACATGGATGACCGCGACGCCAGGATCGTTGTGGAAATGGGGAATGCCGGTCTCGGCCATGGTCGCTGCTCGTCGAGGAAGAGGGCTTGTGATGTCGCTTCAAGCTATCGCGCCGTGGTCCGCCGCGCCAGTGCGCGATTGCCTCAGGGGGCGCGGAAGCAGGCCTGCGTCAGGGCCGTGGTGCGTTCGCGCTCCGGCGCAGTCAGCGCGTTTCCCAGAACTCCGCGCCACAGCCCCTCGCGTTTCAGCGCCGCCACAGTGCAGGCATAGGATTCCGCGCAGGTCGGCTCGGGTATCCGCAACGTCGCGCAGGTGCGCCGATAGGTGGTCAGCAGCGCGCGTTCCTGAGGCGGCGTCACGGGGAGGACCTGCGTCGCCAGCAGGATCGCGCCGATCAGGACGGGCTGGTGGATCAGGTAGAAGGCGAGGCTGCGCCGGCCGCACCAGCGCAGTATCCGCGCCAGACGATTGTCCGGATTCCAGCACACCCAGCCCGGTATGGGCTCGCGCGACAAAATCAGCCGAGCGAGCGCCATGCCCGACAGAACCCATCCGAACCAGGGGAAGACCGGGACGAAATCGGCGCTGCGCACCGCGATCGGCGACAGGCCGAGAAAGACAAGCCGGGGTGCGTCCAGCCACTCAGCGTCCAGCGCCGGACGATCGACTATGACGGGCAGCGCGAAGCAGAGCGCGGCTGCCGCGATCAGCACGAGGACCGGCGCGCGGAGGAAGGCGAGGCCGAGCACGCTGGCGAGCGCGACATGGTGCAGGATGCCGAAGAAGATGTAGGTCTGCGGCATGGCGAACTGCGTCGCGACCGTGACGACCAGCGCCGCGCCGGCCACCATGGCGAGCCGCTTCAGGAAAGCGGCGCGGTCGAGCCCGCTTTGCGTGGCCAGCACGAGGCTGATCCCGACCAGCGTCAGGAAGGAGCCGGCGATGGTCCGCGCGAACCAGCGCCAGCCGGGTTCGCCCGGCACGTCGGTGTCGATCAGGCTAAAGTATGAGAGGTCGTAGGCGAAGTGGAACACCACCATCGCCATCAGCGCGACGCCGCGAGCGAGGTCGACGAGCGGGATGCGCGGTGTCGGGGAGGGGGCGGCCGGGGCGGAGGCGGGCTGGTTCATCGCCGCCCTTCATAGGCAAGCTGCATCGCTCCGGCTACCCAAAGCGCGCTTCGCATGGCAGGGAAAGGCTCGTCCCGTCGCAGCTCAAAAAAGACCGCCGCATGCAGCACTTTTCCTCCGACGGCGTAAGCCTCGCCTATATCGATCTCGCGCCGACCATCGAGCCGCAGGGCAAGACTGTGGTCCTCGTCCATGGCTTCGGCTCCAGCCACGCGGTCAACTGGGTCAACACCCAATGGACGAAGACGCTGACGCATGCCGGCTACCGCGTGGTGGCGCTCGACAATCGTGGCCATGGCCTGAGCGAAAAACTCTACGATCCGGCCGCCTATTCCTCGCAGATCATGGCCGAGGATGTCCGCCGGCTGATGGACCATCTCGATATCGGCCGGGCGGCCGTGATGGGTTATTCGATGGGCGCGCGGATTTGCGCGCATCTGGCGCTGGCGCATCCGGATCGCCTTAGCGCGCTGTTGCTGGGCGGGCTCGGCATCCATCTGGTCGAGGGCGTCGGCCTGCCGCTCGGTATCGCCGACGCGATGGAGGCGCATTCGCTCGATGATCTGACCGACCCGATGCAGCGCATGTTCCGCGCCTTCGCCGATGCGACCAGGAGCGACCTCAAGGCGCTGGCTGCCTGCATCCGGGGCTCGCGCCAGACGCTGAGCGCGGCGCAGGTCGGGCGGATTTCCGTGCCCACGCTGGTCAGTGTCGGGACAAAGGACGATGTCGCCGGTTCGGGCGCTGCGCTGGCCGCGCTGATTCCGGGCGCGCTTGCCTATGACATCGAGGGCCGCGACCACAACCTCGCCGTCGGCGACAAGGGCCACAAGCAGGCGGTCGTGGAGTTTCTGGCGCGGCTGTGAGGCCCCTTGGCGTAGAAAATTATTCTACGCCAAGGGGTTGGCGCGACGCTCTCGCAAAGAGAGTCCTTTGCCTGAGAACTTGATTCAGCTAGGAGAGAAGCCATCTGACATCATGGTTGCGCCCCAGTGGCGGCCTGCGGCGTCTGAACCGAGCGGAGACTGTCCATGCCAACCGGTCGTTCGAGCATCGAAGCGCGCGATCCCGCATCCGGGCTGGACAGGGTCGATCCGGTCTGGGCCAGGCTCCGGCGCGAGGCGGAAGCTGCGGTCGCGGCAGAGCCCTCGCTTGCCAGCCTGCTGATGGCCTCGGTTCTGAACCAGCCCAGTTTCGAGGCCGCCGTGCGCCATCGCGTCGCGATGCGCCTTGCCCATCCGGCGCTCTCGGCCGATCTGATCGAGCAGGCCTATGACGAGGCGCTGGCTGACGATCCCGAGATCGTCATCGGCATGCGCGCCGACGTGGCGGCCGTGCTCGACCGCGACCCGGCCTGCTACCGGGTGCTGGAGCCGGTGCTCTATTTCAAGGGTTTCCATGCCCTGCAATGCCACCGTCTGGCGCATTGGCTGTGGCGGCAGGGCCGGCGCGATTTCGCGCTCTATCTGCAGAGCCGCTCGTCGGAAGTCTTCCAGACCGACATCAACCCGGCCGCGAAGATCGGCAAGGGCATCTTCCTCGACCATGCGACCGGGCTCGTCGTCGGCGAGACGGCGGTGATCGAGGACGACGTCTCGATGCTGCACAGCGTGACTTTGGGCGGCACCGGCAAGCAGGGCGGCGATCGCCATCCGAAGATCCGCAAGGGCGTGCTGATCGGCGCGGGCGCGAAGATCCTCGGCAATATCGAGGTCGGGCAGTGCAGCCGCGTCGCGGCCGGCTCCGTTGTGCTTCAGGGCGTACCGCGCAACAAGACGGTGGCGGGCGTGCCGGCAAAGGTCGTCGGCGAGGCCGGCTGCGCCGAGCCTTCGCGCTCGATGGACCAGATCCTCGGCGGCGATTGCGGCGGCTGCATCTGAGGGCTCTGCAGGCCTATTCGGCCGGCTCGACGATCCGTTTCGGCAGTTTGGCGATGGCGTCTCCGGAGGCCCGAGCGGCGAGCCGGATTTCGTATGCGGATTGAAGATTGAGCCAGAACTGCGCGCTGTTGCCGAACCAGTGACCGAGGCGCAGCGCGGTATCCCCTGTGATGCCGCGTTTGCCATGGATGATCTGCGAAAGACGGTTGGCCGGAACGTTGATCTGGCGCGCGAGTTCCGTCGGCGTGACGCCGAGTTCAGCGAGTTCGTCCGACATGATTTCGCCGGGATGGATCGGTGGACGGGTCATTTCGCGCTTGCTCCCTTCAATGATAATCGACGATCTCAACCTGCTCAGGCCCGGCTCCATCCTGCGGCCACTCGAAACAGAGCCGCCATTGCTGGTTGATCCGGATGCTGAACTCTCCGGATCGGTCGCCTTTCAGGCTTTCGAGCCGGTTGCTTGGCAAGGCCCGCAAATCCTCCAGGCCTTCCGCCGCATCCAGAATTTCGAGACGCTTCCAGGCCTGCCGTTCGAAGCCTCGGAACTCCTTGACAGACTCGCCAGCGGCGAGCCGCGCGGTCCGCTTGTCGCGATAGCTCCGGATCATGATGAATCCTAACGTATGGACGCCGGACGTCAATCGTCCATGCGCTCAGCCTCTCGTTTCAGCCAGACCATGGCGTCGGCGGATTCCGGATGCTGGTCTTGCTCGCGCGCCAGCGTCAGCGCCACCCGATCCCCCGTCGGCATCGCCTGCGCGAAGGGCGCGACCAGCCGGCCATCGGCGAGATGCGGCGAAATCAGGCTCTTGCGGCCCATCAGCACGCCCGAGCCCGAGAGCGCCGCATCCAGCGCCAGGCTGTAGAGCGAGAAGGCCGGGCCTCGCGCCGGTTCGACCGTACCGGGTGCGCCTGCAAAACCGAGCCAGCGTCGCCAGTCCTGCCGCCAGACCGCGTCATGCAGCAGCGTTTGGCCTGAAAGGTCATCAGAGGTCGACAGTTGCGCCGCGAGTGAGGGCGCGCAGACCGGCAGGATCGTATCCTGCCCGTCGCCATCCCACGCTTCGTAGAACAGCGCCAGATCATGGGGTTCGCGGCGCGGATCGGGGGGCTGCTCCATCGCCGAGACCGAGACCTGCAGATCGGGAAAGGCCGCTCGCATCCCCGAAAGCCTCGGCGAGAGCCAGAGCTGGGCGAGGCAGGGTAGCGCCGCGATGGTCAGCGCCCGCCCGCCATGGCCAGCCTGCAACGCCTCGACACCGTCGCCCAGCGCCTCGAACCCCCGGCTCAGGCGCGGCAGCGCGGCCCGCGCGGCGTCGGTCAGCGCCACGCCCTGCGGCAGGCGGCGGAACAGCGCAAAGCCGAGCCAGGCCTCGAGTTGCCTGATCTGCTGGGTCACGGCGCCGGGCGTCACAGCGAGTTCGTCCGCCGCCTTGGCAAAGCTCTCATGGCGCGCGGCGGCCTCGAACGCGCGCAGAGCGTTCAGCGGCGGCAGGCGCGGACGGGGCGGCGTGACGGGCATGGCTGGTTGACTGACAGTCGTCTCAAGGCTGAGTTTCTCTCACCCTGCCGGCGAGGATTACTGGTTTGCGCGGATGTGCGCAAACCGCTCATATCGGTCATCTTCCGCAGCATCCGGGATCAAGGATTTCCACCATGGCGGCTTTGGGCAGGCGCGACTGGGTTCCGGCCGCCAGCGAGGATTACGTGCTCAAGGTGGCCGGCGAAGTCGCGGACCAGCCGCTGGACGCCATCGAGGCCCGCATCGCGGCGCTGACCACCGAGAACCGCATCATCCACGAGCGCGACTGCTTCAACCTCAACCCTGCCACCAATGTCATGAACCCGAAGGCCGAGGCCGCGCTGTCGGCGGGGCTCGGCGCGCGGCCCTCGCTCGGCTATCCGGGCGACAAATACGAGATGGGGCTGGAGGCGATCGAGCAGATCGAGGTCATCACGGCCGAACTCGCCGCCCAGGTCTTCGGGGCGACATACGCCGAGATCCGCGTGCCGTCCGGCGCCATCGCCAATCTCTACGCCTTCATGGTCGCGGCAAAGGCCGGCGACTGCATCATCGCCCCGCCGGGCGCGATCGGCGGGCACGTCACCCATCACGGCGCGGGCGCGGCCGGGCTCTACGGGATTATCACCCATCCCGCCCCGGTCGATCCGGTCAACTACACCGTCGACCTCCCGAAGCTGCGCGAGGACGCGCTGCGGCTCAGGCCAAAGCTCATCTCGATCGGCGGCAGCCTCAACCTCTTCGCCCATCCGATCCGCGAGATCCGCGCGATCGCCGACGAGATCGGCGCGCTGGTGCTGTTCGACGCCGCCCATATGTCGGGCATGATCGCGGGCCATGCCTGGCAGCAGCCGCTGGAGGAGGGCGCTCAACTGATGACGATGAGCACCTATAAGAGCCTCGGTGGCCCGCCTTCGGGGCTGATCGTCACCAACGACGCGCAGATCGCGCAAAAGCTCGACGCCATCGCCTATCCCGGCCTGACCGCCAATTTCGACGCCGCGAAATCGGCCTCGCTGGCGATCACGCTGCTCGACTGGAAGGAGCATGGCCGGGCCTATGCGCAGATGATGGCGGCCACCGCCAAGGCGTTGGGCGAGGCGCTGGTCGCCCATCAGATCCCGGTCTTCGCCCGCGACCGCGGCATCACTGCGTCGCACCAGTTCGCGATCGAAGCCTCCGCTTATGGCGGCGGGCAGGCGGCGGCGAAACGCCTGCGCGCTATCAACATCCTGAGCTGCGGCATCGGCCTGCCGCTGCCGAAGGTGGCGGGAGACGTGAACGGGTTGCGGCTCGGCACGCCCGAAATCGTCCGCTTCGGCATGACGCCGGCGGACATGCCGGAACTGGCGGGCTATATCGCCGAGGGGCTGAGCGGGGCGCGGGCGGCGGAGGTAGTGGCGCGGGATGTGACGGCGATGCGGGGGCGGTTCCGGGAGTTGTGCTTCATGCGGTGAGGACAGGGAACCGTCCTTCCGGCTTGCCCTCCCGGGCCCGCCATGGCATCCGTCCCGCCAACAGACGAGGACAGACACCGTGGACAAGACAGAACTCGCCAAGCTCGAAGGCTATCTGCGCCGCACCTTCGCCAACCATGCGATCAGCGTGCGCGCCCGGATGAAGAAGAACGATTCGGCCGAGGTCTACCTCGCCGACGAGTTCATCGGCATCATCCATGTCGATGACGAGGACGGCGACCGCTCGTTCAATTTCACCATGGCGATCCTCGACGTCGATCTCGAAGACTGAGCCCGCCGCTCCCGGAATGCTAATCCGGAGGCCGCCTGGCGCGGCCTTCTGCGCTTCCGGTGCTCACGGACTTAAGTCCGCTCCGCGCCGGTTCTCGAAAGCCACGCCAGTCGACTCGCCGGAGCGCATTCCGAGAGCGACGGGCTGCGGCTTGGCGAAATCGGCAGGCTCAGCGCAGCATGCCGTCGATGGTGCGGCGGACGCCGCCGAGCATCAGCTCCCAGTCGGCGATGATCGTGCGCGGGAAGCGGATGTTCACGTCGACGCCGCGATGGCGGAAGGTGACGCGGCAGAGTTCGTCGAGCGCTGCCCCCGCACCCGTATCGAGCGGGCAGCGTGCGGCGAAGCCCCGACCGTCGGGCACCGAGACATAGAGTTCGTCGCCCTCATAGGGCGAGCCCTTGCGGAAGCCGCGCACGACCAGCCCGCCGGGATTCGACCAGACGGTTGGCGTCAGGAAACGGGCATAGACCGAAAGCTGCGTCGCCGGCTCGTTGACCTTGTCGGGCGGGCTGAGCGTGACCAGCAGCCGGTTGCGTCCATGCAGCGGCGCCGGGCCGAGACCCGGCCAGTCGAGCCGCAGACGAACCATGCCGACGAGACGTCCGGCATCGTCGGTTTCCGGGCCGATCAGGTTCTGCGGCACGCTGAGCGCGACATCGCCGATGCGGGCCGGCTGGATCTGGACGGTCGCATCCGCATCGGGGCGGCTGGCATGGAGGGCGGCGCCAAAGGCTGCGGCTCCGAGCAGAATGATGGTCAGGGCGGCCTTGGCGAGCGCGCCATCGGCGCGTGGCAGAGCTGGCGGCGGCCGCTTCAGCTTGGAGCGGATCAGTGTGGCGAGATCGGAGCCCGGATGGGCGTGGCGGTCAGGCGAGAGGGACGCGGTCACGATGTTGACGCCTTAGGAACGGGATGCTCGCAGTGAAGCATTCCCGGCCTTAACGTTCCGTAAACCATAAGCGCCGCAGGCGCGTCGTCAGGCGGAAGCCGGCCTGCTGGTCGCGGCCAGCGTCTCGAAGATCAGGCGCAGCTTTTCGATCGGCTCGCCAAGGAAGGACTGCACGCCGACCGCGACCTGGCCCTGGCCAAGCTGGTCCTGCAGGCTGTGCAGGCCGTGCGTCGCGATATCGGCCTGCGACCAGAAGCTGCGCGCGAGGCCCCAGTCGACCATGGCGTGGCCCGATTGCTCCGGCGTCAGCACCGCATCGATGAAGCGGCCATAGATGATGTATTCCGAGAAGCGGCGATGCCTTGAGACCGCGCTGACCCAGTCGCGTCCGGTCACGGCCTCGATATGGGCGGTCAGCGCCAGCGCGTTGGCCGAGCGCCAGCTCGCCAGATGGGTGACGTAGTCGGGCGCCGGCAGTTCCGGCATCGGCCGGCCGATCATCGCCGAGGTGGTGCGGTGCCAGTGGACATGCTCGCTCATGCCGGCGTCGATCGCGCCAGGGGCGCGGAACAGCCGTGTTCCGTCGGGCCCGCAGAGCAGGCCCATCGCGAAGGGCTTGAGGAAGATGACGTCGGAATCGGCAAAGAGGAGCACGTCCTCCGGCACATGGCCGGGCAGGGCCAGCTTGCGCAATTGCTGGGCATGCCAGCCGCGCAGGGGCGGGACGCCGCGCGCCAGTGCGCCGGGGCTCGTCCAGATGCGGCGTCGGCCGAGGCTGAGCGGATCGCTCCAGCTCGCAAGCCAGCGCGGCAGCAGCTCGGATTCGACGATGATGCGCCGGCGTGGTCCTTCGAGATGCCGGAAAAGCTCCGCGTCGCGATCCTCGATCAGCAGATAATGCATCGTGTGGCCGGTCACGAACCGGTCGATGCTGGCGCACAACAGCACGCAGCGCTGAAGATCGCCTGCATAGCTTGGCGTCGCGATTGCGAATGTGTCCGGCTTGTTCATCCTGCAACCTAGGCATGCGGTCGCTGGAAGCGTCCATCTTTACCGAAGGGTAAGGTTAACCGGCCGGTCATCTTCGTGCCTGAGAAACAGGCTTGCACGTTGGTCGGAAACGGTCGGATTAACCATCGCTTAAGCCTTGTCTTCACCATTCGTAAACCATGCGGCACTGTGACGACGGTCCTGTTCCGGAGTGTCGTCGTGGTGTCGCTCGAACCTTCCGCCGTTGCGGCGTTCCAGTCGCTGGTCATCGGCTTTGCCTTCGCGGGCCTGCTCGCCAGCGCCTTCGAGTTGTTCACCGCCCGTCGCGCCGATTTCGGACTGCTGCAATCGGGCGGCATCGCCGCGGTGGCGAGCGTGCCGGTCGTGGTGTTCAGCGCGCCTTCCCTGATCCTGCGCAATACGGTGCGTGGTCGGCGCATCGAGGGCAGGCCGTTTGTCTTCGTGATGCTGGCCAGCATGATCGCCGCGTTGTGGAGCATGGCCTGCGGACGCGTCGTGCTCGATCTGCTCGCTTTCGTCGCGGGCGCCTGACGCCAGGACGCTTGACGCGACGCCTTTCGTCTCTGCAATCCTGCTGCGACCGATCAGCGAAGGATTGCCTGCCATGCCGCTTTATTCCCTCGACGGGGTCAGCCCGGACACGCCGGGCGAGGGGGCCTGGTGGCTCGCGCCCGACGCGCATCTGATCGGCAAGGTCAGGATCGCGCCCGATGTCGGGGTCTGGTTCGGCGCGGTCATGCGCGGCGACAATGAGTGGATCGAGATCGGGGAGGGCAGCAACGTCCAGGAAGGCTGCGTGCTCCACACCGATATGGGCTTTCCGCTCAGGGTCGGCGCGGGCTGCACCATCGGCCACCGCGCCATCCTGCATGGCTGCACCATCGGCGACAATTCCCTGATCGGCATGGGCGCGACCGTGCTCAACGGGGCCAGGATCGGCAGGAACAGCCTCGTCGGCGCCAACGCGCTCGTCACCGAAGGCAAGGAGTTCCCCGACAATTCGCTGATCGTCGGCGCGCCGGCCAAGGCCATCCGCACGCTCGACGAGGCGGCCGCCGCCGGCATCACCGGGTCGGCGCTGGGCTATGTCGCACGCTGGAAGCAGTTCGCCGCCGGCATGAAGCGGCTCGACCGAGCCTGAAAAAAGGACGGGCCGGCCTCCCCGGGGAAGGGAGACCGGCCCTATGGCGAAACCCGGCCTGGGGGACGGGTGGGGTGGGGAAGTGACCGAGCCTCGCCTTTGGGTTGGAGTTTCGCGAGGCGCCTCAGCCTGGCGTCGTCTCCAAGGGGTTGCCGCAGCCGGTCACGTCCGGCGGCTGCGGCGTTGTCTCACGGATATCAGCGCAGCGATGCGACGGTCGGGGTCTGCAGGCCGCCGAGCGAGGTCCAGCCGGTGCGCATCTGCGATTCGCGCTTGACGTAGACGTAGCCGGTCTGGCCCCAGGGCAGGATCGCGTTGCGCTTGTTGTCGAGGATGTAGTCGCCGCGATCGGTGCGGATCATCAGCACGGCGTGGCCGGCATTCTCCTCGTCGATCACGACGGTCATCAGCAAGGCGCGGCGCGGGATGCCGGCCTCGGCCAGGCGCTTGCGCTTGAGCAGCGCATAGTCCTCGCAGTCGCCCTTGCCGTCGGTCGGCAGATCCCAGCGATCGACCACGCCCCAATGGTCCTGATCGGTGATGGCCTCGATCTCGCGGTTGGTCCTGCTGTTGATCGCGACGATCGTCTTCCAGAGCTTCGGCGTCATCTCGACGCGCTCGTCCTCGCCGGTGTCGACGCGGCACTCGGCCGGGCTGCGGCGGCACAGGTCGCTCCAGGCATAAGGCGCCCTTGCATCGCCTGACGCCGCGATCGGCAGGCTCGCGACCGGCAGACCGGCGCTGGACTGGGCGTGGGCGGCCGAGCCGGCGGCGGCAGTGATGAGCACGGCGAGCGCCGGGCCGAAGAAACCACGGTGAATGAACTGCATGACGTCCCCTTTCTTGTCCCTGGGGTCGGCATAGCGTGGGGGGCGTGGATTTGATTTGAAATGAAAGCGAGCAATTTTATGTATTCGGCTCGTTCGGTCTCGCAGTATAGAACAGTATAAATTGTCGCCGAATGCGAAGGTAACAAATTTCAGCGCTGCATTCCGATTGCGTTAACCAGCGTCGGCGCTACGATGGCGATGATCCTTTAACGCTGTCGGCCGGCTCGGTCGGACCAGCGGGGCGTCGCGCGCGGGTCGGGTGCGTCAGTGAGCCATGCGACGGTGCGGTGCGCTGTAAGCCGGGCGTCGTTGCGGGTCGGGAAGCTCAGCCCGGAATAGAACTGCACCGGCGTCCACGCGCCGGCGTCCTCGACATCGCGCCGGAACTCCTCGAATCCGCAGGAGCCGTCGGGGCGCTCGAACAGATCGACGCAGCGGTCGTGCTGCGCATTCTCGATGCTGTCGAAGACGAGCCAGGAACGATCGATGCGTCGGGACATGGCTCAGCTCACGCGGTGCGCGCAGCAGCGGGCGGCCGGCGGGACAGGCTTGTCAAGCGGGAGAGGCGCGGCGTGGAGGAACGCCGGATGCTTCCGTGCGCGTCAGAGTTCCAGGTTCTCGTCGAGCAGGTCGGCCGAGAGCGGGAAGCGGAACTCGACGGCGTAGCCGCCGTCAAAGCGCCGGACGAGCTTGCCCGGCGTGGAGCCGATTCTGACCGGCGTGCCAAGCGGCAGATCGAGATCGCTGGAGAAGGCGGTGCCCGAGAGCGAGATGTCGATGATGCGCACGACATGTTCGGTGCCGTCATCCATGGTCAGGACGCAGCGCGGGTTGCGCGGCACGATCCGCTCGTGGCGGCGATCCTCGGGCAGGCCGAGTTCGTCGCGGTTGGCGAGCCAGGTCAGTTGTGCGGTGAATTTCTCGCGCTTGCGGCTGGTCGCGGTGATGGTCATCGCGAAGCCTTCCATCGTGGTGCGCACGGCGACGCCCTCGATCCGGCCGAGATGTTCGAGATAGACGATGACGCGGTCGCCGGGCGCGGCCTTCGCGGGGGCCGCCAGATGCAGGCCGCCCGGCGAGATGTCGATGCTCTGGCAGGGATATTCCATCCGGTTGGGCAGCATGTAGCGGCCCAGCAGGACGACCTTCATACGGTAGTGCCGCCTGCGCTCGGCAGGACGGGGGGCCGTACGGGGCGTTTGCAGCGCGCTCAGCATCGAATGATCAGCCTGTGTTCGGAGGCGATCCTAGCGACGCGCTGGTTAACGGTCGGTTAGAAACTCAGACGCGTCCGCCCGGAAGCACCATGAATTTCGGCGGCGCCGCCCGCTGCCTCGGCTCGGGAGCGTGTTGAGCCGGCATGTTGGGCCAGAGCATGCGCAGCGAGATCATCCGCATCGAATCGAGCGTATCGAGACCGAGCCATTCCGGCGCAAGAGCAGGCGACAGCGCGCCGAGCACGCGGGCATGGGTACGGCCGCGATAGCGCAGGGGCAGCAGGAGCAGTTCGAGATAGATCGGCGCGCCGGCCCGGGTTTCGCCGGAGAGGCCCGCGACCGCGCCGGCGGTCTCGTCCATGACCGTCTGCACGAGGCGGCGCATATCCCCTTGCGCTTCGACATCGGGCCAGAGCGCGGTGAAGGCGCGGCCCCTGAGTTCGCTGCCGATCAGCGCGCAAAGCCGCGTGCCGGCAAGGCGGAAAACCGGGCCGATCGGCTCGTTCTCGAGCATGAAGGTGTCGGCCAGCGCATGGCGCAGCGCGCCGGGCTCGATCTCGCCGCGTTCGGGCGCGGCGCGCTCGCCGCGCAGCGCGTTCCAGTACTCGAAAACCATGCGGGTGCTGGGATTCTTCATTCCGCGTCCAATGCTGGGTTGGTCCTTCTCCGGCACGCCTTGCGTCCTGAAATGGGGCAGATGCGTTCGGATGAGACACGGTCGGGTCCACTTGGACAGGTTCGACGCACTCGCCATGCCGTCTTGCCACGAGGCCGGGACAGGCGGGCGTCGAAGGGCCGGTTAGGGTTAACGAAGTCTTGCGATTGTGGATAACCCGTTAAAATGTCATTCAAATCCGAGTGAATTCGCGGAGCGCGCAGTGAGGCGTTCCGTGTCCGGAGGGGTGGAGGGGATGTGACCGCGACGCCTGCTTGCCAGGCGTCGGCCACAGCCGGAAGAAGGGGAGCGCCGCAAGGCCGCTCCCCTTCTTTCATCGCCGTTCGTCCTGCGCGCACGCTGCGGCGCAGCACCGGCTTGCCTCCGGCGTCAGCATCGGCGAGGTTGCGGCCATGTCCGACCAGCGCTCCGGTCCGCTCGCCCCGCCGGGACGCGAGCCGATCCTCAACCTGCCTTCCGTCGTCGTCTGGCTCAGCCTCGGCCTCGCCCTGATCCAGGGCGGGCGGATGCTGCTGTCGGCGCTGGACGACTACATGCTGATGTCCTGGCTCGCCTTCGTGCCGGCGAGGCTGAGCCTGTGGCTCGCTCCCGACCGCATCGACGAACTGCTCAACGGCCTGACGCAGACCTTGCCGGGACAGTCGCTCGGCGACCGGCTTCAACTCGTGCGGCTGCTGCTCGCCGACGGCGGACCGAGATTGTGGACCGTGCTGAGCTACGGCCTGCTGCACGGCTCCTGGCTGCATCTGGCGTCCAACCTGCTCTGGCTCGCCGCATTCGGCAGCCCGGTGGCGCGCAGGCTCGGCGGTGCGCGTTTTCTCAATCTGCTGGCGCTGTCGACGATCGGCGGGGCGATGCTGCACTGGCTGGCGCGCGATCTCGATGTGCTGCCTCTGGTCGGCGCATCGGCCGCCGTCTCGGGGGCGATGGCGGCCGCCGCGCGGTTCGTCTTCTCGCCCGGCCTGCGCTTCGGCAGCCTGGGCGACGACCATGTGGTGAGGTCGATTCCCGCCGAGCGCCTCGGCCAGCTCTGGCGCAATTCGCGCGCGCTGATCTTCATCGCGATCTGGTTCGTCACCAACTTTCTGTTCGGATCGGGGCTCGTCCCGATCCTGGGCGAGGAGACCAGCATCGCCTGGGAAGCGCATGTCGGCGGCTTCGTCGTCGGACTTCTGTTGTTTCCGCTGCTCGACCGGGGCGTCGTTCGGGCCTGACTTTCCGACAGGGACGATTTCCGGCCCGAGGCAAAGCTGGCCCGAGGCGAAGTCTTGCCTGCGGCATCCTCTTCGCCCACACTCGCATCAGTGCTGGATGCGAGCCGAGCCCTTGGCGCAATGCCTGCCGACCGCCTGATTTCGCTCCGCCCAAATCCGCTCGCCGGTCAACGGCGCAGCCCATGCAGGAGGAACGTGTCCATGAACGTCTCGCAGCTTCTCGGCGACAAGGGACATGAGGTCATCTCGGTGCAGCCGCAGCGGACGCTGGCCGAAGCGGTCAAGGTGCTCGCCGAGCGTCGCATCGGCGCGGTTGCGGTTACGGGCGAGGATGGCGCTCTGGTCGGCATCCTGTCGGAGCGCGACATCATCCGGGCGCTGGGCCAGAACGGCGCGACCGCTCTGGAGAGTCCGGTCTCCAGGGCAATGACGGCCAAGGTCGTGACCTGCCGGCCGCAGACCAGCGTCGACGAGCTGATGGAGATCATGACGTCGGGCCGCTTCCGGCACGTTCCGGTGCTCGACAATGGCCGGATCGCCGGTATCGTCTCGATCGGCGACGTGGTGAAGTATCGCGTGGCGGAAATCGAGGCCGAGGGACGGGCCATGCGCGACTACATCGCGATGGCGTAGACGCAGCCGCGTCAGTCGACGCCGACGCTGCTGCTGGCGACCATCGCCGCGATATCGTCGAGCGAGCGTCTGGCCGCCTGCCGGCCGAGTTCGATGATGTCCTGCGCCCGGTGGAAATCGAACAGGCCGATGCGGCCGAGCTTGGGTCCTATCATCACGTCGGGCGGGTCGCCGGCCAGCCGCGAGCGCGAGATGCGGTCCTGCGTGATGTTGAAGGCGTCGACCATGACGCCGGCGAGGCCGGGCCTGTCCTGCGCCGGACGGCCGACCATGCCGCGCACGCGCCGCGCCGCGCCCGTGATGCCGCCAAGCCAGCGCGAGGTCGGGCGGACGTCGATCTCGGGCAGGATTTCCGGGTCGGGGTCGGCGGGATGGCTCTGGATCGTGGTGCCGCGACCGGCGAGGTCGCTGTTGAGGTTGACGCAGATCACGACGTCGGCGCCCATCGCGCGCGCGGCCGTGACGGGCACGGGGTTGACCAGCGCGCCGTCCATCAACCAGCGGCCGCCGAGCTTGACCGGGTCGAAGACGCCCGGCAGCGCATAGGAGGCGCGCAGCGCCTCGACGACGGGGCCGCGCGTCAGCCAGATTTCGTGGCCGGTGCCGAGTTCGGTCGCGATCGCCACGAAGCGCTGCGGCAGATCCTCGATGCGGGTCTGGGCGAGATCGCGCTCGAGCAGGCGCTTCAGCCGTCCGCCCGCGATCAGGCCCGCGCCGCCGATATGGAAATCCATCAGGCCGACCACGCGGCGCTTGGTCAGCGTGGTGGCGAATTCCGCGAGTTGGGGGAGTTTTCCGGCACAGAAGCAGCCGCCGACCACAGCGCCGATCGAGGTTCCTGCGATGACATCTGGGCCGTAGCCCGCCTCGGTGAGAACCTCGATGACGCCGATATGGGCCCAGCCGCGCGCCGCGCCGCCGCCAAGCGCGAGCCCGATCTTCGGCCTGCCGGGCCTGACGTCGGCCTGGGCCGTCATCTCGTCCATCGTGGCTCCACCTCCGCCCAGTCCGAAGGCGCGCCTCGCGATATCATCCCACAACATGGTCCCGACCCTCCGCGGGAGAGCCAGCATGCCGGGGCAGCAATGAGCGAATCGTGAACCATGACGGCGATGCCACGGCGATATCGGCGGCATTTGACGGATAGATGAAATCTTGGTGCATGAAATCTTGGTGGAGGCATCGCCAATGCCGGGTCAGATGGGCTCTGTCAGCGCCTTGCAAGCGGCAGGCCGGCATCAGTCCCGACGGGCTTCACCCTGTAGAAGCACGACCGGCGCTGCGTGTGGCAGCAGCCGCCATCGCCGGCGACATGGACCCTAATCCAGATCGCGTCCTGGTCGCAATCAACGCGCATCTCGACGATGGTCTGGATCTGCCCCGAGGTCGCGCCCTTGTGCCAGAGTTCCCGGCGCGAGCGCGACCAGTACCAGGCTTGCCCTGTCTCGATGCTGCGCGCCAAGGATTCGGCGTTCATATGCGCGACCATCAGAACCTCGCCGCTCGCGGCGTCGGTGGCGACGCAGGTGACCAGCCCGTTGGCGTCGAAGCGGGGGCCGAGGATGTCGCCCTCTTCAAGGGCGGCTTTGGTGTCGAGGCTTGGAAACGGGTTCATGGCCACTCCATGGGCGATTGCGGCGTCTGCTGGACAAGGTTGTTCGGACGTCGGCGACTGCTGGACCGCACTGCCGATCAGGAATCCGGCGCGGCCGCCGCCGCGTCGAACAGGCCCGGATCATGCAGCGTGCGGGCGAGGATGAGCGCGCCTTCCAGCCGCGCCAACATGGCTGCCGGTCTCTCGCTTTGCTGCGCCGCTTTGGGCGCGCGGTCGAGATAGTCGAGGATCAGGCGGAAGAAGTCGGCGACCGCAACGGCGACAGGCGGCGGCAAGGCGTCGCGTTCCGCGCCGAACAGGCCGCAAAGGCACATGCGATCGTCGACCAGAAGCGCATCGCGAAACAGGGCGGAAACCCGGGCTGCGCCTTCTCCGGGAGCGAGGCTGTCAGGCTCTCCGAGCCTCTCGGCGGCGCGCCGCGTATAGCGCCGCGCCAGCGCCTCGGCGAGGTCGCCCTTGGTCGGGAAATGATAGTGGACGCTTGAGCTCTTGATTCCGACGTCTTCGGCCAGATCACGAAAGCTGAAGCCGTGATAGCCGGCCGTCCGCGCCCGTTTTTCGGCGGCGTCGAGGAGCTGGTCGCGGGCCGGTTGGTCGAGCATCTCTGGGGCCTCTCTATCGAGCGATAGATAGGGCTTGACGACGTCATTCTCAACTGACAATTTCAAATCTATCTATCAGTAGATAGATTTGAAGCGAGGATTGCGATCATGACAGACTCACTCAGCCTCATCGTGGGAGGCTCTTCGGGCATGGGACTTGCGACGGCGCTGCTTCTTGCAGCCGAGGGACGAAGGGTCGGCATCGTAGGCCGCGATGTGGCCAAGCTCGATGCAGCCCGGGCTCGGATCGACGCGGCCGGCGGTGGCGGAGCGGAAGTCATCGTCGCCGATCTGTACGACCAGGCAGCCGTGGACGGGCTGGTCAGCCGGATCGACGGTGAGGGCCGTCATATCGACCAACTCGTCAACGCCGCCGGCTACTTCTTCCCAAAGCCGTTTCTCGACCATGCAGGCGCGGATTTCGACCGGTATCACGCGCTCAACCGGGCGATCTATTTCGGGACCCAGGCCGTGGCGCGCAACATGGCGGCGCATGGGGGCGGGGCGATCGTCACCATCGGTTCGATGTGGGCGCGGCAGGCGGTCAAGGCGACGCCGTCTTCAGCCTATTCGATGGCGAAGGCCGGCCTGCACGCCATGACCCAGCATCTGGCGATGGAGCTTGCCGTGCATGGCATCCGCGTCAATGCGGTCGCTCCCGCCGTGGTCGTGACGCCGATCTATGGCGCCTTCATCGCACCGGATGCGATCGAGGCGACGCTGACGGGCGGCTTCGACGCCTTCCACCCGATCGGCCGGGTCGGCCGGGCGGATGATGTCGCGGCCCATATCGCCTTCCTGTTGTCGGAGCGGGCAGGGTGGACGACCGGCGCGATCCATGACGTCGACGGCGGCGTCATGGCCGGCCGCAACTAGCGGAACCTGCGCGCCCCTGGGCTCAAAGCCCTGGCGACTTCACCATGGTGAAGAAGCGGACCTGCTCGGCAGGCTCCTTGAAGACGCCGGTATATTGCGTCGTCATGGTCGAGGAGCCCTGCTTCTGCACGCCGCGCATCGACATGCACATATGCTCGGCCTCGATCAGCACGGCGACGCCACGCGGTTTCAGGGCACGCTCGATCACCTGCGCGATCTGCGCCGTCATCGTCTCCTGCGTCTGCAGGCGGCGCGCATAGACATCGACGATGCGGGCGAGCTTGGACAGGCCGACTACGCCTTTCGACGGATAATAGCCGATATGGGCCTTGCCGACGAAGGGCACCATGTGGTGCTCGCAATGCGAATAGAACGGGATATCACGGACGAGGACCATCTCGCGATAGCCCTCGACCTCCTCGAAGACGCGGTCGAGAATGTCCTCGGCGTCCTCGTCATAGCCCTTGTAAAATTCGCGATAGGCCTTTGCGACGCGGCGTGGCGTCTCCAGCAGGCCCTCGCGCGAGGGGTCGTCGCCGGCCCAGAGCAGCAGCGTGCGGACAGCGGCTTCCGCCTCTTCCTGCGTCGGCTGCTTGATCAGAAACTTGTCTGCAGAGGGGCTGAGCGCCCGCTCGACGGACAAGGACTTAACCACAGGGCTCATGTGGCGCCTCCCGTTACGGTTTGACCTCCTACGCAGCCGGTTCGTGTCTGGACCAGCCGGCGCGAGGCGATCGGACAAGTTTCTCGCCGCATTCATTCAGGTCGGCCCGAGGCCTCCCATATTTTTGCGACGCTTCCTATATTGGTCCTGACGCCGCGCATTCCAGTCCCGGCGGAGACACGACATGTTGAGCGACGTCTACAACAAGCGCATTCTCGAACTGGCGGCCGACATCCCGTTGCTGGAGCGGTTGCCTGCGCCCGACGCCACGGCCAAGGCCCATTCGCGACTCTGCGGCTCGACCGTGACAGTCGATGTCAGCATGGAGGGCGATGTCGTCACCCGCTTCGGCCATGACGTGAAGGCCTGCGCGCTCGGCCAGGCGTCGTCCTCGATCATGGCGCGCCATGTCGTCGGCTCGACGGCGCAGGAACTGCGGCAGGTCCGCGAGCAGGCCCGCGCCATCCTCAAGGACAGCGCCGAGCCTCCGGACGGCAAATGGGCCGATCTCGCCGTGCTCGTCCCGGTGCGCGACTACAAGGCCCGCCACGCCTCGACGATGCTGACCTTCGACGCGGTGGTCGATGCGATCGGCCAGATCGAGGCGCGGCGGCAGATGGCGGCCGAGTAGCTATTTCAGCCCGAACGCCTGCCGGATTTCCGGCCTGGTCTCGTCGAAGCGGGCGCGGAAGGCGCGCTCAGTCAGCAGCGCCTTGGCCACGCCCCGGCCGGCCTTGTCGCCGGCGACGAGATCGGTCGGATAGTGGAAACCGCAGACGAGCCGGCTCTGGCCGTAGTCCTTGACGCGGGCCTCGAATTTCTCGGCGAACTCAGGAACGACCTCGGTCAGCAATTCGGCATAGAGCGCCGCCGTCGCCGCATGGCCGGAGGGGAAGGACGAGCCGTCGGGCCTGCCGCCCGGGCAGGGCTTGACCCGGACCTTGTTCCAGACCGTGAACGGCCTTTGCCGGTTGGTCAGGCGGCGGACGCCGAGCAGGACGATGCCGAGTTCAACCTGCGCCTCGCGGAAGAGCAACCGCATCTCGCGCTGCGTGTTCTCGACGAAGGAATGATCGATCCCGTCGAGAAAGCGCGCCAGCGTCTGGTACTGGTCGGCGATGGCCTGCTTCTCCCGCTCGGGCGTCCGCGTGGTCGTGATCTGGAGCACCTGCTCGAATTCCGCCCGCTGCTCGGGCGAGTTCTGCGCTGGCGGCAAGCCGATCACGCGGGCGATGTCGATCCTGCCTGCATCGAGCCAGAGCAGGTTGGCGCGCTGCTGGCCGAGCGCCGGGAGCGCGGGAAGGGCGAGGCCTGCCGCCAGCGCCAGCGCGGCGGCCATCTGGCGGCGCGGCGCGGTTCGTGGAAGAGGGTGGAGCATGGCGAATCCCGGCTGCGATGACGAGCGCGATGAAAAGGCATCGAGCCTGGCCTTGTCACGTCTTTTTGCCAAGTCTTCTGGTTTAAAGGTCGCCTCCGGTTTGAAGTCTGCGCCGAGACGCGGCGCGCATTGGCTGATCCGGGGCTACCAGCTCAGCCTGTCGATGCTGATCGGCCGGCAGTGCCGGCACTGGCCAAGCTGTTCGGACTATGCCGACGAGGCGATCCAGCGCTTCGGATTGTGGCGCGGCGGCTGGGTCGGCTTTGCGCGGATGTGCCGCTGCACGCCGCTGGGCACCTCGGGCATCGATCTGGTCTGCGAGGAATTGCCGCACGCCGCGCGCTGGTATAGGCCGTGGTCCTATGGGCGCTGGCGCGGCGTGAACGCGCCGCCAGACGCGGAATTTGCCGATGCAAGTTCTGCCGCCCTCGATTCCGACGTGGACCCTGCCGCGGGCGTCGGAACGCGACCTCCGCATCCGTAGCAGGCCATATCCTTGGCAGACTTTGGCTTACGGGGTTCGTATCCCCGAGTGAGCAGGAGCTTTCTTCATGACGATCTCCCTGACTTTTCCCGACGGCGCGCAGCGCGAATTCCCCTCCGGCATCACCGGGGCGGCGATCGCCGGCGGCATTTCCCCTTCTCTGTTGAAACGCACCGTCGCGATGGCGCTCGACGGCGTTGTCGTCGATCTTGCCGATCCGATCGATCGCGACGCGAAGATCGAGTTCCTGACGCGCGACGATCCGCGCGCGCTCGAACTGATCAGGCACGACTGCGCCCATGTGCTCGCCGAGGCGGTGCAGGCGCTCTGGCCGGGCACGCAGGTGACGATCGGCCCGGTGATCGAGGGCGGATTCTACTACGATTTCGCCCGCAACGAGCCGTTCACGCCCGAGGATTTCCCGGCGATCGAGGCGAAGATGCGCGAGATCGTTGCGAAGGACGCACCCTTCACCAGGGAGGAATGGAGCCGCGACCGCGCGAAAGCTTTCTTCGCGGAGAAGGGCGAGGCCTACAAGGTCGAGTTGGTCGACGCCATTCCGGCCGATCAGACGCTGAAGATGTATGCGCAGGGCGACTGGATCGACCTCTGTCGCGGCCCGCACATGACCTCGGTCGGCAAGGTCGGCACAGCCTTCAAGCTGATGAAGGTGGCTGGCGCCTATTGGCGCGGCGACAGCAATAACGCGATGCTGACGCGTCTCTACGGCACGGCCTTCGCGAAGCAGGAACAGCTCGACGCCCATCTCAAGCAGATCGAGGAGGCGGAGAAGCGCGACCACCGCAAGCTCGGTCGCGAGATGAACCTGTTCCACTTCCAGGAGGAGGGACCGGGCGTCGTGTTCTGGCACTCAAAAGGCTGGCGGCTGTTCCAGGAGATCCTGACCTATATGCGCCGGCGGCTCGCCGCTGATTACGAGGAGGTCAACGCGCCGCAGATCCTCGACAAGTCGCTCTGGGAAACCTCGGGACACTGGGGCTGGTACCAGGACAACATGTTCGCGGTGAAGTCGGCGAGCGCCTTCGAGAACCCCAACGACCCGACGCGGGACCAGAAGGTCTTTGCGCTCAAGCCGATGAACTGCCCGGGCCATGTCCAGATCTTCAAGCACGGGTTGAAGAGCTATCGCGACCTGCCGATCCGGCTGGCCGAATTCGGCAATGTCCACCGCTACGAGCCGTCGGGCGCGCTGCACGGGCTGATGCGCGTGCGCGGCTTCACGCAGGACGACGCGCACATCTTCTGTTCGGAGGAGCATCTGGCGGCCGAGTGCCTCAAGATCAACGAGCTGATCCTTTCGGTCTATGCGGATTTCGGTTTTACCGACGATCTCGTCATCAAGCTCTCGACGCGGCCCGACAAGCGCGTCGGCACGGATGCGATGTGGGACCATGCCGAGGACGTGATGAACCGCGTGCTGGTCGAGATCGCGGCGCAGTCGGGCGGGCGGATCAAGACCGAAATCAACCCCGGCGAGGGCGCCTTCTACGGGCCGAAATTCGAGTATGTTTTGCGCGATGCGATCGGCCGCGACTGGCAATGCGGCACGACGCAGGTCGATTTCAACCTGCCCGAGCGCTTCGGGGCGTTCTATATCGGCTCGGACGGCGAGAAGAAGACGCCGAGCATGGTCCACCGCGCGATCTGCGGCTCGCTGGAGCGCTTCACCGGCATCCTGATCGAGAACTTCGCCGGCCATTTCCCGCTCTGGCTCGCGCCCGAGCAGATCCTGGTCTGCCCGATCACGTCGGAAGCCGATGCCTATGCCGAGGATGTCACCATCGCCTGCATGAGCGCCGGCCTGAGGGCGCGCGCCGATCTTCGCAACGAGAAGATCAGCTACAAGGTGCGCGAGCATTCGCTGGCGAAGGTTCCGGTGATCCTGGCGGTGGGCAAGCGCGAGGCGGAGGAGCGCACGGTGACGGTGCGCCGGCTCGGCAGCCAGGCGCAGACGGTGATGTCGCTGGTGGAGATGATCGCAGCGATGACGGAGGAGGCGACGCCGCCAGACCTGAAGCGGGTGAAGGTGGCGCGGGCGGCTCTCTGAGCCCGCCGTGTTGGCTCTGAAACACGACGTCATCCCGGACGCAGCGAAGCTGCGCTCCGGGATCCATCATAGAGGGCGGGCGCGCTTTATGATGGATCCCGGCGCTGCGCGGCTTTGCCGCTTGGCCGGGATGACGAGGTGGTTCCGAGCAAGACCGGCTCTCGCCAAACCCACAATCCACGTGCCAGATTGTCGCACATGCTGACCGGTTCCTATCACAAGCGACTCGAAGCCGACCTGACCCGCTGGGTCGGGGAGGGGCTCGTCTCGCCCGCGAGCGCGACCACGATCCGCCAGTCGCTGGTGCGCGAGGGCGGCTTTCGGCTGCCGGGCCTGCTCGGCCTGTTCGGCGGGCTGCTGATCGCCTCCAGCGTGGCTGCCTTCGTGGCGGCGAACTGGGAGGAGATGCCGCGGCTAGTGAAGCTCGGGATGATCCTCGCAGGCATCGTCGGGGCGCTCCTCATCGCCGCAAGGCTCGAGGTCAAGGGCTCGACGATGGGCGCCAACGCCGCCTCGACCTGCGGCGTGCTGATTTTTGCCGCCGGCGTCGCGCTGGTCGGTCAGATGTATCACCTGCCGACGGACTGGCCGGCCGGTGCCTTCCTGATCGCGCTTGGCGCTCTCGTTGTGGCCGTGCTGCTGCGCTCTGACGGCGCGCTGATCGTTGCCTTCGTTGCGCTTGCCAGCTGGAGCGGCGGGCGCTGGGTCGAGCAGCAGGGCGCGCTGCACTGGCCGTTCTTCCTGCTCTTCCTGCCGGCTTTCTGGCTGGCGCTGGGGCGGGAGAGCCGGTTCGTGCATCATGTCGCCGTGCTCTGCCTTGCAGGCTGGCTCGCGCTGGTTCCCGGCGACTGGGTCAACGCCAATTTCGACTACGGGCTGATCGCCTATGGGCTGGCCGTCTCCGTCGTTTTCGTCGCGGTCGGTGCGCTGGCGCTCGACCGGGGCCTGCCGCCACTGCTTACCGCGCTCCTGCCCTGGGGGCTGGTCGGCCTCTCGGTCGCGCTCTGCATCGAGCTCGTCCGCATTCTCGACACCAGCCTGTCTGGCGCGGGCAAGGGCGGCGTGGCGATCTATCTCGCCTATCTCGCCGCCGTTCCCGCGACCGCGGGCCTTGCGCTGCTGGCGCGGGAAAAGCGCTTCGCCTGGGCGCTGGCCGGGGCGCTCTTGCTCTCGCTGCTGATCCCGCTCGTGTTCTGGAGCGGCGGGGTGGTGACGCTGCCCGGCAAGGTCGCAGTCGCGAGCCTGATCCTGCTGATCGCCATCGCCCAGGTCGCGGCAGGCGCGGCCGGCGGCTTGCGCCGGGTGACGGGAGCAGGGTCGAGTCTGTTCTTCATCGCGGTCATCATCCTGCTCTGGCAGACCATCGGGACGCTGCTCGACCAGTCGCTGTTCTTCCTCGTCGGCGGCGCGGCCCTGCTTGGGATGGCGTCGCTGACGCGGCGTCTGGTCGCGCGCTTCGGCAAGCCGAAAGAAGCGTCGCCACCGGGTGCCCCGACATGATCGCGGTTCCTTCGCTCGACGGCGTGACCGCCCGCGTGCCGGTGCTATGGCGCGCGATTGCCGCCATGCTCGTGCTCTGCGGTTTGATCCTGCTTGTGGTCGAGAGCCGGGCGCGCATCCTGCGCTCGGGTGTCGAGATCAGGCTGAAGACAGCGCCGGTCGATCCGCGCGACCTGTTTCGCGGCGACTATGTTGTGCTCGGCTACGAGATCGGCACGATCGAACTTGCCGGACTGGATGGCGACAAGGCGTTCCGGCGCGGCGACGCCATTCATGTACGGCTGGGGGCCGACGCCGAGGGCTTCGCGGTGGTCCGTGGCGTTTACCGCATGCGGCCGTCAGGTTCCGGCGCTGTGATCGCCGGACGCGTCAGCTCGACCGTCGCCTGCCGATTCGGTGAGGACGGAGCGTCCGATTGCGGCGAGGCGAACAGCCGCCTGCGCGTCGATTACGGGCTCGAAAGCTATTTCGTGCCACAGGGTTCGGGCCGCGCCATCGAACGCACCGAGCGCAAGCGCATCGAGATCGTCGCCGCCGTCTCGTCCTCGGGGGAGGCCGCAATCAAGCGGCTCCTGATCGACGGCAAGCTGGTCCATGCCGAGCCGCCCTACTGACGACCACGGATTCAGCGGGCCCGGCCTCCCTGACCCAAGGGAACACGCGCTTGTGATCGCGCGGTGAATCGCTCGTGATCGGGCGTTTATGGCCTCGTCACCATTCCGCCTTATATGAACGCCAGATGAACGGCGCTGTTGGTTTTCGTTCATGTTCGTTCATCGGCGGTTTTCGATCGACAAAGGATCGGTTCGTGGCGCAGTCGGTCTTATTCGGCCAGTTTCTCGCATTTGGCGGCCCTCGGACCGCCGTCGCGACGCGTCCTGCCCGCGACGCCCGGATCGACGTGATCCGTGGCCTCGCTTTGCTGTTCATCTTCATCAACCACATGCCGGGCAATGTCGTCGCCGGCTTCATGCCGCATAATTTCGGCTTCTCGGACGCCGCCGACGCCTTCGTGCTGCTGGCCGGTGTGTCGGCGACGCTCGCCTATGGCGGGCTGATCGATCGCGACGGCGTGCTGGCGGGCGCGCGCAAGGTCGGCGCTCGGGTGTGGACGCTCTATGTCGCGCATGCCGCCGTCTTCCTGCTGGTCTGCGCCATTGTCGCAACCGCCGTGGTGCAGACGAAGAACCCGCTCTACATCGAAGCCATCAACATCCATTCGCTGTTCAGCCAGCCGCTGCAGGCGATTTTCAACGCCCTGACGCTGCGCTACCAGCCCTATTACCTCGACATCCTGCCGCTCTACATCGTCCTGCTCGGACTCTTTCCGGCGATCTATGTCGGCATGCGCTTCAGCCCGCTGCTGACGCTCGCCGCCTCCTTTGCGCTCTGGTTCTGCGCCGGAACTTTCGGCCTGAATCTGCCCAATGCCGGCTCGGGCGGCTGGTTCTTCAACCCCTTTGCCTGGCAGCTCGTCTTCGTGCTCGGCATCTTCATCGGCCGCGCCGCGCAGCTTGGCCTAGGCGCGCCTCGCCTGCGCCTCGTCGATGCGGCTGCGCTGGCCTTCCTGCTCTTCGCGCTGGCGATCAAGACATCGTCGGGCAATCCGTTCGGAATAGCTTTACTGAACGACTGGATCGATCAGGTGCAGCTCGGCGCCGACAAGACCAATCTCGCCTTCGCGCGGGTTGCGCATGTGCTTGCATTGGCATGGCTGGCGATCCGCTATCTGCCGGCAGGCGGCGCGCTGCTCGCCAGCGGGGTGGGGCGTCTGCTCGCCCATGCGGGCCGCCATTCGCTCGAGGTCTTCTGCGTCGGCATCGTGCTTTCGATCGCCGGACAGATCGTGATGGCCGAGACCAGCTTCGCGCTCGGTGTGCAGTTGCTGATTTCGCTGGTCGGCGCTATGATATTGCTGGGTCTCGGGGCATTTCTGTCTTGGTTCAAGGCGTCAAACAAAACTGGCAAGGTCGCTTCTGGCCTGCAGGCATCCGGCCTGTCGCCGCAACGCTCCTGATCGCTGGCTTACTGTCCGGCGCGTCTTTGGCCGGGCCAATGACGCTCGCAGACAAGAGCGATCTGCGCTGCCGCTTCGGCGCTGCCCAGCAACCGTTCCAGCCGATGTTGCCGATCGCCGCCCGGACGTTGCGGGATACCGGCTCGCTCACTATCGTCGCACTCGGCTCCTCGACCACTGAGGGATCTGGCGCGAGTTCGAACGACAAGAGCTATCCGGCCGTGCTGGAAGCCGAACTCAAGCGCCGCCTGCCTGATCGCGAGATCAAGGTCGTCAACAAGGGCATCGGCGGCCAGTCGGCCTACGACATGCTCCTGCGCATGGAAGCCGATGTGATCGAGGCCAAGCCGTCGGTCGTGATCTGGCAGACCGTCGTCAACGATGCGATCCGCCATGTCGGCGAAGAGAAGCTCGCCAAAATCCTGACCAAAGGCATCAGGAAGATGCAGGATGCCGGCATCGACATGGTCATGATGGACCTGCAATGGCTGCCGCGTGAGGACCGCTATCCGAAATACGACGATTACCGCAAGGTCCTGATGCGGACCGCCGACGAGCATGGCGTCTCGCTCTTCCCGCGCTATGCGATGATGAAGAACTGGGCGCGCTCGAAGCAGTTCACCGATGCCGAACTTGTCGGCATGGACGGGCTGCATATGGTCGACGCCAGCTATCGCTGCCTTGCCGTGCGCGTCGCCGACGGCCTCGTCAGCGCGCTGACCGGCGCCAAGCCCGAATTCGCCGAAGCGCCCAGGCCGTCGAACTGAGACGATTGGGCGAACCGGGACGGCCTACTGCGCCAGAACTTCGATGTCCCTGTCCAGGCCCGTCTCGACCTTGAAGTCGCGCGAGAACACGCGACCTTCCTGCCGCGCGATCAGCACATAGTCGCCTTCGGCCAGAATGACCTGCGGAAATGCGCCGATCGCCTCGCGAATGACGTCGCCGCCCGGCGTCAGCACGCTGAAGGCCGTGCCGGCGAAGGCCTCGCCCCCCGGAGCCGCGACGAGCTTCAGCGTCACGCGCGCTGCCCGGTGATGCAGCGTCGCATCCGTGACCTTGCCAGCTTCGATCTTGACGTCGGCGCGCTGGATCGCATTCGAATCGCCATAGGTCGAGACGACATGGTAGGTGCCCTCGGGCAGGCGGATGATCTCGCCGGCGCGGGCGTTGCCGACGACGAGGCGCCCCTCCGAATTGCCCTGCAGCGGCACGAACACCGAAAAGTTCAGCAGCGTCGCCGAGATCGGGTTGTCGCCGATCGAGCCCGCCAGAGATAGCGCGCCGGCGCTGATCGCGATCTGGTCGCGCCCGCCTTGCGGCCCCAGCGTGACGCGCTTGGTGCCGCTGGCGAAGCCATAGGCGGCGTGAAGCAGATAGGAGCCCGGCTCCAGCGCAAAAACGGGCTCGGCGTCGCTGGAGCGGGCGACGATGCGCGGCGGCGAGCCATCGGCGGTCTCGGCCAGCACGCGCCAGACCAGACCGGAGCGGATCGGCTTGCGGTCGTTGGCGAACTGCGCGCTGAGCGTCAGCGGGACGGTGGCCGTGACCGAGCCTTGCGGCGCGCCCGGCACGATCGCGGCCGGAGGCGGCTGCAGGACGGGCGCCTGCGCCGATGCGGCCAGCGGTGCGCCGAGCAGGGCCGCGACGAGAAACGGCCTGACAATTCCTTTACTCATCGCCCTTCATTCATCGCGAATGCGTCCGGTTCAAACATGAGCGTGCCTCGCGACGCCCCTGCGCCACGCTCTGAGCAGGCTCGCTTGTCCTCATCATGGCGAAGCACTAGGTCTCCATTTGCTCTTCAACCCGGACGCTTCATGACCGATACGCTCGCCCTGCTCAAGCTGCGCCGTTCGGTGCCGCCGCAATTCCTCGCTGCGCCCGGCCCCGACGCCGCCCAACTCGACCAACTCCTGACCATCGCCGCGCGCGTGCCAGACCATGGCAAGCTCGCGCCCTGGCGCTTCATCGTCTTCGAGGGCGAGGCGCGCGACAGGGCTGGCGACATCGTGGCTGCGGCCTTCAAGGCGCGCAATCCCGATGCCGACGCCGAGAAAATCGCCTTCGAGCGCAACCGACTGAGGCAGGCTCCGCTGATCGTCGCTGTGGTCTCGAAGGCGGCGACCCACCCCAAGATCCCGATCTGGGAGCAGGAATTGTCGGCGGGCGCGGTCTGCATGAACATGCTGGTCGCAGCCCAGGCGATGGGCTTTGGCGCATGCTGGCTGACCAACTGGTTCTCCTTCGACACGGCGGTGCTGTCGGCCTTCGGACTCGGCGCGGAGGAGCGTATCGCGGGCTTCATCCATATCGGCACGGCCGAGACCGCGCCGGCCGACCGGGAACGGCCCGCGCTCGCCGACATCGTCAGCCGCTTCGGAGCCTGAGATGATCTATTCAACTGCCATGCAGGATCACGGCCTGCCGCATGATCCCTTCAAGGCGATCGTGACGCCGCGTCCGATCGGCTGGATCACGGCACTTTCGGCCAAGGGCGAGGTCAATCTCTCGCCCTACAGCTTCTTCAACGCCGTCTCTTCGCGGCCGCACATCGTGATGTTCTCGTCCGAGGACAGGAAGGACGCCGTCGCCTTCGTCGAGGAGACCGGCGAATTCACCTGCTCGATCGTCAGCAAGGCGCTGGCGCAGCAGATGAACATGACCTCGGCGCCGCTGCCGCGCGGGACAAGCGAATACGCCCATGCCGGGCTGGAGATGGCGCCGTCCCGATTCGTGAAGCCGCCGCGCGTGGCGGCAAGCCCGGCCGCGCTCGAATGCAAGCTGCTTTCGGTCCAGCAGCTCAGCGACATCGACGGCAAGGCGCTGCCGCGCTGGATGGTGCTTGGCCAGGTCGTCGGCATCTATATGGACGATGCCTGCATCCGCGACGGCCGATTCGACACCGCCGCCGCCAACCCGATCGCGCGCTGCGGCTATGCCGACTATGCCGAGGTCGATAGGCTCTTCTCGATCATCCGCCCGCCCGGAGGGTGACAGGAGAGCGCGTGCGGCAGCCCCACGAGCCCGACGACGACTGGAAGATGACCGTCAACCTGCTGGCGGTGATCGTAGCCCTGCTCGTGCTCGGGGCGGGGGTCTGGCTGATCTTCGAACTCGACCGGGCGCGCAAGGCGCAGGACTGCCTGTCGTCGACCATGCGGGCGTGCCGGCAGATCAGGATGTGAGCGGCCCGGTCGCCTTCCACTCGCCCATTGTCGCCAGCGCCGCGTTGATCGTGCCTGCGTCGAGAGACACGCCCTCGGGCAAGGTCAGGCGCGGCGGGTCGAGCGTCACGACAGCGCCCGGCGCGATGGCCGTCACAGCCTTCTGCGCGCGTGAGGCGCAGCCGCCGCAATGCATGCCTTGAATCGCGAAAACCTGAGTCATCGGAACTACCTCCGGCAATCTATTCAGCCAGTTTCACGGCGCGGGCCTTGAGGCGCTGCGCTCTGACGAGATGGGGACGATCGAGCATTTCGCCATCCAGCCCGATGACGCCCATGCCGGGGTTGGCGGCAAACAGCGCGATGATCGCCTCGGCCTTGGCGAGTTCCACAGGCGAGGGCGCGAAGACCGAATTGGCGATCGGCACCTGCGCCGGATGGATCGCCATCTTGCCGGTGAAGCCGTCGCGCCGCGCCGCGACGCATTCGGCGCGAAAGCCGTCATCGTCGCGGAAATTCGTGAAGACGGTGTCGATCGCGTCGACCTGCGCGGCGGCGGCCGCGAACAGCGTCAGCGAGCGCGCCAGACGATAGGGGTCGGCATAGCTGCCCTCGGTGAGGCGGTTGGTCTCGGCGCCGAGATCGGCCGAGAGGTCCTCCGCGCCCCAGGTCAGTGCGGCGAGCCGGTGCGTCGCGCCGGCATAGCTACTCAGCCCGAAGATGCCGCGCCCCGTTTCGGTCGCGATCGGGATGATGCGCGTGCCGCCGTCGGGCAGGTTCCCTTCCGCCTCGCGCACGGCGATCTTGGCGGCGAGATGGCCGGCATCGACGCCGCCCTCGGCCTTGGGCAGCATGATCGCGTCGGGCGCGCCCGGCATCACCGCGTCGAGATCGGCCTCGGTCAGTCCGGTCGAGAGCGCGTTGATGCGCACGATCAGCATGGGTCGTTTGGCCTGAGCGCGCACCGTCTTGAGGAAGTCGAGCGTAATAGTGCGGGCGTGGGGCTTGGCGTCGAGCGCGACTGAATCCTCGAGGTCGAGGATCAGCGCGTCCGCGCCGCACTCGAGGCCCTTCTGCTGCTTTTTGGGGCTGTCGCCCGGCACGAACAGGAGCGAACGCATGCCGGTCAGACCGCGATCGTGGCAGGCGCGGGGTGCCTGCGCATGAAGGCCTGGCGGCGGCACTGCGCCACCAGCGTGCCGTCCTGCTTGTAGGCCTTGTGCTGGAACTCGACGATGCCGGCGTCGGGCCGCGAGCGCGACTCGCGCTTGGCGACGATCTCCGTGGTGCAGTTGATCGTGTCGCCCTCGAAGAGCGGCGCCGGGAAGGTGACGTCGGTCATGCCGAGATTGCCGATCGTGGTGCCGACCGTGGTGTCGTTGACCGAGATGCCGATCATCAGCCCCAGCGTGAACAGCGAGTTCATCAGCGGCTGGCCCCATTCGGTCTCGGTCGCGCAGAAATGCGCGTCGATATGAAGGGGTTGCGGGTTCAGCGTCATATTGGAGAACAACATGTTGTCCATCTGCGTGACGGTGCGGGTCAGCCCGTGCTCGATCACGGAGCCGACGACGAAATCCTCGAAATAGATGCCGCCGCGCCTGTGCCGCTGTCCGTCCGCCATGGCCTTGTGTCTCCCTGTGCAGCGGGCGTTTCGGCACAGTCCCCGATTCCCGCGCTTAACGGTTCGCTTACCATAATCGGGCCACTCTCCACAGGCGCTGCCCGAGTCTCGCGACGGCGACCTGGCCGTAGTCTCGCGCCCGAGAGTTCTTAATGTTCCTGTTCAGCACGCCGCAAGCCAAAGAGACAGCCCCCGCGAACCCCGTCGTCAGCGCCATCCGCGACGGCGCGCAGAAGACAGGCGCCGGTTTCGACTATCTGCTGAAGACGGCGCAGCGGGAATCGGCGCTGGAGCCCGACGCCAAGGCGAAGACCTCGAGCGCGACCGGCCTGTTCCAGTTCATCGAGCAGACCTGGCTCTCCATGGTCAAGCAGGAGGGTCCGAAGCAGGGCCTGAGCGACTACGCCAATGCGATCAGCGAAAGCGAGAACGGCCGGTTGACGGTGGCCGACCCCGCCGCCCGCGAAAAAATCCTGCAACTGCGCACCGATCCGCAGGTCTCGGCCGTGATGGCTGGAGCGCTGACGCAGAAGAACCGCGACCAGCTCGCCGCAAGCCTCGGCCGGCAGCCGCATGCGGGCGAGCTCTACATGGCCCATGTGCTGGGCGCGCGGGGCGCGTCAGATCTTGTACGCACGGCCGGCAGCGACCCGACGCGCAGCGCCGCGAAGGATTTTCCGGACGCAGCCGCCGCCAACAAGGGCATCTTCTTCGACAAGACCGGCCGCGCCCGCAGCGCGCAGGAGGTCTATGGCGTGCTGGCCGCAAGCCACGCCAATACGCAGCTCGCCACAGCCACGGCTGCGTCCCAGCCCGCCGCCGCTACGGGGCAGGGCGCGGATCAGCCGGCCCAGATCGCAGCCGCGCTCGCGCCCGGACGGGCGAGGGGGCTCATCGGCCTGTTCTCGACCGAGGGCTCGCGCGAGCCGGTCTCAAAAGCCGTCGCCAATCTCTGGACCACGCCGCGCAGCGGCGGCACGCGCCTGGCCTCGCTTGACGAGGGCTCGCGCTACTTCCCGCGCCAGACCCAGAATGACGCGTCGCCGGCAGGGTCGGTCGCCGGCACGGCAGCCGCCCAACCCGTCGCGGCTTCGCCCGTCATGCCGACGCGCGCGCCGCTGCCGCCATCGCGGCCCGTCGAACTCACGCAGCCGGCCGCCGCCGCGCAGCCGCAGCGCGCCGCAGCCAAGCCACGCCGCGCCCCGCTCGACCTCTCCTCCTTCATGATCCAGCGGAGCGGCACATGATCGTCCGTCGCTTCCTGCTCTGGGCCCGCACCGCCAATGCGCAGGCCCGTGCCGAGGGCGCGGGTGCGCTCGCCGGGGCCTATCTGCGCTCGGGCATGGGCGACGAGGACCGGCGCGAGGCGGAAACGGCGCTGATCTCGCTGATCGACGATCCCTCGCCGCTGGTGCGGCGCGCCATCGCCGAGGAGATGGCGACCTCGCCTTACGCTCCGCGCAATCTGGTGCTGGCGCTGATCGCCGACCAGTCCGATGTCGCAGCTCTCATGCTGGCGCATTCGCCGGTGCCCAGCGAGGCCGATCTCGTCGACGCGGCCGCGATCGGCGACGGGCTCGCCCAGCGCGCCATCGCGCAGCGCCTGAACCTGCCCGCCAGCGTCGCCGCTGCGCTCGCGGAGGTGGGCGTCGAGGAGGCGCTTGTCGCGCTGGTGCGCAATCCCAGCGCCGACATCCCCGATTTCTCGCTGGAGCGCATGGTCGAGCGGGCCGGTGAGTCCGGCGCCCTGCGCGAGGCATTGCTGACGCGCGACGATCTGTCCGCCAGCCTGCGCCAGACCATCGCAGCCCATGTCTCGGATGCGCTGACGAGCTTCGTCACCCATTGCGGCTGGCTCTCGCCCGAGCGTGGCGCGCGGCTTGCCCGCGAGGCGACCGAGCGCGTCGCGGTTTCGCTGGCCGCCGGCGGCGAAGACAGCGACGCGCCGGCGATCGTCGAGGTGCTGCGCTCGCAGGCGCGGCTCACGCCCGGCCTGATGCTGCGCTCGCTGCTCAGCGGCGAGCCGGCATTGGCGGAAGCCGCCTTCGTCTCGCTCTCGGAGCTGCCGGCGTCTCGCGTCGCCGCGCTGCTGCGCGACCGGCGCGGCTCGGGGCTGAAGGCGCTCTACCGCAAGGCCGGATTGCCGGACGCCGTGCAGCCGGCCTTCACCGCGGCGATCTTGGCGCTGAACGCGCGCGGCTTCGACCGGGCGGGCGGCGGGCGCGGGCTCGACCGCAGCCTGTTGCGCGAGGTGCTGATCGCCGTCGAGGCGCTGGACGCGCCGGGCTCGCATGCGCTGCTGGCGCTGCTGCGCCGGATGGATTCAGAGGCCGCCCGCGAAGAGGCCCGCGCCATGGCGGATTCGCTCGCCGACGATGCGGCGCTTGCCTATCTGGTCGAGGCCGATCCGGCGCTGCTGGTCGAGCTCGAGATCGGGGATATCAGGCAGGCCGCTTAAGGGCTGTCGTTGGACTTTTTGCGGACTTACCCAATCACAATCCGCGCGATGTTGGCCCGTATTTTACCGCAAGCTCCGAAGCATGGTGAGAGTTCGATCATCCACTCGCCGGGCTCTAGCCCGACGCCTTGCTCCCACAAATCCACTTCGCGGTCTTCCGGACGCCGAAGACGTAGGCCGCCGATAACGTTTTGATGGCTAAAGCCCCGCAAGGTTACGTCGATCCAGGCCGACAGCTCAAATGTAACTATGGCGCTTTTGGTTGGCCAATCGAGTGCGATCACAAGCTGACTTGGGCCTTGGCGATCGAGTGTTAGACGAATGACTTCGCTGTCGCCAAAATCGGTTATATCACCGAACCAGTCGATCACCTCGCGACCGCCTGGGATTTCGGAGAGTGCGGCGGCAAGCTCATTTCGCTCTCTCGCCTGCACCACGAAAACGTCTTCGACAATTGAGGTCATCGAGCGAGTCCCGGAATTACCAGATTGCTTCGTTGAGCAATTGCTACACGGATTGAGGATCGCTTCCCACCCAGTCCGGACGCTCCAGTGTGCGACGTGACTCAGGCCGCAGGAATGTCCGTCTGCGAAAAATCCCTGCCCTTGAACAGCAGAGGCTCCTGCCGGGTCGCGGCGAGGGCATAGGCAAAGCAGTCGCCATAATTGAGGCCGGCGGGGTGGCGTCCCTTTCCGAAACGCCGCCAGGCGCGGCGTGCGATGTCGGCTTGGTCCGCATCGACGGCGACGATCTCGACGCTGGCCCGATAAAGCCAAAGGTCGAGTTCGCTGCCGCCGGCCGCGCCGAACCGCGTCTCGATGACCATGGCGGCTTCCAGCACCGTCGCCGCCGAGATCAGCCGGATGGGATCGCCGGCGATCCGGGCCTCGAAGTCGGCCGCTTCAGGCTCGTCGAACGCGATGGCGACGATCGCCGAGGAATCGATGACCATCAGCGCGGCAAGCCGTTCTCGTCGTAGCCCAGTATCTCCTCGGGGCTCCGGCCGTCCAGGACGGGCAGGGCTCGCCAGCGAGACCGGCTGGCCGCAAGGTCCTCGAGCAGGGCCGCCTTGCGCGCCGCGCCTCCGACTCGTCGCAGACGCTCCTCCAGCGCCCGCCTCGTCGCGGTCGCGATGCTCTCGCCGGTCTGATGGGCCAAAGCGCGGGCCAGACGCTCCGCTTCCGGATCCTTGATGCTCAAAGCCATCGCCGATCTTCCTGTCTACCTGAACAGGACCATTCTACCTGCCTTGCGGAATCGAACAAGCGGCTCAGGGGCGATCGATCAATATCCGAACTGCTCCCGCAAGATCCGCTCGTCCAGACTGTGGCCCGGATCGTGCAGCATCACCAGATCGACGCTGCGGTCGATCTCGATCGAGACCGAGACGACGTTCTCGATCTGGGTGTGGTCGGCGACCGCGCTGACCGGGCGCTTGGCCGGCTCCAGCACCTCGATCGTGACCCGCGCATGGTCGGGCAGCAGCGCGCCGCGCCAGCGCCTCGGGCGGAAGGCCGAGATCGGGGTGAGCGCCAGCAAAGGCGCGTCGAGCGGCAGGATCGGGCCGTTGGCCGAGAGGTTGTAGGCGGTGGAGCCGGCCGGCGTCGCCAGCAGGATGCCGTCGGCGACGAGTTCCGCCAGCCGGACCTGTCCGTCGACGGAGATCCTGAGCTTGGCAGCCTGATAGGAGCGGCGCAGCAGCGAGACCTCGTTGATCGCCATCGCATGGACCTCGCTCCCGCTCTGGTCGATGGCGCGCATCGAGAGGGGGTGGACGACGCTGCGCTGCGCGGCTTCCAGCTTTTTCGTCAGGCCGCGCTCGCGGAACTCGTTCATCAGGAAGCCGACCGAGCCGCGGTTCATGCCGTAGATCGGCTTGCCCGTGCCGAGGAAGCGGTGCAGCACCTGCAGCATCAGCCCGTCGCCGCCGAGCGCCACGACGACGTCCGCCTCGGCCGCCTCGGCATTGCCGTAGCGGTCGACCAGTTTTGCAAGCGCGGCCTGCGCCTCGGGCGTCTCGCTGGCGATGAAGGCAATGGCGCGGGAACGCTCGGTCATCAGGGATCCTGCTTGGCGGCAGCCGGTGAAGGCCGCCATGCCTAGCACGGCCCGGCTCGCGCCCGCGAGGCTCGGATCATGAAAAAGGCCGGGGTCGCCCCCGGCCTTGTCGTTGTCCGCCACAATGGCGGCGATGTCAGACCGCCGCGCTCCACTGCACAGGCACGAACTCGAAGCCGCTGCCGGCTTTTGCGATGTGGCCGGTTGCAGGGAACGGCGCGTGGTAGAAGGCAAGCTGGAGCTTGTCGGCAGCCGCCATGTCGAGGATGCGCCGACGGGTGGCCCGCGCCATGTCCGGATCCTGATCGAACACCGCCGACCAGTCGGGGTTGCGCACGAACAGGGCCGGGTGGCTTGTCACATCGGCGACGAACATCATCCGCGCATTGCCGGATGCGATGACGAAAGTCGTGTGCCCGGGAGAGTGGCCGTGCGCCGCCACCGAGGTCACGCCAGGCGCAACCTCCGCTCCGGGAGCGTAGCGCTTGACCTGCTGCGCCATCGGCCCAAATACGCGCCTCGCGTTCATGAAGCCGGGCTTGGCTGCCTCCGGCGCGGCGTTCATCCGCTCGTCCGACATCCAGAAATCCCACTCGGGAGCAGGAACCGAAATCTCCGCTTTCGTGAACGGCGTCGAGCCGTTCTTGAGCCGGATACCGCCGATATGGTCGCCGTGGAAATGGCTGATGACGATCTGATCGACATTGGCTGGATCGAAACCGGCTGCCTTGAAGTTGGCCATCCAGGTGCCGGTGGTCGGCGGGCCGTTGTCGCCCAGCCCCGTGTCGAGCAGGATCAGCTTGCCGCCACTCTGTACAACCAAGGTGGTGAAGGTGTTTTGAAAGCCTGTCGTCGGCAGAAAGGCGGCTTCGAGCGCCTTCTTCACATCAGCAATATCGGCATTGCGGATGAAGCCCTCAATGCCACGCATGGCAAAACCGTCATTGATCGCGGTGACGGTGATGTCGCCGACCTTGTAGCGGTAGAAACCGGGGGCCTGGGTCACTGGCGCTCCTTGGGCATGAGCCGGGCTGACGCCGGCGGGAAGATCGAAAACGGTGGCGGCTGCGAGCGCGCCCGCGCCGACCATCACGGTGCGGCGCGACGGATCGTTGATCTGCATTGTGTTTTACTCCCTCGGCTCGGTCCAAGCCTGCGGGTGAACCTAGCGGCAGGAGCCTTGTGTTCAACCGCCGTGGCGTTGCAGGCAGTCAAGTTTCCGTGAGCGGCGGGCTTTGGCGCCTGCGGTTCAGCCTGCGCTCATTTTTGCCGGTGAAAGCCGCGTCCCGGCAGGCCCCTGCGCGCGAAAGCGCGCAGCATCGCCGCACATAGCGCCAGCGAGCCCATGGCGGCGTTGCCCGAGCAGTCGGCGACGACCGCCTGGAACGCCACGCTCTCCTCGGCGGCGAGGCATTGCAGGCTCCAGTTCCACTCCGGGGCCTTCTGGCGCAGCACATCGACGGCGACGTCGATATCGGCGCTGACGGTCCCGAGCGTCTTCCATAACGCGCCCTGCTGGTAGATGCCGCCCGGAGGCGCGCGCCGGCTGACCAGATTGGTCGGCTTGCGCCTGACGGTATAGCCGAGCGCCTCGTAGATGTCGGCATCGAGCGCGCGGTCGGGCTTTTGCGACCCTTCGCAGCGCTGCGCCAGCACGAGGAGACGTTCGGGGTTGTCCATCGCCATTCTTGATCCAACGGCAGCCGAGATCGCCGGTTCCGACATGCCGGCCAGCCTGCATGCTGCGGGCCGTTTTGGCGCTTCTGCTGGAAACTGGTGCCGGCGGAGAGGATCGAACTCCCGACCTTCGGTTTACAAAACCGCTGCACTACCGCTGTGCTACGCCGGCCCAGACTGACAGGGCAGCGGTTAGCAGCCTGTCGGGACGAGAGCAAGCGCGCGCGGGCAGGGCGGCCCTGCGGTTTCCCGGGACGCCACGCCGTTTCCAACGAAAAGGGCCCCGCCTCAGAAGGCGGGGCCAGATGTCTGCAAGCGATCAGATCACTTGTTCTCGTAGGTCATGATGTCGCGGTCCTTGGTCTCCGGCACGAAGAGCAGGCCGATGACGAAGGTCGCGAGCGCAAAGACGATCGGGTACCAGAGGCCGTAATAGATGTCGCCCGTACCGGCCACCATCGCAAACGAGGTCGCGGGCAGGAGGCCGCCGAACCAGCCATTGCCGATGTGGTAGGGCAGCGACATGCCGGTGTAGCGGATGCGGGTCGGGAACAGTTCGACCAGAGCCGCTGCGACCGGGCCGTAGACCATCGTGACGTAGATCACGAGGATCGTCAGGATGCCGATGATGGTCAGCGACTGGGCGCTGAACAGGGCGTTGACGAAACCGACCTTGACGATGCGGGGATCGTTGGGGGCCGGATAGCCGGCTGCGGTGGCTTCGGCCGCGATCGTCTTGGCGAAGGCGGCGTCGATGGCGATGTCCTTGCCGTTGACGGTGACCTTGGCGGGCGTGCCGGCCGGGGCCGGGGCCTGGGTGTAGACGATCGCCTGCTGGGCGAGCGTGCGGCGGGCGACGTCGCAGGGCGCGGTGAAGGTCCGCACGCCGACGGGATCGAAGACCGAGCCGCAGGTGGCCGGGTCGGCGACGACCTGGACCTTGACGTTCTCATGCGCCGCGGCGAGGCCCGGATTGGCGGCCTTGGTCAGCGCGCCGAAGAGCGGGAAATAGGTCAGCGCCGCGATCAGGCAGCCGGCGAGGATGATCGGCTTGCGGCCGATCCTGTCCGACAGCGAGCCGAAGAAGATGAAGCCGCCGGTGCCGATGATCAGCGACCAGGCGATCAGGACGTTCGCCGAGTAGAGATCGACCTTGAGGATGCTCTGGATGAAGAACAGCGCGTAGAACTGACCGGTGTACCAGACGACCGCCTGGCCCATGGTGAGGCCAAACAGCGCCAGCAGCGCGATCTTGGCGTTCTTCCACTGGCCGAAAGCCTCGGTAAGCGGCGCCTTGGAGCCGGTGCCCTCTTCCTTCATCTTCTGGAAAGCCGGCGATTCCTGCATCTGGAGACGGATCCAGACCGAAATGGCGAGCAGGAAGATCGACAGCAGGAACGGAATGCGCCAGCCCCAGGCCGCGAAGTCCGCCTCGCCCATCTGGACGCGGATGGTCAGGATGACGATCAGCGACAGCAGCAGGCCGAGCGTCGCGGTGGTCTGGATCCAGGAGGTGTAGAAGCCGCGACGGCCGACAGGCGCGTGCTCGGCGACATAGACCGCCGCTCCGCCATACTCGCCGCCGAGCGCCAGTCCCTGCAGCATGCGCAGCGCGATCAGGATGACCGGCGCGGCCCAGCCGATGGTGGCGTAGGAGGGCAGCAGGCCGACCAGGAAGGTCGAGGCGCCCATGATCACGATGGTGACGAGGAAGGTGTATTTGCGGCCGATCAGGTCGCCCAGGCGGCCGAAGAACAGCGCGCCGAAGGGGCGCACGAGGAAGCCGGCGGCGAAGGCCAGCAGTGCGAAGATGGCGCGCGTGTTGGGATCGAAGGCCGAGAAGAAATGCGCGCCGATCATCACGGCGAGTGAGCCGTAGAGATAGAAATCGTACCATTCGAAGACGGTTCCCAGCGACGAGGCCAGGATGACCTTCTTCTCTTCCTTGGTCATCGGGCGCGGCGCGGCCACGGTCCCCGATGTCTGTGCTGCCATGCTCATGGCGTGCTCCCCTGCGTTGTGCCCGGCAGCGCGGTGATCGCGGCTGCCTGTTTCTGTGCGGCTCGGTGTTGTTGTGATGCGATGCCGACCATGCCGGGGGCTCGGCCGTCAGGCCACGCCGATCCGTCGGCGCGCACTCAAGCGCGCGCAGGTTCCTCAAATCAATCAGGTACTTGGTCTTGCATCCTTGGACGTAAGACGAAAGACGCGTGACGTTGCGTCGTCATCTTCGCCCATCGGCAGGCAGGGGAGGAGGCGCTACCGGCGGCGGCTGGCGGCGTAGAGCGCGATCGCTGTCGCGTTGGAGACGTTGAGGCTGGTGATGGCGCCGGGCGCCTCCAGCCTTGCGACCTGGTCGCAGAGTTCGCGCGTGCGCTGGCGCAGGCCCTTGCCTTCGGCGCCCATCACCATGACCAGGGGCTTGGTCAGCGTCACGTCGTCGAACGCGACCTCGCCGTCGGAATCGAAGCCGAGACGCTGGAAGCCGCGCTTGCCGAGCTTGTCGAGCGCATCGCCGAGATTGCGCACCGCCACCAGCGCGACATGCTCGAGCGCGCCCGAGGCCGATTTCGCCAGCACGCCGGTGGCGGCCGGCGAATGGCGGATGGTGACGATGACGGCCGCCACGCCGAAGGCCGCCGCCGAGCGCAGGATCGCGCCGACATTGTGCGGATCGGTGATCTGGTCGAGCGCGAGCACGATCGAATCATCGGGCAGGCTGTCGAGATCGGGCGAGGGCAGCGGATCGCAGACGAGATAGAGCCCCTGATGCACCGAATCGGGCGTCAGCAACCGGTCGATCTCGGAGGGGCGGACGATCTCGGCCCGGATCGGCAGTTCGCCGAGTTCGTCGGTGAGCCGCTTCAGGCCGTTTTCGGTCGCGAGCAGCTTGCGGTGATGGCGCTTGCGGTTCTTCAGCGCCTCGATGACCGGGTGGACGCCGTAGAGGATGGCCTCGTCGATATCCCCGGGGCGATGCGGTGGCGGGCCGTCATCGCGGCCGCGCGGGCGCTTGTCCCAGGGTTGCCGGGCGGGATTGGGCCTGTCGGGCCGGGGTCGGAAGGGGGCTGGCATCGGGCGTTTCCAGAATGACGGATCATGCCCTGACACGATGCGCCGCGCTTGGCCAGAGCGGGCAAGGCCCGGGTATGCCTCGCGGAGCCGTCGCAATGTCGCTGCACTGGCGATTGGCGGCAATGGCTTTTTGGCGTTGACAGGCACAACCCGGCTCACCATAAGTCCGGCCTCGCCCGCAGCCATCGCTCGATGGATGCGGGTTTGCGGATGGCGACCGTTCGGTTTCCAGGCGCGACACGGCGGGGGAATGTCCCGAGCGGCAAAGGGGGCGGACTGTAAATCCGCTGGCTATGCCTTCGCAGGTTCGAGTCCTGCTTCCCCCACCACCGTGTCCCCGCTATGCTGTCCGCGTCGATGAAGCGCCGGCCCGGCGCGGGTGTAGCTCAATGGTAGAGCAGCAGCCTTCCAAGCTGAATACCCGGGTTCGATTCCCGGTACCCGCTCCATTTTTGCAAAATCGTATTGATTTTGTTATGCTATTTCCAGATGTCGATCAGCTGGGTGAGCCACCGGTGTCAAAATCGGTGATAACTTCGGTGTGAATCATGCGCTCGCCGATGCGCCGGCACGAGCGCTGGTCCGAGAAGGCTTCCGCGAAATCGCCCGCGGCGCTGATCGAACCGTCCTGATTGCGGATGCGCGTGAGCGCTTCGTAGCCGTAGACCGACCGATCGGAGAGCCGGACGAAAGGTTGGTAGAACGGCATCAGGCGGTTGCCGATGATGGCGCGCTCGACTTTTTCGATCGCAAAGCGACGCTTGTCGAACAATGTGCTGATCTCGGGCACGTAGCAGCCGATGGCGCCGCGTTCCTTTCGCTTGCCGTTGTAGAGCGCGATGTCGGCGCAACGGAGCAGGTCTTTCCAGTGCGAGGCGTCTTCTGGATAGCTGGCGACGCCAACCGTCGCCGAAACCACGATGTTCTCGCCCATAGCCAGAAACGGCTGCTTCAGCGCGTTGAGTACTTTGCGTGCGATGGCGCGATGGCGCGACCTGGACCCCGGCACGGGTACGATGACGGCGAATTCGTCGCCACCGAGACGTGCGACCGTGCTTTCGGGCGGCGCACGCTCGTTCAGAAGGTCGGCCACCGCCTTGAGGACGTCGTCGCCGGCCTGATGACCGCGCGTGTCGTTGATCTCCTTGAACCCATCGAGGTCGAGCAGGAGCAACGTGACGGTCGATCGCGCAGCCTCGGCGTCCGCTAGACTGGCGACCAACGATTTCTCGAAAAAGGCACGGTTCGCCAGGCCAGTCAAAAAGTCCAGATTGGCGGCATGCCACAGCCGCTCCTGAGCCTCTTGGCTTGCGGTGATGTCCTGAAAGACGCCGACGAGCCGAGCCGGGACGTTGTCGATCGTCTCGATCTGACCTGCCGACCGGACGCGGCGTCTGCGACCGGTCGCTGTTGTGAAGTCGACCGCGAACTCGAACGGACCTCCCGTCTTTATTGCTTCGGCCAGATAGGTCTCCACGATATGGCGGGACTCGCCCGGGTAGAACGCAAGCGCCTCGTCGAGCGTCGGAGGAACGCCCACGGGAAGATCATGCAAACGGAATATCTCATCGGACCAGGTCGCCCGCCGCGTTTCGAGATCGAGCGACCAGGCGCCGATGGCGGCCATGCGCTCAATCTGCAGAAGCAGGCGGTTCTTCGTTTCGAGTTCCCGGTTTTCCCGCTTCTGTTTTCTTGCGGCGACCTTCAACGCAAGCTGGTTGGCATGAAGGCGAACGAGGTCCTCGACGAGACCGCCGAAACGCACGAGGGCGGCGCGTGCATCCGCGTCGAAGCCGCGCGGTTCGGTGCCGATGATGCACAGCGAGCCGATCCGGTTTCGGCCATCGATAGAGAGGGGATATCCCGCATAGAAGCGGACATGCGGAGCGCCGGTCACGAGAGGATTACATTTGAATCTGACATCCTTTGTGGCGTCTTCTACATCGAGAAGACTGGGCGACTGGATCGTGTAATTGCAGAAGGCGACATCGCGCGACGTCTCCGTGGCCTGTAGACCGCAGCGGGCCTTGAACCACTGGCGATCATGATCGACCAGCGTCACCAGCCCCATCGGGCAATCGAAATGCTGCGCGACGAGCGCCACGATCGCATCGAAAGATGGATCGCTTGGCGTATCGAGCAGCTCAAGCGCCCTGACGGCTGCCAAGCGCGCGCGCTCGCCGTTCTGGTGATGATCGGACAGGGCTTCTGCCTGTTCGCCAAGCGGCTGGAACGGGGTCGCTTCATCTGGCCAGTCACAACCGACGGCGTGGTGCGGTTGACCCCGGCGCAGCTCTCCATGCTGCTGGAGGGGATCGACTGGC
>JAESGK010000144.1_pt1 | contig 69539 bp, 60 predicted proteins | sample 9269681 | NCBI WGS metagenome assembly JAESGK01 (sample SAMN14515347, study PRJNA621673) | algae metagenome | isolation source: Timaviella obliquedivisa GSE-PSE-MK23-08B and co-occurring heterotrophs from... | place: USA: Grand Staircase Escalante National Monument, Utah | collected 2006-08-15
AGCATCGCGCCAGTCAGCGATGATCCCACCGTCAGCCTGCCCTTGGCGGCAGCCTGACCGATCCGGCGACAGCCCGGAGGTCGTCGTGAGCGACGATCAGCTACACCACGCATCGGGACACGATCGGTCTCTCCGCGTCGCCTCGCTACGCTCGGCTCCGGTCGAGACGACGAGGGAAGTACGTCTTTCTGAACCTTTGACCATGCCCCGCCCGGCGCGCCCGCCGGTATGTATCCCTGGAGGATGAGGGGAGGTCCCGCGGCCTTGACCGGGTATTCGCTACCCGACGACTGAGCCGTGAGTAGCAAGCACAAGGACGCCCCCGCCGCATTGACTGTCCGGCAGGTGGGGTGGACCGAGGCGCGAAAAACGCGCCCGAACGTTGATTCGACGGTCTTCTGTGGCTGCCCGAGGTGGGGCCACAGGGGCAGATTCCCGCGAGGACACAGGTGGGCGATTGGCCTGTGTCACAACATTTGTCTCAACTTGGTGTGACACTTCGTGTGTGACACGGAGCTACGTTAGCGCTTCAACGCCTCGTCGCCGGCCACCCATTCGCCGTTCATCGTGCAGGAGGGCAGGGCCAGTCGGATCAGTCCCTCGGCATGGGCCTCGAGCGGCGGCAAGGTCGTCTGGTCCTCGCCGGGAAAGGCCTGGCTGCGCAGGGAGGTGGGCATCGGGCCGGGATTGTAGAGGTTGGCCCGCACGTTGGTGTGGGCGATCTCGGCGGCGTAGACGCCGACCAGCATGTCGAGGGCGGCCTTGCTGGCGGCGTAGGCGCTCCAATAGGGCACGACCTTGCGCGAGATGCCCGACGTCACGAAGATGGCGCGTCCGGCGTCCGAGGCGCGCAGCAGGGGATCGATCGAGCGGATCAAGCGCCAGTTGGCGGTGACGTTCACCGCCATCACCTGCTCGAAGAGCTTGGGATCGATATGGCCGATCGGCGACAGCGCGCCCAGCACGCCGGCATTGCCCAGCAGCACGTCGACCCGGCCGAAGCGCTCGTGCAGCGCCGCGCCCAGCCGATCGATGCCGGGACTGTCGGTGACGTCGAGCGGCACCAGGGTGGCCGCGCCGCCCATCGCCTTGATCTTGTCGTCGAGTGCCTCGAGGCCGCCCACGGTGCGGGCGACCAGCACGCAGTGCGCGCCTTCTTTGGCGAAGGCGAGCGCCGCCGCGGCGCCGAGGCCGCGCGAGGCGCCGGTGATCAGCGCAAGACGGCCGGCCAGCCTCATGGACGTCAGGCGGTTTCGGCGAGGAAGGAGAGCTGGCGGTCTTCGATGCCGATCTGGTCGTCGAGCGGGATCGGATAGTCGCCGGTGAAGCAGGCGTCGCAGAACGCCGGTTGCGCCGGATCGCGGCCACCGGGCATGCCCATGGCGCGGTAGAGGCCATCGATCGAGATGAAGGCCAGCGAATCGACGCCGATGAACTTGGCCATGCCGGCGACGTCGTAGTGCGAGGCCAGCAGCTTGTCCTTGTCCGGCGTGTCGATGCCGTAGAAGCACGGGTCGGTGGTCGGCGGGGCGGCGATGCGCATGTGGACTTCGCGGGCGCCGGCCTGCTTGACCATCTCGACGATCTTCTTGGAGGTCGTGCCGCGTACGATCGAATCGTCGACCAGGATGACGCGCTTGCCCTGGATCAGGGCGCGGTTGGCGTTGTGCTTCAGGCGCACGCCGAGATGGCGGATGTGGTCGGCGGGCTCGATGAAGGTGCGGCCGACATAGTGGTTGCGGATGATGCCGAGCTCGAACGGCAGGCCGGATCCCTGAGCGTAGCCGATCGCCGCCGGCACGCCGGAGTCGGGGACGGGCACGATGACATCGGCCGGAACATGGCTCTCCTTGGCCAGTTCGACGCCGATGCGCTTGCGCGCCTCGTAGACACCGACGCCTTCGAGGCGCGAGTCGGGGCGGGCGAAATAGATGTGCTCGAAGACGCAGAAGCGCCTTGGTTGCCTGGTGAAGGGCTTGATCGAGCGCGGGCCCTTGCCGTCGATGATGACGATCTCGCCGGGCTCGACGTCGCGCTCGAAGCGGGCGCCGATGATGTCGAGCGCACAGGTCTCCGAGGTCAGGATCCATGAATCGTCGAGCTTGCCCAGGACCAGCGGCCGCACGCCCAGCGGGTCGCGCACGCCGATCAGCGCCTCGTTGGTCAGCAGCAGCAGGGAGTAGGCGCCCTTGACCTTGCCCAGCGCGTCGATCAGCCGGTCCTGCACGGTCGAATAGTCGGAGCGGGCGACCAGGTGGTTGATGACTTCGGTGTCGGTGGTCGACTGGAACAGGCAGCCCATCCGCACCAGTTCCTTGCGCAGGATATAGGCGTTGGTGAGGTTGCCGTTGTGGGCGAGCGCCATGCCGCCGAAGTCGAAGTCGGCGAAGATGGGCTGGATGTTGCGGTCCGACGCGCCGCCGGTGGTGGCGTAGCGGTTATGGCCGATCGCCGAATAGCCCTTCAGGCGGGCCATGACCGGCTGTTCGCCGAAGATTTCGCCGACCAGGCCCGGTGCGCGGTGGTCGTGGAAGTGGCGGCCGTCGTAGGTGACGATGCCGGAGGCCTCCTGGCCGCGGTGCTGGAGGGCGTGGAGGCCGAGCGCGGTGTGGGCGGCGGCATCCGAGGTGCCGTAGATGCCGAACAACGCACATTCCTCGTGAAACTTGTCGAGGTCGTGGTTGGAGGGCTTCTGTGTGTCCGGCACGGCGCGGTTATATCCGGGAGCAGCCCCCCGCGCCATCAAGGATAACTTACTGCGGCGGTTTGGTCTCGCCTTGCGCGGGGGCCGCGGCCGGGGCGGGGGTGGTGGCCGGCGAAGCGGGTGCCGCGCCCGCGTCCATGCCGGGCCGCATCAGCCGGTTCCGAAACCCCGTGGGCAGGTTGGGTTCAATGAAAGTGGCCATTTCCTTGACCATCGGGAAGGTGGCGGCCCCCTCGACGGCCGGCGGCAGGGTGCGCGGACCCAGGTAGCCGTAGAACAGGAAGGCAGCACCCAGCACGACCCAGGCACAAACGACGCCGAAGCCCGCGCCCAGGATGCGGTCGGGCTTGCCCAGCGGGCTTGCCTTGATCGAGCGCGACAGGGCGTTCGTCAGCATCACCAGCACGATCAGGGCGGCGACGAAAACCGCCAGCATGGAGACGAAATAGGCGAGCTCGGTGCTGCCGACGAGTTGCTCGACCTCGGGCTGTATGACCTTGGAGTATCGCCAAGCGACCCAGCCGGCACCGATCCACGAACCGATGAAGAGGATAGCATGGGCGAAGCCGCTCGACATGCCGATGGCCGCTCCGAACACGGCCACGGCAATCACGGCGACGTCGAAAACGGTGATTCCAAGCTGTTCCATTCGACTCTATACGCCCCGCGACCTGCTTCGTTGCCTATTCCCGCCGCCGATCCGGAGCACCCTCGCGCCGCGGGCGTTTGGGGGCCCGGTCGGCCGGTTGGAAGCGAGCGACAAGGTCGGTCAGATGCTCGATTTCGTCAATGGCGATAGCCTCGGGCGCGCGCTGCGCGGGGGCCGCGCCGGGCCGCCCGCGCGGCACCAGGGCGCTGCGGAAGCCGAGCTTGGCCGCCTCGCGCAGGCGGGCGTCGCGCTGGCCGACCGGGCGGACCTCGCCCCCCAGGCCGATTTCGCCGAACACTACCATTTCCGGCGGGACCGGCTCGTCGGCCAGCGAGGACACGACGGCGGCCGCGACGGCGAGGTCGGCCGCCGGTTCGCCGATCTTCAGGCCGCCTGCAACATTGAGATAGACGTCGTTGGCGCCGATGGCGACGCCGCAGCGTGCCTCGAGCACGGCCAGCACCATGGCGAGCCGGTTGGAGTCCCAGCCGACCACGGCGTGCCGCGGCGTGCCGAAGGAGGAGGGCGACACCAGCGCCTGGATCTCGACCAGCAGCGGCCGGGTGCCTTCGATGCCCGCGAAGACGCAGGCGCCCGAGACGTTGCCGCGGCGCTCGCCCAGGAACAGCGCCGACGGATTGGCGACATCGGAGAGGCCACGATCGGACATCTCGAACACGCCGATCTCGTCCGTCGGGCCGAAGCGGTTCTTGACGGTGCGCAGGATGCGGAACTGATGGCCGCGCTCGCCCTCGAAATAGAGCACCGTGTCGACCATGTGCTCGAGCACGCGCGGGCCGGCGATGGCGCCGTCCTTGGTGACGTGGCCGACCAGCAGCACGGCGATGCCGCGGCGCTTGGCCAGTTCGACCAACGCCTGCGAGGAGGCGCGGACCTGCGTTACCGTGCCCGGCGTGCTGTCGACCGTGTCGAGCCACATGGTCTGGATCGAATCGATCACCGCGACCTTGGGGGCGTCGGGCCGCTCCAGCGTCGCCACGATGTCGCGCACCGAGGTGGCGGCCGTCAGCTGCACCGGCGCGTCGCCCAGACCCAGCCGCTCGGCGCGCAGGCGGACCTGGTCGAGCGCCTCTTCGCCCGAGATGTAGGCGCAGGACGTGTTCTGACGCGCCAGTGCCGCCGCCACCTGCAGGAGGAGGGTCGACTTGCCGATGCCGGGATCGCCGCCGATCAGCAGCGCCGAGCCCACCACCAAGCCACCACCGCACACCCGGTCGAACTCGGCGATGCCGCTCCTGTAGCGCGGCGGCTGCGGTGTCGTGCCGGTGAGGCCGGCGAACTCGAGCAGGCGGCCCCTCGTTCGTCCATGGCCGCCACGCGCCAGCCCACCGCCGGCCGGGCCGGGCGCCGGCGCCGATTCCTCGGTGATGGTGTTCCATTCGCCACAGGATTCGCAGCGACCGCTCCACTTGTTGGTGACCGAACCGCACGACTGGCAGACGAAGCGCTTCAGCGGGCGGGCCATGGTCAGAGCTTCCGGACCTGCATGCGGATCGGGCCCTCGGCGCGGCCATGGATGAACTGCTCGACATGGGCGTTGCCGGAGCGGTCGATGTCGGCGACCGGCCCCTGCCAGATCAGCCTGCCCTCGTAGAGCATGCCGATGCGGTGGCCGATCTTGCGCGCGCTCGCCATATCGTGAGTGATCGACACTGCCGTGGCGCCGAGATCGCTGACGCACTTGACGATCAGGTCGTTGATGACGTCGGCCATGATCGGGTCGAGGCCGGTGGTCGGCTCGTCGAAGAAGATGATCTCGGGTTCGCGGGCGATGGCGCGGGCCAGCGCCACGCGCTTCTGCATGCCGCCGGAGAGTTCGGACGGATACAGCTCGCCGATCTCCGGCGCGAGGCCGACGGCGCCCAGCTTGGCGATGGCCACTTCGCGCGCCTGATCGGGCTTCATGCCGTCGCTCTGGACCGGACCGAACGCGACGTTCTCCCAGACGCGCAGCGAATCGAACAGGGCGCCGCCCTGGAACAGCATGCCGAACTTGCGCATGACGCGGGCGCGGCCACGGTCGTTGAAGTCGACGGTCTCCTCGCCATCGACGCGGATCGAGCCGCGGTCCGGCGCCATCAAGCCGAGGATACATTTCAGCAGCACCGACTTGCCGCTGCCGGAACCGCCGATCACGACCATCGATTCGCCCGGCGCCACGTCGAGGTCGATGCCTTGCAGCACCTTCTTCGGGCCGAAGGCCTTTGTGACGTCGCGCAACGAGATTTTTGCGTTCATCGCGCGAAGAAGGCTTCGGTGATGAAGTAGTTGAAGGTGAAGATCAGGATCGATGCCGAAACGACGGCGTTCGTGGTCGCCATGCCGACGCCCTGGGCGCCGCCCTTCGACGTGTAGCCGTGATAGCAGCCCATCAGGGTGATCAGGAAGCCGAACACGGCAGCCTTTACCAGCCCTGAGAACACGTCTTGGAATTGCAGGAAGTCGATCGTGTTGCGCAGGTAAGCCGCGTCGTTGAAATCGAGCTTGTAGACGCCGACCAGGAAGCCGCCAAGGATGCCGATGATGTCGGCGACCAGGACCAGGATCGGCAGGGTGACGATTCCTGCAATCAGACGAGGGGCAACAAGGTATTTGAAGGGGTCGGTCGACAGCGTGGTGAGCGCGTCGATCTGCTCGGTGACGCGCATGGTACCGATCTCGGCGGCGATGGCCGCGCCGATGCGACCAGCCACCATGAGGCTGGCGAGGACCGGACCCAGTTCGCGGGTCAGCGATACCACAACGACGTTGGGAATGGCGCTTTCGGCCGAGAAACGGGCGAAGCCGGTGTAGGTCTGCAGCGCCAGAACCATGCCGGTGAAGATCGCGGTCAGGCCGACGACCGGCAGGGAGTAGTAGCCGATCTCCAGGATCTGGCTGACGATCTGCCGACGATAATAAGGTGGTTGAACGGCTTGGCGCACCGCATGGAAGGCAAATGCCGTGACGGCGCCGGTCGCCTCCAGGAACGCCAGCGTCATGCGGCCAAGAACCGTCAGCAGCGGAATGTTCACGCCTCTTCTCCCACGGCGTCTTCTCCCACCACGTCGCCCCGGCCCTCGACATAGGTACGGTGATAGCGCCGGCCCAGCGCCGTCATGATCTCGTATCCGTTGGTGCGAGCCGATTCGGCAACATCGTCGGGCGTCACGTTGGCGCCCAGCACCTCGACCGAATCGCCGGGCTGCGACGCGGCTTCCGGGACCTCGGTCACGTCGATCGTCACGAGATCCATCGAGATGCGGCCGATGACGGGTACGGGCTGTTGGGCGATGTACACGACGCTGCGGTTGACCAGTGCGCGGAAGTAGCCGTCGGCATACCCGAGGCCGATGGTGGCGACGCGCGTCGGCCTCGCCGCGCGCCAAGCTCCACCGTAGCCAACGGTCTGCAGAGCGTCAACGCGACGGACCTGAAGGATGCGGGCTCGCAGCGTGACGGTCGGCAGCATCGGATTGGCCTGGCCGGGCAGGGGATTGATGCCGTAGACGGCGGCGCCCGGCCGCATGAGATCGAAGTGATAGTCGGGACCGAGGAAGATGCCGGAGGAATTCGCCAACGAAGCCGGTGCGCCTGGCATCGCCTTGACGAACGAACGGAAGCGGGAGAGCTGCTCGCCGTTGATCGGATTGGTGGGCTCCTCCGACGCCACGAGATGGCTCATGAACAGGGCGAGGCGCAGTCCGCGAAGCCTGCCGCGCTCGTTGACCAGTGCTTGAGCGTCCTCGGGCCCGAAACCCAGGCGGTTCATGCCGGTGTCGAGGTGGATGACGGCATCGAGCGGGCGGTTGAAACGCTGCGCCGCCGCGCGCCAGGCATTGAGCTGGCCCAGGTGGTTGAGCACGGGCGCGAGATCGTGCTCCACGAAATCGCCCTCGGTGCCGGCGAGCAATCCATTCAGGACGTAGATCGGATGCTCGGGTAGCACCCGCCGCAGCTCGATGGCTTCGTCGATGTGGGCCACGAAGAACTGCCGGCAGCCCTCCGCCGCCAGTCTCGGACCCACGACCGCGAGGCCGGTGCCATAGGCATCGGCCTTGAGCACCGCGGCGCAATCGACCGGACGGCCGCCGGCGCGGCCGGCGTCGCGCAGGCCGCGCCAGTTGGCGGCGATGGCACCGAGATCGATCGTCAGGATCGCACCGGCCCGGCGCGTCGCGTCGTCGGCGGGCGAGGACATGGACAGGCCTAGAAAGCCGGACCGCCCGGCCGTTCCTCGTCGGCGGGCAGGTTGTCGAACTTGGTGAACTGGCCCTCGAAGGCCAGGCGCACTAGGCCGGTGGGGCCATGGCGCTGCTTGGCTACGATCACCTCGGCCTTGCCGTAGGTCTGCTCGCAACGCTGCTTCCAGGCGTCGTGGCGCTCGTTGAAGCGCTGGTCGTTCTCCTCGGCGCGTCGGGTCGGCTCGCCGCGCTGCAGGTAGTATTCCTCGCGGTAGACGAACATGACGACGTCGGCGTCCTGCTCGATGGAGCCCGACTCGCGAAGGTCGGAAAGCTGCGGCCGCTTGTCCTCGCGTTGCTCGACGGCGCGGCTCAACTGCGACAGGGCCAGCACCGGCACGTCGAGTTCCTTGGCCAGTGTTTTCAGGCCACGCGTGATCTCGGAGACCTCCTGCACGCGGTTCTCCTGGCGCGACCTGCCGGAAGGATTGAGGAGCTGGAGATAGTCGACCACCAGCAGGCCAAGCCCGTGGGTGCGCTTCAAGCGGCGCGCGCGGGTCCTGAGTGCAGCGATGGAGAGCGCCGGCGTGTCGTCGATGAAGAAATTGAGATGCTCGAGATCCTGGCTGACCGACAGCACTTTGTCGAAATCGCCGCTGATCAGCTCGCCCTTGCGGATCTTTTCAGACGGCACCTCGGCCTGTTCGGCCAACATTCGGGTGGCCAGCTGCTCCGACGACATTTCCAGCGAGAAGAAGCCGACCACGGCGCCATCGACGGCCTTGGGCTTGCCGTCCTCGCCGTGCTCCTCGCGATAGGCTCTGGCGGCGTTGAACGCGATGTTGGTTGCCAGCGCCGTCTTTCCCATTGATGGACGGCCGGCGAGGATGATGAGATCCGAGCGATGGAGGCCGCCCAGGAGCTGGTCGAGCTGGAACAGGCCCGAGGCCACGCCGGTGAGCTGGCCGACCCGATGGTAGGCCGCCTCGGCCGCGATGGTTGCTTCGGTGAGGGCGGCGCGGAACGGCTTGAAGCCGCCCTCGGTCTGGCCGGTCGTGGCCAGCTCGAAGAGCTTCTTCTCTGCCATCTCGATCTGGTGCAGCGCCGTCTCGTCGACGTCGCCGCCGAACGCGCCGTTGACGACTTCCTCGCCGAGATCGACGAGCTGCCGGCGCAGGTAAAGATCGTGCACGGTCCGTCCAAAGGCGGCAGCGTCGATGACGTGCACCGAAGCCGCGGCGAGGCGGGCGAGGTAGGCCGCGGCCCCGCCGGCCGACTTCATCGCCTCGTCCTGCTCGACGTAAGTTTTCAGGGTGACGGCGCTCACCACCTGGCCGCGTTCGATCAGCCGCGACAGCGAATCGAACAGCTTGCCGTGCAGCGGATCGGCGAAGTGTTCGGGGCGCAGGAACTCGGCCACGCGCTGATAGGCGGCGTTGTTGACGAGGATAGCGCCCAGAAGCGCCTGTTCGGCCTCGAAATTGTGCGGCGGCTCGCGCAGGCGCACATCTTCGGCGCCTGGGAGGCGTGTGACGTTGGTCGTGTCTTTTAGGGGCTCCATGTAGAGCCTTTGTTAGGGGCGCGAGGGGGTATCCACCACCACTAATGCGGCGGCGGTTCTAGGATAGCCTGAAAGACGGGGACAACCGAGTCCCGGTCACTCCGCTGCCATCGAGGAGGCCATGGCCACGCGGCGTTCGACTTCCGTCATGTAGTCGCGCGTCAGCGGCACGGCGTCCTGCCGCTTGGCGATCTGGATCTGGAACACCATTTGGTTCATGTAGCGAAAAGAAACCTCGCAGCCGGCCAGGTAGAATTCCCACATCCGGCAGAACCGCTCGTCGTAGCCGGCGGTCTGCTTGACCCTTTCGCGGTTGGCCTTGAAGCGCGCGCGCCAGTGGCGGATCGTTTCCGCATAGTGCAGGCGAAGCACTTCTATGTCGGTGACCCACAAGCCAACATTCTCGATCGCTGCCAGGACCTCCGACAGAGCCGGCGAATAGCCCCCGGGGAAGATGTACTTGCGCAGCCAGGTATTGGTGCCGCCGGGCGGCTCCATGCGGCCGATCGAATGCAGCAGCATCACGCCGTCGTCGGCCAGAAGGTCCTTCACCTTGGTAAAGTATTCGACATAGTGGGCGGCGCCGACGTGCTCGAACATGCCGACCGAGACGATGCGGTCGTAGCGGCCGGGCTCCAGGCGATAGTCGAGCAGCTTGAAGCGGAGGCGGCCGGCAATGCCGCTCTCGAGCGCGCGACGGCTGGAAACGGTATGCTGTTCGCGGGACAGCGTGACGCCGGTCACGTCGACGTCGAAGTGCCGAGACAGGAACAGGCCCATGCCGCCCCAGCCCGAGCCGATGTCGAGCACGCGCTGTCCGGACTTCAGCAGGAGCTTTGCCGCGATGTGGCGCTTCTTGTCGATCTGGGCCTGTTCCAGGCTCTCGACGGGCGTACTGAAGTAGGCACAGGAATACTGGCGGTCGCGGTCGAGGAAGAAATCGTAGAGCTGGTCGTTGAGATCGTAGTGGTGGGCGACGTTGCGCTGAGCCCGGCCGATCGGATTGTACTGCTGCAACGTACGCAGGAGTTTCTGGAGCGCCAGCGACCAGCGCATCAGGGGCGTGGCCTCGATGGCGGCTATGTTGCGCCCCAGCAGGTCGAGCAGGTCGTAGATGTCGCCATGCTCGACGGTGAGTTTCCCCTCCATGTAGGACTCGCCGAGCGCTAGTCGTGGGCGAAGTGCCACGCGAATGCCCGTCCACCAGGTATGAATGCGTATGTTAACGGCGGGGCCGGACTTGGCACCCGTTAGGCAATGCGACCGCCCGGTCGCATCGATGATCGTCAATCGACCTTCGCCCAGGATACGGGCGAGTACCTTGGCTAACAGCATCATCGTCCCCCGGGGCAACGATCTGTTGCGGGGGCGGAACCGTCCTCCCGCAGCTCTTGACCTGAAATGTTAAGCCAAATGACGATTTCAAGGCAGAGAACGGATGGAGAAAAGGCAAAGAAGGTCTGTAAAATAGTTGCAAACGATTTGCAGTTGCGCTTAGGCAGTGTTAATTATGCAAGGTTATTGATTCGCACTCGCATTTGGGAGGTTACGATGAAGCGACGCGTTCTTATGTCGGCCGGTCTATCTACTGGCGTTCTGCTCATCTCGCGGCATTCACAGGCCCAGAGCGGCACCCTCAACCTCTATTCGTCGCGGCACTACAACACCGACGAGGCGCTCTACGGCAATTTCGCTGACCTGACGGGCATCAAGGTCAACCGCGTCGATGCCGAGCCGGATCCGCTGATTCAGCGTCTGCGTACCGAAGGCGACAAGAGCCCTTGCGACGTCCTCGTCACTGTCGATGCCGGCCGGATCGAGCGGGCCCGCGAAATGGGCCTGCTGCAGGCGGTGAGTTCACCTGTCCTCGCCACGGCAATCCCGGCGCACCTGCGCGACCCCGACAACAACTGGTTCGGCTTCTCCAAGCGCGCGCGCGTCATCATGTACAACAAGGAAAAGGTGACGGTAGCCGACGCGCCGAAGAACTACGAGGACCTAGCAGATCCCAAGTGGAAGGGAAAAATCCTGATCCGTTCCTCGGGTAACATCTACAGTCAGTCGCTTACCGGCTCGATCCTGGCGGCGCTCGGCCCCGAGAAGACCGAAGCGTGGGCCAAAGGCGTCGCGGCCAACTTCGCCCGTCCGCCGCGCGGCGGCGACACCGACCAGATCAAGGGCATCGCCGCCGGCGAAGCCGAGATTGCGGTGTCGAACACTTACTACTTGGTGAACCTGATGCGTTCGAAGAAGCCGGAAGATCGCGAGATTGCTGCAAAAGTGGGCGTGATTTTTCCGAACCAGGCGAATCGCGGCACCCATGTCAACGTGAGCGCCGGAGGCATCGCCAGGCACGCGCCGAACAGGGAAGCCGCCGTGAAATTCCTCGAGTATCTGGTTTCGGCACCTGCACAGAAGTATTTCGCCGAAGGCAACTCCGAGTACCCGGTGGTTGCCGGAGTCGAGCCATCCGCCGAATTGAAGTCGCTCGGCACCTTCAAGGAAGATCAGCTCAACGCGCGGGTGTTCGCCCAGAACAACGCCGAGGCGCTGAAGATCATGGACCGGGCGGGCTGGAAGTAGGCCGTTTCGCAGCCGCCACCGTTCGGCTGAGCAGGATCACAGGCACGAGCGAGACGGCGACAATGAGAATCGATCCGACGGCCGCCTGAGCCAGGCGTTCGTCGGATGCGAAGCGGTAGACGCCGATCGCCAGCGTGTCGAAGTTGAATGGCCTGATGATCAGCGTCGCCGGCAGTTCCTTCAGAACCTCGACAAAAGCGATGATGCCGGCCGTCAAGGCCGGCGCGCGCAGCATCGGCAGATGGATGTAGCGCAACACCTGGCGTGGCCTGGCGCCCAGCACGCGCGCACTTGCGTCCATCGCGGGATCGATGGCCGCGAGGCCCGGCGCCACGTTGGCCATGCCGACGGCAAGGAAGCGCACCGTATAGGCGATAATCAGCGCGAAGGCGGTGCCGCTCAGCAGCAGTCCGCTCGACAGGCCGAACAGATCCTGCGTCAGCCGGTTGATGCCCTGGTCGGCCAAGGCGAGGGGCAGCAGAATGCCGACGGCGATGACCGCGCCGGGGATGGCGTAGCCCAGCGAGGCGAACTCGACGGCACGGTCGAGCGCGCGGCGGCGGGCGAGGCGGGCGGCGTAGCTGAGGAACAGCGCGAGGCCCACGATGATGATGGCGGCCAGGGTGGCCAGGACCAGACTGTTGATGGTGTCGCCGATAAAGCGATGGTCCGCCACCAAGGCGCCCGAAGTGATCGCGAGCTGGGCGAGATGCAGGGTGGGCAGCACGAAGCCCAGTAGTATCGGCAACGCGCAGACCAAGAGACTGGCCAGTGCAGGCCCTGCCGCCAGCGTCACCGGCTCGGCCAGGTAGCGCAGGTTGGAGGCGATTGCGAAGCGTGCGCGGCCGCGCGATCGGCGCTCCAGTGCGATCAGGGCGACAGCGATCACGATCAATACGAGAGAGATTTGGGCGGCACCCTCGCGATTGCCCATGCCGTACCAGGTTCGGTAGATCGCGGTCGTGAAGGTGTGGACGCCGTAGTACTGGACCGTGCCGAAATCGGCCAAGGTCTCGAGCAGGGCGAGTGCAAGGCCGGCCGCGATTGCCGGGCGGGCGAGCGGCAGGCCGACGCGGAAGAAGGTCCGCCAGGGGCCGTGCCCCAAAATGCGACTAGCCTCCAGGAGCGACTGCGACTGCGAGAGGAACGCCGCCCGAGCCGCGAGATAGACGTAAGGATAGAGGACGAGCGTGAAGAGAAAGGCGACACCGGCAGCGGAGCCGAAATCCGGAAACCAGTAATCTCCGCGACCCCAGCCGGTCGCCCCGCGCAGCGCGCCCTGCAACGGCCCGGCGAAGGTCAGGAGGTCGGCATAGGCGTAGCCGATGATGTAGGTCGGCATGACAAGCGGCAGCAGCAATGCCCACTGCAGCGTCCGGCTGCCGGGAAAGCGGCACATGGTGACCAACCAGGCCGTACCGGTGCCGATAACGGTGGTGCCGATGCCGACGCCCACCAGCAGGACCAAGGTGTTGCCGACGATGTCGGAAAGCTGGGTCTCGACAATGTGCCGCCACAGGTCGCCCTGCCAGGTCAGCAGGCTCGACGCGACGCCCAGCAGCGGCAGCGCCACTATCCCGGCCACGGCCAGCGCGCCCAGGCGCCAGATCATGGTTGGATCCCCAATAGTTTGCCCAAAAGAAAACGCATGCCACCGCGGAGCGAGGGCATGCGTTCAATCGGAGACACGGTGCCGGGTGGCAAGCGTTCTACTTCTCTTCGGCCGGCACTTCCTCGGTGGCCGCCGGAGCATCGGCGGCTTCGCCCTCGGCCGTCTCGCCTTCGGCAGACTTGGCCTCGAACAACGCGGCGGCCTGATCGGCGGCACGCTTGGCTGCGTCGGCCGCTTCGAGTGCGGCGCGCTCGTGCTCGGCCACCAGGGCGCCACCCTTGGCGAGGAACTCGGCCTCGTCGACGGAGCGTGCGACCACGGCAGTGATCTCGATCGTGACCTCGGGATGGAGGTGGACCTTGATCTTGTGGGCGCCGAGGCTCTTGATCGGCTTGTCGAGTTCGACCTGGCTACGCTCGATCTTGACGCCGGCGGCGACGGCACCGTCGGCGATGTCGCGCGAAGTCACCGAACCATAGAGTTGCAGGGCTTCCGACGCCTGGCGAATGAGGATGACCTTGAGGTCGCTCATCTTGCTACCGACGGCTTCGGCTTCGCCGCGACGTTCGAGGTTCTGGGCTTCGAGAGTCTTACGCTGGGATTCGAAGTAGGTGATGTTGTCCTTGGTGGCGCGGAGTGCTTTCTTCTGCGGCAGCAGGAAGTTGCGGGCGAAGCCGGGCTTCACCTTCACAACATCGCCCATTTGACCGAGCTTGGGCACGCGCTCCAGCAGGATGACGTTCATCGGCATGATGCGATCCCCTGGCTAGGCGATGAGGTAGGGCAGGAGCGCCAGGAAACGCGCACGCTTGATCGCCTGGGCGAGTTCGCGCTGCTTCTTGGACGACACCGCCGAGATGCGGCTGGGAACGATCTTGCCGCGCTCGGAGACGAAACGCTGCAGAAGGCGCACGTCCTTGTAGTCGATGACCGGCGCGTTGGCGCCGGAGAACGGGCAGCTCTTGCGGCGGCGCGTGAAGGGGCGACGTTGGGCGCTCATTCTTCGTCTCCCGTGATAGCGGCGGCAACGGGCGACGCACCGCCTTCATCGCCGAAGCGAGGACGTTCGCGGCGGGGCGGACGATCGCCCCAGCGATCGCCGCGATCGCCACCCGGACGGTCGGACTTCTCGGCGCTGCGCACCATGATGGCCGAAGGAGCCTCCTCGAGCGCATCGACGCGGACGGTCAGGAAGCGGATGATGTCTTCGTTGATCGACATCGTGCGCTCCATCTCCTTCACGGCGGCGGAGGGCGCATCGATGTTGAGCAGGGTATAGTGACCCTTGCGGTTTTTCTTGATCCGATAAGTCAGCGAACGGAGGCCCCAGTACTCCTTCTTGGAGACGGTGCCGCCCAGGCCGGTGACGATCTCGGCGAACTGGTTGGTAAGAGCCTCCACCTGCGTCTGGGCGACATCCTGACGCGCAATGAAGACGTTCTCGTAAAGTGCCATGTAGTTTCGGCTCCTTATGGCTGTTGGTGACCCGGAGTTCGTCGCGCCCGACTCACCGAAATGAGCATGGGGTCGACCGGCAACCGCCCGGATCTAGCCGGCCCTTCGCAGAATGCTTGGACCGGCAAGGAGATCGGAGCCGATTTAGGCCCCGAAGAGCGGGGGTTATACAGGCCTGCGGCTCGAAATCAAGCCGTTCCCGGGGCGTCTTGACTGCGTCTTGTACCCCGTTATGACTGCGCCAATTCGCGTCGAATCAGGGGGAAATCGCGCATGAGTCGGGCTTTCGTCTTTCCGGGCCAGGGGTCGCAGGCCGTCGGCATGGGCGCCGACCTCGCGGCGGCCTTCGCTACCGCCCGGGACGTCTTCGGTGAAGTCGACGAGGCGCTGAAGCAGAACCTGTCGAAGTTGATGCGGGAAGGGCCGGAAGGCGACCTGGTCCTGACCGAAAATGCCCAGCCGGCCCTGATGGCCGTCAGCCTGGCCGTGATCCGTATCGTCGAGAAGGACGGCGGCAAGCCGCTGTCGGCGCTCGCCTCCCATGTCGCCGGCCATTCCCTGGGCGAGTACTCGGCCCTGGCCGCGGCCGGGACCCTGAAAGTCGCAGACGCCGCGCGGCTTCTGAAGCTGCGCGGGCAATCGATGCAGAAGGCCGTTCCGGTCGGCGTCGGCGCCATGGCGGCCCTGCTCGGCATCGAGTTGGAGGTGGCCCAGGAGGCCTGCAAAGAGGCCGCGCAAGGCGAGGTGGTGGCGGTCGCCAACGACAACGGCGGCGGCCAGGTCGTCGTGAGCGGCCACACGGACGCCGTGGAACGGGCGATCGAGGCAGCCAAGGCACGCGGCTGCAAGCGTGGCATGCTGTTGCCGGTGAGCGCTCCCTTCCATTGTTCGCTGATGCAGCCTGCGGCCGATGCGATGAAGGCGGCGCTCGAGCAGGTGACGTTGATGCCACCGCGGGTGCCGCTGATAGCCAACGTGCTGGCGTCCGAGATCAGCGATCCGACGGCGATCAAGCAGCGCTTGGTGGAACAGGTGACCGGCCTCGTGCGTTGGCGCGAGAGCGTGCAATATATGAAGTCGAAGGGCGTCGAGGCGCTGGTCGAGTGCGGCACGGGCAAAGTGCTGTCCGGCCTCGTGAAGCGCATCGACAAGGACATGACGGGTCTCGCCCTAAATGCGCCTCAGGACATCGACGCTTTTCTGAAAACAGTCTGAGGAGGAAAGGCGATGTTCGATCTGAACGGCAAGACGGCGCTCGTCACCGGCGCTTCCGGCGGCATCGGCGACGCGATCGCTCGCGCGCTGCACCGGCAGGGCGCCACGGTGACGCTGTCGGGGACGCGCGCCGACGCGCTGGAGCAGCTCGAGGCGTCGCTCGGCGAGCGGGCGCATGTCGTTGCCGCCAAGATGGACGATGCGGCCGACATCGATCGCCTCGCCAAGGAAGCCGAGGCGGCGATGGGCAAGCTCGATATCCTGGTGAACAACGCCGGCATCACGCGCGACAACATCTCGATGCGCATGAAGGACGAGGAATGGGAGAAGGTGCTCCAGGTGAATCTCACCGGTACTTTCCGGCTGACCCGTGCCGTCATGCGCGGCATGATGAAACGGCGTTTCGGCCGGGTCGTCAGCATCACCTCGATCGTGGGAGTCACCGGCAATCCAGGCCAGGCCAACTATGCGGCTGCCAAGGCAGGCCTCATCGGGATGTCGAAGTCGCTGGCGCAGGAACTTGCCTCGCGCGGCATCACGGTGAATTGCGTAGCGCCGGGCTTCATCGCGACGCCGATGACGGACGGCCTGACCGACGATCAGAAGAAAAGCATCCTGGCGCGGGTGCCCGCCGACCGGCTGGGCACGCCCGACGAGATCGCTGCCGGCGTGGTCTACCTGGCAAGCGAAGAGGCAGCCTACGTGACCGGCCAGACGTTGCACATCAACGGCGGTATGGCGATGATTTGACGGGCCGCCTATCGGATAAGGGCTACAAGTGCCTGATTTTGTGGGCTTTTCGACCCTAGCCAATGGCCGGGGAGCTATGTTAGGAACGCCGGAAATCGCCAGCCCCCTACGGCGAAACGGATGTGAGAAGAATACGGGAAGGACAAGAGAATGAGCGACATTGCCGAGCGCGTTAAGAAGATCGTGGTGGAGCATCTCGGCGTCGAAGCGGCGCAGGTGAAGGAAGATGCGAAGTTCATCGACGATCTGGGCGCCGACAGCCTCGACACCGTGGAATTGGTGATGGCTTTCGAGGAAGAGTTCGCCATCGAGATTCCCGACGATGCCGCCGAGAAGATCCAGACCGTTGGCGACGCCATCGGCTTCATCAAGGGCAACGCGAAGTCCTGATCTTCGCCGGTTCCTGTAGCAGGAAGGGCGGACGATGAGGCGAGTAGTCGTTACGGGCTTGGGAATGGTGACGCCGTTGGGCGACGGCGTCGACACCAATTGGCGGCGCTTGATCGCGGCCGAGTCGGGAATCCGTTCGATCCAGGCATTCGACACGTCTGATCTTGCCACCAAGATCGCGGGCGAAGTGCCCCAGGGCGACAAGGCGAACGGGCATTTCAATGTCGATGCCTACATCGCGCCGAAGGATCAGCGCAAGCTCGACAAGTTCATCGTCTTCGGCCTCGCGGCGGCCGAACAGGCCGTCGAGGATTCCGGCTGGAAACCGCAGGACGAAGAAGGACTCACCCGCACCGGCGTGATGATCGGCTCGGGCATCGGCGGCCTGCAGACCATCTACGAGACGTCGCTGATCCTGAAGGAGCGCGGCCCGCGTCGCGTCAGCCCGTTCTTCATCCCGTCGGCACTAATCAATCTCGTTTCCGGTCAAGTCTCGATCAAATACGGCTTCAAGGGCCCGAACCATTCTGTGGTCACCGCCTGCGCCACCGGGGCACATGCCCTGGGCGACGCCGCGCGCCTCATCCAGCTCGAAGATGCCGACGTCATGGTGGCCGGCGGTGCCGAGGCCGCGATCTGCCGCATCGGCATCGCGGGCTTCAATGCCTGCAAGGCGCTCTCGACGGATTTCAACGACACGCCCACCCAGGCCTCGCGCCCGTGGGACAAGAAGCGCGACGGCTTCGTCATGGGCGAGGGCGCGGGCTGCGTCGTGCTCGAAGAATACGAGCACGCCAGGAAGCGCGGCGCCAGGATCTATGCCGAGATCGTCGGTTACGGCCTCTCGGGCGACGCCTATCACATCACGGCGCCTTCCGAGGATGGCGACGGCGCGATGCGGGCGATGAAGGCAGCGCTGAAGCGTGGCCAGATCAACACCGACCAGATCGACTATGTGAATGCCCATGGCACGTCGACCATGGCCGACACGATCGAACTCGGCGCCGTGAAGCGCACCTTCGGCCAGGACGTCTACAAGCTCTCGATGTCGTCGACCAAGTCGGCGACCGGCCATCTGTTGGGCGCGGCCGGCGTCATCGAGGCGATCTACGCGATCAAGTCGATGACCGACCAGGTCGTGCCGCCGACGCTCAACCTCGACGAGCCCGACGAAGGCTGCGACATCGACCTGGTGCCGAAGCACGCCAAGCAGCGCAAGGTCCGCTATGCGCTCAGCAACTCGTTCGGCTTCGGCGGCACCAACGCGTCGTTGATCTTCGGCCCCGTTTGATCTCCGGAGGCTGAGGATGCTCAGCTACTTCCGTTGGGTTCTCTTCTTCGTCGCCATGTTCGTGACGTTGATGGGCGGTGCGCTGTTCCTAGGGAACACGCTCCTCAACGCTCCAGGCCTCTTGGACAAGACCAAAAATGTCGTCATCCCGCGCGGTGCCGGGCCCGTGACCATGGCCAAGGTGCTGCAGGAGGAGGGCGTCATCACCCACACGCGGCTGTTTCGCATCGCGCTGATGATCGATCCCGCGCCCAAGCCGATCAAGGCTGGCGAGTACGAGGTCCCGGCGCACACTACGATGCGGGCGCTGGTCGACCTGCTGCAGTCGGGCAAGGTGGTGCAACGCCGCCTCACCGTGCCGGAAGGCACGACGACCTCGGAAGTCCTTGATCTGATACGCAAGACCGAGGCGCTGACCGGCGAGATCACGCTGGACGTCAAGGAGGGCGATCTCCTGCCCGAGACCTACTTCTATTCGCGCGACGACACGCGGGACGGGCTCCTGCTGCGCATGAAGGAGGCCATGGAGAAGACCCTGGACGAGGCTTGGCGCAAGCGCGCTCCGGGCCTGCCGCTGGCGAACCGGCGCGACGTTCTGGTGCTGGCATCGATCGTCGAAAAGGAGACCGCGCTTCCCGCCGAGCGGGCCAGGGTGGCTGCGGTGTTCGTCAACCGGCTGCGGCGGCGGATGAAACTCGAAAGCGACCCGACGACGATCTACGGCCTCACCGGCGGCAAGGGGCCGCTCAATCGCGAACTCACCCGCGCCGACCTGCAGTCGACCTCGCCATACAACACCTATTATGTCGTCGGCCTGCCGCCGGGGCCGATCTGCAACCCAGGCCGTGCGTCGATCGTGGCGGCGACCAATCCGGCGCGCGATCGTTCCATCTACTTCGTCGCCGACGGGCAGGGGGGGCATGCCTTCGCCCTGACCCTGCCCGAGCACAATCGCAATGTCGCGCGCTGGCGCGAAATCCAGCGCGAGCGCCTAGAAGCGGCGCAGTCGCAGACACCTGGGCAACCGGTGCTGCCCGCGCCTGCGGTGCCGGTACCCGCCAGGTAGTGAACCATGCCAGCGATCTTCTTCCTGGGGCTCGCCGTGTTGGCGGTCTTGGCTTTTGGCATTGCCTGGTTCCTTCGAGCCAATCCATCGTCCATCGCCCGGCTGGTACGGTCGATCCTTGTCGTCCTGGGCGTCATAGGTGTCGGCGGTTTCCTGATCTTCGGCCTCAGGTTTCTGCCCAGCATGCTGCCGGAACTGATGGGCCTGGCGGGAGTTGTTGTCGCGGGCCTGATCGCGCGAGCCGCACGACGTCGCCCATCCGGCGGATTCAGTTCGCCGGGCGCCGGACAGCGGACCGAGGTTCGCACGGCATTCCTCCAGGCCTGGATCGACCACGCGACTGGCGATGTCGGCGGCACAGTGCTGTCGGGCCGCTTCGCTGGCCGCACGCTCGACGCGCTGGCGGACGCCGAGTTGCTGGAGCTGCGTGCCGACTGTGCGTCGGATGCGGATTCCCTGAAGGTGCTCGAAGCCTATCTCGATCGCCGGCTGGGCGGGGACTGGCGCAACAGCCATCGCCCGCCGCCGTCGGGGCCCCGCACCGATATGTCGCGCGACGAGGCCCTGGCCGTCCTGGGGTTGGTGGAAGGCGCGACCGCAGACGAGATCCGAGCCGCACATCGCCGCCTGATCCAGCGCATGCACCCCGACGTCGGGGGGACTGCCGACCTGGCCGCCCGCATCAACCGCGCCAAGGACGTCTTGCTCGGAGGGTGACCTTGCCAGCGCCTGCATCACCATGGCATCAACCGCCACCTTTTGCGTCGCAATATCCTAGCCGTGAACGAGGTCGATGAGCATGACGCAGCGCGTTCGCAAAGCCGTTCTGCCGGTCGCCGGACTGGGCACCCGCTTCTTGCCCGCCACCAAGGCGATGCCTAAGGAAATGCTGACGGTGGTCGACCGGCCGCTCATCCAGTACGCAGTGGAGGAGTGCCTGCAGGCGGGGATAGATGAGTTCGTGTTCGTCAGCGGCCGCAACAAGGTGTCCCTCGAGGATCACTTCGACCACGCCTACGAACTCGAGATGACGCTGGAGCGGCGCAACAAGGCCTCCGAACTCGGCGAGACGCAGGGCGCCACCATCAAGCCGGGCAACGCGGTCTTCACGCGTCAGCAGAAGCCGCTCGGGCTCGGCCATGCCGTGTGGTGCGCGCGCCACTGGATCGGCCACGAGCCGTTCGCCGTGCTGCTGCCGGACGAGCTGACGCTCGATACGCCGAGCTGCATCGGCCAGCTGGCCCTGGCACACGAGAAGACCGGTGGCAGTGTCGTTGCCGTGATGGACGTGCCCCGCGAGCAGACCAAGAGCTACGGCATCGCCGCGGTGAAGACTGAAAAGGACGGATTGGCCGAGATTACCGGCATGGTCGAGAAGCCCAAGCCCGAGGAGGCGCCATCGACCTTGGCGTTGATCGGACGCTACGTGCTGTTGCCCGAAGTTTTCGACCATCTCGATAATCACGAGACCGGCGCCGGCGGTGAAATCCAGCTGACCGATGCCATGGCCAAGATGATCGGCCGGTCGCCGTTCCATGCCCTGCGCTACGCCGGACGGCGCTACGATTGCGGCAGTCGGCTGGGGTTCCTCGAGGCCAACATCGCGATCTCGCTCAGCCGCACGGACACCAAGGCCGATAGTCGCGCCTTGATCGAACGCTTGATGAAAGGCTGATCGCATGCGCATCGCCATGATCGGTTCCGGCTATGTCGGGCTCGTGTCCGGTGCCTGCTTTGCCCAGTTCGGTCACGATGTCGTGTGCATCGACAAGGACGCGGCCAAGATCGCGCTCCTGCGCAAGGGTGTGATGCCGATCTACGAGCCCGGCCTCGACAAGCTCGTCACCGACAATGTCCGCGCCGGCCGTCTCGATTTCGGGACCAATCTCGGCGATGCGGTGGGCACCGCCGACGCGGTGTTCATCGCCGTCGGCACGCCGACCCGGCGAGGCGACGGTCATGCCGACCTGAGCTACGTCTACGCTGCGGCCGCCGAGATCGCCGATGCGATCCGCGACTATACCGTCGTCGTCACCAAGTCGACGGTGCCGGTCGGCACCGGCCGCGAGGTTGCCCGTATCATCCGCGAAACCCGGCCGACGACGGACTTCGACGTCGCCTCCAATCCGGAATTCCTGCGCGAGGGCGCGGCGATCGAGGATTTCATGAAACCGGACCGCGTCGTGATCGGCGTCGAGAGCCAGCGGGCCCGCGACGTGATGTCCGCGATCTACCGGCCGCTCAACCTGATCCAGACGCCGATGGTGTTCACCAACATCGAGACGGCGGAAGTGACCAAGTACGCCGGCAATGCCTTCCTCGCGACCAAGATCACCTTCATCAACGAGATCGCCGATCTCTGCGAGAAGGTCGGCGCCGACGTCCACGATGTGGCGCGCGGAATCGGGCTCGATGGCCGGATCGGCCGCAAGTTCCTACATCCCGGTCCCGGCTTCGGGGGGTCGTGCTTTCCAAAGGACACGCTCGCGCTGGCTTACACCGCACGCGAGGCCAACGCGCCGCAGACGATCGTCGAGCAGGTGATCGAGGTCAACAACGCGCGCAAGAAGCGGATGGCCAAGAAGGTCATCGACTTCTGCGGCGGCTCGGTGGCAGGCCTCAGTATCTGCGTGCTTGGCGTCACCTTCAAGGCCAATACCGACGACATGCGCGATGCACCTTCGCTCGATATCGTGCCGGCCCTGATCGCCGCCGGTGCCAAGATCGTCGCATTCGATCCCGAGGGAATGAAGGAGGCCGCCCGCGTGCTGCCCGGTGTCGTCTTCGCCAAGACAGCATACGAGGCAGCAAGCGGCGCCGACGTGCTGGTGGTCATCACCGAATGGCACGAGTTCCGTGGCCTCGACCCCAGGCGCCTCAAGGAGGCGATGCGCCAACCCCGCATCGTCGACCTGCGGAACATCTTCAATCCCGACGAGATGCGCGGGCTGGGCTTTGCCTACGAGGGCATCGGCCGTCCCCAGCCGCGCGCCTAGACATCAACAGTTCTTGGGAGTCTTTTCATGAGCCAGATGGCGCACAAGTTCGATTCCAGCATCCTGCGCGAGTACGACATTCGCGGCATCGTGGGCGACACCGTGCACGCCGCCGACGCCCGCGCCATCGGCCGGACACTGGGCACGCTGGTCCGCCGCAAGGGCGGCAAGCATGTGGCGCTCGGATATGACGGGCGGCTGAGTTCGCCCGAACTCGCCGCGGCCTGCATCGAGGGGTTGACCTCGGCCGGCATCGACGTGACCAGCATCGGCCTTGCCGCGACGCCGATGCTCTACTTCGCCGTCTATCACCTCGATGCCGACGGCGGCATCATGATCACGGGCTCGCACAATCCGCCGGACTACAACGGCTTCAAGATGATGATGGGCAAGAAGTCGTTCTTCGGCGCCGACATCCAGACACTGGGTGCGATGGCGAGCAAGGGCGACTGGGAAAGCGGGCAGGGCAAGGCCGGGAAGCGGGACATCCTCGCGGACTATGCCGCGAGGCTCCTAAGAGACGTTAAGCCGGGCAAGAAACTCAAGGTGGCCTGGGATACCGGCAACGGCGCCGTCGGCGTCTCGATCCGCGCCGTCGTCGACAAGCTGCCGGGCGAGCATTTCGTGCTGAACGAGAAGGTCGATGGCACGTTTCCAGCGCACCATCCCGATCCGACGGTACCGAAAAATCTCGAGCAGCTGATCGCCGAGGTGAATGAGCGCGGTTGCGACCTCGGGATCGCCTTCGACGGCGACGGCGACCGCATCGGCGCTGTCGACGGCAAGGGGCGCATCCTGTGGGGCGACCAGCTCCTCGTACTGTGGTCGCGCGACGTGCTGAAGACCCATCCCGGCGCCACCATCATCGCCGACGTCAAGGCGAGCCAGGTTCTGTTCGACGAGATCGCGAAGGCCGGCGGCAAGCCGATGATGTTCAAGACCGGCCATTCGCTGATCAAGAGCAAGATGGCCGAGATCGGCTCGCCGCTCGCCGGGGAGATGAGCGGGCATGTCTTCTTCGCCGACACCTTCTATGGCTTCGACGACGCCCTCTATTGTGGGCTTCGCCTGCTCAATATCGTGGCCAACAGCCGCGAAAGCCTGGCCGAGATGCGCGATGCCCTGCCGCAGCCGGTGAACACGCCGGAACTTCGGTTCGACTGCGCCGACGACCGCAAGTTCGGCGTCGTCGAGGAGGTCAAGGCGCGGCTGCTGAAGGCAGGCGCCAAGCTCTCCGACATCGACGGCGTCCGTGTCAGCACGAAGGATGGCTGGTGGCTGCTGCGCGCCTCGAACACCCAGCCCGTGCTGGTGGCTCGTTGCGAGGCCGCCGACGAGGCGGGCCTGCAGCGGCTGATGGTCGACCTCAAGGCGGCGTTGGCGGCGAGCGGCGTCAGCCTGCCCGACGACGCGGCGGACGGCCATCACTGATGCGGTTCTTTTTCTATGGAACGCTGCTCGACCATGACGTGACCGCCCTCGTGCTTGGACGGCGGCTGCCGCCGACGGCGTATGTGCCGGCCAGCTTGCCGGGGCATTCGAGGTTTCGGGCCAAGGGTGCCAGCTATCCCGTGGTCGTCAAGGATCCCCGTGGTGAGGCGCCTGGCGTGATCGTCGGTGGCCTGAGCGCGCGCGACGTGGGCTATCTCTCGGCCTACGAAGGCCCGGGATACCGGATCGTGCCGCTGAAAGTTCGGTCGCTAGGCCGAATGGTCAAGGTTTCGGTGTTCGAGCCGATCGTCGAAAGCGGCAAGGGCTATCGCGACAGTCGTCTTCAGCCGAGCCGGGAACTATGGAATCTGGCGCTCTGGCAGCGCCGCCACAAGCGGCTCTTCGCGGCGCGGCTGCGCCGCGCCTTCAGCGCGCGCCCGGTGTATTCCAGGCAGTGACCTGCAGTGGCGAGCAGTAGATCTTCTGCTTCTCGAGCCGCTTGCAGCCATCGACCGCCTGCTCCTGCGAGAGGTTGGTCAGTCGCGCCCTGTGAAAGATCTTGCTCGCCATCTGGATCTCGTCGATGGCCGCGCTGGCATTTGAGCGCATGGCGCCTGGCAACGCGGAGGTCGCGCGCTCGAGGGCGAGCTGGGCCGCCTGCGGTTCGTTGAACGAGCCCACCTGGATCACCCAGCTTCCGAGCGAGGGATTCTCCGGTTCGGCCGGGCCGGCAACGCGGGCTGATGCTGCAGGCGGAGGAGGTGGCTCGGCCTTGGCGACGGCGCGCGGAGTCTCCTGGATGGGAACCCCCGGCACGAACTGGGCGGCGCTGTAGCGGGCCGATGGCGGCCTGCGGATCGAGGTCCAGGGCGAAAGGCCCATGGACTGGGCGCTGGCGAAGCCACGGTCCATCAGGTCGGCCATCTGGCGGTCGCGGCGGCTGGCGCTCTCACCACCCATCACGACACCGATCAGGCGACGGTTGTCGCGCATCGCCGACATCACGAGATTGAAGCCGGAGGCGGCGGTATAGCCAGTCTTCAGGCCGTCGGCGCCCTCATAGTTGCCGAGCATGCGATTGTGATTCTCGAGCGGGCGTCCGCGATAGGTGTAGCTCTGGACGGCGAACACCGCATAGTAATGCGGATATTCGCGCATCAGGGCGTTGGCAAGCCGGGCCTGATCTCGTGCTGTCGTGACCTGCTCGCGATGGGGCAGGCCTGAAGCGTTGCGGAAGACGGTCGATGTCATGCCGAGCTGGCGTGCCCGCTGAGTCATCAGGCGGGCGAAGTTCTGCTCGTCGCCGCCGATGGCTTCGGCCAGGACGACGGCGGCGTCGTTCGCCGAGCGGGTGACGAGGGCCATTGTGGCATCGCGCACGCTGACCGATCCGCCGGGCGTCAGGCCCATCTTGGTCGGCGGCGCGTTGAGTGCGTTGGACGACACCGGCAGCGAATCGCCCAACGCCAGACGGCCGGAATCGAGCGCCGAGAAGGTGAGGTAGATCGTCATCAGCTTGGTGAGCGATGCCGGATGGCGGAGTTCGTCGGCCTGATCGGAAGAGATTTCACGGCCACTCGTCGCATCGACGATCAGAGAGGCTGTCTTGCCGGAAACCGAGGGGTTGGGCACCCAGGGCGAAGGGTTCTGGACGATTTTTTTGGCCGTGGTGCGCGACTTGGCAGGCGGCGCGGCACGTTTTGTCGATGCCGACTGGGCGTCGGCGTCCGACGGAACGGCGGTCGCACCAACAAAAAAGAGGCTGACGGCTAGCCAAGAAAGGCTGGCCGCGATGCGCTTGAGGGGAAAGGTCATCGTCAGTTATGCCATTACATTTATGTCAATATTCTTGTGCCCCACCAACAAGTTAGGAGCAATTCCTCGGAGGTTACTAAAGTTTGTGGGGTTATGCAACTTTCCCCGCCGTGCTCCCGCCCAAGTTGGTTCGGAAACTGCATCGAACGCTGTAGGATGGGCTATGATGAAGTGGATGGTCACGGCGATGGTCGGTTTGGCGCTTCTTGTGGCCGGCAGCGCCTCGGCACAGCGGGCGGACCGCAACGTCGAGCAGCCGATTGCGCGCAGCTGGAACTGGTTCGCCTATGTCGGCGCTAACGAAATCCGGGAAGCCTGCAAGCCTGGCGGCCGGAACCGCCTTCGCTTGATCTACAATGCTCTCTACGAGGAGCAGGTCCGGACTTACGAGATTTTCCTGCAGCCGGACGGCTTCGCCGGCATGAACATCGGCGTGCTTGCGGACCAGGGCAACGTCAGCAGTTTCACGATCAATGGCGGCGATGCCCTCGGTCCCTGGAAGATGAAGCGCGGCGAGCGCCTGCTGAACGTCGATGAAACCCGGGAATTGGTGGGGTTGTTGGAGGCAAGCGCTGCGTTCGGCCCGCCGCGCGATGGGCTGAAGCTGCCCGACAACGATTTCTGGTGGACCGTCGCCTCGTGCCGCAACGGCGTCTGGGGATTCCAAGCCTATCACTATCCGACCGACGGCTTCGCCAACGTTAAATTCGCGGAACGGCTTTTCGCCTGGGATACCGTGCCGGTGCCGGTCAACCGGCCGCGCAAGCTGGAACCCTCGGAACTCCGCCGCGATTGGAACGCGCCGATGTATCACGCCGGCACAGCCAACCGCTGGATCCTCGTGGTGGGGAAGGATGGGCTGAGGCCGAGGTAGCGAAAGCGTTTGCGCTCCCTATATAATTGAAAGGCGTCTTCACTGACTCGCTGGGAGTTCGAATCCGACGATGGTTTCTGCGCGTACTGCATGCGAATGGCGCCTCGAGGACGACCGGCTGGGCGGCCCCAGGGAGCCTCCGCGTATCCCGCCGCGCCGCGACGACGGGAACGGCGACAATGATGGACGCACCGGGGACGGGCGGACCGGCGCGCTCACGCTCGCCCGGACGCGGACCAAGAAGCCGTCGATGTACAAGGTGCTGATGCTGAACGACGACTACACGCCGATGGAGTTCGTCGTCGACGTGCTGCAGAACATCTTTCAGAAGACGCGCGACGAGGCGACCCAGATCATGCTGCACGTCCACCAAAAGGGCGTCGGCATCTGCGGCGTCTACACCTACGAGATCGCCGAGACGAAAGTGACGCAAACGGTGGATTACGCCCGCAAAAACCAGCACCCTCTCCAGTGCACCTTGGAGAAAGAGTAGTTCGTAGAAGAGTAGTTCGTTTTTCCGTCGAGGTGGTCCGATGTCCATGCTGTCCAAGAACCTCGAGAAGTCGCTCCATCGCGCGTTCGGCCTCGCCGGCGAGCGCAGGCACGAATATGCGACGCTGGAGCACTTGCTCCTGTCGATGACCGAAGACGAGGACGCGATGCCCGTCCTCAAGTCGTGCGGCGTCGACATCGATCGCCTGCGGCACGATCTGGAAACCTTCGTCGACAACCGCCTCAAGGGTATCGTCACCCAGTCGCCGAGCGAGCCGCTGCCGACCGCCGGCTTCCAGCGCGTCGTTCAGCGCGCCGCCGTCCATGTCCAGTCGTCGGGCCGCAACGAAGTGACGGGCGCCAACGTCCTGGTCGCGCTGTTCTCGGAGCGCGACAGCCACGCCGTGTCGTTCCTCGAGAACCAGGGCATGACCCGGCTGGACGCGGTCGACTACATCAGCCACGGCAAGGCCAAGGTCCCGGGCCGTGCACGCACGCGGCGCGTCAGCGGCTCGGAAGAAGAGGGCGGCGGCGACGCTGCGGCCAAGCAGGGCAACGAGGCCCTGGCCGCTTATTGCGTCGACCTCAACCAAAAGGCGCGCGAGGGCCGCGTCGACCCGCTGATCGGGCGCGAGTACGAGGTAGAGCGCACCATCCAGGTGCTGTGCCGTCGCACCAAGAACAACCCGCTCTATGTCGGCGAGCCCGGCGTCGGCAAGACCGCCATCGCCGAGGGGCTGGCGCGCAAGATCGTCGATGGCGAAGTGCCGGAGGTTCTGCGCGAGTCGATCATCTATTCGCTCGACATGGGCGCGCTGCTTGCCGGCACGCGCTATCGCGGCGACTTCGAGGAGCGGCTGAAGGCGGTGCTGAGCGAGCTCAAGAAGAAGCCCAACTCGGTGCTGTTCATCGACGAGATCCACACCATCATCGGCGCCGGCGCCACGTCGGGCGGCTCGATGGATGCATCGAACCTGCTAAAGCCGTCGCTGCAGTCGGGTGAACTGCGCTGCATCGGCTCGACGACCTACAAGGAATACCGCAATCACTTCGAGAAGGACCGCGCCCTGGTCCGCCGCTTCCAGAAGATCGACGTCGCCGAGCCTTCGGTCTCCGATGCCATCGACATTATGCGGGGCCTGAAGCCGGTTTATGAGAAGCATCACAACGTTGCCTACACCGACGATGCCATCAAGGCGTCGGTCGAGCTGTCCGCACGCTACATCCACGACCGCAAGCTGCCCGACAAGGCGATCGACGTGATCGACGAGGTCGGTGCCGCGCAGATGCTGGTTGCAGCCGACAAGCGCAAGAAGACGATTGAGGTGACCGACATCGAGGAGATTGTCGCCAAGATCGCGCGCATCCCGCCCAAGAGCGTCAGCAAGGACGATGCTGAGCTGCTGCGCAACATCGACCGCGACCTCAAGACCGTGGTGTTCGGCCAGGATCGGGCGATCGAGCATCTCGCGGCCTCGATCAAGCTGGCGCGCGCCGGCCTCAGGGCGCCGGAGAAGCCGATCGGCAGCTATCTGCTGGCCGGCCCGACCGGCGTCGGCAAGACAGAGGTTACCCGCCAGCTCGCGCGCCTGCTCGGCCTGGAACTGATCCGCTTCGACATGTCGGAGTACATGGAGCGCCACAGCGTCTCCCGCCTGATCGGCGCACCGCCGGGCTATGTCGGCTTCGACCAGGGCGGCCTGCTGACCGACAAGGTCAACCAGCATCCCCATTGCGTCGTGCTGTTCGACGAGATCGAGAAGGCACATCCCGACGTCTTCAACGTCCTGCTGCAGGTCATGGACTATGGGAAGCTCACCGACCACAACGGCCGCACAGTGGATTTCCGCAACGTCATCCTGTGCATGACGACTAACGCCGGCGCCGCCGATATCGCAAAGCCTGCCCTCGGCTTCGGCCGCGAGCAGCGCCACGACGAAGACGACGATGCGATCAACCGGATGTTCGCACCGGAGTTCCGCAACCGGCTCGACGCTATCGTCAAGTTCGCGAGCCTTGGCCCCGAATCGATGGGCCGCGTGGTCGATAAGTTCGTTGCCGAACTCGAAGTTCAGCTTGCCGATCGCAAGGTCTTCATCGAGCTAAGTGACGGCGCCCGCCGTTGGCTGGCCGAAAAGGGCTACGACCGGACCTTCGGCGCCCGGCCGCTCGGCCGCTTCATCCAGGAGCACATCAAGAAGCCGCTGGCCGAGGAGGTGCTTTTCGGCAAGCTGTCGAAGGGCGGCACGGTGCGGGTCGATATCGAAGGCGAAGGCGATGCCGCCAAGCTCGTCTTCGAGTTCCTGCCGCCCGAGCGCGGGGAGTTGCCGCCGGCCAGCCAGGAACCGGTACTGGCTGAGTGAGTGCCTTCCGGCCGCTTTGGGTTGCCCTTCGCGCCGCGGTGCTCGCCACCGCGGTGTTCTGGGTGGCGCTCTTCATCGTCGACAAGATCGGCTGGCAGGCGCCGTTGGGGATGACGGAGCAGTTAATCTTCTTCGTGATCTTTTTCCTCGGCGTCCTCATGGTCGACAAGAAGTGACGGCTACTCGTTCTCCTTCTTGAATGGCGAGAACTGCATCAACCCTTCGATCTCCTGCTCGACCGCCGGCCGTTCGCGGCTGAGGTAGTCGGCGACGGCGCGCCGGAAGCTGGCATCGGGGATCCAGTGCGCCGAGTAGGTCGGCACCGGGAGATAGCCGCGCTGGATCTTGTGGTCGCCCTGGGCGCCGGCTTCGACCCGCTGCATTCCATGCGCGATGGCGTAGTCGATCGCCTGGTAGTAGCAGGCCTCGAAATGCAGGAAGGCGTGGCTTTCCAGGCAGCCCCAGTAACGGCCGTAGAGCGTGTCGTTGCCCTTGAGGTTGAGCGCGCCGCCGACCGGCCGGCCGTCGGCCTCGGCCATGACCAGCACCACCTTGTCGGCCATGGTATTTCCCAAGACATCGAAGAAGGCGCGCGTCAGGTAGGGTGTGCCCCACTTGCGTCCGCCGGTGTCCATGTAAAAGGCGAAGAAGGCGTCCCAGTGCTCGGGCCTGATGTCGTCGCCGCTGAGTGCCCGGATAGTGAGGCCCTCCCGGCGCACCGCTTCGCGCTCTTTGCGTATCGCCTTGCGCTTCCGCGAGGAGAGGGCGCCCAGGAAATCGTCGAAGCATTTGTAGCCCTCGTTGCGCCAGTGGAACTGCTGCCCCAGCCGCAGCAGCCAGCCGTGCTCGCCGAAACGCTTCCACTCGTCTTCGGTGCAGAAGGTGACGTGGACCGAGCTGATGCCGTTGTCGCCGGAGATCTTGGCCAGCATCTCGATCATTGCATCGCGCACGCCATCGGCGAGGGGCCCGGGCCGGGCAAACAGGCGCGGCCCGGGGACGGGGGTGAAGGGGATCGCGGCCTGGAGCTTGGGGTAGTAGCGGCCGCCGGCGCGCTCGAAAGCCTGTGCCCATCCGTGATCGAAGATGTACTCGCCCTGAGAGTGGCTCTTGACGTAGAGCGGCACCGCGCCCAGCAACTCGCCGGCATGATCTTCCGCCAGCAGGTATTGCGGCTGCCAGCCGGTGCGTCGGCCGACCGACTTCGACTCTTCCAGTGCCTTCAGGAAGCGGTAACTCAGGAACGGATTGCCGCCGGAGCCCGGCGCCAGCGCGCAGGCGTCCCATTGCAGGGGATCGACCGCACCGAGCGTGTCGACGACACGCAGGCCGATCGTCGGGGAGTCATCGGGCATGGTCCGAGCATAGCGCGAATCGTGCCAGGACGAGGCGAAAACAGCCTTCGTCGCTTACTCGGCAGGTTTGTGCATTCGTGCGACGTCGTCGGCCGACCGGCTGAAATGCTTCTTTGTCCAGGCGCCGACCCGCTCGATGTAGATCAGCATGACCGGCACCACGACCAGGGTGAGGAGGGTCGAGCTGATCAGGCCGCCGATCACCGCATGCGCCATCGGCGCGCGCTGGCTGGCGCCTTCGCCGAGGCCCAGCGCCAGCGGCATCATGCCGAACACCATGGCGAGCGTGGTCATCAGGATGGGCCTCAGCCGGATCGTGCCGGCCTCGAGCAGGGCCTCGCTTACCGGCGTGCCGCGGGCCCGCGCCTGGTTGAAGAAATCGACCAGCAGGATGGCGTTCTTGGTGACCAGGCCCATCAGCATGATGAAGCCGATGGCGCTGAAGATATTGAGCGTCGTGCCGGCGATCAGCAGCCCCAGGAAGACGCCAATCAGGGACATCGGCAGCGACATCATGATGGCCACCGGCTGCAGGAAGCTGCCGAACTGCGAGGCCAGGATCAGGTAGATGAGGATGACCGCGAGCAAAAGTGCCTGGCCGGCATAGGCTGTACTTTCGGCGATATCCTTGGTCGAGCCGCCGAAGACGAAGCGGTAGCCTGAGGGCAGCCTGGTCTCGGCCAGTACCTTCTGCAGGTCGCTGCTGACCTCGCCGGAGGACCGCCCCGAGACGTTGGCGGTGATCTGGACTTCGCGGTTGAGGTCGCGGCGGTTGATTTGCGAGGCGCCGACATCGTCGATGATATCGGCGATCTGGGCGATATGCACCATGCGCGGCAGGCCGTTGGGTTCGAAGCCGGCGGTGAACCAGATGCGCTGGAGGTCTGCGACGCCGGTGCGCTCGTCTACCGGCAGGCGGACCATGACGAGGTAGTTCTCGCCGTCCGGGGCTCGCCACAGGCTGGTCTCGTCGCCGGCGAACAGCGGCCGGAGCGATTGCGCGACCTGGGCCGAGCCGAGGCCAAGATCAGAGGCGGCGTCGCGCCGGAGCCGCACCGACAGGACGGGCTTGGCGCCCTTCAGGTTGCGGTCGAGATCGACCATGCCCGGAATGGCGGCGGCGCGGCGCATGACTTCCTGCGACAGCGTGTCGAGCACGGCGGTGTCGGGCCCCTGCAGCGAGAGCTGGATCTGCTTCTGTACGCCGCCGCCAGGCCCGCCAGGAACGTTGATCGACACCAGGACGCCGGGGATGCCGGCCAGCCGCTCGCGGATCGGCTGAGCGAGTTGCTCGGGTGAGCGCTTGCGCTCCTTGATGGGTTTCAGACGGAGATAAAGGCTTGCCTGGTTCTTGCCGTTGGCATAGCCGGTATTGACCGTGCCGTAGGTGTACACGACCTCGGGAAACTCCCGCACCGCGGCGTCGACCTGGTTGAGCTTGGCCGTCGTGTATTCGAGCGACGAGCCGATCGGGGTTTCTATGCTCACGACCTGCTCGCCGAGGTCCGCCTGGGGCACGAACTCGAAGCCGATGTATTTCGGCAAGGCAAAGCTGCCGACGAAAGTGCCGAGCGCGATCAACAGGGTGATCTTGGGCCAACGCAGAGACCATCCGAGGACCGTCCTGTAAACGCCGTTGGCGCGGTCCTGGGCGCCGTTCACGATCCGGGCGAAGCGGCCGTTGCCGTGCGCCTGCGGGTCGTACCAGATGGCCGACAGCATCGGATCGAGCGTGAAGGAGACGAACAGCGAGATCAGCACCGCCGCCGAGACCATGACGCCGAACTGGAAGAAGAAACGGCCGATGATGCCGCCCATGAAGGCCACGGGCAGGAACACCGCAACGATGCAGAAAGTGGTCGCCAGTACCGCCAGCCCGATTTCGTTGGTGCCGTCGATGGCGGCCTGGCGGTGCGTCTTGCCGAAGCCGATATGGCGCATGATGTTCTCGCGCACCACGATGGCGTCGTCGATCAGGATGCCAATGGCGAGGCTGAGCGCCATCAGGGTGAGCACGTTCAGCGTGAAGCCGAACGCCGCCATCACCATGAAGGCGCCGAACACGGAAATGGGCAATGCCAGGCCGGTGATCACCGTGCTGCGCCAAGAGTGCAGGAACAGGAACACGATGGCGATGGTGAGCAGGCCGCCCTCGATCATCGTCTGCTGGACGTTGCTGACGGAATTCTGGATGCCGCGCGAGCTGTCGCGCACGATCTCGAGCTTCACGTCGGGCGGAACGGCGGCCTGAAGCTCGGCCACGGCGCGGCGCACGCCGCGGGCGACCTCGATGGTGTTCGCACCCTGCGTCTTGACCACGTCGATCGCCAGCGCCCGCTCGCCATTCTGGGTGGCGACACTCTCGAGCTCCTGCTGGCCGTCGACCACGGTGGCGACCTGCCGCAGGTAAACAGGGGCGAGGCCGCGGCGGGCAACGATCAGATCGGCGAAGTTGCCGGGCTCGGCGAAGCGGCCGGTGACCTCGATGATGCGGTCGTCGTTGCCGCGGGCGACGTTGCCGGCCGGGAAGTTCTGATTCTCGTCGCGGATCGCCCGCATGATGTCGTTCACGCCGACCCGCAGCGAATGCATGCGGCCAGGATCGAGCTCGATGTTGATCTGACGCTTGACGCCGCCGGCGATGGTGGCGCGGCCGACGTCGCGCACGGTCTGCAGGCGCTTGACGATGAGCTGGTCGGCCAAGGTCGTGAGGTCGCGCACCGAACGGATGTCGGAGCGCACGGCGATCGACACGATCGGTTGGTCGTCCGGATTGAAGCGCTGGATCAGCGGCTCTTTGATTTCCGGCCGGAAGGCTGCGCGGACCTGCTGGACCTTCTCGCGCACGTCCTGCATGGCGATCGGCGACTGGACCGAAAGATCGAACTCGGCGACGACGATCGAGCGGCCTTCCAGCGAGCGCGAAGTCAGCGTCTTGAGGCCGGCGATGGCGTTGACCGATTCCTCGATCTTGCGGCTGAGCTCGGTCTCGACGGTTTCGGGCGAGGCGCCGGGATATTCCGTAGTGACCACGACGATCGGGAAGTCGACATTGGGGAACTGGTCGACGCCGAGCTGGCGGTAGGAGAACAGGCCCATCACCAGCAACGCCACCATCATCATGGTGGCGAAGACCGGGTTGTCGACGGCGATCTTGGTGAGCTTCATCGCCGGACGCCTACTTGGTCTCGATGACCTTGACCCTCTGTCCCGCCTTGAGGCCAGGCAGAGGAGCGGAGACGATCTGCATGCCTGTTTCGAGGCCCTTCACCTCGACCAGCTCGCCGCGCGACCAGGTGCGCACCGCGCCCACGGGCTTGCGCACCAGGACGCCGTTCTCGATGGCGAGGACGAAGTCTCCCTGGTCGTCCTTGCGCATCGCCGACGCCGGCACCGCCAGTGCATGGCTCTTTTCCTGGACGTTGACGATGCCCATGGCGAACAGGCCGCCGCGCAGTGCCTCGTGACGGTCGACGATCACGACATAGACCGGGATCGAGCGCGAGCCTGCCTGGGTCGTCGGGCTGATTCGCGTGATGCGGCCGCTGAAGGAGCGGTCGCCGAAACCCTCGAGCGTGACGGTAGCGGGCTGGTCGACGCGCAGGCGCACGACGTCGGCGGCCGGCATCTGGGCCGCGATCTCGACGTGGCTGGTGTCGAGTAGCGCCAGGATCTTGCCGTCGACCGGTAGCGACTCGCCCTGGTTGGCCAGGCGTTCGCCGACCACGCCGTCGAACGGCGCCACGACCTGGGCGTCGTTGAGGTTCCTCACCGCGACTTCGAGCTGGGCCTCGGCGACGGAGACCATGGAAGACCTGTTTTCGGCCGTTGCGCGCGCCAGGTCGGCGGCGGACTGGGAGACGATGTTCCGCGAGGCCAGCGATTCCTTGTCCGAGCGGTCACGCGACGTCCAGCGGGCGTCGGCGCGGGCGGCATCAAGCGCCGAGCGGCGCTCGTTGACCTTGGATTGGAGTTCGGCATCTTCGAAACGGGCCAGCACCTGTCCTTTGGTCACCTTGTCGCCTTCGCGCACCAGTACTTCGGCGAGGCGGCCGGGGACGCGCGCCTTCACGATCGTCTGGTCGACCGGCTGCGTGGTGCCGGTAAAACGTACGGTATCGACGAGGCCTCGCGGGCTGATCGTGTGAAGCTCGACCGGGATCAGCTCGATGACTTGCCCGACCGGCTTGCCGGTCTCGGCGGCGCCCGCAGCGCCCGTGACCTGGGTCGACAAACCGCGGCCGTTCTTCCACGCAACGCCGGCGACCGCCAAGGCGACGGTTGCGACGGCGGCGACGATCATGATGGTGCGGCGGGTAGTCATGGCCGGAGCCCTTTGAAGATGAAGTCGAGGTAGGCTGCGTAGAACTGATCGCTGCTAAGCCGGTCAGGCGTGTCGTAGGGAGCGAGCGAGCGCCTCCAGACGGAGAACATGGCGAGCGGCTGCACGAGGAGGACAGCGGTCGTCTCGATATCGGCGATCGGCCCGAACTCGTTGCGTTGCACGCCGCGTCTGAGCGCGTGGGCGAAGAGTTCGCGGCCCCGTAGGTCGAAGTGCGTGCAGAAGAAGCGTGCGACGTCGGGGAAGTTGCCGGCCTCGGCCAGGATCAGTTTGACGACGCCGCCCGCGGGACTTTCCTCGAAAGCGCGGAAGCCGGCGACGAGTTCGCGCAGCAGGTCCTCGCTAGTGCCGTCGAAGCGGCCGATCATGTCGGCAGCTTCGGCGAGCGGGCCGCCGATCGCCTCGGTGATGACCGCCTTGAAGAGCTCTTCCTTGTTCTTGAAATAGAGGTAGGGGAGGCCCTTGCTGACCGACGCGGCCTTCGCCACGTCCTCGAGCTTGGTGGCGGCGAAGCCTCTTGTGACGAACAACTGCAACGCCGCCCGGGCAATTTCCGGCGCACGATCTTCCGGCCGGCGGGTTCGGAGCGTTGTTTCAGCGATATTGACTGACTGGTCAGTATCCATATTCCGCTATGTAGAGAGGAATATGGCCCTCTTCAAGGCGGCCAAAAAAAGAGTCCGGCAGACCGAGGTCGCCGGACGCTATTCAGTTTCGCCTTTCCATCCCCGCAAGCAGGGATGTCGCGTTGGCAATTGATGCTCGTCTTCTGAAGGTGGCTTCCGGTGGGCCCCGTGAGGGCGCCCACGCGGAAGCCGAAAGGCGTTTGGTTAGAGGGGCCAAAGTAAACTTTGGCCTACGCCCTTTCCTGTCTACTGCTTCTTCTTCTTAGCAGCCTTCTTCTTAGCAGCCTTTTTCTTAGCAGCCATAACTGTCTCCTATGGTTAGCTTTGAGGTCCCCAACCGCGGGTTCCTCGCCTTACGCGGGGTACGCTTCGTCACACACGTCAACTGCATCCAGTGGTGCCACCGCAGGTCGTGCATTTGAGGCACGTCCCGTTGCGGACCATGGTGAAGTTGCCGCACTCCGGACAGGCATCGCCTTCAAATCCCTTGAGCTTCGCCTCGAGGGTGAAGCCAAGGGCAGAAGAAGCTGCCTCTCCGATCGCGACGCCAACGGCGGCCACCTGGGCGTTTGACGCCAAAGCGACGGCTGAGCCGTCCGTCAGTCCTGTGGGCGCGGGGCCGGCGGCGATCAGCTCGGAAGCGATCGCGACATTGCCGGCCGTTCGGCCATTCAACACGTAAAGATTGCTGCGCATGTAGCCGACACTGGCGATGCGGCTCACGGCGGCGGCCGCCGCGTGGGCGGCATCCGTTCCGGGGCCCGGCAGCTCGCCCTGCACTTCGCCTCGGCCGACGCCGTCGGGCCTGAGGTCGGCCTGCTCGACATGGGCCAGGTCGTTGCGTCCAAGATAGGAGATCGCCAGCTCGCGGAAGATATAGTCGAGCACCGACGTCGACATCTTGATGGCGTCGTTGCCCTCGACCAGGCCGGACGGCTCGAAACGCGTGAAGGTATAGGCCTCGACGAACTCCTCGAGCGGCACGCCGTACTGCAGGCCGATCGAGATCGCGATGGCGAAGTTGTTCATCAGGCTGCGGAAGGCAGCACCTTCCTTGTGCATGTCGACGAAGATCTCGCCGACCCGGCCATCTTCGTACTCGCCGGTACGCAGATAGACTTTGTGCCCGCCGACGTTGGCTTTTTGCGTATAACCCTTGCGGCGCTGCGGCAGCCGCTCGCGTCCGGCGCGCACTTCGCGCTCGACGATCCGTTCGACAATGCGTTCTGCGATGATCGGTGCGCGCGCGGCGGGCGACAGTTCGGCGAGGTCGTCGTTGGCGGCCCTGTCTTCTCCATCCTGGCCGTCGCCGAGCACCATCGCCGAGAGCGGCTGCGAAAGCTTCGAGCCGTCGCGATAGAGCGCATTGGCCTTCAAACCAAGCCTCCACGACATTTCATAGGCCTTGCGGCAATCCTCGACCGTAGCTTCATTGGGCATATTGATGGTCTTGGAGATGGCGCCCGAAACGAACGGCTGGGCTGCAGACATCATGCGTATATGACTCTCCGCAGACAAGCAGCGCGTGCCATCTCGTCCACAGGGATTCGCACAATCGAACACCGGAAGATGTTCGCGCTTGAGACCGGGTGCGCCCTCGAGCGTCATCGTCCCGCAAGCGTGGATGTTTGCTTCGGCGATGTCGCTCCTCGAGAAGCCGAGGCTGGCCAGGATGTCGAGCTTGGAGTCGGCCAGCGCGGCATCGTCGAGGCCGAGGACGTTCCGGCAGAACGAGTCGCCCAGCGTGTAGCGTGAGAAGGCGAAGCGGATGTCGAAGGCGGTGACGATTGCCTTTTCGACCCGGGCAAGTGTCTCGGCATCGAAGCCGCGGCCGGCCAGCGTCTCGTGGTTGATGGCCAGTGCCCCCTTGAGCGAGCCGCGTCCGGCGGCATGGGCCACGATCCGGTCGATGGTGCCGACGTCGTAGCCCAAGGTCTGCAGCGCCAGCGTGACCGTCTGGTTGATGATCTTGAAATAGCCGCCGCCCGCCAGCTTCTTGAACTTCACCAGCGAGAAGTCGGGCTCGATGCCGGTGGTGTCGCAATCCATCACCAAGCCGATGGTGCCGGTGGGTGCGATCACGGAGACCTGCGCATTACGGAAGCCGTGGCGTTGCCCGAGTTCCAGGGCGCTGTCCCAGACCCGCCGGGCCGCCACGACGAGGGGGGCGTCGGGGCAATTGCCGGCATCCAGCGCAACCGGCGCGATTGCCAAGCCTTCATAGCCGGCGGTTTCGCCATGGGCGGCACGGCGATGATTACGGACGACGCGGAGCATGGCCTCGCGGTTGGCGGCGAAGCCGGGGAAGGCGCCCATGAGGCCAGCCATCTCGGCCGAGGCCGCGTAGGCAGCACCGGTCATGATCGCGGTCACCGCGCCGGCGAGCGCGCGACCGCGGGCGCTGTCGTAGCCGAGGCCCGACGCCATCAGGAGGGCGCCGAGGTTGGCGTAGCCCAAACCCAGGGTGCGGTACCGGTAAGAAAGCTCGGCGATCCGGCGCGACGGGTACTGCGCCATCATCACGGAGATCTCGAGGACGACGGTCCAGAGCCGTGCGGCATGCTCGAGGGCGGCGACGTCGAGCGCGCCGTCGGCCTGGCGGAACCGCATCAGGTTCAGCGAAGCCAGATTGCAGGCCGTGTCGTCGAGGAACATGTACTCCGAGCACGGGTTGGAGGCGTTGATGCGCCCCGACTCCGGGCAGGTGTGCCAGTCGTTGATCGTGGTGTCGTACTGCACGCCGGGATCGGCCGAATGCCAGGCCGCTTCGGCGATACGATCCCAAAGGTCGCGCGCCGCCACGGTCTTGACTGTTTTGCCGGTCGTGCGCGCGGTCAGCGCCCAGTCGCGGTCGGCCTCGACCGCACGGAGGAAATCATCGGTGACGCGGACGGAGTTGTTGGCGTTCTGACCCGACACCGAAATATAGGCTTCCGACTGCCAGTCGGCGTCGAAGGCGGGGAACTCGATGTGGCGGTAGCCCTGGCGGGCGAACTGAATGACCCGCTGGATGTAGTTCTCGGAGATCTCCGCCTGCCGCGCCGCCACGATCTCGCGGCGCAGTTTCGGGTTCTGCCGGGGATCGAACGCCGCCTTGCCCTCGATCTCGGTGTCCAGGCAGGCGCGCATCACGGCGTTGAGGTGCCGGTTGGCGAGGCGGGAGCCCGCGACAAGTGCCGCGACCTTCTGCTCCTCCAGCATCTTCCAGGCGATGAAGTCTTCGATATCGGGATGGTCGATATCGACAGTGACCATCTTGGCGGCGCGCCGCGTCGTGCCGCCCGACTTGATGGCGCCCGCCGCCCGGTCGCCAATCTTGAGGAAGGACATCAGGCCGGATGATTGGCCGCCGCCCGACAGGCGCTCGCCTTCGCCGCGCAGCGCCGAGAAGTTCGAACCGGTGCCGGAGCCGTACTTGAAAAGTCGCGCCTCGCGGACCCACAGGTCCATGATGCCGCCCTCGCTCACCAGATCGTCGGAGACGCCCTGGATGAAGCAGGCGTGCGGCTGCGGCCGTTCATAGGCCGAGTCGGATGGATGAGAGGTGCCGTCGCGATGGTCGACATACCAGTGACCCTGGCCCGGCCCGTCGATGCCGTAGGCCCAGTGCAGGCCGGTGTTGAACCACTGCGGCGAGTTCGGCGCGCAAATCTGCGCCGCCAGCATGTAGCAATGTTCGTCGTGGAACGCGCGGGCGTCGTCTTCGCTGTCGAAGTAGCCACCTTTCCAGCCCCAGTAGGTCCAGGCGCCGGCCATGCGCTCGAAGACCTGGCGGGAGCTGCGCTCGCTGCCATAGCGTTCGGCCTCGGGCAGCAGCGCGACCGCGACCTCGTCGGCCTGCGAGCGCCACAGCCATTCCGGCACGTCGGTCTCGGCGATCTTGACGAGGCGGGCAGGGATGCCGGCGCGGCGGAAATACTTTTGCGCGAGAACGTCGGCGGCGACTTGCGACCAGTCCGCGGGCACGTCGATGCCCTTGAGCTGAAATACGATCGAGCCGTCGGGATTGCGGATTTCGGAGTCGGCAACACGAAACGCCATTCCCTCGAATGGCGATTTTCCTGCTTGCGTGTACCGACGCTCGAAGCGCATCGACGATCCCCCGTGCCTCGTTCCCGTCATTTGTTCCCTTGCGGGGTGTGCCCGAATTGGAATCGAGCACGCACTAATAGGCACAGGAGGATACTAAATTACAAAATCTTGTGTGCGCAACTACATTTTGTAGACCATGGTGTTGATGATACTAGATGATGCAACTCGGCAACAGGTCATCGAAACGAGCAAATCGCATGTCATCGAACGAGTTGAACAGGTTGCTCGCCGGCGTCGCGTTGCGCGTCGACGACCGCGCGCGTACAAGCGGCGCGGTCACTCTTCGAGGCGTGGTTCGCTCATGACGATCGGCACTTGGTTCTTCACGAAAATGCATGGCGCACTCGTCGGCAGCGATGCCGAAGGCAACCGATACTTCCAGGACAAGCGCGTGATCGCCGGCCGCCGGCGCAAGCGCTGGGTCATCTATAACGGTGTCGCCGAAGCCTCGCGCGTGCCGCCCGATTGGCACGGCTGGCTGCACTACACGACCGATGCGCCCCCGCCCGCCGGCGGCGTGCCGCGCAAGCCGTGGCAGAAGGATCACGAACCCAACCACACCGGCACCAGCCATGCCTATCGCCCGCCGGGCCATACGCTGAGCAGCGGCGACAAGCCCAAGCCCCATTACGAGGCGTGGCGCCCGGGCTGAGCGGCGCCGGCAGCAAGGGAGAAGTGGCGTGGGCCGCAATATCGTCGAGACGATCGTTGGCGCATTGGTCCTGCTGGTGGCGGGCGTCTTCGTGTTCTACGCCTTTGCCAGATCCGACCGCACCGGTCCCGACGGCTATGAAGTCGTCGCACGCTTCGGCCGGATCGACGGGCTGAAGCGCGGTGCCGACGTGACGCTGAGCGGCGTGAAGGTCGGCACCGTCACCGGCGTTTCTCTCGACAGCAAGACCTACCAGGCCATCGTGCGGATGACGGTGTCGTCGAACGTCAACCTGCCGACCGACACCAACGCCAAGATCGTGAGCGAATCGCTCCTGGGTGGCACGGTCGTTTCCCTCGAGCCCGGAAACGAGAAGAATCTGATCCGCGCCAATGGCGAGATCCAGAACACGCAGGACTCCATTCCCCTCACCGAACTGATCGCCAAGTTCATGTTCGGCGGGACGGGGTCCAAGTGATGAGCGCGCAGGCGCCCAAGGGCCCGCCGGTGTGGCGGCAACCCGACGGCAAGCCGGTGTCGTGCCTCGAAAAGATCAAAGTCATGAATCAGAATGTGCAGGAAATCGAAACCCTCTGCGCCGATGCGCTGGAGGACGGAGTCCTGATGGGATGCGACGTCGATCAGATCAAGGCGGCCCTGCATGCGCTGATAGATGGGCTGAAGCCGCCCGGCGCCAAGGACTGAGCATGCGCGGCCTGGTCGTCGTCGCGGCGTTGGCCGCCGGGGTGGGCGTGGCCGCCGCGCAAACGCCGCGACCGCCGGCCAACGTCAACCCCGGCATCAATCTTCGGCCGATCCCCGATGCGCCCGGCAAGCGCGTGGCCGAGCTGCAGGGGCTCGACAAGGTGACGGCGCGCACCCAGCGCTTCTATGCCCCGGTCGGCCAGTCGACGCGCTTCGGCACACTGGAAATCGCCGTCGCCGATTGCCTGGTAAACGTGCCCGAGGCGCCGCCGGAATCGGTAGCCTATCTCACCATCGTCGACAACAAGCCGGGCCAGGCGCCGGAAAAGCTGTTCGCCGGCTGGATGTTCGCCTCGACGCCATCGCTCTCGGCGCTCGACCACGGCGTCTACGACGTGCGCGTGCTCGCCTGCACGATGGCGCAGGGATCGGCGCCGCCCAGCTCGCGCTGAAACGCCGCGGGACGGTCGATCGCGTCGGCCAGCAAGACGTGAAATGCCTCGCGCGGGACTTCGATGGCGCCGAAGCTCCTGAGATGCTCGGTCATGAACTGGCAGTCGAGCAGGCGGAAGCCACCCTGGATGAGACGTGCCACGAGATGGACCAGCGCCACTTTCGACGCGTCGCGCTCGCGGCTGAACATGCTCTCGCCGAAGAAGGCCGCGCCCACCGAGACGCCGTAGAGGCCGCCGACGAGCTCGTCGCCGACCCGGCACTCGACGCTATGGGCGTGGCCGCGCCGGTGCAGCTCCGAATAGAGGTCGATGATCGGGTCGTTGATCCAGCTTTCCGGATGACCGGGGCGCGGCTCGGCGCAGGCACGCATGACCTCGACGAAGGAGGTATCGGCGCTGACGGTGAACCGCGCCGAGCGCACCGTGCGGGCGAGGCGGGTGGGGAGGTGGAAGCCATCGAGCGGCAACACCGCGCGCAGCCTGGGATCGAGCCAATGGAGCTTGGGATCATCGCGGCGCTCACCCATGGGAAAAACACCGATGCGGTAGGCCTTCAGGAGGACGTCGGGCGTGATCTCCAGCATCGTCGCGACTACTTCTTGAGGCCGACCAGCTTCTCCAACCAGTGAATGTCGTAGTCGCCGTCGATGAACGCCTGCTCGCCGATGATCCGTCGGTGCAGGGGAATGGTCGTGTCGATGCCGCCGATCACGAATTCTTCCAGCGAGCGACGGAGTCGCATCAAGCATTCGTTGCGGCTGCCGCCGTTCACGATCAGCTTGGCCACCATCGAATCGTAGTAGGGCGGGATGGCGTAGCCGGCATAGAGCCCGGAGTCGACGCGCACGCCCAGCCCGCCGGGCGCGTGATAGTCGGTGACGAGGCCGGGGCACGGCACGAAAGTCTCGGGGTTCTCGGCATTTATCCGGCACTCGATGGCATGGCCCTGGATCACGATGTCCTTCTGGGTCATGCCGAGCGGAGCGCCCGAGGCGATGCGGATCTGCTCGCGGACCAGGTCGATGCCGGTCACCGCCTCGGTGATCGGGTGCTCGACCTGCAGGCGCGTGTTCATCTCGATGAAGTAGAACGCGCCGTCCTGGAACAGGAACTCCATCGTGCCGGCACCGCGGTACTTGAGCTTGCGCACGGCGGCGGCGGCCAGTTCGCCGATCCGGTTGCGTTGCGCGGCGTTGAGGGCGGGCGAGGGCGCTTCTTCCAGCACCTTCTGATGGCGGCGCTGCAGCGAGCAGTCGCGTTCGCCGAGATGCACGCCGGCGCCGAGGCCATCGCCCAGTACCTGGATCTCGATGTGGCGTGGCCGCGGCAGATACTTCTCGAGGTAGACCGAGTCGTTGCTGAAGGCGGCTTTGGCTTCGGTGCGCGCGAGTGAAAATGCCTCGGCCGCGCCCTCTGCATCTTCGACCACCTTCATGCCGCGTCCGCCGCCGCCGGCCACCGCCTTGATCAGGATCGGCCAGCCGATCTTGGTGCCGAGCGCCACGATCTCCTCGATCGTGTCGACCGGCCCGGGCGAACCCGGCACCAGCGGCAGGCCGAGTTCTTTGGCGGTCTGCTTGGCCACGATCTTGTCGCCCATCATCGAGATGTGCTGGGGCGTCGGGCCGATGAAGGTGAAGCCGTGTGCCTCGACTGCTTCGGCGAAGCGCGCGTTCTCCGACAGGAAGCCATAGCCGGGATGGATGGCATCGACGCCGGCGATGGTCGCCGCGGAAAGGATCGCCGGGATGTTGAGGTAGCTGTCGCGCGCCGGCGGCGGGCCGATGCAGACCGACTCGTCGGCCAGGCGGACATGCATGGCGTCGCTGTCGGCCGTCGAATGGACCGCCACCGTCTGGATCCCCATCTCGCGGCAGGCGCGGTGGATACGGAGCGCGATCTCGCCCCGGTTGGCGATCAGGACCTTGTCGAACATTGTGTCGGACCGCCCCTATTCGACGATCATCAGCGCTTCACCGAACTCCACCGGTTGGGCGTTCTCGATCAGGATCTGCATCAGCGTGCCGGCCTTCGGCGCCTTGATGGGATTGAAGGTCTTCATCGCCTCGATGATGAGCAGCGTCTGGCCGGCCGTCACCTTGTCGCCGACATGGACGAAGTTGGGTTTGCCGGGTTCGGGCGCGAGATAGGCGGTGCCCACCATGGGCGATTTCACCGCGCCGGGATGCTTGGCGTGATCGGCAGCACCGGCCGGTGCTGTGGCTGCGGTCGCCGCCGCCGCAACGCTGGGCGCAGGCGCGGAGGGGGCGGCCATCGGTGCCGAGGCATAGGTCACGGTCGGGCGGGCGATCCGGATCTTGCGGTCGCCATCGGCCAACTCGATTTCACCGAGATCTTTCTCTTCAAGTATCTCCGCCAGCTTGCGGACGAACTCGGTATCCATCTCGAACTTTGCCATGGAGAAACGCTCCGGATGAAAATCAACGACCCAGCAGGCGGGCCAGCGCCTGGAGGGCCAGAAGGTAGCCTTGGGTCCCGAGTCCTGCGATCACGCCGACGGCGGCCGGGCTGATGTAGGAATGGTGCCGGAACCGCTCGCGCCTATAAATGTTGGACAGGTGAACCTCGACCACCGGCAGTTCGGCGGCATTGAGTGCATCGAGCAGGGCGACGGAGGTGTGGGTGTAGGCGCCGGCATTGATGACGATGCCGGCGTTCTTCTCGCGTGCCGCCTGTATAAGGTCGACCAGAACGCCCTCGTGGTTGCTCTGGGCGAATTCGACCGCGAGACCCAGGTGTGAGGCCTCGTACCGGCATGCTTTTTCGACATCAGCCAGGGTTTCGCGGCCGTAGATCTCCGGCTGCCGCTTGCCCAGCATGTTGAGATTGGGCCCGTTGAGCACCAGCACCGGCTTCTTGACCGATGGGCGCCGGGCGGCCTTAGCGGCCAAGCCTGCCTCCCTAATTCATACGTGGCGGGCGTTATAGCATGGCGAGTCAGGGTCACAAGGCGGGGACAGACGAGGCTCTAAGGGGTCTCCCGGAGCGTTTGCGCATGCGCGAACAGCCTGTCGGACAGCGCATCGAAGCTGCGTATTTCATCGGGGCTGAGCGCCTTATAGAGGCGTGCCTCGTAATCGAGGGCCAGGGGCACGATGCGCGCGTGCATGGCGCGGCCGCGGGCACTCAGCTTCAGGGAGGCACGGCGGCGGTCGCTGCGATCGGTGGCGCGCTCGACCAGGCCACGTTTCATGAGGCCGGCGACGGCCCGGCTGACGGCCACCTTGTCCATGACGATGCGCTGCCCCACATCCGAGGCGGTAAGCGGCGCGAACCGTCCCAGGGCGGCCATCACCCGCCATTGCGTCACGGAAAGTCCATAGGGCTGGGCGTAAAGGTCGTGCAGCGATTCGCTCACGAGCTGGGCAAGGACCGAGAGCCGGTAGGGGAGGAATTTCTCCAGTTCGAGGGCTTGCAAAGCGTTCGTCATAATAGTTACATATGAAACTAATTCAGCCGGGAGGTCAAATATGGCCAGCATCAGCGAGCGGACTGTCCTCGAGGTCGATGCGGTGAACCCGATGGGGACCGACGGTTTCGAGTTCGTCGAATACACCGCGCCCGACCCAGCGGCGCTGGGCGCGCTGTTCGAGGGCATGGGTTTCGTGCGCGTGGCCCGGCATCGCTCCAAGGATGTTTCGCTCTACCGTCAGGGCGACGTGAACTTCATCGTCAATGGCGAGGCGGAGAGCTTTGCTCAGGGCTTTGCCCGCGTGCACGGCCCCAGCGTCTGCGCCATCGCCTTCCGGGTGAAGAACGCGGCGCGTGCCTACAAGCGGGCGCTCTCGCTCGGCGCCTGGGGCGTCGAGAACAAGGTCGGGCCGATGGAACTCAACATCCCGGCGATCAAGGGCATCGGTGATTCGCTCATCTACCTGGTCGACCGCTACGGCGAGCGCGGCAGCATCTACGACGTCGACTTCGAGTTCCTGCCCGGGGTCGAGCACGCCCCGAAGGGCGTAGGTCTCACCTATATCGATCACCTGACCCACAACGTGCATCGCGGTCGCATGGACGAATGGGCGTCGTTCTACGAACGTCTCTTCAATTTCCGCGAGATCCGCTACTTCGACATCGAGGGCAAGCTGACGGGGCTGAAGTCCAAGGCGATGACCAGCCCCTGCGGCAAGATCCGTATCCCGATCAACGAGAGCACCGACGACAAGTCGCAGATCCAGGAATATCTCTCCGCCTATCACGGCGAGGGCATCCAGCACATCGCGCTCGGCACCGGCGACATCTACGAGACGGTGGAATCGCTCAAGACCAGAGGCGTGCCGTTCCAGACCGTGCCCGACACCTATTATGAACAGATCGACAAGCGCCTGCCCGGCCATGGCGAGGACCTGGCGCGGCTGGCGGCCGACCGCATCCTGATCGACGGTGCGCCGACCGAGGGCGGCGGACTTCTGTTGCAGATCTTCACTCAGACGGTGATTGGCCCGATCTTTTTCGAGATCATCCAGCGCCGCGGCAACGAAGGTTTTGGCGAAGGCAACTTCCGTGCCCTGTTCGAGTCGATCGAGCTCGACCAGATACGTCGCGGCGTACTGAAGGCATAGGAGGAACAAATGGCCAGGAACTGGATTCCGTTACGCCAGGTCGAAGGCAATGCTTCGCGCCAGGCCCATGTCCGTCTGCCCGAGGGCACCTACGAGCGCGAGATCAGCAAGGAGGGCTTCTTCGGTCCCTCGGCGCAATTCCATCATAAGCACAAGCCGACCGACTGGGTCGAGTTCGACGGGCCGATCCGGCCGCGCGCGCTCGATCTCAACAAGATGACGGCCCCCAAGGGCAGCCCGTGGATGGCCCCGCTCGTCATGGGCAACGCCCACATGCAGATGCGCATCTGGCGTCTGGAGAAGGCGATGACGGAGCTGGCACGCAACAGCGACGGCGACCAGCTCCTGTTCGTCCACGAAGGCGCTGGCGCCCTGTTCTGCGACTACGGACACCTCGACTACACCGAGGGAGACTACCTCGTGATCCCGCGCGGCACGATGTGGCGGCTGGAACCCACCAAGCCCACCGTGTCGCTGATGATCGAGGCGACCAACGACCACTTCACCCTGCCGGAGAAGGGGCTGGTCGGCCATCACGCGATCTTCGATCCGGCGATGCTCGACACGCCGCGCATCGATGATGCCTTCCGCGCTCAGCAGGACGAGAGCACCTGGAAGGTGTCGGTGAAGCGGCGCAACCAGCTCTCGGCCGTGACCTTCCCGTTCAATCCGCTCGATGCCGTGGGCTGGCACGGCGACCTCAGCGTCGTACGCATCAACTGGCGCGACCTCAGGCCGCTGATGAGCCATCGTGCCCATCTGCCGCCGTCGGCGCACACGACGTGGGTGGCGGGCCGCTTCGTTGTCTGCACCTTCGTGCCGCGGCCGTTCGAGAGCGACCCGGAGGCGCTGAAGCTGCCGTTCTTCCACAACAACGACGATTTCGAGGAAGTGATCTTTTATCACAAAGGCAGCTTCTTCAGCCGCGACAACATCCATCCCGGCATGATGACGGTGCATCCGACCGGCTTCACGCACGGCCCGCACCCCAAGGCTTTCAATGCCGCCACCAAAGGCGGCAAAACCGAGACCGACGAGGTCGCGGTGATGATCGACACGCGCGACGCGATAGATGTTGCCGACATGCCGGCCGGCGTGGAGTTCGAAGGCTACGTGAAGTCATGGCAGCCGTCGGAGATGAATCAGGCGGCAGAGTAGGGAAGGCCTCAATGAAACTGGGAACGTTAAAGGAAGGCGGCCGCGACGGCACGCTGATCGTGGTCAACCGCGAGTTGACGCGTGCGGTCCGGGCCACCAACGTGGCGCCGACGCTACAGCGGGCGCTCGACGACTGGGCGGACGTCGTGCCGCGCCTGCGGGCGCTTGCCGAGCAGCTTGCCGACGACAAGGCGCCGGGTTCCTTTGAGCTCGACAGCACCGCGCTGGCAGCACCGCTGCCGCGTGCCTACCAGTGGGTGGACGGCTCGGCCTACGTTGTTCACGTCGAACTGGTGCGCAAGGCCCGCGGCGTCGAGATGCCGCCGTCGTTCTGGACCGATCCGCTAATGTACCAGGGCGGCTCCGACTCCTTCATTGGCTCGACCGACGAGATCGAGGCCGTCGACGAGGCCTGGGGTATCGATTTCGAAGGCGAGATCGCGGTATTCGGCGACGACGTGCCGATGGGCACGCCGGCAGCCGCCGCGCGAAAGCACATCAAGCTGGTCACGATCCTGAACGACGTGTCGCTGCGCAACCTGATCCCGGCCGAACTCAACAAGGGCTTCGGCTTCCTCCACGGCAAGCCCGCCACGGCCTTCGCGCCGGTTGCCGTGACGCCGGACGAGCTGGGCGACGCCTGGGACGGCGCCAAGCTCAGCCTGCCGCTGATCTCGACGCTGAACGGCAAGGAGTTCGGCCATCCCAACGCTGCCACCGATCTCACCTTCGACTTCGGCCAGCTCATCGCCCATGCTGCCAAGACGCGTCATCTCGAGGCCGGCACCGTCATCGGCTCGGGGACGGTCGCCAATCGCGATGCCGCGGCCGGCTGCTCCTGCATCGCCGAACGCCGCGTGCGCGAGACGTTGGACGGCGGCAAGCCGGTAACTCCGTTCATGAAGTTCGGCGACCGGATCCGCATCGAAATGTTCGACCGCGGTGGCCGGACGATCTTCGGCGCCATCGACCAGAAGGTCGTGCGTTACACGCCACCGGCCTGAGCCGTGCTAGGGTGAAGCCGGAGGCGGTCATGAAGCTCATCGGCTATTTTCGTTCGTCGGCGGCGTATCGCGTGCGTATCGCGCTCAATCTCAAGGGCATTGCGGTCGAGCACGCCTCCCGGCATCTGCGCAAGGGCGAGCAGAAGGCCCCGGACTACGCCGCGATCAACCCGCAGAAGCTGGTGCCGGCGCTGGTGCTCGATACCGGTGAGGTGCTAACCCAGTCGCTCGCCATCCTCGAATACCTGGAGGAGACCCATCCCCAGCCGCCTTTGCTGCCCAGGGATCCGGTGGGGCGCGCACGCGTCCGGGCGCTGGCGCTGATCCCGACGGCCGACATCCATCCCATCCAGAACCTGCGCGTGATGGGCTATCTGCGCGAGAAATTCGGGCAGACCGAGGAGAGCGCCTTCGGCTGGTCGCGTCACTGGATCGAAACGGGCTTCGATGCCTACGAGGCATCGATCATGAACGATTCCAGGACCGGCACCTTCAGCCACGGCGACTCGCCTACCATGGCCGACCTCTGCCTCATCCCGCAGGTCTTCAATGCGGCGCGTTTCAAGGTCGACATGAAAAGATATCCGACCATCCAGCGCATCTACGATTCCTGCATGCGGCTTCCGGCCTTCGACGCCGCCCAGCCGGCCAAGCAGCCGGACGCCGAGGCGTGAACAAGGGCCTCATTGCCGGCATCGTGGCGGTCGCCCTGGTTGGCATCGGCGCGGCGGCGGTGCCGGTCGTCGAAAGATATGCGGCGGGGCAGATCAAGGCGGAAATCGAGCGTGATGGCTCCAGCACGGTAGGCGGGGTGGAGGTCGGGCTCATCGAGCGCCGCATAACGCTCACCGACCTAAAGTCCAGCCGGGACGCCGACGTCTCCATCAGCCGTTGGCAAGCCTCGGGCCTGGGCTGGCCGCTGGCCGAGCTGATGCAGGGCCGCACGCCGCTGGCTGGCCTCAAGTGGGGCGACCCGCTGCAGGCCGACCGACTCGAATTGCGCGATTTGCGCATCGGCAACCGCGAGGCGGGCGGCATCTGGAAGTTGGAGTCACTTGTCCTTGAAGGGCTCGACCTTGAGCGCTTCGATGCCAGCGACGTCGGTCCCTACGGTCCCTCGGTTCTTGTTGCCCGGGCTCTAGGTGCGCTCTCGGTGCGCCGTCTGGAACAGCGCGGCATGGTCTTTGTCATGCCCGGCAGCGGCGACACTTTCAGCGTGGCGACGATCGTCGTCGAACGCTACGAGGGCGGGCACATGGCCACGATTGTCGCCGGCGACATCGAGGCCGCGGCGAGCGGGGGCCGGACGCCGCTGTTCAAGGTGGCGGACATCGCGATCAGAGGCCTCGATGTCAGCCGAAGCATCGAAGCCTTTTCATCGGCGGACTGGTATCCCGGCATCTCGATCGGGCAAGTCAGGGTCGAACGCGGCAGCGCCACGGGGTTCAGTGGCGATACGCTGGCGCGCTATGGCGTGTCGCTCGGATCGATCACCCTCGAAACGACACGCGAAAGCGACACGGTCAGCCGATCCAGGACACGCATCGATGGTTTCGTCCTGGCGCCGCCGCTCCGCAGCATGGAAGGCCTGCAGTTGCGCCTGGCCCTGCAGGCGATGGGCCTGCGCGAACTCAAGCTGGGCTTCGATTGCACGGGCGTGGAGGATCGTGCGCGCGGCGAGATCGCGGTCGATCGTTGTGCGCTCTCGGGCCCCAATCTTGCGGAGATCAATTTCACCGGCCGGATCGTCGGCGCTGACGAGGCGTTCTGGCAGGCCATCGACCACGGCGATGTGGCTGCTCTCTACGATTCGAACGCGGCCCTCGAGTCGGCGAAGCTGGTACTGGCCGACGCCAGCCTTTTGGAACGCGGGCTAAAAGCGCTGTCGGCGACGACGGGGCAGCCGGTGTCGACCACCAGGGCCAATCTGGCGCGCGACATCAGGCGCTTCCAGCCGGCGGGCGTGCTGATCACCCCGACGCTGACGCAGCTTCTCGACGCCGTCGCGCGGTTCGTCGAGCAGGGTGGGACGTTGACGCTCGATGCGCGGCCCGAGCCGCCGCTGGCGATCGACAGGATCGACTATCTGATGAGCCCGGGTGCCGATCTGGTGGAGGCGCTTGGACTGAAGGCCACCCTGTCGCGCTGAAACACATATTTGACATTTCAGCAGGTTTTGGGCAATATTTCTGTCAGGCTGGCGCGACATGCGCCGGCCTTTTTCGTTCCGGCAAGACCTACCCGCGGCCGCCCGCGGGCTCGCATTTAGCGCTTGGTGCAGCCGCCGCGAGTCCTGACTCGTGGGCCCTACAACCTCTGACCCTCAGTCTCCCGCGGAGACACGCGACTTCTTCCTCCTCTTCGAAGGAGTCGGACTCCGGGCACACTTAAGGGCACAACATACGTGCCTTTCAGGTGTGCCCGTCGAGCTGGGTAAAAGCCCGCATCCATTGGCTTCCAGGTGGCTGGAAAGCCAAATATCCGACAGCCGGGTTGGGCCAACTTTCAAAAGTTGGGCCCTGCGAAGTCGGTCTCTACCGCCTGCGCGCCTCGGCGATCAGCTGCTTCAGCGCAGCGGCGTCGACCGCGCCGGGGACGAACTGATCGCCGATCACGAAGGCGGGTGTGCCGCGGACGCCCAGCGCACCGGCCAGCGCCATGTTGCGGTCGATGAGCTGCCTGAACTTGGGGTCCTCCATGTCCTTTTCGAGCAAGGCCACGTCGAGGCCGACCGCGGTCGCAAGCTCGAGGATGCGGGCGCGGTCGAGCTTGCCGCCGAACTCCATCAGGGCGTCATGCATCGCCGCATGCTTGCCTTGCTTGGCCGCGGCCAGGGCGGCGAGGGCTGCAATGCGCGACGGCTCGCCCAGGATCGGCAGGTCCTTGTAGACCACCTTGACCTTGCTGTCGGCACCAACCACCTGCTTCACGGCCTGATGCGCGCGCTTGCAGTAGGGGCACTGGTAGTCGTTGAAGTCGACGACGACGACGTCGCCGTTGGCGTTGCCGCTGAACGGGGCGTCGGGATCGGCCAGCAACTCGGCTTTGTGCTGGCGGATCGCCTTCTGGGCCACCGCGTCGCGCTGGGTGTCCTGCTTGCGCTCCAACTCCTGCATCGCCTCGACCAGCACCTCCGGGTTGGCGATCAGGTATTCCCGGATCTGCCTGCCCAGGGCTCTAGGCTCGCCGCTATCCGCAGCTGCTGCCGGCGTGGCGACGCGGGCAGGCGAGGTCAGGCCCGCGGCCAGGACGGCACCGCCGCCGATCAGCGCAGCACAAAGAGCGAGAAGGACTGAACGCATTGTCGTAAACTCCAGAGGGAGAGATTGAGGGGCCGGCGGCGCGGCCGGGGCAATCGTCAGCGGCGCGGACGCGTGTTGATGTAGGCCTTGATGTCCTGGGCGCGCTGCCAAGCGGGCGTTCCGGGCTGGAGGCTGCGTTCGGCGGTCGCCGCGTGCGACTGCGCTTCGGCACGCTGGCCGCGCAGGATGGCCATCTCGGCCCGGGCAAGAGACGTCATGCCGGCGTTGTTCTGCTTGGAATAGGCGGAGGCTAGCAGCCGCCACAATTCGAACGACCCGGCTTCCTTTTGTACCGCAAGCTCGAGGTTGCGGATGGCTTCGCGGTCGTTCTCGGCATTGTTGGTGTCGAGAAGCGCGCGCGCCAGGTCGATCTTCAGGATGGCGGCGGCCGGCAGCAACTGGACGGCGCGGCGGTAGAAGGTGACCGATTCGGCCGCGCGGCCGTTCTCGTAGAGCATCTGACCCTTCACTTCGTTGAAGTAGGGATCGTTGGGATACTCCTTCAGCAGGCCATCGATTGTGAGCAGCGCGGAGCCGAGATTGCCCTTGCGATAGAGCGCGATCGCGCGGGCATAGCGTGCCGGTATCGAGCGATCGGCCTCGCTGAAGCGCTGCAGGGCGACATCGGGCACGATGAAGCCGTAAAGCTTGGCGACCATGCGGTGGTGCATACCGAGGAATTGCGGCGAGTCGGGCGTGTTGACGTAGGGCGAGCGGGCAGCCGCTTCCTCGAACGCGGCGATACGGTCGGGCGTGAGAGGATGAGTCGACAAATAGGGGTCGCGCTGGTTGATTGCCAAGCGCTCTTCCTTCAGCAGGACGCGGAGAAATTCGATCGTGCCCTTGGGCGACTGGCCGGTCTTCTGAAGGTAGCCGATCGCCGCCTGGTCGGCGGCGAACTCCTGCGTCTGCGAATACTTGAGGAAAGACAGGATCGATCCCGGTGCCCTGGTGACCCCGCCGGTCGGGCCGCCCCGGCCGCCGCCGCTGCCCGAGACGGCGCCGCCGGCCAACGCGCCGCCGGCCAGGATCGTCTCCAGGATCTGCATCGTCGACAGCGACCGCAGCTCTTCGTGCATGCGGGCCAGATGGCCGCCGGCGATATGGCCGCTTTCGTGCGCCAGGACGCCGATGAGCTGGTTCGGCGTCTCGGTGCGCATGATCAGGCCGGTGTTGATGAATATACGCTGGCCGCCGGCCACGAAGGCGTTGAGGGAATTGTCCTGGACGATCATGATCTCGACCGCGTTGGGGTCCAGGCCGGCCGCCCTCCAGATCGGGATAACAAACGTCCGGATGGTGTTTTCGATCTCGGCGTCGCGTATGAGATTGATCCGCTGGGCGTGGGCAGCATGAGCTGGCGCCAGCGCGAGCAGCGAGAGGCAGAAGAGGATGGTGATGCGTTTGAACACGGTCGGCACTGGTTGTAAGCAGGCTAGGAACGAGCGGCGGCCACGTCAATTGCGCAGCTTGGCTGTGATTGGCGTCCTTTTGCTGTCGGCTTGTGGCAGAAGTGAGACGGATCGGGCTACCGAGCAGGCCGCGAACGCCGCCAACCCGACCGGCAAGGCAGCCGGGCAGGGCGGCCTGTCGGGCATTTTCCGCGGGGCTTCGTTCGCCGCCGTTGCGGCCGACGAGAGTCGTGCGGCGGAAGTTGGCCGGGCAATCCTGTTGAATGGCGGCAATGCCGTCGATGCCGCAGTCGCCATGTATTTCGCGATGGCGGTTACATTGCCGTCGGCGGGCGGCCTGGGCGCCTCGGGCGCCTGCATCGTCCACAACAGCAAGACCATGGCGGCCGAATCGTTCGTATTTGCGCCCGTCGCAGCGCCGGGCGCGGTCAAGGGCGTGTCGTTCTCGATACCGACCGGCGTTCGGGCCATGACACTGATGCACGTCCGCCACGGCGAGGGCCGCTGGGAACAGTCGGTGTCGGCCGCCGAGCGGATGGCCCGGTTTGACGTTCCGGTGTCGCGGGCCCTGGCGCGGGATCTCCAGGCCGGCGGCGCCCTCCTCGGCAGCGATCGCGAAGCGCAGCGTATTTTCGGCGGAGCTGGGACCGAGGGCAGCAACTTGGTCCAGCCCGAGCTTGCCGGAACCTTGGCGGTGATCCGCTCGCGAGGCGGCGTCGACTTCTTCCAGGGAACTTTCGCCCGCACCCTGTCCGATCGGATTTCGCAGATGGGCGGCAGCATGCCCCTCGAGGCGCTGCGCAACGCGGCGCCGCAGGCAGGTCCGCCGGCGGGCGAAAACTACGGCACCTTCGGCCGCCAGCGTGTCTATGTCGCCCCATCGCCGATGGCGGGTGCAGCCGCCCTGGCAGGTTGGCGCGGTCAGGCGCCGGGCGGCGGGACACCGTCCGACTCGGGGGGCTTTTCGAGTGTGGTGGCCGTCGACAGCAGAGGCGCCGCCGCTGCCTGCAGCCTGTCGATGGGGCAGCTGTTCGGAGCCCGCATGATCGTGCCGGGAACCGGCATCCTGCTCGGCGCGCCGACGCCCGAGGCCGCGTCCGTCAGCCCCTTGATCGTCGCCTATCCCAGCAGTGGCGAATTCGTGTTCGCCGGTGCCGGCGGCGGTGCGCCGACGGCGGCGCAAGCGACCGGGGCGGTGGCGCGTGCGACGATCGAGGCCGGACAGAACATCGCACAGGTGCTTGCCGCGCGGCGTGGGCAGGGCGGTTACGTCAATGCCATTGCCTGCCCGAGCGGGTTGCGCGGCAGTGCGACGACGTGCGAAGGCGCCGTCGACCCCGCCGGCGCCGGGCTCGCGCTTCTCGCTGTGCCGCGCTAGGCCGGCATATGTCGGGAAAGCTGTCGCGTCGCTCCGGCGCGGTCGATCCGTTCATCGTGATGGATGTCATGGCGGCGGCGGCCGAGAAGGAAGCCTCCGGGGAGACGGTCGTCCATCTCGAGGTGGGACAGCCCAGCACGCCGGCGCCGAAGGGCGCCCTGGAGGCGGCGCGTACCGCTCTAGAAACGGATCGCATCGGCTATGTCGCGGCGCTAGGGATACCGGCGTTGCGCGAGCGCATTGCACGTCATTATCGGGAGTTCTATGGCGCGGATGTGCCGGCGGAACGCGTGATCGTGACAACCGGCTCGTCGGGCGGTTTCCTGCTCGCCTTCCTCGCGAGCTTCGATGCCGGCGATCGCGTGGCGCTCGCGGCACCCGGCTATCCCGCCTACCGCAACATCCTGGCGGCGCTCAATCTCGAAGCCGTCGACCTGCCGACCTCGGCCGCCGATCGCTTCCAGCCGACCGTGGCGGCGCTGGAGAAGGCGGGGAAGATCGACGGCCTGATCTCGGCCAGCCCGTCCAATCCCACGGGCACGATGGTCAACCGCGCCGAGCTCAAGGCATTGGCGGACTGGTGCACCCGCAACGGCGTACGCCTGATCTCCGACGAAATCTATCACGGCATTGTCTACGAGGGTGAAACGCACTCCGCCGTCGAAGTGTCGAACAGCGCAATCGTGGTCAACAGCTTCTCGAAGTATTTCTCGATGACCGGCTGGCGGATCGGTTGGCTGGTCGTGCCGCCCGACCTCGTGCGGCCGATCGAGCGGCTGACGCAGAATTTCTTCATTTCGGTGCCGACGCTTTCGCAGCATGCGGCGCTCGCCGCCTTCGAGTGCCGCGATGAGCTCGACGGCCACGTCCAACGCTATCGCACCAACCGCGACCTGCTGATGACGGGTCTGCCGACGGCCGGTCTCGATCGCCTGACACCGGCGCAGGGTGCCTTCTACATCTATGCCGACGTCTCGCACCTCACAAACGACAGCCACGAATTCTGCAGCCGCATGCTGCGCGAGACGGGCGTGGCGACGACGCCGGGAGTCGATTTCGACCGGGCGCGCGGCACTGGCACGTTGCGCATATCCTTCGCCGGATCGACCGCGGAAATGGAGGAGGCGGTCCGTCGCCTCAAGGCATGGCGCCGGACGTGAGACCTCGGTGGATCGCTCGGCCGCTAGTGCAGCCGTCGCCGGTCGCGCGCCGGTGTAGATGACGTGTTCGTCGTTGTCGGCTGCGTCTCGACCGGGGGCACGGGACCGGCATGGTGGCCGATGATGTGCCAGCCGTCGTTCAGCCGCATAAAACTGTTGGTCGCCATGAGTTGCCCATTGGCCAGGATTTCGCGACAGACGACGAGCGCGAGGCCGGGGCGGCCCACCACCCACTCCTCGGCGCAGCTTACGCGGGGCGCTTCGGGATGGCGCATGATGGCTCGCCAGCTCGCCATGATCTCCGATCGTTCATGCAGGGCGGCCTGGCCGGGATGGAGGCAGACCAGCGATCCGGTCGGCGCCCAGAGCACGTCCATCGCGGTGGCGTCGCGATCGTTGAAGGCGCGATAGAACGCCCGATTGGCCGCCAGCACGGCCTCGCGTTCCTCGTCGTCGAATTCGGCCAGGAGTGGCGGCAGGCGGGGTGGACGGCGCGGCATTCGACCCTCGAAACTCCTTGGTTGCGCAGCCTAGGATTAGCCGACACAGAGGAGGCGTCCAACAGCAGAGAACGAAGATGTCCATTCCCAAGCTCGAGTTCCCGCCGTTCCACCTGCCGCCCGAAGCCGAGGCGCTGCGTGTCGAGGTGCGGCAGTTCCTGAAGGAGACGCTACCCTCGCTCGAGACCGAGGACCGCTTCTCGAGCTGGAACACGCGGTCGTCGGCGTTCAGCAAGGCGCTGGGCAAGCGCGGCTGGATCGGCATCACCTGGCCCAAGCAATATGGCGGCAGCGAGCGCAGCTTCCTCGACCGCTATGTCGTCACCGAGGAACTGCTGGGCAACGGGGCTCCCGCTGGCGCGCACTGGGTGGCCGACCGCCAGTCCGGCCCGCTGCTGCTGCGTTTCGGCAGCGAGGAGCAGCGCCAGGCGATCCTTCCGAAGATCACCGCGGGCGAATGCTATTTCTCGATCGGCATGAGCGAACCCGATTCGGGCTCCGATCTCGCCTCGGTCCGCACCCGCGCCGAGCCGGTGCCGGGCGGTTTCCGCGTCAACGGCACCAAGGTCTGGACTTCGGGCGCCCATCACAACCACTACTGCATCACCCTGGTGCGCACGTCCGGCCAGCATGGTGACCGGCACAAGGGCCTGAGCCAGCTCCTGGTCGATCTCAAGACCCCGGGCGTCACCATCCGGCCGATCATCAATCTCGCCGGCCGGCACGACTGGAACGAGGTCACGTTCAGCGACTGCTTCATCCCCGAGGAATGCCTGATCGGCAACGAGGGCGATGGCTGGCTGCAGGTGACGAGTGAACTCGCCTTCGAGCGCAGCGGTCCCGAGCGCTTCATGCAGAACTTCCACGTCCTGCGCGAGCTGGTGCGCGTGCTCGGCCGCCAGCCGGCCAGGCGGGCAGGGGCCGTTCTCGGTCGCATCGTCGCCCGGCTCTGGACGCTGCGGCAGATGTCGGTCGCGGTGGCCGGCCTGATGCAGGGCGGCAAGTCGCCGGCCATCGAGGCGGCGCTGGTGAAGGATCTTGGCACGATCTACCAGCAGGACCTGCCGGAGATCGCCCGCGTCCTTGCCGAATCGGACGCCACCACCGAGGCCGATATGGCCGACTTCCTTGACGTCGCCCAGTACGCCACCATGATGGCGCCGTCGTACACGATCCAGGGCGGCACCACCCAGGTCCTGCGCGGCATCGTCGCCCGCGGCCTTGGCCTGCGTTAGGAGACCGACGATGGATCACGACACGCGCGAGATGCTGCTCGACACCGCCGGCCGCTTCTTCGCCGAGCGCTGCGGCAAGGAGATCGTAAACGGGGTCGAGAAGGGCGTGTGGCCCGCCGACTTCTGGAAGGAAATCGAAGAAATGGGCTTGCCGCTCGTCGCCGTGGCCGAGGACAAGGGCGGTGTCGGTGGCGGCCTCGCCGACATGATGGCGGTGCTTCGGCTGGCCGGCGAGAATGCCGTGCCGGTGCCGCTCGCCGAGACCGCGCTCGCCAACTTGCTGCTGTCCGCCGCTGGCGGCACGCCGGCGCCGGGGCCGGCGACCGTCGTGCTGGGCGGTCTGGCGCTCAACAGCGGCCGCGTCAACGGCAAGGTCGATCGCGTGCCCTTCGCCGGCGTCGCCGAGCGTTTCGTGGGCGTCGCGAACGCGGGCGGCAAGCCTGTCGTGGTCGTCGTCGCCAAGGCCAATGCCAAGGTGACGGCGGCGCCCAGCCACGCCGGCGAGCCCTATGGGTCGGTGGTCTTCGACAAGGCCGCTTGCGAATTCTCCGGTGGCTCGGCCGTGAGCGCCGATCGTGCGCTCGAACTGGCGGCCCTGGCGCGCGTCATGCAGATGGCGGGTGCGGCCGACAAGGTGCTGGCCACCACCGTGGAATACTCCAAGCAGCGCGTGCAGTTCGGCCGTTCGATCTCGACCTTCCAGGCGATCCAGCACATGCTGGCCGAGCTCGCGAGCTGCGTGGCCGCCACCATCGCCTCGGCCGAAGCCGCGTCGCGCGACGCCGACGAGGGCGGATTGGCAGACGGCGGCAGCTTCTCGATCGCCGCTGCCAAGACACAGGCCTCCGACTTTGCGCAGCGAATCGCGGCCATCTCGCACCAGTCGATGGGGGCGATGGGCTTCACCCACGAGCACATCCTGCATCACTACACGCGCAGGCTCTGGGTGTGGCGGCGCGATTTCGGCAGCGAGAGCTTCTGGGGCGAGAAGATCGGCGCGGCCGTCGCCAAGGCCGGCCCGCAGGCGCTGTGGCCGTCGCTGACGTCGAGCAAGTACGCGGCCTAAAGGCTCCCGCCTTCACGATTGCGGCAAAACCGGCTAGAGACGCCTTGGCGGGCGATGCCCTGCCGTTAAGGGGGGAATCCGATGTCTGCACTGCGCTCGATCGTTCTGGCGGTGGGCCTCTCGTGCGCGACGATGGCGACGGCAAGCGCTCAGGCGCCGACCACGCCGCCAGCGGGCATGACGCAGGAGCAGTTCAACGCGCTGGTCGACGCCATCAGCAACTCGGTCACCGAGAAACTCAAGGCCGAAGGTACCACGTCGACGCCCGCGCCTGCCGCCTCGGCGCCCGCCGCCGCTGCTGCGAGTTCCAAGTCCAAGGCCAAGCCGCCGGCGCCCACCGTCGTGCGGACGCCGATCCCCGAGGGGCCGGGCCCCTTCGCCGTCTTCTTCGAGCGCGCCGGCAAGGTGGTGCGCGCCATCCCCGTACTCGGCAGCCATCTGGCCTCCATTCCCGGCCTGCTCGACCAGAGCGCTCCAGGACATCCGGTGGGCGGTCGCGGCACGTCCGGCTTTTTGTTTCTGTTGGGCCTCGTCGCCGTCGCCGCCATCGCGGCCGAAGCGGTTCTGCGCGCCCTCATGACCCGGTTCCGCCATCGCCTCGCCGACGGCGCCCGACCGGAGCAGGGCCTGCGCTCGCTCGGCCATCTCGGCCTGCTGGCGCTGCTCGACGGGCTAGGCGTGCTGGCCGTCTGGGTGATCTGCAATGCCGCGATCGGCGCCTGGTTCACCGGCCCGATCGGCCAGGACAGGCTCGCCGTCGCGGTGCTCGACGGCATCTTTCACTGGCGCCTCTACGTCTTCCTCTTCCTGATCGTGCTGCGGCCCGCGCTGCCGCAGGCCAGGCTCTGCGACGCCACCGACCGCGACGCGCGCGCCATGTATGTTCGCATCGAGGCGTTGATGCTGCTGATCATCCTGGGGCGCATCCTGGGCCAGGTGCTGCTGGCCATCGGCACGCCGCAACCTGCGATCGCCGCCTACCAGTCGATCGGCGCCGCGATCTACGTCGCGGCGTTCATCTGGCTGGTGCGTGGCTCGCGCGACGCCGCCGCACAATGGTTCGGCGGCCTCGGCAAGGCGGCCCCCATGGTCGGTGCGCTGGGCCGCAACTGGGTGCCTGTCGGCGTCACCTTCTTTGCAGCACTCGGCCTCACCCTGATCTACGGCGCCGTCTCGGGTCTCACCTATGTGGGCAACGCCATGCTGCTGACCGTCGTCCTCGTGGTCGGCGTCCTGCTGTTCGAGACCTTCATGCAGGCCTTCGTGCGTCGGCTCGATTCGCAGCTCGAGGGCGGCACGCCGGCCAGCGACAGGCCCAAGCTGCCCGACGTGGTAGCGCGCTGCATCCGCGTGGCCGTGCTGATCGGCGTCGCCGTCACCATCGCCGAGAGCTGGGTCGTCCAGGTGCTGGCGCTGGCCGACGAGGATCAATGGGACACGATCACGCGGTCCTCGCGCACCGCGGGCTTCACCCTGTTCGTGGCTTTCGTGCTGTGGGAGCTGTTCAAGTACTCGACCGATCCCTACATGGCGCGCAAGGGCAAGGACGCGGCCGCCGCGATCGCCGACGGCGACGCCGCGGGCCCACCGGCCTCGCGCATCAGCACCATGATGCCGCTGATGCGCATGACCGCCGCCGTCCTGATCGGCGTCGTGGCCGTCATGGTGGCGCTGGAATCCTTCGGCGTGAACATCACGCCGCTGATCGCCGGCGCCTCGGTCTTCGGCATCGCCATCTCGTTCGGCAGCCAGACCCTGGTGAAGGACATCGTTTCGGGCATCTTCTACCTGTCCGACGATGCCTTCCGCGTCGGCGAGTACATCGACTGCGGCAAGGCCAAGGGCACGGTCGAGGGTTTCACGCTGCGCTCGATCAAACTGCGCCACCAGAACGGCCAGGTTCACACCATCCCGTTCGGCCAGCTGGGCCAGATCACCAACTTCAGCCGCGACTGGATCACGGTGAAGTTCAACATGCGCTTCGCCGGCGGCACCGATATCGAGAGGCTGCGCAAGGCGGCCAAGAAGATCGGTACCGACATCGCCGAGATGCCGGCCTTCAAGGACGACCTCCTGGCGCCGTTCAAGATGCAGGGCGTGGCCGACGTCGCCGAGAACGCGCTGCTGGTCCGCTTCAAGTTCACCGCCCGGCCCGGCAACCCCGCCGCCATCCAGCGCGAGGCGGTGAAGCGCATGTTCAACACCTTTCCCGGCCTCGGCATCGAGTTCGCCAAGGAGGGCGCGGCCGTGGTCGTGCAGACCACGGCAATGGCGGCGGACCCGGCTGCGGCGGCAGTCGCCCAGCCCGATCCGGCGTCACCGCCGGCGGCACCCGTCCCGGCGAAGGCGGCGGCGAGTTGACGTGACCGGCGCGGTGTCACGCCCCAAGGTGTCACACCAAGTTGAGACAAAAGTTGTGACACAGGCCAATCGCCCACCTGTGACATCGTCGAGAATCTGACCCTGTGGCCCCACCTCGGGCAGCCACAGAAGACCGTCGCAATTCAGTCCTCGGACGCGTTTTTCGCGCCTCGGTCCACTCCACTGCCGGACGGATCGTCGGCGGGAGCGTCCTTGTGCTTGCTACTCACGGCTCGGTACCTGGTACTGGGCAAGGCCGTGGGACGGCCCCTCATCCTCCAGGGATCGTAACCGGCGGGCGCGCCGGCCGGGGCATGGCCAAAGATTCAGAGTGGAGTCACTCCTCCCCGGTTTTCCCGGGGGCGCTTCGGCCTTTGAAGACAGGCCTCGTGCGATGATAGCGAAAATATAGGGCAAATCCGGCTGAACCTGTTAATGTCCTATTGCATTCCTGCCGCGCGTGTTTCGCCGGGCTGCTGGCAGTGCCAGCAGCCCGGCCCATTAGGGAAACTGCCGGCCCGCACGACCTGGACTAGGGGCAACGTGCTCGTGAGCGGCATGCTAGTGTGCGTGCCGGCAATTTGCGGAGGGCAGTGACAGATGAGCGTGCGTGCGGGACGTGAGTTCCTGGCGATCCCGGGGCCGACGACGGTGCCGGACGAAGTGCTGCGGGCAATGCATCGCCCGGCGGTGGATATCTATTCCGGCTCGCTGCTGGCGCTGACCGACAGTCTGCTGCGCGACGTCGCCCGCGTGTTCAACACCAAGGGCCATGCCTACATCTACATCGCCAACGGCCACGGCGCCTGGGAGGCCACGCTCACCAACGTGCTCAGCAAGGGCGACAAGATCCTGGTGCTGGAGAGCGGCCGCTTCGCGATCGGTTGGGGCGACAATGCCCGCCGCATGGGCGTCGAGGTCGAGGTGCTGAAGGGCGACATGCGCCGCGCGGTTCGACCGGCCGAGGTCGAGGCGCGCCTCAAGGCCGACAAGGACGGCGCCATCAAGGCCGTGCTGGTGGCGCAGATCGACACCGCCTCGGGCGTGGTGAACGATATCGAGGCGATCGGCAAGGCGATGCGCGCAGCCAGGCACGATGCGCTGCTGATGGTCGATGCGGTGGCGTCGCTCGGCTGCATGCCGTTCGAGATGGATGCCTGGGGCGTCGATGTCGCCATGTCGGGCTCGCAAAAGGGCATGATGACCCCGCCGGGCCTGGGCTTCGTCGCGGCCAACGACCGCGCGCGCGAGGTGCACAAGAAGGCGGAGCTGCGCACGCCCTACTGGGACTGGACCGAACGCGAAGGCCCGCTGCACTACCAGAAGTATGCCGGCACGCCGCCCGAACACCTGCTGTTCGGCCTGCGCCAAGCACTGGACATGCTGTTCGAGGAAGGCCTCGACAACGTGCATCGCCGCCATCGGCTGCTGGCCGAGGCCGTCCGCCGCGCCGTCGGGGTGTGGTCGGAAGGCCAGGCGATCGGCTTCAACATCATCGAGCCCGAGGAGCGTTCCGACTCGGTCACGTGCGTGACGACCAACGGTCACGACCCGGAGGCGCTACGCGCCTACTGCAACCAGAAATGCGGCGTGATCCTGGGTCACGGCATCGGCGATCTCTCCGGCAAGGCTTTTCGCGTGGCACACATGGGTCACGTCAACGCCCCGATGGTGCTGGGCACCTTGAGCGTGATCGAGATGAGCCTCAATGCGCTCGGCATCCCGCACGGCAAGGGTGGCGCGCAGGCCGCGATCGACTGGCTGGGTGCCGAGGTGAAGGCTTAAGTCCGATCAACGACTGGGACCGAAACGAAAAGAGCGCCTCCGCGGAGGCGCTCTTTCCAATTCAAGGTCTCAAGTCCTCAGTCAGCGGCGCCACCAGCCGCGCTTGGGCTTCTCCGGCGGAACGTCGGCCACCGGGATCACCGGAATGACGGGTGCCGGTGGCGGCTCGGCTGCCTGCATCACGACCGGTGCAGGCGCCGGCGGCGGCGTGTAGGTCGGTTCCGACGGCGGCGGAGGAGGCGAGGCCGCCTCCACATTCACCGGCGGGCCGGGATCGTAGGGCACGTGCTCGCGGCTTGTGTGCTCATGAGGGGCCGAAGGCTCCACATCCGAAGCGTGCTGCGCGGGCGCGCCCGAAGCGAACTCCTCCGATGTGTAGTCGGGATCACGCGGCGCGTGCTCGCCATTGGGCTCGCCCTCGCCGGGCTCGCGACGCCGGCGACGGCCACCGCGGCGTCCACGGCGGCGGCGGCGATCACCATCGCCTTCATCGCGATCGCCAGAGGGACGGCGCTCGCCGTCGGCGCGGGCCTCGCCATCGCCAGGCTCACTGTCCTGCTCATCGCGCGGGGCATGGTCGTGGCCGTTTTCGGCCGCGCCATCGGGGGCGCGTTCATCGGCCGGATATTCCTCGCCGGCAGCCCGGGGAGGCCGGTCGCCATTTTCGCCTTCGGGACGGTCGCCCCGACGACGACGACGACGGCGGCGACGGCCGCGGCCATCGCGGCCTTCGCCTTCCTCGCCCCCGGAGCGGCGTTCGTTGCGCTCGGCAGGCTCGCCGGCTTCTCCGACCTCGCGGTCCTCGACATCGTCCGGCTCGTCGCCGAGGGGCAGTTCGCGCGCGACCTCGTCGTAGTTGGCGCGGGCCAGTTCCTGGGCGGGCCGGTCGCGGTCCTCGCGGCGCGTCCGCACGCGCTCGATCTCGCAATCGGCGGCGTTCAACTCGTCGTCGGACTCGACCGATACCGTGAAGCTGTAGCGCTTCTCGATTTCGGAGAGGGTGTGGCGCTTGGTGTTGAGCAGGTAGAGCGCCACCTTCGGCGGCACGCTGACCAGGATCTCGGTCGCCCGGCGGCGGACGCCTTCCTCCTCGATGGCCCGCAGCGCATGCAACGCGGCCGATTCGATAGAGCGGATGCGGCCGATGCCGGCGCAATGCGGGCAGAGCTCGGTCGAATGCTCGAGCAGGCTCGGACGCAGGCGCTGGCGCGACATTTCGAGCAGACCGAACGCGCTGATGCGGCCGATCTGGATGCGCGCGCGATCGGTGCGCATCGCGTCCTTGACCTTGTGCTCGACCTGGCGCTGGTGGCGCGTCTCCTCCATGTCGATGAAGTCGATCACGATCAGGCCGGCGAGGTCGCGCAGGCGGACCTGACGGGCGATCTCCTCGGCCGCCTCGATGTTGGTGCGCAGCGCCGTCTCCTCGATATTCCGCTCCTTGGTCGAGCGGCCGGAGTTGACGTCGATGGCGACCAGCGCCTCGGTCGGATTGATGACGATGTAGCCGCCGCTCCGGAGCTGCACGGTCGGCGAATGCATGGCGTCGAACTGCGCTTCCACCTGGTAGCGGTGGAAGAGCGGAATCTGCTCCTTGTAGAGCTCGACCTTGTTGGCCTGGTGCGGCACCAGTTGGCGCATGAAGCCGCTGGCGGCCTCGAAGCCCGTTTCGCCCTCGACCAGCACCTGGGCGATGTCGGTGTCGTATACGTCGCGCAACGAGCGCTTGATGAGGTCGCCTTCCTCGTAGATGAGGGCCGGCGCCGTCGAGCGCATCGTGAGCTCGCGGATCGAGTCCCAGAGTCGCGAGAGATATTCGTAGTCGCGCTTGATGTCGATGTTGCTGCGTTCGAGCCCTGCGGTACGCAGGATCACGCCCATGCCCTGCGGCACGTCGAGTTCGCCCAGCATCTCCTTCATCCGCTTGCGGTCGGCCGGATTGGATATCTTGCGCGAGATGCCGCCGCCACGTCCGGCGTTGGGCATCAGCACGCAGTATCGGCCGGCCAGCGACAGGTAGGTGGTGAGGGCGGCGCCCTTGTTGCCGCGCTCTTCCTTGACGACCTGGACCAGCAGAATCTGCCGGCGCTTGATCACTTCCTGGATCTTGTAGTGCCGGATCGGATTGCGGCGGCGGCGCTCGCGCGTCTCGCGCTCCTCGACGGCATCGTCGCCGCCCAGGGTTTCGACGACAACCTCGGGCTGCGGCGTCTCGGATGGATCGCCTGCGGACTGCTCGCCTTCAGGCGTATCCGTCGCGGCATCGGTGGCGACCGGCGCTTCGCCGCTCTCGGCGGCGTCGAGCACGGGACCGTCGAGACGTTCGCTGGGAATCTCAGCGGCCTGCGCCTGCGGGTCGGGAGCAGGGGCCTCGGCGGCGGGTTCGCTCGCGGCTTCGACCGGTGCTGCGTCGGCAACAGTGGTTTCAGGTGCCCGGGATTCTGCCGCGGCTTCTGTCGGAGTCTCCGAAGAAGTTTCCGGCTGGACTTCACTCGCGGTCTCGGCGACTTGGCCGTTCTCTTCGGGTGCAGCGACTTCCTCGGCGCCATTCTCGGCGGCCGGTTCCTCGCGACGCGACGCCCGGGCGTCTTCGATGTCGGAGCGGTCGACGCGACGGCGGCGGCGCGGCTCGTGATCGTCGTCGGCCTCGGCGTGAAGCCGCTGCTGTTCGGCGATCAGCCGCTCGCGGTCGGCGACCGGGATTTGATAGTAGTCGGGGTGGATTTCGGAGAAGGCCAGGAAGCCATGACGGTTGCCGCCATATTCGACGAACGCCGCCTGCAGCGACGGTTCGATGCGAATGACCTTCGCGAGATAGATGTTGCCCTTGAGGGGCTTGCGTGACGCGGTTTCGAAATCGAACTCTTCAAGTCGTGTTCCATCGACGACGACCACCCGAGTTTCTTCGGGGTGGCTCGCATCAATGAGCATGCGCCTAGCCATGGGCTCGCTCCCGAGGCGTTCGGTCCCAGCCGGCGCGAGCGACCAGCGGCCAAGCCGCCTCTCTGGCGCGAGGGGGACGGAGCGCCATCGACCCGTCGAACGGCCAAACAGGGCCAAGACGGGGAAGCATCGCGCCGCCGGACCACAACTGGGTCCTGCCAACCTCGGTGTTCCTGATAGTCACCGCCTGTCTAACAATCCTTTGGCGAACCCGCCGCGCCCGTCTTTGCATGGCAAAAAGGGGCGCCAGCACTGGCCCGGCTGGGGACTGCCGTCGGAGCGCTGTCCCACAGGGGGCGCTTCGAACGACGGCGACTGCTCGCGAGACGCAACATACGGGGTTCACATCGGCGCGACAATCAAAAGATTGAGCGAGGTGAGTAATGTTCTTTAACTGATTGATAAGGCTTGAAATTATCCTTGAACTTCTATATTCAGGTTAAGATAACGCAAAAATAATAAACTCCCTCTGACATTAATGTGGCGTTCGCCATGTCTGCCCTCCATCGCCGCCATCTGCTTGCTGCGCTCGCCGGTCTGACCGCCTTCGGTTTGGGCGGCGCCGACGCCTGGGCAAAAGCGCCGACCCCAAAATCGGTTAAGAAGCCCACGCCGCTGCCGCGACCGAAGCTGATCTTCCTCGATCCCGGCCATGGTGGCAGGGATCCCGGGGCTCAGGGAATTCGCGGCACGCAGGAGAAGACCGTCGTCATGGCCATCGCCCGCGAACTGCAGCGTGAATTGCTGGCGGGCGGCCGCTATCGCGTGCTGCTCACGCGCAATACCGACAACTACGTGGCCCTTCGCGAGCGGGTGGCGCGCGCCCAGTCGGCCAAAGCCGACCTGTTCCTGTCCCTGCATGCCGATTCACACGACAACCCGGATGTCCGCGGCGCCTCGGTCTACACTCTGTCGGAGCAGGCGACCGACCGCGAGGCGGCTGCCCTTGCTGCCCGCGAGAACCGTGCCGATGCCGTCGTCTCGGGCATGAAGCTCTCGGACAAGGACGACAATGTCGCGCGCACCCTTGTCGCCATGAGCCAGCGCGGCACGGTGAACGATTCGCGACGGCTCGCCGACACTATCGTGCAAGGCTTCAGCCGCAACGGCGTCCGCCTCTTGCCGCGGACCCACCGGCAGGCGGGCTTCGCCGTCCTGACCTCGCCCGACATCCCGGCTGCCCTGGTCGAACTCGGCTACCTCTCCAATCCTCAGGACGAGAAGCTCCTGACCGTCCGGCAGCACCAGATCGCGCTGGCGCGGGCGCTCCGGGGCTCGGTCGATGCCCATTTTGCGGCAGGCAGCGCCACAAGAAAGGCGTAAGTCGCGGCCATTCTCTCCGTTGCTGCCTCGAAAGGCGCCGCGTAGAAGATGACCGTGCTCAATCTGTTCAAAATCCTTCTGGCCTTCGCCACGGCCGCCCTGATCGTGGGGACGGGAACCGTGGCGGGCCTGTTCTGGCATTTCAGCCACGGGTTGCCCGACCATAAGCAGCTCGCCGACTACCAGCCGGCGACCGTTTCGCGCCTCTATGCCGCCGACGGCCGGCTGCTGGCGGAGTATGCCCGCGAGAAGCGGGTATTCGTGCCGGTCGCGGCCATGCCCAAGCGCGTGGTCGAGGCCTTCGTCGCGGCCGAGGACCAGCGCTTCTTCACGCATCCCGGCATCGACTTCATCGGCGTCGTGCGCGCCATGATTTCCAACATCACCAATCCCGGCAAGCGGCCGGAAGGCGCCTCGGGCCTGACCCAGCAGGTCGCCAAGAACTTCCTGCTGACCAACCAGGCGACGCTGGCGCGCAAGATCCGCGAGGCCATCCTGGCCTTCCGCATCGAGGAGACCTACTCCAAGGAGCGCATCCTCGAACTCTATCTCAACGAAATCTACCTCGGCTCGGGCAACTACGGCGTGGCCCAAGCGGCGATCAACTACTTCGATAAGTCACTCGACGAGCTGAGCCTGTCCGAGACCGCCTACCTCGCGGCCCTGCCCAAGGCGCCCAATCGCTATCACATCGTGCGCAACGAAAAGGAAGCCTACGCCCGGCGCGAGTATGTGCTGACCCGCATGCAGGAGGACGGCTACATCACTGCTGCCGAAGCCGAGAAGGCGCGCGCCGAGAAGCTGCAGCTCCGACGCCGCAGTGCCACCGAGACGACGACGGCCGACTTCTTCGCCGAGGAAGTGCGGCGCAACCTGATGGCGGCCTACGGCGAGAAGGGCCTGTACGAAGGCGGTCTCACCGTCAGCACGACACTCGATCCGGCCTACCAGTCGGCCGCCGATACCGCGTTGCGCGACGGGCTGATCGCTTACGACCGCCGCCACGGCTGGCGCGGGCCCTACGCCAAGATCCCCGACATGAGCGTGTGGGAGGAAGAGTTTGCCCGCGTCGCCCAGCGCCGTCCGCTGTTCGGGCCGCCGGCGTGGCAGCTCGCGGTCGTCAACAGGGTCGATGCCCAGTCGGTACAGATCGTCGGATTGCCGGGCGCCGAAGGCAACGGCGAGGGCACGATCCCCTTCGCCGAAATGACTTGGGCGCGCCCGACCCTGGCCGACCAGCGGGTCGGCAATCCGCCGCGCGGTCCAAAGGACGTGGTGAGCGTGGGCGATGTCGTCGTCGTCGAGAAGGTCGAGAAGCTCACGGGCGCGCCCGCCAACGCCAAGCCGTATCCGCCCAAGACCTACGCCCTGCGCCAGGTGCCCAACGTCGACGGCGGCGTGGTGATCATGGACACCCAGACCGGCCGCGTGCTGGCCATGTCGGGCGGCTGGGCCTACGGCCGCAGCCAGTTCAACCGCGCCGTTCAGGCGGCGCGCCAGCCGGGTTCGGCTTTCAAGCCGTTCGTCTATCTGGCGGCAATGGATGCTGGCTTCAGCCCGGCCAGCGTCGTGCTCGATGCGCCGTTCAGCTACGACCCCGGCCACGGCCAGCCGATCTGGACGCCGAAGAACTACGGCGGCGATTTCCTCGGGCCGACCACCGTCCGTCGCGGCCTGGAGATGTCGCGTAACCTGATGACGGTGCGCATGGCGCAGCAGATCGGCATGAAGCGCGTCGTCGATGTCGCCAAGGAGTTCGGCGTTACCGACGGCATGGGCGCCTACCTGCCGATGTCGCTGGGCGCCGGCGAGACGACGCTGCTGCGCATGACCATGGCCTACGCGATGCTGGCCAATGGCGCGCTCGAGATCACGCCCAGCCTCGTCGACCGCGTGCAGGACCGCAACGGCAAGACCGTCTATCGCCACGAGCCGCGCGCCTGCAAGGGCTGCGGCGAGGCTGCGGCCGGGGCCAAGCCGGCGCCGCCCGAGCTGATCGATTCGCGCAAGCCCTTCCACGATCCGGCGGCGGTCTACCAGGTCGTGAGCATGATGCAGGGCGTGACGGTGCGCGGCACTGCCGGCCGGCTCGCGGTGCTGGGGCGGCCGATCGCCGGCAAGACCGGCACGACCAACGATGCGCGCGACAACTGGTTCCTGGGCTCGACGCCCGACATCACCATCGGCGTCTACATCGGCTTCGACGAGCCGCGGAACCTCGGCGCCCAGGAGACCGGCGGCGGCAATGCCGCGCCCATCTTCGAGCAGATCGCCAAGGAGATCTTCAAGGGCAAGGCGCCGACGCCGTTCCGCATTCCCCCGGGCCTGCGCATGGTGCGCTTCACCTACGAGGGCGGCACGATCGACGAGGTCTTCAAGCCCGGCACCGAGCCCGGTTCCGACGGCTTCATGGTGACTCCGCTTGACGGCTCCGCCCCATATTCCGGTATAGACCCCGGCGGCCCGCTTCAGGCGGGCGGCGCCCGGCGTCCCGGCCTGTCGGGCACCGGCGAGACGTATTGAATTCAGACACCTCTCCCCCTATCGGGCAGGGCAATCGCATATGATTTTATCCCCGTCGTCCTGAGCGGAGCCGGCCGAAGGGCGGCGCAGTCGAAGGACCTCTTTTCCGCAGTCCATCGAACGGAAAAGAGGTCCTTCGACTACGCTT
>JAESGK010000079.1_pt1 | contig 68991 bp, 57 predicted proteins | sample 9269681 | NCBI WGS metagenome assembly JAESGK01 (sample SAMN14515347, study PRJNA621673) | algae metagenome | isolation source: Timaviella obliquedivisa GSE-PSE-MK23-08B and co-occurring heterotrophs from... | place: USA: Grand Staircase Escalante National Monument, Utah | collected 2006-08-15
GGTCAGTCCGTCGGCCTACCAGGCCGCCTGCGAAACCATGGGACCGGAAAACGCCGCTGCGGCGATGGCTTGCATCCTGGAGCGGGGAGGGCAGATCAATTCGGCCGGCGGCTATCTGCGGGATCTGACCCGTCGTGCGGAGAAAGGTGAATTCTCGCTAGGGCCGATGTTGATGGCGTTGATGCGCGCAAACGGAGACGGATCTCAACGCGCGGGTTGACGATCGAGGCAGCATAGGTTCCCCGAAGTGAAGAGTTGGGGGCCACGCGCCCGTAGATTTGTCAGCCGTTTTTTTTCGTGCTTTTATCATATAGAACAATCAGTTGATGGCATTGAGAAGTATGAGAGATGCTCTTGTCCTCCTCCCTTGGTATCGAGAGGCGCCGAAGCGGAACGCGCTAAACTTTCAATAGAACGCAACTAGCGGTGTTGCAGTCGCCAGTCCATGCGGCGTTAGGCATTACAGTCAAGGCAGAAGTCTGGCCGCTCTGCCGGTTCGTCTGGTGGCGTTGTTGTAATAGCTCGAGGCCTGCTGCACGGAGCGATGCCGCGATTGCTCCATCGCTTCGGGCAGGGGGATCCCGAGGTTCGCCGCCTCGGTCAAGTATCCTGATCGCAGCCCGTGCGCGGAAAACTCCCCAGGCTCCAGCCCTGGCCAGCGCCGCCCGCTGCTTGACTATCTGGTTGACCGCACTCGGCTCCAGCGCCCGTTTCGAAACGTTTCCCCAACGATCGACCTTCTCGACCTGCCCCTTTTCCCAGCCAGCCGCGCGGTTGCAGAACTCGGGCGCAAAAACATAGTGGTTTGTCATCGCCAGGAGGCGGATATTGACCTCGCGCTCCTTGCCGCGGCCGACGCGATCGACCGCTGTCTTCATATTATCATAAATGCCACGACCAGGTACGCCGCCAAACACCCGGAAGCCGTGCCAGTGGGCGTCGAAGAGCATCTCGTGCGTCTGCAGCAGGTAGGCTCTGACCAGAAACGCCCGACTGTGCGATAACTTGATATGTGCGACCTGAAGCTTCGTGCGCTCGCCGCCGATCACGGCATAGTCCTCACTCCAATCGAACTGGAAAGCTTCGCCTGGGCGGAAGGACAGCGGAACGAAGATGCCGCGGCCCGCCGTCTGCTGCTCAGCCCGCCAGTCACGGGCGAACGCGGCGACCCTACCATAGGAGCCGGTAAAGCCGAGAACCACCAGATCGGCGTGAAGCTGCTTCAGCGTTCGGCGCTGCTTGCGCGACCTCCCGGCCCCGGTCTTCAGCCAGGCCGCCAGTTTGTCGGCAAAAGGATCAAGCTTGCTCGGCCGCTCCGGTACCGTGAACGTCGGCTCGATCGTACCAGCGTTCAAATACTTCGCGATCGTGTTGCGCGACAAACCAGTATGCCGACTGATCTCGCGCAGCTTCATGCGCCGGATGATGTTTAAAAGTCCCTTGTGGATCACTCCGTTGCCCCCGTCGCTGACCGCGTTAGGGGGAAGGTCACATGGCTCAATTCTCAATGGAAATTATGCGAAGCTTGTCGAAAAGGCCCGGCTTTCTATAGGAGAGATCGAGATCCGCAACCGACAGCAGGCGCTCCGGTTTTGCCGCCTTGGCTGCGAGCCTTGGCTTGGTCGCCGGCGCTTGAGGCGCAGCGGTCTCCGGCCATTTCATGCGGGCGACGGATCGCATATCTCCGACCGACTCGAGCACCTGCGCCGTTGTACGGCAAGCGGTCGTGGCGACGTCGCAGCGCGGCTCGAACTTGCAGCCGGTGGACATCTGGTCGCGTCGCAGCACGCCGCGAAGGCCCCGCGCCTGTCTGTCCGTCCCGTCTATGGTCGGGATTGAGGCGATGAGCCCGCGGGAATAGAGATGGGCTGGCGCTGCCAGCAACTGTCCGCAGGGCGCGACCTCGACGAGCTGGCCCACATACATGACGCCAACCCGGTCGGCGATCTGGGCGAGCAGCGAGAGATCGTGCGTCATATAGAGCATCGCCATGCCGATGCGGGCGCGAAGATCGCCGAGGAGCTGAATAATCTGGCGCTGGGTGGTGACATCGAGGCCGGTTGTCGGTTCGTCAAGCACCAGCAGGTCCGGATTGCAGGCGACCGCCATGGCGATTGCCACGCGCTGCTGCTGGCCGCCGGAAAGCTCATGCGGATACGGTATCGGGTGCGTGCGGCCCGGGCGATCGAAGAAAACGCTGGTCGCGCAGGCTCTGCTCGACATCGGCTGGCATGCCGTGGTGAGGATCCATGTCGCGCTGTTCGGGCTGCCACAGATGGTGGGCCACGAATTTCAGAGCCAAGGCTTCGGGCGCCAGCCAGGGAAGGGGGGCACGGGTGGCGGCCGGCGACTAGGCTTGCAGATAGGCAAGGTCAGAGCTCAGTGCGCAGCGTGTTCTAGCCCATACCCTGGTTGACACGGTGGCGGAGCGTTTCGATGTCCTGGTCGATGAGAAGCTCGGCCAGTTCGTCGTGGCGGTCGATCGGAAGCACGGCGGCAATCGTGTCGAACTGCTCGGCACGGGTTTCAAAAACCGACGGCCCGGCCAGGGTTTTCCGCAGTGTCGCCATCACGCCGAAACGGTTTGCGGCCGCCAGCGCGAGATGATCTTTTCGATCTCCTGGCGATAGTCGTCAGGGTAGATCAACTCGTCGTGGCGTGCCAACCAGGTGAAGATAATCACCATGTCTTCGGCGATGTGGGGATCAACGTTGTCGAGATCGGTGAGATCAAAGCCGCCATGCACTTTTGCGTTCCACCAGGCCAGAATGAAATTGGCGACGCGACGCCCTTGGCCTGTGTCTTCGTGGGCGACATTGAGAAGCTTTTCGAGAGCGAAACGAACGCTGTCATCCATGAAAGGAAGCCTTTGTGATGAGATAATGGCTCACTATATGGAGTTTGGAGCGCGAAACCAGTCACCATGGATAAGTGGGCCTTTTACTTCCCGTTTCAATTGAAGCTGTAAGCTGTAATTTTGGCCCTTGAGTTTGACCTGACGCTTTCATGCGACGCAGGGGATGGTTGCCCTTTTTAATGTCGGGATACCTGGCGCGAACCCTATTTCGTTTGCAGGTTGAGGGAACCGGCGATCGTGGCAAACTCCTCGAACAGCTTGACGGCTGTTCCTCGGTCCCAAGAGGCAGTCCTCATTACGCCTTCCCTGTGAGTCGCTGTCATAAAACTGTCATACAACACCGCAGACAATTGAGATAGAAAACAAAATCTGACACGCTCGATTGTCATGACGTCAGACAAACCAGGCAGTAAGCCCACGGCGGGTACATCACAGACACTGCTCCAACAGCTTGCTCGAACTCCGGGCAAGCTGTTCGGGAAAACGTTTGGCCAGCAATACGGTGCTCTGTGCTTCCGCTATAAGGAGGGTGGTTCCGAGGTTGAGGTCCTGGTGATCACCTCGCGCGAAAGCCGGCGATGGATCATTCCCAAGGGATGGCCGATGAAGGGCAAGAAACCCTACGAAGTGGCCGCGATCGAAGCATGGGAAGAAGCCGGCGTGCGCGGTCGGGCGAAAAAGAAGCCGGTGGGTCGTTATACCTACCTGAAAGAACTTGCTGACGGCAATGTTGCTTTCTGCATCGTGGATCTGTTTCCGATTGAAGTGACAGCGATGATGACCGATTTCAAGGAGCGAGGACAACGCGCTTTCGCCTGGGTGAGCCCGAGCGAGGCGGCCCGGCGCGTTCGCGAAATCGAGCTGAAATCCCTGCTGGTCAACTTCAAGCCGAACGCGGGCAAAGGTCGTGGCTGACACTTTCACGGTTGGCAGCCATGTTCGACACCGGAAGGCACGAATACGCCGGTCGGAAAACAATCACCGGGACAGGGGAGGGGCTTTCAAAGTCCGGACGCTTTGGTGAGATTGACCCTGAACCGGTCGCGCCGGCGCTGATATCTGCGGGTCATTTCCGCACTGGCATGGCCGAGCTGCTTCTGGATGTAGCGTTCATCGACCTCGGCCGAAGAGGCCAAACCAGCCCGCAGCGAATGGCCTGAGAATTTTGACGCTCGCTCGCCTTCGCTGAGGTCACCGCGCACACCGGCGGCCAGAGCCGCTGACTTGACGAGGCGGGCGACTTGCCTGTCCTGAAGGCGATCGGGTCCAACGGCTTTGCCTTTGCCGGTGACCCGGCGGAAAAGGGGACCTTGGGCCAGCTTTGCAAACGTGATCCAGGTCTCGATGGCAACGACGGGGCAGGTGGCGTCGGACGAGCCGCGGCCAACCTCAACCTCGCGCCAGCCGGTCTTGCCGCGCAACGTCAGCAGCATGCCCTTATCGAGGATCTCGATCCAGCCGGACGAATCCTCGGTCTGGTCGCGACCGAGGTCGAGGCCGGTGATTTCCGAGCGGCGCAAGGCCCCGGCAAAGCCGATCAGCAGCATCGCCCGATCGCGCAAGCCGCGCAGGGTTCCCCTGTCCAGCGTCTGCAGCATGGCGATCAGGTCGTCCGGCAGGATGGCTTCCTTCTGCCGGGATGGGGCGGCGTGCGTGTTGCGGATACCGGCCATCACGGTGGCGATGGCGCGGTCCTTGCGATCGAGTTTTTGGCCGCTGCGCTGGGCATAGTTCCAGCAGAGCGCCGACAGCCGCCGTTCGATGGTGGAGACGGAATTGGCCTTCATGCCGCGCGTCGGCGTGCCAACGGCACTGCCGGACGCGCAGGCAGTGATGTAGAGTCCGACGACCTGCGGATCCGGGGGCAGGGGAGACAGGTTTGAGCGCCGGCACCACGCCGAAAAATGCTTCCAGTCGGCTGCATAGGCGCGCCGCGTATTGGTGGAACTGGCCGCCTCGACGTAACCGCGGGCGCGGTCGGTAAGGTCCTGCAGATGGGTCGGCAGGGGAGGCGGGGGGACGATCTCGGGAAGATCGTCGTCGGCAGCCGTTTCCTCGGTCATCCTACGCCGCCTCGATATCGGTTTGGGAAAAGTCGTTGCCGATAAAAAGCAGGGGTTCGTCCGCACGTTTTGCTAAGGCGTAGGAAAGACAATCGGCAAAATTCAAGGCCGCTGGATGACGGCCCTTGCCGTAGCCAAGCCAGGCTTGCGTCGCCAGATCGACGAGATCGGCATCCACGGCAATGATGGCAGCCTCGATTTTATGGAGCCAGAGGTCGATCTCTGCCAGTGCGTGCTCACCGCGCCGGCTGCCCAGAACCATGCGCGCTTCGAGTACGCAGGTCGCGGGAACAAGGCGGATGCGATCCGCGACGAGGGCCCGTTCCAGCCGGGGCGCATCAGGCTCATTGCGCAAGATCGCGACGATGGCGGAGGTATCGATCACCATCAGTTGGGAATGCCATGCGCGTCGTAGCCGATGATCTCTTCATTGCTGCGGTTGTCCAGTTCGGGCAGGCGGCCCACCCGCTCCCGGATGACGCGCAGTTCGCCGAGCAGGCGCTCCTCTGCACCATCGCCGTACCCCAGGTGATGGAGACGTTCGCTCAGCGCCTGATGAATGGCCGCAGTCTTGCTGATGCCCTGGCGGCGGGCGAGTTCGTCGGCGAGCGCGACGGTTGCCGGGTTTTTGATGTTGAGAGACATGAGAGACTCCGATATTCTACCTTTTCCACTGTTTCTACCCCAAAAGCGGAGCCGTGTCAACAATGTCCGATAAGGCAATCTTATCGGACGTTATTTTGTACAGACAGGCTGTGCGGTTCATCGTGCAATAGGTGGTATAAACTGCGCGCCTCGGCCATGCTTAACGGCATGGATTCGCGCCTTCGCTCAACTCTCTCCGCCCCGGTTCCCCCAGCGACCGTGTCTCCCCTACCGGCTTGGGCGAACGCGCGCGCGATTTGGGCGAAACGGACGCCGCTTTCGCCGCCGGCATCGCGCTGAAATCGCTCGACGATCTGGTTCGCGCCGACCTGCCGTGGGCGGCTGCTGGCGCCAGCGCTTGGCGCTTAGGGCTTCGCATTCGGCCGTGCAGCTGATTGGCCGCAACGAAGGCGAAACGGGCTTGCGGGATGCGGTTATGCTCACCGTACCTGGCAACGATCCCGGGCCGGCCGGAGCGATGCATTTGGCATTCCAGAAACTGGCCGCAAAGAAGCGGCCAATCAGCAGCAAAGTTCTGGAGGAGTTGGCGGCGCTGATGGGGTTGCGCCGCGAGGGCCTGAGCGAGATTGCCGATTTGTTTGATGGTGCGCTTCAGTGCGGTCGTGCTGTGCCGTTCGTCGTCGCCGACCTGGTCTCCAACATCTGCGCCGCCCGGCCAGATGCTGAAATTTTGGCCTGGTGGCTGGCCGACCGCCTGCTCGCTGAAAAACTCGCCTGGGCGTATGGCGTGCCGCTCACGATGGGCGAGCGCTACGGTGCAGCGTTCAAGACGATCGGTGGTCGCGGACGGGTGCGGTCCGGGGAGCCCGCTTTCCCGCGGGCGGTGTGCCTGGGGCTCGTGTCCGCCACGGTCGAGGCCTTGCGGCAGGCCAATGACATTGGCCGGCGTGCCGAGACATTGTTGGCGGTGGCGCCGAAGGTGCGAACCAAAGGCGCCGGCGTCGTCATCGAAAAGCTGCTCAACGAGGATGCCATGCCCGCCTCCGCGCCCGGCAGCCATCTCTCCCGCTGGGCGGCGACGCGATTGTTCGAGCGGCTGGAAAGCTTTGGTGCGGTGCGTGAACTGTCCAGCCGAACTTCGTTCCGGACTTTTGGGTTGTGACGATGGCGGGATCAAGCGCAACACGACGGAAGTCACGGCCGCAGGACGAAGTGTTGCTCGATCGCGAGCTCGAAGATCTGCCGCCGGAGCTGCGCTGGCGCGAATGGATGCTGCGGGTGGAAGCTGTGATCTTTGCCGCCGCCGAGCCGGTCAGCCGTGAGATTTTGGCGCGCGTGGTCGGTTGCGGCTGCAGCATCGATCTCATCATCGATGATTTGCGCGAGGATCTGCGGTCACGTCCCTATGACATCGTTGCGGTCGCCGGGGGCTGGCAGCATCGGAGCCGTTCGGCTTACGCGTCTGCGATCCGTGCCTCGCAGGCGCCAACGCGTAGCGTCGCCGCGTCGCTGTCAGAAAACGAGGCCGCAGTGCTGGCGGCGATCGCATACTTGCAGCCGGTGACCCGCGGCGAGTTGTCCAACATGTTCGGCAAGGAGATAAGCCGCGACACGATTGCCGGCCTTCGCGATGCTGGGTTTCTCAGCTCCGGCCCGCGCAGCCCGACACCCGGCGCGCCCTACACCTATGTGACGACGAAGCATTTCCTGTTGGCGTTCGGCCTTGAGACACTGCGTGACCTGCCCGATCTGGAGGGGATCGAGGACGCCGGGCTGCTCAGCCGGCAGGCGCTCAAGGAAACCGCGCTTGGGCTGGCTGAGAGCGACGTACTGGAGGAGTGACGATTTAGGTCCTGTGCGGCTTCTTTAGGTTCCAATCATCTCCTGCACCCGGCGGCGGCCGGGACCTGGGTTCATTCTGGCATAGGCGCTGAGCAGGTCCGGAAGCTTTATAGCCGGCTCCTTGCCTTTCGAGACATTCGGCCGTCCTCTACTGCGCCTGAGAGCGTTCGCCAGAAGCTCGATCCAGGCGGGGTGATCACACGGCGACGGAATTAGGCGCCACAGACGGCGTGCTTTGCGTTCCTCATCCTCGGCGTCATCCACCGGCCCTTCACTTGGGCAATTGAGACGTTCGGCGCAGTAAGCCCTTGCCGCTGTCGACAGACTGGTGAAGATCATCGCCGAGTAGTATCCGCCTGCACTGGGCAAGCTCAAGAGCCGGCGAATAAGCATGGGTCCCGACGGGGAGAGGGCGATTGCTTCCAGGCTGCATATAGGCCTAGTCGGCCCGAAGCTGCGATTTTGGCCAACTCGAAGAACGTTGTGGGAACATAGCTTGCAGGATTGACCCGCGACGCGTCTGTTCGTGACATTGCGCTCCAATTTGAGGAGCACTTTAATGAGTACGGGTATTTCGAGTTCGGATTTTGTCGGCCAGTGGAGCCTGAGCTTCGCCGATATCGACTTTATCAATTCCAAGCCAGCCGCTACGAGGCTCGGTTTGGCCGCGCAGTTGAAGTTTTTCAGCGCTCGCGGTTTTTTCGCTGACGATGGCACATTGGTCCCGAACGATGCTGCCGAATACCTGGCCGAGCAGATCGGCGTCCCAGCCGACGAACTCTCCGGTTATGATTTCGGCGGGAGAACTGCCCGTCGGCATTGCGCCGAGATTTTACAATATCTCGGCTTTTGCCGCATGACGCGTGGCGACCGGGAAGCGCTTTCTTGCTGGATTATCGGCGAACTTTGCCCGTCCGGACAATCCGTCAGCGCCATGCTTGAGGTGGTGTTTCTTTGGTGCCGGGATCGCAATATCTATGGTCCGTCGGCCAAGGAGCTTGAACGGCTTGTTCGTTCGCAGCGGCAACAATATCTGGAAGGCTGGCTTCATGAGGTGGGCGTCGCGCTTCCGCCTGATACTGTTGCAGCGATGGAAAGCTCCCTGGCTGACGCGGAAGGGCCGACGGGTTTCAATGCGATGAAGGCCGATGCGGGGCGAGCAACCCTGGATAACATTTTGGAGGTGACCGCCCGGCTGGCGTTTATCCGGAAGCTGAACCTCCCACGGAATATGTTTTCAAACATCAATCCGGCTTGGATTGAGCATGTTGTTCGCCGGGTTTCCGGCGAAAAGGCATCGGAGATGCGCCGTCACACGGAGATGCGCCAGCTCGCGCTTTATTCGGTGTACCTGATGGCGCGGGAGACGGCGGTGACCGATGCAATGGTCGAGCTGCTCGTGGAAACGGTACACAAGATCGGTACCCGGTCAAAACGGAAGGTGGTGGGCGACATCGCCAAGGATGTCGAACGGGTTTACGGCAAGGAACGGCTGCTCGTCGACATTGCGACCGCATCGATTGACGATCCGGACGGCCGTATCTGCGATGTCATCTTTCCCGTTGTAGGCAAGGAAAAGCTGTCCGCGATCATTAAGGAGAGCAATGCCAAGGGCGCGCTCGACTGCCGCATTTATGCAGTCATGCGCAATTCATGGGCCAATCATTATCGCCGGATGCTGCCAAGCCTGCTTTCCGTGCTGGAGTTCCGGTCGAACAATGCGGTTTGGCGACCGGTTTTGTCCGCCCTCGACTGGATCAGGGCGAAGCTGGATGATGGGTGCCGGTTCGTGCCGCAGAAGGATGTGCCGATAGACGGTGTGATCCCGGCGAAATGGCGCAGTTCGGTCATTGATGGAAATGGTCGCGTCAACCGTATCAGCTATGAACTCTGCGTCCTGACACAACTGCGGGAATGCATCCGGTCCAAGGAAATCTGGGTTGTCGGCGCTGACCGTTACCGCAATCCCGATGATGATCTGCCGAAGGATTTTTCGGCTCGACGCTCCTCCTATTATTTCAAGCTGAACCTGACACAGGATGCCCGCGAATTTGTGGCAATGGTTCGCCAGGAGCTGGAACACGAGTCGCTGCTCCTGAACGAAACAATCCCACGAAACGAGAAAGTCAGAATCCTTTGGCGCGGCGAAAACCGGATATCGATCACGCCGTTCAAGCCAGCACCAGAGCCGAAGGGGTTGACAGCGATCAAATCGGAAATCGGTCAGCGCTGGCCGATGACGGGCCTCCTCGATGTCCTGAAGGAAGCAGCCCTCGACACCGGGCTTCTCGATGCCTTCGAAACCTCGGCCTCCCGCGTCGCGTTGCCCAAGGCTGTTCTGGATCAACGACTGCTATTTTGCCTCTATGGTCTCGGCACCAATACCGGGCTGAAACGGGTTGCCGGTGCCACCACAGATGCCAGCTACGAGGAACTTCTTCATGTAAATCGTCGCTTCATCCACGCGGGCGCTTTGCGGGAAGCCTGCGCTCGAGTCGCCAATGCTACACTTGCAATTCGCAATGCAGCGGTCTGGGGAGACGCCGGAACGGCCTGCGCATCGGATTCCACGAAGTTCGGGGCCTGGGATCGCAACCTGATGACCGAGTGGCACGCCCGCTATGGCGGGCGCGGCGTCATGATCTACTGGCATGTCGAAAAGCGAGCCACCTGCGTCTATTCCCAGCTCAAACGGTGCTCGTCATCGGAGGTCGCATCGATGATCGAAGGCGTTCTCCGCCATTGCACCGATCTGGAAATCCAACGGCAATATGTCGACAGCCACGGCCAGAGCGCCGTTGGTTTTGCCTTTTGCCGGTTGCTCGGCTTTGAACTCGCCCCACGCATGAAGGCGATTGCCCGGCAGAAGCTGGCGTTATCGGATGCCAGCTTCCGGACAAGATTACCGAACTTACTTCCGATCCTTTCCAACCCGATCAACTGGAACGAGATCGAGCAGCAATATGACGAGATGGTCAAATATGCCGCCGCCATGCAGACGCGCACGGCCGATCCGGAGGCGATCCTGCGCCGCTTCGCGAGGGCGGAAGTGATGCATCCGACCTACAAGGCGCTCAGCGAACTCGGGCGGGCAGTCAAGACGATCTTTCTATGTCGCTACCTGCGCCAGGAACCCTTCCGTCGGGAAATCCATGAAGGCCTCAACGTCGTCGAAAACTGGAATAGCGCCAACGGTTTTGTGTTCTTCGGCAAGGGCGGAGAAATGGCGACCAACAGCATTGATGAGCAGGAGGTTTCGGCACTGGCACTGCATCTACTTCAAGCCTCGCTCGTCTATGTGAACACGCGCATGCTGCAAACCGTACTTGCCGAACCAGCCTGGCACGGCCGCATGACCCCGGAAGATCATCGCGGCCTCACGCCGCTGATCTATGCTCACGTCAATCCCTACGGGCGGTTCGATCTTGATCTGGACAGCAGGATAGATTTCGGCAAAATCGCCGCGTGAGCATCGGAGCGAAAATGCGCTTTGCAAAAGTCAAAACCTTCATGGCGCAGCGCTCAGGATAGCTCTATTTACTAACAGATGTTAGTAATCCAGCTAACGTAGATGCAAAGAGGGGGCGCATCATGCTATTTCGATCTGGCAAAAAGTCACAAGATCTGACCCACGGTCGCGTCTGTCACATTCCCCAAGGGCAGCCGATTGTCGCGGGCATCGGCGCGATTCTGTCACCCTGGTATGCCGCTGTCATTGCCGCATCCCTCTGCGGCGCACATTCCGCGTATGGCGCGGACGCTACCCTTGACACTCCGGGAGAGCACGTCCCGGCGGAATCCCAAAATTGGGCCTTGCAGGTCACACCCTACATGTGGGCGGCCGGCCTCGATGGGCATATTTCGCCGTTCCGGCGCGGCCCTACCATCGGCGTTGAGAAGTCGTTCTCCGATGTTTTGGACGACCTGAACTTCGGCGGTTTCATAAACATCTGGGGACGCTACGACCGCTTCGTCTTCTCGGGCGACATCATGTATGTCGATACGACGGACGGCCATAGTACCGGACCGCTGCCAGCATTCACGATTCCCGGCGTTGGCGTGATCCCGCCGGGCGGCAACATCGATGCGAAGGTGGACACGAAACAGTTCACCGCGACATTGATGGGCGGCTATCGGGTCATCGATACTCAGCAGTTCACCCTGGACGCCCTTGGCGGCGCGCGCTTCTGGCACATCTCTAACGATGTGAAGCTTACCGGAAGCCTTGGCGGTCTGAGCGGGACTGCCAGCTACGGCGAAAGCTTCGGCTGGGTCGATCCGCTGGTCGGCTTGCGCGCCTTCCTTCCCGTGACGGAAAAGCTGTCCCTTCAAGGGCAGGCCGACATCGGTGGCTTTGGCGCTGGTTCCGACCTCACATGGTCGGCGATGGCGACCGTCAATTACGTCTTCAGTGAGCGCCTGTCCGCCTCCATGGGCTACAAGGTGCTCGACGTCGATTTCGATCACGACGGTCACGTCTATGACACGCGCCTTAGCGGCCCTGTTCTCGGAATGACCCTTCGGTTCTGATTGACAAGGGTTTCACACAGTTTTGTTATGGATTGGTGCTCAATATGTATCGTTTCACACGCATTCTCGTTGCCTTGACCGCCGCTACGGCGCTGCTGACCGCCGAGGCCCAGGCTTGCACACGGGTCGTCTATCAGGGGCCTGACGGGCGGAATCTCACCGGCCGCAACATGGACTTCAAAGATCCGATGGTCAGCAACTTCTGGGTTTTTCCTCGCGGGATGAAGCGCAGTGGAGCCGCCGGTTCTCGTTCGATGGAATGGACATCGAAGTTCGGCAGCCTGGCCGTCTCCGGCTATGACATCTCAACGGTCGACGGTATGAACGAAGCAGGCCTCAACGCCAGCCTGCTATGGCTCAACGCAACAGATTTCCCCGTGGACGATGGGATGACGCCTCGCATGTCGCTTTCGATCTGGGCGCAATTCTACCTCGATCAATTTGCAACGGTCTCGGAGGCGGTCGAATACACGCGCAGCCATCCCGTAGAGGTGGTGAGCGGTGAAGTGCCTGGCCGCCCCGGCAGTCTCGCGCCGCTGCACCTGACGCTCTCCGATGCAACCGGCGACAGTGCCGTCCTCGAATGGATCGGCGGAAAGCTGAGCATCCACCACGACCGCGCGTTTCAGGTGGTAACGAATGACCCGCCTTACGACGACCATCTCGCCAACCAGAGATACTGGAGCGGGGTCGACCCCCTCAAATTCCTTCCCGGCAGCGGTCGCTCCGAAGACCGTTTCGTGCGCGCCGGCTTTTACATCAACGCGGTGACCCAAAGTGAGGATCCCCGGATTGCCGCCGCCGCCGTGTTCAGCGTTATCCGCAACGCTTCGGCACCCTATGGCGTCAGCATTCCAGAAACACCGAACCTTTCCACGACCCGCTGGCGTGTGGTGGCAGATCAGAAGAGCATGGTTTTCTATGGCGAATCGGCAACGTCACCCAACGTTTTCTGGGTGGATTTGAAGAAACTCGACTTCTCCGAAGGCGCGCATGTCCACAAACTGGATCTCGGGGTGGACATGGCCCGTGTCCTTACCGGCGAGGCATCGAACCAGTTCATCCCTGCAAAACCGTTCGACTTCATGGCCGCCGAATGAATGAAGGCAGAGCATGACGTGGTTATCAGGTCCAGCGCCTCACCGTCAGGTAAAAACGTTTGCCGTCGTGAGCGTTGAATAAGGGACGCCGGGTGTTGCTTTTCTATGCGTCACGTTTAGGTACGCCCTAAAGAGACCATGAAATGTGACGCGGGTGGAATGTAACAAAAGGGTGGATTTTCGATCAAAGTGACGTTACACAATCGAAGCCACCCTAATGTTACAGAATTGCTATGGCCCGCATCGGATACGCTCGCGTTAGCACCACAGATCAGGACCTCGATATTCAAAACGGGCGTCTGAAGGATGCTGGTTGCGAAATCATTCGCTCAGAGACCGGATCGGGAGCATCCCGGAAGGGACGATCCGAGCTGGAAACCATAATGCAGTTTTTGCATGCGGGCGACGAACTGGTGGTTCTACGGCTTGACCGGCTCGGGCGGTCCACCCGCGACGTTCTCAATCTCGTTCATGAGCTTGACGAAAAGGGGGCATCACTCCGTGTTCTCGAACCCGAAGTCACGACGGCCGGAAGCATGGGCCGAATGGTCATTACCATCCTCGGCATGGTCGCCGACATGGAACTCAAGTTCATCAAAGACAGGCAACGAGCGGGCATCGACGCGGCAAAAGCTGACGGCATCTATAAGGGCAGGAAGAAGAATGTCGATAACGCGGAAATCCGCAGGCGGATCGCGGCTGGCGCAACGAAAGCCGCCGTCGCTCGTGAGCTGAACATTTCCAGGATGACTGTCTACCGCGCCTTGGAAGGTCAAGGTTCGGAGTCAGCTTCTACGTGACTACACGTTCGCTATCCGTTCTTTGAGTTGGCCAATCTCGCAGCTTCGGGCCGACGGGGCCTAATTGAGGGCAAAGTTCTGCTATTCTCAGAATCAGCCATGATCCAAGCTCCAGATAGCTAGGGTTGTGGTTAGGCCGGGCAGGGGCGGTTGCAACGCCTTGCTCGGCCGTCTGCAATGATGCAAGACGTGTTATATTCTAATGGGAAAACTCGGCGGATCAATAAAATTCGCCTACGGTAGGCGATTTTAAATGTTACCAGTTCAGTGTCGAATGGCGCGTGCCGCTCTTGGCTTAAAGATCGCCGAACTCGCTGAACTGGCAAAAATGTCTACCAACACGATTGTCCGTTTTGAAACGGGCAAAGACCTCAAGCAGTCAACAATCGATGAACTGCGCGTCGTGTTGGAGGATGCCGGAATAATATTCATTTCCGAAAACGGCGATGGTCCTGGTATTCGCTTGAAAAAAACTGCATTGCGAAATGAATGACGACTGGCGGGCATTACGCGACGCAGTCGCTCCGGCCCGGAGGCGAACGCGCTCCCACGTCGCGCTGTAGAGAGCCGGAGGGCCGCCAGTGATGTTGCCCCGGGGCGCCATAGCGCCGGGACCGCTTTTAGTTTGGCTCAGTGAATTGTGGGCTTCGGTGGGGTCAGCATTTTCACGGTATTGTTTATGATCTTGCGCAGTTTTCGCCAATCGGGAAGGTCGCGTTCGTTGACCCGCTCCTGCATACCGGTCAGCAGCCAGCCGGCACAGGCTACGTCGTCTGCCGCTTTGCAGGCGTCGGAACGTTCGAAGCAGGCGACAATGCGAGGCCGGGCATCGCCATTGTCCTTTGGGATGCTTGCGACCAGTTCCTGGGCTTGGTTGTAGGCAAGAGCAATCCGCTGGCGATCTTCCGGCTCGCTATGCGTGATCAGGCCAAGGATCCACATCAAATCCCTTCCCAAGGCCTCGGTTTCTTTCAAATCATCTTTACTCATGCTGGATCGAACGCTCCCTTGAACTCGGGGTCAGCATAATATGCGAGCTTGGCGGCGACGATCGGGCGTTGCCCGGCGAGAAACAGCAATTCCACCTCCTTCGGCAGATTGCGCACCTCGTCCGGCGTCATGAGGGCGCGCGCCGTATGCTGCTGGCTGAGCGAAATCCCCAGATCCTCGGAATCGAGATTGCGGCCCATGGTCTGGAAGACGACGGTCTCCTGGCCCAGCAGATCGGAGATCAGGCGGGCGCTTTCATGATCGTTGACGCCGAAGACCTGGAGGACGCCGGCATTGGAGAGGAAGGTGCCGGCACGCTTCTCGTATGTGGCGCGCAGCTGGTGGATATCCTGCAGGATCGGCCAGAGCTGGACGCCGTAGCCAGCCATCAGGCCCATGGCGCGTTCGACAGGGGCGAGGTGGCCGAGACTTGCGAACTCATCGAGCAGATAGAGAACCGGCACGGCTGGCTTCTTCGGGTCGCGGGCCATGTCCGTCAGGCTTTGGGCGACGAGCAGGCGCAGCCATCGCGAATAGGCCGACAGCCGATCCGGCGGCAGAACGAGGAACACGGTCTCGTTGCTATGCTTGAGATCGGAAAACCGGAAATCCGACCGTGCGAGAACGGCTGTCATGCGCGGACTGTCGAGAAAGTGGGTGTGGCGTTGTGCGGCCGACAGAACGCCGGCAGCTTCCCGGTCTGATTTGCCGAGATGGCGGTTTGCTGCACGGGCCACCAGTCCACCGGCGCCCGCTGCCCCGGCTGATGCCTGCATGTCCTTCAGGAGGGTCGAGAAGGCATCGGGAGCCAAGGTGAGATTGTCGCGCAGCGTGGCAAGGTTTCGGCGGTCCCTGGTTTCGCTGATGACGATGTGAAGGATGATGCCGGATATCAGCGCCTTGGCTTCCTCGTTCCAATGAGCCTCCCCCGCCATTCCCGGCTCATCGAACACGAGCGCATCGGCCAGCGTGCTTGCGTCTTCTGCGACATCGATGCCGTCGGGGTCTATCTGGTCGAGCGGATTGAAGGCGGACGACGGCTTGCCGGTGACGCCGAAGGGATCGAGGATATGGACCCGGCCGAAGCGTTCGCGGGCGCGGCCGGCGATCGTCGCATTCTCGCCCTTGGGATCGATGCAAATTACTGAGCGATCGGCGGTGAGCAAGTTGGGAATGATGGTTCCGACGCCCTTGCCGGTTCTGGTCGGCGCCATGGTGAGCAGATGGGCGGGACCGTCATACCGCAGCAGCTTGCCCGTCTTTCCATCGCGACCGATCAGCAGTCCGGATTGCGCCTTGATGAGGGGAGCGACTTCCTTGTTCGTTGCGAAACGGGCCGAGCCGTGCGTGTCGTCGCTCATGTCACCAAAATGCACGATCAGTGGTTCGGTGATGGCGCGGAAGACAAAATACAAAATGAATAGCGTGACCATGGCGTCGGTGAGATACCAGAGGGCATCGCCTTTGACGCTACCAACGAGGCCGAGAAGATATTCCCGTGCGATGACCACGACCAGCAGGACGATCATGAAGAAGACGGCCGCCATCGCGAACGCCTTGGCGAAACGGAACGGGGCGGAGATCAACGCGACGAGCGCCCAGAATGGATCCTGGGCAGCTGCCCGCATCATGTTCTTGAACGCCGCCCATGCCAGTGTCGCCCGGCTCATGACGTAGCCTCCCCAGCGTTCCCCCCGATTGTGTTTCCTCCGATCGGGTTGACGGGTTCGGGTTTCAAAATATCGGCGAACAGATCCTTGTCGGCATCGCGGGTGAGGAAGCCCGGCAGTTCGCGCTTCAACCATTCACCGAGGCGTTTGGAAAACTCGCCATCGCCATTGGTCTCAAGGCGGTGGAGGACGAGTGCCCCGAGCAGAACCTTGCGCCTGGTATCTTCCGAGCGCTCCTGTTTTCCCAATCGGGCTTTTAAGGTTTTGCGCTGTGCTTCGATCTGCGCCAGCCGTTCCTCGATGCTCTTTCGTGCCATGAAACATTTCCTTTCATTTCCGGATCGCGGCAGGGGCCGGTTTCAGATGAATGAGGACGCCTTTCTGCGTCTTGCCCGAGCGATCGATTTCGAATTTCCCCGTCGCCTCGACGAGTTCGCTGAGACGTGCAAAGCCGTAGTTTCTGGAATCGAATTCCGGCGATTGCTTTGCAACATGACTGCCGACCGCACCAAGATTGGCCCAGCCGGTTTCATCGGAAACGGCGGCAACTGCCGTGCGTAAAAGCGCCAGCAGCACCTTGTCGGTCGCGTTTTTCTTCGCTGTGGCTTTTGCCGCTTCCTGTGCTGCCGGTGTTGCGGCCGCTTCTTCGCCCGGCGCATTCAGCACGTCGAAATAGACGAACTTGTCGCAGGCGGTGATGAACGGGCGAGGGGTCTTGCGTTCCCCGAACCCATAGACCGTCACACCCTGTTCGCGCATCCTTGCAGCCAGGCGCGCAAAATCACTGTCGCTGGAAACAATGCAGAAGCCATCGAAGCGGCCAGTGTAAAGCAGGTCCATGGCGTCGATGATCATCGCGCCATCGGTGGCATTCTTGCCCGTCGTATAGGCGAACTGCTGGACCGGCTGGATGGAATGTTCGAGCAGGCACTCCTTCCAGCCATTGAGGTTTGGCTTGGTCCAGTCTCCATAGACGCGCTTTACACTGGCGGTCCCGTAGTTGGCGATCTCGGCCAGCAATCCCGTGACGATCTTCGGCGTTGCGTTGTCGCCGTCGATGATCAGCGCCAGCGTTCCGGCACGATCCCCAGCCTCGTCATGAACCATTTTCCGCATTCCATCATCCCCGATTTGGTCGCTAGAATATCCGATTGCGCGAGTGCCTCAAGAGAAAATGTGCAATCCAAAGTTATCTTGACTTGAATTATCCGCTTCACATTGGCAAAATCCACGGACGAGATTGCTTCGTTTTGGCTGGCCGCGAGCGCCATACCGTGGCCGAGGCAGCGAAGCGATTGAGGTTACAAGGGCGCACTTACGAGTTGCTGCGCAACTCAAGTGGCCGATCTGCATATCGGGAAAGGCAAGCCGCCTATGGCGATTTACCATTGCAGCATGAAGCCGATTGCAAGGAGCGGCGGCCGGAGCGCGGTCGCTTCCGCCGCCTATCGAGCTGCGGAAAAGCTGACCAATGAGCGCGATGGCCTGACGCACGACTTTCGCGCCAAGCAGGGCGTCGAGCATGCGGAGATCGTGCTTCCCGAAGGCGTGGATGCCGAATGGGCGCGGGATCGTTCGGCCTTGTGGAATGCGGCGGAGAAAGCCGAGAACCGGAAAGACGCTCGTGTCGCCCGCGAATTCGAAGTGGCGTTACCGCACGAGCTATCGGCGGAACAGCGTATTGATCTGACGCGGGAGTTCGCCCAAGAGCTGGCAAACCGCCATGGCGCGGCGGTGGATTTTGCGGTGCATCAGCCACATTCCGCCAGCGACGTTCGCAATCATCATGCGCATATCATGATGACGACGCGGCAGGTGACAGGGGAGGGGCTTGCCGACAAAACCTACATCGAGCGCGAGAACAAATGGCTGCTGTCGAACGATCTTCCGACATCGCAGATGCAACTTCGCGATATCAGACAATCGTTCGAGCAGCTGACGAATACGCATCTTGCCCGTGCGGGTCTCGATATTCGTGTCGATCATCGCAGCCACGCAGAACGCGGACTGGAGATTGAGCCGACCGAACATGCCGGCGTCCATGCGACACAGATGGAGCGGCGAGGGCTCGACGTCTCGCGGGCACGGCTGGATGAGGATGCGGCCAGGCGAAACGCCGACCTGATCCGGGAAAAGCCGGAACAGGTTTTGACGGTCATCACCAGCGAAAAGAGCGTGTTCGATCGGCATGATATTGCGCGCACCCTGCACCGGTACATCAACGACGATGCGCAGGAGTTCCAGAATGCGTTCGCCACCGTCATGTCGTCGCCGGCGCTGGTCGAGCTTCAGGCAGAGCGTGCGGATGTGACGACAGGCGAGATCGAGCTTGCGCGCTATTCGACGCGCGAGATGGTCGATCTCGAATCCGGCATGGCGCATTCCGCCGAGCGTCTGCACCAGGCGCAAAGTCATGGTGTGGATCGCCGGCATGTCGAACGGGCAATCAGCCGTCAAGATGCGGCTATCCGGTCGAGCGTTTCGTGCGACACCGCCGGCAAGGTCGAGCGGGACGAACTGGACGGTGGTGAGCGCGATCGGCGCATTGACGCGGCGCGTCTTTCCGATGAGCAGCGGGCGGCGATCGAACATATCACCGGGCCGGAGCGGATTGCTGCCGTGGTTGGCTATGCTGGCGCCGGTAAATCCACCATGCTGGCGGCCGCTCGTGAGGCCTGGGAGGCGCAGGGCTATCAGGTTCATGGCGCAGCTTTGTCAGGCAAGGCGGCCGAGGGTTTGGAGGAGTCTTCCGGTATCGCGTCTCGCACCTTGGCATCATGGGAAATGCGTTGGCAAAACCCACATCGTGGGGATCGCAACCAGCTCGGCCGCGGCGATGTCTTCGTCATCGACGAGGCGGGCATGGTTGGCAGCCGGCAGCTCGCCCGGTTCGTCGGGGAAGCCGAAAAGTCCGGTGCGAAAATCGTCCTCGTTGGCGATCACGAGCAGCTGCAGGCAATCGGGGCAGGGGCGCCGTTCCGCGCCATCGCCGAACAGATCGGCCATGCCGAACTTTCTGAAATCCGCCGTCAGCGTGTGGACTGGCAGCGCGAGGCGTCGGTCTCGTTTGCCACCCATAAAACCGCCGAAGGCCTGGCCGCTTATCGGCAGAATGGCAATACCCGCTTCAGTGAGACCGGTGAGGCAGCGCGCGGCGAGATCGTGCGGGATTATCTTGCCGACCGCGAGCAGCGTCCGGACGGCACCCGTGTCGCCATGGCGCATCGTCGCGCTGACGTTCGCGCCATTAATGCCGATATCCGATCGGCCCTGCAGGACAGCCAACGGCTGGGACGCGGTGAAGAAGGTGGAGAGGTTTCTTATTCGACCAATGATGGCAGGCGCGACTTTGCGCCCGGCGACCGCCTGGTGTTTCTGGAAAACGATCGGGATCTTGGTGTGAAGAACGGAATGCTGGGGACCGTGCAGACCGTCGAGCCGGACGCAATACAAGTGCAGCTCGACGGTGGTGCTGGTCGCGGTCAGAACAATGACCGCATCGTCACCATACCCACCAAAAGTTACCAGTCCTTTGACCATGGCTATGCGACCACCATCCACAAGACTCAAGGGGCGACGGTCGATCGCGCCTATGTGATGGCATCACAGACCATGGACCGGCATCTGACCTATGTCGCCATGACCCGTCATCGCGATGGCGTGCAGCTTTATGCGAGCCAGGACGAGTTTACCGATCGCAAGGCCGGCCAAACGTTGGCTCCGGGCCGTCTGGTTGAGCACGGGAAGGCGCCCTATGAAAATGATCCGAAAAATCGCGACAGCTATTTTGTGACGCTGGAAAACGACAGGGGTCAGCAGCACACGACCTGGGGCGTGGATCTCGAACGGGCGATGAAGGACGCAGCCCCTGAGATCGGTGCGAAGATCGGCCTTGAGCATGCCGGATCGGAAACCGTGCGGCTTCCTGACGGCAAGACGGCCGAGCGGAATTCATGGAAAGTGCATGGAGCCGACGAACTGGCGTTCAAGGCGCTGGAAGACCGTCTCAGCCGTTCCGGCGTCAAGGAGACGACGCTCGACTACACCAGAGACTTTGCCAATCGCCGGGGCATCGCCGAGAAAATCGGAATCCGCAGCGAGATCGAGGTTGATCGTGCTGCAATGCAGCGTCAGGATCAACGCTCCCCTGCGGCCCATCTCACACGGGAGCATCAGGACCGGGGTGCTGTCGAGACAGGCGTTCATGACGAGCGACTTCGATTGCAGACCGGTCCTGATCGCAAACCGGAGGGGCCTGCGCAGGATCTCGCCGGGGCTGCGCAGCGGCATGAGATGACGGAGCTAGGTCCACAGAAGATGCCCGCGCAGAAGCGCAGCATGTTCGCAGGCCTGAAGCTCAATGTTGCTCGCAGCGCTTCTCAGGACCGTGAGGTCGCCCAGGATAGGCAGCAGCACACAAGGGAAGGGACTTTGGAGCGCGACCGCTTTGCCGATCGCGTGCGGCCCCTGTCGGGCTTCGAGCAGGCCGTCGATCACTATGCGCAAGCGTTCAGTGCCGCCGACAAGCAGCTTGGACAGGGTTTGCCTCTTCTCGATGTGCAGAGCCAAGAATTGGGTACGGCGGGGCAAAAACTCGATCAGGCGCGGCCGGGATCACATGAGCTGATCCGATCGGCCTTGCAGCATGATCCGAAGACGGCGGAAGCGATGACTGAGCTTTCCGGCCGGGATCGCGTCGGGCAGCTCGTCGCCGGCATGGACCGGGAACGGGCGGCGCTTTCGGACCCGAACGTTCGGGCCGACCGTTTCGTGCAGCGCTGGCAGGATTTGCAGGCCGAGCGCCAAGTGCTGCGCGGTTGGCGGCATGACGAGGCGCTCGGCAAGGTCGAAGGTCAGATGCGCGGCATGGCGAAAAGCCTTGAGCGCGACCCACAGGTGGAATCTGTCTTGCGCAACCGCACTCAGGAACTCGGCATCAGGCATATCGGCAGAGAACAGAACATCGCCCATGAAATGGAGCGGCAAGTCTCCCAGAGCCGTAGTCAGGGCCTTGGGTTGGAACGGTAGATAAAAGGAAGACGGCATGGCGGAAGACCAGTACGACGATGACAGGGATGCTCGGAATGGAGACGGCCTTGAGGCGGATACATTCCCCGAGGATGAGGCCGACGATGCGGCCGCCGCCTTCGAGGCGCTACGGGCCACGATGGAAAGCCTTGCCGCCGACCTCACGCGCGAAATGACGACCATCCGCAAGGGCGTCGAATTTACCCTCGACCAGATGGAACGGCGGGGCGCACCGGTCGATTACAGCGCGGAACTCGGTCGCATGAACCAGAACCAGGCCACGACCAACGAGCGCCTGCAGGGCATCGAGCAATCCCCCACGCTCAAGCACGGCCCGGAGCACTACGCTCGCGTGCTTGAGCGCAGCGGCGAGGGCTTGGTTCGCGCCGCCGTGCAGCAGATCGAGCGCCAGGCATCCGACCTCGAGCGCGCCGGGCGGCAGCTCGCGACCCATACGAAAAGCGCCTATGATCGGAAGAGCCAGGATTTCCGGGTGTGGATGGCGGCTGGCGTCGGCTTGGTCGTGGGTGCGTTTCTGCTTCTGCTCTTGCCGCGCTTTCTACCGTTCTCGGCCGATAGTAGTGTCGCCAGCCTCATCATGGGGACCGATCGCGTCAGCGCCGGCCGTGCCATAATACAGGCCGCCGATCCGAAGCAGGCGGGGGATATTTCGACGGCCGGGTGGGTCTATGCGACCAACCGGGCGGCGATCGACAAGTGCGTTGCCGATATGTTCAAGAGCAGACAGGAACAGCGCTGCACCCTGACCTTGCCCGTAGTTGAAACTCAGTCGGGCCAGTAGTCACGAAGGATCATGACGAGCACCAAAGCAAGATCAGCGGAGAGCCGGAATGCGCTTTATCAATCCCATCCCTTTCGTTCGCGACATCGTTCGATCGAGGGAATTTTACGAAAAGAGGCTGGGTCTGAAGGTGCTGGAGGATTTCGGGAGCTTTGTCCTCTTCGATACGGGGTTTGCGATCCACGATGGAGCAGCGCTTGAGCAGACGGTGTGGGGACAGGCCTCTTGTTTGGGCGAACCCTATGGGCGGCGAAACCTGCTTTTGTATTTCGGGCATGACGATGTGGATGCGGCTTTCGAGACCATCGCCCCGTATGTGGAGCTGATCCATCCTGTCGAACGGCAGGCATGGGGGCAGCGCGTGTTTTGCTTCTACGATCCGGACAGGCACGCGGTAGAAGTCGGAGAGCCACAGAATCTGACGGCTCTAGATAATGCGCGGAATTCCTGATGTTCCGGCATCCCCTTTCGCATAAGAGAAAAAAGCGTATCCTGAAAACCCGAAAGCAATCACACGTTTCGGGGGTTCCATGGATTATTCGACATTGCTTGCCTTCGCAGCGGCGTTTTTCGTGTTCGCCGCCAGTCCCGGCCCGGACAACATGACGATCGTTGCCCGCACGATTTCCAACGGAGCGGCATCCGGTATCGCCTATGGTGCGGGAACTGTCGTTGGCATCCTGATCTTTCTCACCCTCGCAGCTTTTGGTCTGTCGATTGTTGCGGCCGAGATGGGCGTCGTGATGATGATCCTGCGTTATGCCGGCGCTGCCTATCTGATCTGGATGGGCATCAAGCTTTGGACGGCCGCACCCGTCGTTCCCGATTTGCAGCCGGTCAGCGGCCGGCGCGGGCTGCTTTCCGTCTTTGCAACAGGTGTTGCCCTCAATCTCGGCAATCCGAAAATGCCGCTGTTCTACGTTGCGCTTCTGCCGAACGTGGTTGGCCCATCGCTCACCCTCGGTCATGTCGGCGTGCTGTCGGCCGTCATTCTTGCCGTCGAGGTCGTGGTGATCGGTGGCCATGTGATCCTCGCCAGCCGGGCGCGGAAGCTGTTGCGGAGCCCTCGCATCGTGCGCAGGGTCAACCGGGCGGCCGGCGGTGTCATGGTCGGCGCTGGCGTTGCCGTAGTTGCAGCCCACTGAAGGTTTCGAAACTGTAGCGTTATTTAGGATTTCAGCGACGAGAGCATACACCGATGATGATCTAAACGGATTTGTCGCTTGATTTCGTTTGATGCTCGTGGCGGCTGTCAAGTTCATCCGCCTGCTCGCGGGTTATCCCGAGATCATCAAGCAGATGATCGTCGAGCCGGGATAGCGGTCGACTTTTTTGTGAGCGGCGGCGGGCGCAAAGTGTACGCCAGAACGCCGCCAAAGTAGTTCCAATCAGGCCGATTTTCATTGCAGCAACGCCAAAATCCAACCGAACGCGTATCCGATCGCCAGCGAACCGATCACGGCGAGCGCTACGAACAGAGCGATGGTCGCAGGCCTGAGAACCGCGACGACTGCCATGACACCCCAAATGCTGACCGCACCGCCGGAGACAAGGAACGCCATCGCCGCACCTGGCGACATGCCGAGATCGAGTAACCCCCGTACCAGCGGCAGGGCTGCATAGCCGTCGAGATACATCGGCGCACCCACCAGCACGGCTAGCGGCATCGCGTAGAACGAATCGTCGCCGACATAGGTCGCCAGAATGTGCGGCGGTAGGACATCGCGCAGCAAGGATTCCGCCGCAAAGGCAAAGGCGAGGCACAAGGCGATCAACCTTGCCATAGACAGGAGTTCCGTTCGGAAGATGCGCATTCGAGCCGGCTCCTGCCAAATGCGGAACGAGAAGGCAGCCGGTGCGCAAGTGCCGCAATCGCTGCTGGTTACGATCCGAGATGCGCGCAGCGGACGTTGTACCATGCTTGTGCCCGCCAGCACCGCCGTCCCTGTTCCTGCGATTATCCCAAGCACGAAGGCTGCAACCATCTTTCCGATGGCGAAAGCGGGGCCGAGAACGGCCCATGTGACGGCAAACATTGCAGGATCAGTGACGGGCGAGGAAAGCCAGAACGCCATGATGGGCGCAAGCGGCACGCCCGCCGCCAGGAACCCCGTCATCAGCGGAAGCACAGTTACGCCGCAGACTGGCGTTACGGAACCAATTGCCGACGCTATCACGATCGTTGAGGCAGGCCGGCCCTCAAACCACTTTGCCGTGACGCTTCCGGCTCCGCTGGCTGCAACCCACGCTGACAGAACAAGCCCGATCGCGATCGTCGGTGCGACGTCAACGAAGCTCTCCAGCACGAACCACAAAGTCTCCCGGGCCTTCTCCGGCCAAGAGATCGCTGCGGCGATCGTGACGATAACGGCCGTGCCCCACATGATTGGCTTTTGTAGATTTGGAAGCGCAACGTTCATGACCACCATCCTGTTGAGGGGCAGTTTATGACGCACTCTTCCATTTATGAAACGAATAGTTTAAATACAAGACATGAGCCAATACGATACCTCAGTTCCGCAACTCGACAGCGATCTGCTGCGTAGCTTCCTGGCGGTTGCCAAAGCCGGCAGTGTCAGCGGCGGTGCGGTGCGTCTGCTCCGCACGCAATCTACCGTCAGCCTCCAGGTGCAAAAGCTCGAAGAGATTGTTGCGCAGCAATTGTTCGATCGGCATGGACGCGGCGTTTCCCTAACCGCACGCGGCGAACAATTGCTGCCGATCGCCCGTCAGGTCGTTGAAACACTCGACCAGGCTGTCATCGCCATGCGGGGACCAGACACCAAGGGTGAAATCCGGCTCGGTATGCCCGAAGAATACAGCGACACCCTGCTACCCGCGATCTTGTCTGGATTCTCACAAGAACAACCTGGTGCTCGCATCCTCGTGCGGTGCGGCACGAGCGCGGAGTTTCCTGCCGCTCTCGCGGCAGCCGATCTCGATATAGCCCTGCACACCCCTGAGAGTGTCAGCGCCCGCGATATCGTCGTTCACCGAGAATCCGCCATTTGGGCCGGGTCGGCATTTCACGAGATTGAGCATCGTCGTCCACTGCCTGTGGCCCTGTTCGATCGGGCATGCTGGTGGCGGGAACGCTGTCTCGACCTGCTGCAAAAAGCAGGAGTGGATTATGAAATCGTCTGCACGAGCGAAAGTGTCGCCGGCGTTCGAGCCGCCATCTCAGCCGGGGTCGCTGTCGGCGTTCTGCCGCAAGGTGCGTTCACCGATCGAGTCCGGCGACTTTCGGATGCCACCCTTCCGCAGCTCGGGGAAACTGCACTCGTCCTCACGCGATCAGACACCGCGCCAACTCGCCTTGCAGACAGTCTAGCCGCGATCGTGTCGAAGACAGTTCGATCGCTCGAATAACTGCCTAATCCCAAACAGGGGGCCGACGGCCCGTCGCATTCGCGAAACTCCCGATTAAAGTTTGAATTTTGCGACCGACTTTTGCATCGCCGCAGAATACGGACTTTTGCGCCAGAATCCACAGCGCCGTCGCGGGCACATTGCAGGCCCTCCTATATATGATAATGTCCTTTATCATATACAGGAGGGTGCGTGTTGGGGGACGATATCGAGATACAAAAAATGCCTCCCTTTCCATCAAGGGGCCTGGTAATTGCGTCGGCTAACATGCTGAAGGCGGAGGGCCACGCCGGCTTCAAAGCCATGCGTTTAGAATGGGATCTTCTGGATACAGATGCTGGAGAGGGGTCCGGTTTGGCCGAGCGGGCAACGTCTTTGGCGACATACGCGCTTGCAAATCCAGAGTTGCGCACCCCCGAAGGGACATCTTTGCAGTCTGAGATTGTTGCTCGCGCCGGCGACATTTATCGCAACGGTTGGATGACCAATATCGGTGAGAAGGAGCGAAATACCTTCAAAAAACACTCCAATGAGGCAGGCACTATGAATGATGTTTCAGAGACCGGAACGATCTCTATCGTACGCGGAGACGAGACATATGTGCGGAATTTCGCAGACAGCAAGCCGAGGCCCATCATGCTAAAATCCAACAAAGTGTTCATCGTGCACGGTCATGATGAGGGAGCCTTGCAGAGCTTGGCCCGTTTTCTGGAGAAGCTGAAACTGGAGGTCATTATCCTCAAGGAGCAGCCGAACCAAGGCCGGACAATCATCGAGAAATACGAGGCCTGCGCCGAGGAAGTCGGTTTCGCGGTGGTACTTTTGACACCCGACGACGTCGGCTCGTCGGCGGTAGCGACCAATCAAGGACAGCGTGCCCGCCAGAATGTCATTTTCGAACTTGGCTATTTCGCGGGAAAGCTGGGCCGTGGACGGGTCTGCCTGTTACGCAAAGGTGATGTTGAGATCCCCTCTGACCTGTTTGGGATCGTTTACACCGACATGGATCCCGCCGAAGGATGGAAGGCCGCCCTTGTAAAGGAGCTAAAGGCGGCCAAACTCGATTTTGATCCGAACAGGATGTGGCAATGAACCAACTCTTACCAGTTGGGCCAGCCACCCTTGTGCTTCCAGCGATCGTCACGTCGAACGCGTCGTGTAAGCGCCGATTTCTGGAATTTTTTACGGCGAACATCCGCAACGCGAACACCCGAAAAGCCTATGCGCGATCAGCGGCAGACTTCCTGCAGTGGTGCGAGACGCGGGGCGTGACCTCCCTGCCCGCCATCCAGCCAATGCACGTCGCCGCTTGGATCGAAGATCTAGGGCACAGTCATGCCGTTCCAACCGTGAAATTGCGCCTTGCTGCCATCCGCCACCTATTTGATTGGATGGTCACCGGTCAGATCATGCCGACAAATCCTGCCCATTCAGTGCGCGGACCAGCCTATTCGACAAAAAAGGGCAAGACACCCGTCTTGTCGCCAGCTGAAGCGCGGCATTTGCTGGACAGCATTCCGGCTGACACGCTTACCGGCAAGCGTGATCGGGCGCTAATTGGGCTGATGGTGTATTCGTTCGCCCGCATTGGCGCGGTGACGGGAATGAAAGTCGAGGATGCCTATCTTCAGAGCCGCCGACTTTGGGTTCGTCTGCATGAAAAGGGCGGCAAACGGCATGAAATGCCATGCCACCATAACCTTGAGCAGTACCTGCACGCCTATATTGATGCAGCTGGTATTGCCAGCGACCCCAAGGGGCCGCTGTTTCGGACGATAGACCGCTCCACTAAGCAGTTGTCGCGGCGACCTTTGCCCCAGGCTAATGCCTATGCAATGGTCCAGCGGCGGGCCGTGACGGCCGAGATCGGCACCAAGATTGGTAACCACACCTTTCGGGCGACGGGCATTACAGCTTATCTCAAGAACGGCGGCACTCTGGAACGGGCCGCCACCATGGCCAATCACAGTTCGACCAGGACGACGCAGCTCTATGACCGTCGATCGGACGAGGTGACGCTGGACGAAGTCGAACGAGTTCTCATTTGAAAAGCTCAGCCGCGGATTGAGGTTTTCTTGCCAACTAACAGAAAACCCTGATAGATTTTACCAGGGGGATGAATTCTATGCTTGAACGTGGTTCGCAGTGGTTTCGATGGGAGCCGCATATTCATGCTCCTGGAACAATCTTTAATGATCAGTTCGGAGATGACTCTTGGCAAACATATATAACTGCCCTTGAGGATGTCACTCCGACCCTAAAAGCTATTGGAGTTACTGATTACTATGGAATCAGCACGTATGAAAGGGTCTTGGCCGAGAAGCAAAGCGGCCGCCTGCCTCAGTGCGATCTGCTTTTTCCTAATATCGAGATGCGCCTCGCCATTGGAACAGTTAAGGGTAACTTCGTCAATGTTCACCTTCTCGTAGATTCTACGGACGCTGACCATGTCGATCAGATCAATACGCTGCTCAGCAGACTAACCTTTCGCGTCGACGGACAGGATTATGGCTGCACATCCGCTCAGCTCACACGGCTTGGGCGCCAGCTTGACCCGGCACTTACCGATGACCGTGCAGCATTGGCGCACGGGTCGCAACAATACAAGGTATCGCTCGAAGACCTGCGCAAAGCGTTGGATAACACATGGGCACGGGAAAACGTGCTCGTTGCAGTCGCGGCAGGAGCTGACGGGACCAGCGGGGTGCGGGACGGTGCTGATGCTGCCCTGCGTAAGGAAATCGAGCGATTTGCGCGTATAATTTTCTCAGGAAGCCCCAATGATCGAGACTTCTGGCTGGGCCAGAAAACAGGAGTCGACGCTGATTTCATAAGGGCTCAGTTCGGATCCCTTAAACCTACCATGTGGGGTTGCGATGCCCATGAGATGTCCAAGGTGGGCAAGCCTGACATGGACCGCTATTGTTGGATCAAAGGTGACGCCTCCTTTGACGCCCTAAAGCAGGCCTGTATTGAACCCCGCCGTGCCTATGTCGGGGCTTCTCCCACAGCCGGTGCGACCCCCTCGCAGGTAATTTCCCGCATCGAAATTAAAGGAGCGCCTTGGGCGCTGACGCCGGACATTGGACTCAATCCGGGCTTGGTCGCTATTATCGGCGCTCGGGGTTCGGGCAAGACAGCCTTGGCCGATATTATTGCCGTCGGCTGCGATGCGTTTCCTGATACCTTTAACGGTCAGTCCTTTTTAAGCCGCGCCAACGCCGACTCTTATCTCGACGGAGCCGAAGTGGCCGTCAGTTGGCTAGATGGAGGCGACCCCGTGGTGCGGTCGCTCAACCATCCCACCCGAGACGATTGGGACTCCTATCCACGCGCCCGCTATCTGTCGCAGCAGTTCGTCGATGAACTGTGTTCGTCGGCCGGAATGACAGATGCCCTGCTGGGTGAGATCGAACGCGTGATTTTTGAGGCCCACCCGCTTGCGGAACGCGACGGGGCGGTCGGTTTTGTAGATTTGCTGGAGCTAAAGGCTTCAAGATACCGCGATGCTCGGGACAGAGAGGAGGCTGCACTGGCGGCCCTTTCCGAGCGGATCGGTGTCGAGATGGAGAAAACCAAGCTCGTGGCCGGCCTGAAATCCCAGGTCGATGACAAGCAGAAAGTGATCGACCGGTATAATGCCGATCGTACCAAACTTATTCCAAAGGGATCCGACAAGGAGGCGCTTCGTCTCGCGGCGTTGACGGCTGCAGCCGAACAAGCACGGTCCAACGTCCGCCACTTTGCAAATCAGCAAGTCTCGCTGACTTCCGTGCACGATGAAGTTGTTGACCACAGAACGAACCGCGCACCTGAGGGACTAAGGAGTCTTAAGGAACGCCATCGACCTGCAAAAATCGAGGATGCCCAGTGGGAGCCGTTTCTTCTCAATTATGCAGGTGACGTAGACAAGGTGCTCAGCGACCGCCACGCCCAGGCCGAAAAATCCATGCTGTCTTGGAAGGGAACGCCACCAGCACCCGCACCTGAGGGGGTACCATATGTCAGTGCCGAGGCGGACATTGCACGCATCCCTCTTGCCACGCTGGAAGCGGAGATCAAACGCCTAGAAAAGGTCGTCGCCGCCGATCGGGAAACGGCCGACAAGCTTGGGGCTCTGACGAAGCGTATCGCGGAGGAAAACCAGTCCTTGCAAGCCCTCAAGGAGCGTTTGGCGGACTGTGAAGGTGCAAAGGCGCGAGCTAACTCGCTGACGACAGAACGTGAGCAGGGCTATCAGCGGGTATTCGATGCCATTCTTGGCGAAGAAAATGTGTTGAAGTCGCTGTACGCGCCCCTCATGGCCAAACTCATGGCCGCCGGTGGCAGTGTTCAAAAGCTGACTTTTTCCGTAGACCGGACTGCGGACATTGGTGCATGGGCACGACGAGGCGAGGAATTGTTGGACGGTCGGAAGCCCCCTTTCATGGGGCAGGGATCGCTGCAAAAAGCTGCTGCGCCTATTTTCGTCGCGGCTTGGGAGAAGGGTGATTCCGCCACTATTTCAGCCGCGATGGCCGCCTTTCGGGCGGAATACCAAGAGGATCTGCTCGCTGCTTCGAAAGTGCCAAAAGCCGATCAGGGCTATCGCACATGGTCCCGGAATTTTGCGCAGTGGTTGTTCAGCACCGACCATATTTCGCTGAGGTACAGCATTGATTATGACGGCATCGACATTACTAAGCTTTCGCCAGGTACACGGGGTATTGTGTTGCTCTTGCTTTACCTCGCGCTCGACGATGCGGACGACCGTCCTCTGATTATCGACCAGCCCGAGGAAAATCTAGATCCCAAGTCGATCTTCGAGGAACTCGTTGGTCTATTTCAGGCTGCCAAAAACAAGCGGCAGGTAATCATCGTCACCCACAACGCCAATCTCGTGGTGAATGCGGATGCCGATCAGATCATAATTGCCAACGTCGGGCCGCACCCGACAGGGGCACTACCTCCGATCACCTACGTATCGGGCGGGTTACACGAGGCGCCCATAAGACGGTCGGTCTGCGATATTCTCGAGGGAGGAGAGAAGGCGTTTATCGAGCGTGCACGACGTTTACGCGTGAACTTCGAGCGCTAATCGGCGCCGCCCCTCTCGTCGTTCAAGTGGTCATCCCCATGTTTCCGCCCTGCAGTTAAGCAGTCGGGCGATGCTCCCCTATACCTTTGCGCTGCGCTACCCCTTCACGTCAGCATCTGGGTGACCAGCACTTAGGGCGTTCATATATGAAAGGCACAATTCGCAGGAACGATAGCAACCGTAGCTGTTGATTTCTTCGCGTTCGACTATTGGAAATCTGCCGTAAACGTAGCGTACGTCATCGCGATCAGTGACTTCATAGAGATGGAAAAACACCGCATCGAGCTTCGCCCGCAGATGCAGGCGACGATCTTCATTCCAAACAAATGGCGGTTTTAAAGCCTTCTTCTTGTCAACATACCCCATGTCGTGGGCAAACGGTGCCATGTCATGTGCTGTATAGGTCAGTTCTAAGACAATCTCGCAGACGACTTGGCCAGCGGATTTCTTGCCAAATTTCATGTCGTCAAATTTAGAGGGCGGTATGACTGGCAATTGCTCAAGAATGTATTTGTTGAGATTTCGACTCTGGATTTTTTGACGAGCGATGAAGTCACATAGAATCGCGTTAAAGTTGCCAAGTAAGAGTGCCAGAGACCGGGCGTCAAGGATTTCCTCCGGAACCAAGATGGGCAGTTTGTTCCCATATGCTGCCTTCGGAACCAGAGCACTGATTAGGCTTCGCTGATTATTCGTATTGCAGATATCGTTGAAGGCGAGAGCGTAAGGATACGGATATGTGATTTCGGATTCCTGCACCCAGTACCTGGGTGTCGCCCGAAAATCGGGATCCGCTAATTGCTCTAGCGAACTGTGAACCGCAACACCCTGTCCGCTGACGTTTGCTAGGTTCGCTCGCACACCCGCGTAACGGTGGTTAAAAATGGAAATCATCTTCCCTTCGTAGAGAGGCAACCAGCGGCCGGTCGGGCTTCCAAAAGTATTGCCCCCCAGCGAGTATGCGCCTTCTCGCTCGTCAAGCTCCGTTCTGTTCCTAAATAGATAGGAGGCATTCGTCATATGAAACATGGTTGCATATTTGACGGGCCACACCCGGCCTTCCTTACCTTTCGCAAGGTCTACTAGAATCGGAAAGCGATCGTAGATCCGAGCCGCCAAGTCGCCAGCTCGTTCTTGTCGGAAAATCGGAACCGTGCCCGTGTTCGGGTTTACCCTGCGGCAGTCTTCGCTCGAAATTTTTCTCAGCAACGGCGATCCGCGCTCAGGTATAGACGTCAACTTCACGGCAAAATCGAACTGTTCATATCTACGGCCTTCGCCACTCATGACCATAACTGTTGGCTGGTCTTCGTGATGGACATCCTTAAATAGCCAGCCTTGTTTGTTTTCGAACGCAATAAATGTCTTCACCCTCTTTTCTTCGCTGATGTTCGAGAAAAAGGTTGCCGCGGTTTTGTCTGTTCCAATCCCGATCGGGGTTAGCAAACCAATCATTCCGCCCTTTGCAATCAGCTTTTGTGCTCGCTCCACGAACAGCGAATAGAGATTGATATCTCCCTTGGACAGCAGTGGGTACTCGCCCGACGATCGAGCCATCCTTGTAGCGGTTTCCGCCCGTCCGGCAGCATATGAAAACTCGGCCGCAAGCGGATCTTCATCCGCAATCAATGAAGCTACCATTGTAGCGCGATCAGATTTACGTTGTGCCAAGGCAATTTCGGGGCGTCTTGCGGCGAACCATTCCACCTCTTGCAACTTCATTCTGTCCCAAGGAGGGTTCCCGATGATGGCATCGAAGCCGCCGTTTAATTCCTCGTTCTCCCATTCCGACCAAACGCCGGGAAAGGCGACTTGCCAATGAAGAAAGTTCTGCTCGGCAATCAACTCGCGTGCCTTTTGCAAGATCTCCGCGAAGCGTTTGCCATCCTTGCGAGTCGAAATCGGATCAGCCGTGCCAACTGCAATGCCTACTGGATGACCAAACTGGCCATCGAAAAATGCTGATAAAACCGCTTTGTCCTGACGACCCTTTAAATCCAACCAGTCAAGGGCGTGTATCAGCGACAGGAACCCCTTGAGCGGCGCCGTCATCTCTTGGATCTCATCAAAGATATCCGCTGAACGATGAGCCTCTGCAATTTCGGCGTCGGGAAGGCCTTCAATAATTTGCATTGAGGATGCTGACCTCAGAGCGCGCCGAAGCGGCTCGTGAAGTAGTAGGGGGCTCCCATAGGTGCCCGCCTTTTCGACGCCGTTCTGTACCCACGACCCAAAAAGGCTATCGCCACACCGCAAATGGTGGTCCAAAAAGCTCAACGGAGCGCCGACGGTGAAGCTGTGTAGCCAGAGAGCAACCTTCGCTAGTTCCACCGCCATCACATTCTTGTCTACACCATAGACGCATCGCTTGAGGATCATTCGACGAATGATATGCCGGTCGTCCAATTGCTCGGAATCTACTGTCCAGCCTCTATCGTCCGCGTTTCCAAGAATGGTGTTTCTGATCGCCTCAATGCGATCGCCTAGCGGTGAGACGTATTCAGCCCATTCCACCATGCTTTCAACTTCTGCCATGGCAGCGATAACTTGGTCAGCCAGGTAATCTACCAAACTGACGAGGAAGTGGCCCGATCCCATCGCCGGGTCACAAATTTTCAGTTCCAATAGTCGCTCAGCAGGGTCCAGGCGTTTTATTGCGCCAAGCCGTCGTTCTTCCGGGTCTTTGCCGACTGACAGCTCTTTGGACTTGGAACGAAATGCCTCAAACCGCTCAGCAATAAGCGGTTCGAGAGTTTCCGCCAAAATCAAGCTGACCACGGCGTCTGGCGTATAATAACTGCCTGAGTTTTTGCGGGCAAAGGTGTTTGGACGGACCTCAACCAACCCGTCGTCGTGCTTAACGATCTCGTGTTCAAGCAGCCTTTCATAAATTGACCCAAGCTGTTGGACGCTCAAATCCCGATAGTTAATGTATTTGCGGGTCCCGTCTCGATGCTCGAACGATAATTTGTCGATCACATCTGCGATGATTGTGTCAGGTAACCGGATTCGAGAAAGAAGGGGTGTTTCTTTCTCGTTGAACAGTCCGCCATTATAGGGCGGGAGTCCTATTGAGCGGTCACCACCATCGATGGCGCGGCACAGATCCGTCAGCACAGCCCAGTAGCGTGCGGCCGTATCTGAAAATGTATCATTGTTATCCTTGCGGCGACCGATATCACCGCGCACTCTCTTGCGTAATCCGTAATCATCATAGCGTGCATCACGGACCGGGAGGAGATTTCTATCCTCTGCATAAAGGATAAATAGAAGCCGGTACAGGAGAATGAGGGTCGCCTCGCGGACTTCCTGTAAAGGTGCTTCAGGCGCAGCCTTGGCTATTCCCTTAGCGAGGGTCGGAAACACCTCCCGAAAAACGAGTGAAGATAGGCTATCGGTTACGCGCTCTTCGTAGAATTGGCCTTCATCGAGAGCTCGTTGATGAAACGTCCTTCTATCGGCATCAGAAGGTAGGAAGGCTTCGCGCCGAAAGATGAGCGCAAACACCTTTAGCCAGTGGTTTCGGGTCTCATCCGAAATTGACGGTAAGCCGACGGTCTGTTTTTCAAGCCGCAGGAGCGTTGGGAGGTCAATTTCAAAGAATTGTTCCGAAACTGATTGGGCTCCTGAATAATATAGCCGCCACCTTCCACCGTTGGTGAGAATGCCCCAACGCAGGTTTCCTGTCGTCAGATCATCGACCCGCCGTAAATATCGGAGCATCTGGGTGGAGGGAGCGGTCTCTTCTCCTCTTCTGCCAGATCGCCGGTCCAAAGGTCGAGCCCACCGTTTGGATTCAACAATAGCTAGGCCTAAGCCATACCGGCGCCAATCCTCTTTATGGGCGTTTGCCAGCGTTTTGGTGGCGTCATCCGCAAACAATAGTCCATCAGGAACATCATCGCGGCCACGCGCAGCAAGGTTTTGTTGGCGAAGGCTTGATCGCCAGCCTAATCGAGCAAGGATTGGCCAGATCAGATCATCTTCCGTCTGAGCCTCATTGGGGTTTCGAGCAGTAGGAAAGGCCGCATAAATATTTCGCAGATCGTTGAGGAGCTGGGACATATCGGTGGGTGTTAACCCGTCCCAATCGGCATTTTGTGTAATCGATTCCGTCAAGAAATCGCTTGTAAATAAGCTGCCGAGCGAAATGTTTTCATTGGCGGTTGTCATAGGATACTCACAATATCAGCAGCTTAACGGCAGCATTCAGAGGCACTGGCCCATATGCACTTATAAAAACGGGATTGTCTTGTCTCATCAGGTCCCAATACCAAATTTGAGGATGAAACGGTCTTTACCGTCGAGGAGGAAACGGCAAAATTTTTGTAGCGGTTGCCGCGGCTGTCGAACCGGCATCACGAAGCTTTAAGCTCACAAGCTCCCCTGCTTTCGAAAACCAGCCAGGCGGGAGCGCGGCCAAGTTTTCAATGTCGCCGGCCTTCATTGTAAATTCCACATTCAATAGATCGGATTTGCCCCTCACCGCTGACTCCACGATCAGTTCCAGCGAATTGCGAAGCAGCGTTGGCTCCGAAATCTGCCAGTTGCGATCCAGGGGTTCTTCCCTGCTCCAGCCCTTTGCAGAATAGAGCTTATAGAGGGACGTAGCGTACTCTGAAGGGATAAGATCAAGATCAGAAAGACGACGTATTTGCGCCTTCACTGAAACCCGCCATCTTTCCTTCAGGGACAAAAGCGAAGCCAGTGACGGGCTTTTGACTTCATAGGAATAGGTCGTTGCCGGCATCAAGAACGCACTCGCGAACCGAAAAGCTTGCCGTTCGATTTCCTTGAGATCTTTCTTAAGCTCGTCTTCCGTTACATTCCGGTGCAAAATGGCATGGCCGAGTTCATGCGCCGCATCCATTTGACGACGAGGGAAAGACATTTTGTCAGTTGAAAGAAGAATGTGCGGGCGTTCGCTGCCTCTTGTCCAACTGCACAATCCATCAAGCTTCGCAGTCCCCATTTCGATAGACGCAACGATGCAGCCTATGCGCTCGAGGAGTGGCATCATGTCGATGCACGGTCCTTCGCCAATTCCCCATCTCATCCGCATATCAGATGCAATCTGTTCGATATCCTCATCGCGAAGCTGCTTATAGGACGCACCATTCAACACGTCAGGAATATCGATCTCGGGAAAATCGACGTAGTGCTCCACGATGCCGCTGATTTCCTGCAGCCAGCGCATCTGGGATTCCTGATAGTTCAGGTCCTTTACAAGGGTCGAGGAAAGTGTGCGGTAAAAAAGAGGCCGGTCGCTGTGAGCGACCGGTCTTAAAAAATATTCTCTGCGAACATGAAGTTGAGAAGCGAGCGCACTGAGCGCTTCGGCATCTGGAGCGCTGCTCCCGTCCTCCCAACGGGTGACAGTGCTGGGATTGACGCTCATCGCTGTCGCCAGCGCTTTTTTGCTTAAGATCCGTCTTGCCGCTCTGGCTTCGATTAGCCTTTCGGGTACAAATCCTGGGGTTCCTACACGCATGTATTTCCTTCCCTGGCCTTATTCCGGGCGCAGGTCATTTACGTCGCTGTCGTCTTCTGATCCTTGGTCGGGGCTCTCAGGGGGGATAAACGGCTTGATGGTCCTCTTAAGGCTTACGATCGGCGCCTTTGTGCCCGAACCGGACGAAGGTTTCGGCGCAATTACTGGTTCATCTGCATAACCTTCAAGATATTTGTCGAGTGGCTCATAAAACAGATACTGCTCATATCCGGTGTCGATGACGCCTACAGCGAATTCGCTAATTTTTCCTGCTTTTTCCCGGTCACGGGCAACAAGAAAGAGAACGAAAATGTCTCCGATTTTAGGACCCGTACCGTCCAGATCCAGACGCGGCGAAAGATAGTAATTGAGGGTCACACCTGCTTTGCGGGATCGGTTCTTTATAGGCAGGGTTTTCGCCTCCGGCATTGCCGCAAGACCAAAGATAATTCCCTGCCCCAGGTGTTCGAAACGCATGAATGGCTGGAAAACCCTCAGATCGCTAAACGGGATGATGCCGTCTGCGAGAAGGGAACCGCCATGGAGTTCGCATATCTCCTGGAAGGACTTTTCCATCATGCGAAACCGGGCCTGTCCCTCAAGCTCACGGCTGCGTTTTGCATCAAGGCCGGAATGCTCCCGCACCATGTCATGAGCTTTAAGAGCCGCAGCGCGTAGCTGATCTTCGAGATCCAAAAAGAGGTTTTTGAAAAGAGCCGGGGGAAACCGTCTTTTGAGAAATTTCTCCACTACATGCTCCAATAGCTATTTGCGCAATCATGGAATCATATACTGAAAAATTGCGTAATGGACAAGCGATTGTTTTATTGGAAGGCGCGCCCTGACGGACCAGGCTCTACTCCGCCGGCACGCCGGCTCCACCGAACCCTGACGGTTTCGGCGCATTCGCGTAACGATCTTTCGCGCAATCGGCGACATCTCGCCAGAATAGACGCGCCGCTGGCGCACCATTGTTGCGTCTGATGGGGGAACCGAGGGCGTTGCCCTTCTCACCCCCAAAATAGCCTTCCGCCCAGCTTCCTCCACTGCGCTTGCGCTGCGTTCCGTGCAGCCGGTTCCCCGCGAAGACTATTTTCCCCCTCCATCCCACCGCTCGCGCGGCCCCGGGAAGCAGGACGAGGTCCTGCTTCGCAGTCCAAGGAAAAGGAAGGACAGGGAATGTGTGAACCGACTTTCGAGGAATGGTTTTTGAGTTTCGCAGCCGAGCGCGAGCGGCTGACTGGCGTAATGGTCGATTTCGACCACGCCTATGACCAGTATTTTCCGGCGTTCGAGGACGGCATTTGTGGCGGCACATGTGCACGCCTATCCGTCAGCGCCGGAGCCGAGGAATACGAACTGGAGGAATTCGCATGATGCGCTTTGCCCCCTTCACCCGCGATTTCTATATCCCGAAAGGGTCCATCAAGATTACCGACAAGGCCAGCGACGGCGTTGTCTATATCTTCCGCAGCGCCAAGGACCGGCCCGCCGCCATGGCCTTCCACGGCAAGGCCGTAAAACCCGACTGGCACCACAGCTTTACCAACGATGCCGCCCGCGAGCGCAAAATCAGAGAGCATTTTGAGGGGCGGCGGCGTTGGGCCGAGTGGCAGGGCGAACGCCGGGCCGAGCGCAAGAAACCGCACGGTTTCGAGGTCGGTCACGTCCTCTATGCCTCGTGGGGCTACGACCAGACAAACATCGATTTCTATCAGGTGACCAAGATCATCGGCGCGCAGATGGTCGAGGTCCGCAAGGTCAGCCAGATATCGGCCGACACAGGCGATGAGCCGTGGATGACCGGCAAAGTGGTTCCGAAGCTCGACGGCTTCACCGGCGAGGCACTGCGCCGCCGTGTCAACGGTCGCTCGAAATCCGTCCGCATCGACAATGTGCGCACCGCATTCCTCTGGGATGGCCGCCCGCTCAACTGGACCGGCTACGCCTGATCCCCTCCCCCGTTTCCATCACCATCCATCAGAGCCAAGACCCCTCAAAATCAGGGGCAGAAGGAGCATTGTCATGAACGCTATTATCGCATCTCCCGAAACCGCATCCGCCGTTGAAGTCGAAATCGCCACCACAGCCGCGACCACCAGCCTTACTCCCGATATCCGGCATATTCCACTGTCCAAGCTGGTGCCGAGTGCCGCCAATGTCCGGCGCGTCAATTCCACCGCTGGCATCTCGGAACTGGCAGACAGCATCGAGGCGCATGGCCTTATCCAGAACCTCACCGTTAGGAAGGCCAAGAAGGGCGACAAATTCGAGGTGGTCGCCGGAGCCCGTCGCCTTGCGGCGCTGCGCCTGCTGGTCAAGGAGGGCATTTACAACAAGTTGGTGGAAATCCCCTGCAAGGCTCTCGATGCCGAAAGCGATGCGGAAATTTCGCTGGCCGAAAACACACAGCGCGAGACTATGCACATCGTTGACGAAATTCTCGGCTACCGTCAGCTGACTGAGAACGGCATGACGCCTGAGACCATAGCCGCTCGTTTCGGCCAATTGGTCGTCATCGTGCGCCAGCGCCTCAAACTCGCCAATCTCTCCCCAAAAATTCTGGACGCCATGCGCGAGGACGAACTGACTATCGAGCAGGCAAGGGCCTTGGCGCTCAGCGACGATCACGCCGAGCAGGAAAATGTCTGGTTCGAGCGCGACCACTGGAGCCGTCAACCGCAGAACCTGCGGTCGCTCCTCACCCGCGAGCATGTACCGAGCCGTGACCGGCTGGCCCGCTTTGTCGGCATCGAGGCGTATGAGGCCGCAGGCGGTGGGATCGTCCGCGATCTGTTTGCCGAGGACGGCACCACGTTCCTGACCGACCGGGCTTTGTTGGTGACGCTAGCGACGGAAAAGCTGGAACAGACGGCAGAACCCCTCAAAAGTCAGGGGTGGAAATGGATCGAGATAAGCCTTGATCCGTCTATCATCTACAATGGCGGCTATGGTCGCATCCATCCGCAAGCGCGGGAACTGACCTTGGACGAGCAGGCCGAGCTTGCCGTTCTCGGCGAAACCTTCGACGCCCTTTCCGCCAAGATCGAGGCCTATGCCGAGGGCGATCCGCAGATCGAGGCCGACGAGACGCAGCTTTACGAGATCGAACAGAAGATCGACGCCATCCGGGACGCCGCGAAATCCTACGACCCTGCCGAGAAGGCGCTGGCCGGGTGCATCGTCACCGTGGCGCATAACGGCACCCTGCAGATGGGCGAGGGTTTTGTGAAGGCCGAGGACCGGCCCGCACTCGCCAGCCTGCAGGACAGCGAACAGGAAACGGGCGACCGCACCGCCCTGCCCGCAGCGGCGCAGTCCGAACCTGAAACCGGATATTCCGCCGTGCTGATCGAGGAACTGACGGCGATCCGCACAGCGGCGCTGCGTATCGAACTGGTCAGCCGCCCCGAGATCGCCCTTGCCGCCATCCTTCACCCGCTGGTCGCCAAGGTGTTTTATGATGGTCCGAGTTTTTGGCGCGTTCAGTCCGCTATCGAAATCACAGGGCAGGCAAAAGACCTCGCTCCGTCGATCAAGGAGCCGGAAGCGTACCGCGCTCTTGTCGAATGGACCGATATCAAGGAGCGATGGGCAGATCATATCCCCGGCAATCCCGGCGATCTCTGGGAATGGCTTTTGGAACAGCCGACCGACCGGCTTACTGATCTGCTGGCCGTGGTGACGGCGGCGAACCTCAATGCCGTCAACGCCAAGCACGATCACAGCCGCGACCGGCTGAACCACGCCGATGATGTAGCAGCAGCCCTCAGGCTCGACATGGGCCAGCACTGGACGCCGGAAGCGGCGTTCCTGTCACGGCTATCGAAGGCGCAGCTTACCGAGGTGATGACGGAGGCCGGTTGCTCCGCTGATGCGATCAAGTCCATTGGCAAGGCGCGAAAGGCCGAGGCCGTGGCATTGGCCGAGACGGCATTGCAGGGGAAGACATGGCTTCCCGTTCCGCTGCGCGCATCCGTTGAGGATGGCGAGAACGACACCGCACCGATGGCGATTGCTGCCGAATGAGGGCTTAACGTGTCACCGGGAACAGGTCTTGTTCCGTCGGCAGGATTTGAGATCGGGCCGTGAGGCCCGGTTTCTGTTTGGAGGTTCCGCACCCGGCGCGGAAAGGTGCCGGGTCTGTCGTGGAGGCGTTAGCGTGTCATTTCGCCCTTTTCCGCAGGGCTACCGTATATCCGTGCCCCATTAATGTTCATGGGGCTAAGCGTACGATTTGGAGCAGTTCCTGTTCCCGTATCGCATCGGCCGAAGTCGCAGTTTCGGGCCGATTGGGCCTAGCGGGTATTATTGCAGAAATGTCCACGGAGCGTCGATATAGCCGGAGGCTGCTTCCGGCCGGGATCGACCCGCCCAGAACCAGACGAGGGGCGCCCTGGCCCCGCCCCTCGGGCTCCCCATCCACCCCACGGACAGTGGAGTGAGGAAGATTGGTTAATTTTCCGTTAAAAACTGATGAAATTTGTCAGGTTGCAGAATCAGCGAATATAGCGTTGCATGCAACATATGAGTCGCTTGGAACCTACATCTACCACCGAGAGAGTAAACGCCCTCCGCGCGCGTCGGCGTGCGGCGGGTCGAGTCATCCTAACCACGGATTTGCCAGCCGAGTTGATCGACTGTCTTGATAGGATCAAGGAAGGGCGTGGGGTGTCCTCGCGTGCTCCGCTTGTAGAAGAAGCACTCAGGTTATTGATCGAAAAGGAAACAGGGGCATAAACCAAAAACCCCTCGCCGTTGACGCGGCAAGGGGTTTTGGATTTTGGACAAATCAGATGAAGTTCTAAACTTAGCAGGTTTAGTTGAGCTTCATCCTAATTGAATGGCTCTGAACTCGCAAGAGGTGTCTCTTGCGAGAACGCTAATTCTTTGTCCGTTTTCCAGTGTGTGCATGCCCCTTCACGAAAGGGGACGAAGGACCATGTTTGAACATTTGGGGGCCGTGCTCAATGGAGCACCGGCCGAGCGTGAACGCACGCCCGTTCGCAGGCAATCCCGCGCGGCCGGAAAGTGCGAAGCCGTCTTCTGGCGACGCACCAACAGTCAGGACGTTCGCAAGATCTTACTCGCGGCGCGACGCTATGAACTGGCAGGGCGACAGCCGGGATCCCGCAATGGTCCCTTGGGCGGCGTGGCGATCGAATTGCTGGAACTGTTTGCCAATCTCGTGAACTTTCGTACTGGCCGGCTCGATCCGTCGATCGAGACCCTGATGCGCTATCTCAGGCGGTCACGCGATGCGATCGTGCGGGCGCTGAAGGCACTTCGCCAGCATGGATTCCTCGATTGGCTGCGCCGTTACATCCCGACCGGTAACCAGGGGCGTGGACCGCAGGTCCAGCAGACCAGCAACGCCTATCGCCTGTCCCTGCCGGCCCGCGCCCTGCGGCTTCTCGGCCGTATGGGCGTGGCCCCTCCCCCGCCAGATGATCACACCCACGCCATCGAGCTGCGGGCCGCTGAAATCGACGCACACCGCAAAAGCCTTCCAATGAACGAACTGGCCTTGTTCGATGTTGGCGACAATCCCCTGGGACAGGCGCTCGCACGACTTGGTAGATCAATCAGTTTACGTGAGTCCGCTAGGCAGACTGAATCCCCATCTAGTTCTATTAAAGATATGAAAAGATAAATGGTCGTCGCCGTTCGGGCCGCTTACGCAGCCCTGCGACGGTTCCGGCCCACGCAAAGTGCGGGCCGGCGCGGCACGAACAGAACCAAAACCGCAAAACCAGTGTTTGCGGCAATCTCGTATGGCTCTTGAATGAAGAAGGAAGGTGACGATCGGAGCGCCGAAGCAATAAGGAGCTAGATAGCTGCTATCTGTTTATAATCTGATTGTCATCAGCATTATTTACCGCTTATAAAGAGCTAGAAGCTAGTATTCTGCTAGAAATCAGCTTTGGAGGTCATATGCCCGTAATATCTCTGGTATCCAGCAAAGGCGGCGTCGGCAAAACAACATCTGCCGTTGTCCTGGCGAGCGAATTTGTAGCCGCCGGGCGAAAAGTCGTATTGATCGATGCCGATCCTAACAAACCGCTTGAAGCCTGGTCACGGTTACGACCGTTGCCTGAAACCCTACGTGTTGTGATGGATGACTCTGCAGAGACGATTATTGACACCATTGAAGATGCGCGGGCATCGGCAGATTTCGTAATTGTCGATCTTGAAGGGACCGCGACCGATCGCATCGGCTTCGCTGTGGCGCGTTCAGATCTTGTTTTAATCCCGCTGCAAAGCTCAGTTCTTGACGCTGCCGAAGCCGCAAAATCGGTCAAACTGGTACGGCAGATGTGGAGGGTAGCAAATCGGGAAATTCCTTATCGTGTTTTCTTTACACGGGTTCCACCAGCTATCCGCGAACGCACAGCTCGCGACATTGAGCAACAATTTACCGGCGCTGCAATCCCGGTCCTTCCGGCCACGTTGATAGACCGTGCCGCTTATCGCACGCTATTTTCCCTTGGGGGAACGCTTCAAGATCTAGAAGCAAGCGATGTATCCGGCTTGAAAAGCGCTAGGGAAAACGCTCGAGACTATGCGCAGGCCGTCATCAATGCCTTGAGGGGAGGGGTCGCATGACCGGGGACGAAAAAAAACGCGCCACCTTGGACTTTGGTGATTTGGAAACGCCACCAGCCCCGCCAGTTGATGCAAAGGCTGTAAGGGAGGCAACGCGTGCAGCAGGTTTCCGTGAGACGCCGAAAGCAACGGAACCGGGTTCGTCAACCCCGGTAAAACCCGCGCGGCGAGTACGACGGAAGACCGGCAGAACAGAGCAGTTCGCTACGCGGCTACGGGGGGATACCATTGATGCTATTCATGCCTATGCAGATCAGCACGAAATCACCCTCGCAGAAACAATCGAACGCGCCATGGTGGCCTTGCATAAACACAAGGCTGAATGAGCGTGTTCTTGAAATGTAACGCTATGTGTAATATATAGAGGCGACAAGGTGAGGTTTTTCAAAAACGCTTGGTTCGAACGTTTCGCTCATAAGCAAAGGATTGATGATTCTTCCCTGAGAGACGCTGTGCAGCGGGCTGAACGTGGACTGATAGATGCAGATCTCGGTGGCGGTGTCATCAAGCAGCGGGTCGCTCGAAAAGGGCAGGGTAAATCGGGCGGCTATCGCACCATCATCCTGTATAGGCAGGAGCGTCGCGCGTTTTTCGTATTCGGGTTTGCGAAAAGCGCACAGGAAAACATTAACGACGATGAAGAAACCTACTTCAAGGAGATGGCAAAGGAGGTTCTTGCGCTGTCTGATGAGCAAATAGCAGAGCTGATCGCAAAAGGTCGGTTTTCGGAGATTGGTGATGGCGAAGAAATATAAGAGCGATGCGATGGCCGCGATCCATGAAACCATGGAAGGCCTGTTTGAAGTCGGCGCGATCGACAAGCAGACGATGCGCAAGTTTGATGAAGGTTGCCTGACGTCTGTAGGGTCTCTTACGCCGGAAGAGATCAAATCCATCCGGGAGCGTGAGAATATTTCACAGCCGGTCTTCGCCCGTTATTTGAATGTAAGCAAAGGGCTCGTTTCGGACTGGGAGCGCGGCGTTAAAAGACCAGGAGGACCAGCGCTGCGGTTGCTAACAGTCGTTCAGAAGAAGGGGCTTCAAGCGATAGCTTGAAGCCGTATGGCGCGAAGCGACCACGACGCAAACACTCTGGCGGTGGAGAGTTAAAGGTCCGCCTTTGAACTGCCCGACGCGCGAGCGCCGGGATCGGTTCAAATTGCACGAGCGTTGGCGTTCATCGTGAGAAGATCGGCCAGAACCAAGCGCAGTTCCGGCCATGGTGGCTCCTTCAGACTAGCGCCGGGGTCCTGCGTCTCGATAACGGAGTGCAATTTGGCTATGATGCCGGCCATCGATTGAGCGGGTGTGCACCATAAAGCCTCTGCCAATTTCGATTCCGTGTGCACCATTTCCGTTTCCGCCTTATAGGCAAGCGTATATCCAATCTGCGCATCGGCCGTCTTCCATGCCCTAAGTCGGGCCGACAAATTGGCTTTGGCCTGCTTCCTGGATCCGCTCATTTCGGGTCCCGGCAGCAAACGATTTATCTCCGCAACGGTACTCACGAAGATAGTTTCATCTTTGCCGGGAATTCGAACTTCCAGCTGCGGGAAGCTGCCAACCATTGCCAGCAGCTTGGTTTCGAGCTTCTGCTGCCGGATGCAAAGTTCATACCGGCGTCTGTGTGCTGCGTTCCATTCTCGCCAACGCGATACCGCCGGGTCATTATGGATTTTATCTAAACCAGGGACAGCTGTGTCCGAGGAGGGTGTTGCCGGGACCGTCAGAGACGTTACGGCGACTGACAGCAGGTTTCGGCGCGTGATCGATGACGAAATTCCAATACTCCTGGACTCAACCATGATCCTGCCCCGCAATTTGCGTGAGATCGGAAAGGATCGAACGGAGTTCTGGCCAGGAGGGTTCTTCAAAGCGGCGCAGCGCTGGATGCAGGCCCTTTCGCCAGGCGGCCACGGGAGTTTTCATTTCGATGAAGGAATGCAGTTTGGCGGCAGCACCGGTGACCGATTGCGCAGGCGTGTTCCAGAGCGTCTCGGCTAGTTTGGTGCGGTGAGCGCACGACTCCTTTTCCGCTTCGACGGCGGAGGTATAGCCTATGCGTTCGGCCGCTCTGTCCCACCCGGCATGCAGGGCTGCTAACCGGGCCTTGGCCGCCGCGCACGCTTCCCCCATCTCCGGCCTTCCGAGGTGGTCGTCGATTTCCTCGGCATTAGAGGCATAGAGCGGCGAGCCTTGAGACGGAAGATGGATTTCTATTTCTTGGGTCATGCCGCATATTTTTGTTCCAAGGTCCCACTGCAGGTGGTGGGCCACCACATAGTTTTCATGGGCCGCCACCCATTTGCGCCAGAGTGATAACGTCGGATCGTTGGTACGATCGCCAGCCATATCGCTGAAAGGCGCGCCAAGTGCAGGAAACGCAGCTACGGTTGGCAGGGATGTCACCGCACCTGACAGGAGACCGCGACGCGTAATTGGCCTAGTCGGCCCGAAGCTGCGATTTTGGCCAACTCGAAGAACGTTGTGGGAACATAGCTTGCAGGATTGACCCGCGACGCGTCTGTTCGTGACATTGCGCTCCAATTTGAGGAGCACTTTAATGAGTACGGGTATTTCGAGTTCGGATTTTGTCGGCCAGTGGAGCCTGAGCTTCGCCGATATCGACTTTATCAATTCCAAGCCAGCCGCTACGAGGCTCGGTTTGGCCGCGCAGTTGAAGTTTTTCAGCGCTCGCGGTTTTTTCGCTGACGATGGCACATTGGTCCCGAACGATGCTGCCGAATACCTGGCCGAGCAGATCGGCGTCCCAGCCGACGAACTCTCCGGTTATGATTTCGGCGGGAGAACTGCCCGTCGGCATTGCGCCGAGATTTTACAATATCTCGGCTTTTGCCGCATGACGCGTGGCGACCGGGAAGCGCTTTCTTGCTGGATTATCGGCGAACTTTGCCCGTCCGGACAATCCGTCAGCGCCATGCTTGAGGTGGTGTTTCTTTGGTGCCGGGATCGCAATATCTATGGTCCGTCGGCCAAGGAGCTTGAACGGCTTGTTCGTTCGCAGCGGCAACAATATCTGGAAGGCTGGCTTCATGAGGTGGGCGTCGCGCTTCCGCCTGATACTGTTGCAGCGATGGAAAGCTCCCTGGCTGACGCGGAAGGGCCGACGGGTTTCAATGCGATGAAGGCCGATGCGGGGCGAGCAACCCTGGATAACATTTTGGAGGTGACCGCCCGGCTGGCGTTTATCCGGAAGCTGAACCTCCCACGGAATATGTTTTCAAACATCAATCCGGCTTGGATTGAGCATGTTGTTCGCCGGGTTTCCGGCGAAAAGGCATCGGAGATGCGCCGTCACACGGAGATGCGCCAGCTCGCGCTTTATTCGGTGTACCTGATGGCGCGGGAGACGGCGGTGACCGATGCAATGGTCGAGCTGCTCGTGGAAACGGTACACAAGATCGGTACCCGGTCAAAACGGAAGGTGGTGGGCGACATCGCCAAGGATGTCGAACGGGTTTACGGCAAGGAACGGCTGCTCGTCGACATTGCGACCGCATCGATTGACGATCCGGACGGCCGTATCTGCGATGTCATCTTTCCCGTTGTAGGCAAGGAAAAGCTGTCCGCGATCATTAAGGAGAGCAATGCCAAGGGCGCGCTCGACTGCCGCATTTATGCAGTCATGCGCAATTCATGGGCCAATCATTATCGCCGGATGCTGCCAAGCCTGCTTTCCGTGCTGGAGTTCCGGTCGAACAATGCGGTTTGGCGACCGGTTTTGTCCGCCCTCGACTGGATCAGGGCGAAGCTGGATGATGGGTGCCGGTTCGTGCCGCAGAAGGATGTGCCGATAGACGGTGTGATCCCGGCGAAATGGCGCAGTTCGGTCATTGATGGAAATGGTCGCGTCAACCGTATCAGCTATGAACTCTGCGTCCTGACACAACTGCGGGAATGCATCCGGTCCAAGGAAATCTGGGTTGTCGGCGCTGACCGTTACCGCAATCCCGATGATGATCTGCCGAAGGATTTTTCGGCTCGACGCTCCTCCTATTATTTCAAGCTGAACCTGACACAGGATGCCCGCGAATTTGTGGCAATGGTTCGCCAGGAGCTGGAACACGAGTCGCTGCTCCTGAACGAAACAATCCCACGAAACGAGAAAGTCAGAATCCTTTGGCGCGGCGAAAACCGGATATCGATCACGCCGTTCAAGCCAGCACCAGAGCCGAAGGGGTTGACAGCGATCAAATCGGAAATCGGTCAGCGCTGGCCGATGACGGGCCTCCTCGATGTCCTGAAGGAAGCAGCCCTCGACACCGGGCTTCTCGATGCCTTCGAAACCTCGGCCTCCCGCGTCGCGTTGCCCAAGGCTGTTCTGGATCAACGACTGCTATTTTGCCTCTATGGTCTCGGCACCAATACCGGGCTGAAACGGGTTGCCGGTGCCACCACAGATGCCAGCTACGAGGAACTTCTTCATGTAAATCGTCGCTTCATCCACGCGGGCGCTTTGCGGGAAGCCTGCGCTCGAGTCGCCAATGCTACACTTGCAATTCGCAATGCAGCGGTCTGGGGAGACGCCGGAACGGCCTGCGCATCGGATTCCACGAAGTTCGGGGCCTGGGATCGCAACCTGATGACCGAGTGGCACGCCCGCTATGGCGGGCGCGGCGTCATGATCTACTGGCATGTCGAAAAGCGAGCCACCTGCGTCTATTCCCAGCTCAAACGGTGCTCGTCATCGGAGGTCGCATCGATGATCGAAGGCGTTCTCCGCCATTGCACCGATCTGGAAATCCAACGGCAATATGTCGACAGCCACGGCCAGAGCGCCGTTGGTTTTGCCTTTTGCCGGTTGCTCGGCTTTGAACTCGCCCCACGCATGAAGGCGATTGCCCGGCAGAAGCTGGCGTTATCGGATGCCAGCTTCCGGACAAGATTACCGAACTTACTTCCGATCCTTTCCAACCCGATCAACTGGAACGAGATCGAGCAGCAATATGACGAGATGGTCAAATATGCCGCCGCCATGCAGACGCGCACGGCCGATCCGGAGGCGATCCTGCGCCGCTTCGCGAGGGCGGAAGTGATGCATCCGACCTACAAGGCGCTCAGCGAACTCGGGCGGGCAGTCAAGACGATCTTTCTATGTCGCTACCTGCGCCAGGAACCCTTCCGTCGGGAAATCCATGAAGGCCTCAACGTCGTCGAAAACTGGAATAGCGCCAACGGTTTTGTGTTCTTCGGCAAGGGCGGAGAAATGGCGACCAACAGCATTGATGAGCAGGAGGTTTCGGCACTGGCACTGCATCTACTTCAAGCCTCGCTCGTCTATGTGAACACGCGCATGCTGCAAACCGTACTTGCCGAACCAGCCTGGCACGGCCGCATGACCCCGGAAGATCATCGCGGCCTCACGCCGCTGATCTATGCTCACGTCAATCCCTACGGGCGGTTCGATCTTGATCTGGACAGCAGGATAGATTTCGGCAAAATCGCCGCGTGAGCATCGGAGCGAAAATGCGCTTTGCAAAAGTCAAAACCTTCATGGCGCAGCGCTCAGGATAGCTCTATTTACTAACAGATGTTAGTAATCCAGCTAACGTAGATGCAAAGAGGGGGCGCATCATGCTATTTCGATCTGGCAAAAAGTCACAAGATCTGACCCACGGTCGCGTCTGTCACATTCCCCAAGGGCAGCCGATTGTCGCGGGCATCGGCGCGATTCTGTCACCCTGGTATGCCGCTGTCATTGCCGCATCCCTCTGCGGCGCACATTCCGCGTATGGCGCGGACGCTACCCTTGACACTCCGGGAGAGCACGTCCCGGCGGAATCCCAAAATTGGGCCTTGCAGGTCACACCCTACATGTGGGCGGCCGGCCTCGATGGGCATATTTCGCCGTTCCGGCGCGGCCCTACCATCGGCGTTGAGAAGTCGTTCTCCGATGTTTTGGACGACCTGAACTTCGGCGGTTTCATAAACATCTGGGGACGCTACGACCGCTTCGTCTTCTCGGGCGACATCATGTATGTCGATACGACGGACGGCCATAGTACCGGACCGCTGCCAGCATTCACGATTCCCGGCGTTGGCGTGATCCCGCCGGGCGGCAACATCGATGCGAAGGTGGACACGAAACAGTTCACCGCGACATTGATGGGCGGCTATCGGGTCATCGATACTCAGCAGTTCACCCTGGACGCCCTTGGCGGCGCGCGCTTCTGGCACATCTCTAACGATGTGAAGCTTACCGGAAGCCTTGGCGGTCTGAGCGGGACTGCCAGCTACGGCGAAAGCTTCGGCTGGGTCGATCCGCTGGTCGGCTTGCGCGCCTTCCTTCCCGTGACGGAAAAGCTGTCCCTTCAAGGGCAGGCCGACATCGGTGGCTTTGGCGCTGGTTCCGACCTCACATGGTCGGCGATGGCGACCGTCAATTACGTCTTCAGTGAGCGCCTGTCCGCCTCCATGGGCTACAAGGTGCTCGACGTCGATTTCGATCACGACGGTCACGTCTATGACACGCGCCTTAGCGGCCCTGTTCTCGGAATGACCCTTCGGTTCTGATTGACAAGGGTTTCACACAGTTTTGTTATGGATTGGTGCTCAATATGTATCGTTTCACACGCATTCTCGTTGCCTTGACCGCCGCTACGGCGCTGCTGACCGCCGAGGCCCAGGCTTGCACACGGGTCGTCTATCAGGGGCCTGACGGGCGGAATCTCACCGGCCGCAACATGGACTTCAAAGATCCGATGGTCAGCAACTTCTGGGTTTTTCCTCGCGGGATGAAGCGCAGTGGAGCCGCCGGTTCTCGTTCGATGGAATGGACATCGAAGTTCGGCAGCCTGGCCGTCTCCGGCTATGACATCTCAACGGTCGACGGTATGAACGAAGCAGGCCTCAACGCCAGCCTGCTATGGCTCAACGCAACAGATTTCCCCGTGGACGATGGGATGACGCCTCGCATGTCGCTTTCGATCTGGGCGCAATTCTACCTCGATCAATTTGCAACGGTCTCGGAGGCGGTCGAATACACGCGCAGCCATCCCGTAGAGGTGGTGAGCGGTGAAGTGCCTGGCCGCCCCGGCAGTCTCGCGCCGCTGCACCTGACGCTCTCCGATGCAACCGGCGACAGTGCCGTCCTCGAATGGATCGGCGGAAAGCTGAGCATCCACCACGACCGCGCGTTTCAGGTGGTAACGAATGACCCGCCTTACGACGACCATCTCGCCAACCAGAGATACTGGAGCGGGGTCGACCCCCTCAAATTCCTTCCCGGCAGCGGTCGCTCCGAAGACCGTTTCGTGCGCGCCGGCTTTTACATCAACGCGGTGACCCAAAGTGAGGATCCCCGGATTGCCGCCGCCGCCGTGTTCAGCGTTATCCGCAACGCTTCGGCACCCTATGGCGTCAGCATTCCAGAAACACCGAACCTTTCCACGACCCGCTGGCGTGTGGTGGCAGATCAGAAGAGCATGGTTTTCTATGGCGAATCGGCAACGTCACCCAACGTTTTCTGGGTGGATTTGAAGAAACTCGACTTCTCCGAAGGCGCGCATGTCCACAAACTGGATCTCGGGGTGGACATGGCCCGTGTCCTTACCGGCGAGGCATCGAACCAGTTCATCCCTGCAAAACCGTTCGACTTCATGGCCGCCGAATGAATGAAGGCAGAGCATGACGTGGTTATCAGGTCCAGCGCCTCACCGTCAGGTAAAAACGTTTGCCGTCGTGAGCGTTGAATAAGGGACGCCGGGTGTTGCTTTTCTATGCGTCACGTTTAGGTACGCCCTAAAGAGACCATGAAATGTGACGCGGGTGGAATGTAACAAAAGGGTGGATTTTCGATCAAAGTGACGTTACACAATCGAAGCCACCCTAATGTTACAGAATTGCTATGGCCCGCATCGGATACGCTCGCGTTAGCACCACAGATCAGGACCTCGATATTCAAAACGGGCGTCTGAAGGATGCTGGTTGCGAAATCATTCGCTCAGAGACCGGATCGGGAGCATCCCGGAAGGGACGATCCGAGCTGGAAACCATAATGCAGTTTTTGCATGCGGGCGACGAACTGGTGGTTCTACGGCTTGACCGGCTCGGGCGGTCCACCCGCGACGTTCTCAATCTCGTTCATGAGCTTGACGAAAAGGGGGCATCACTCCGTGTTCTCGAACCCGAAGTCACGACGGCCGGAAGCATGGGCCGAATGGTCATTACCATCCTCGGCATGGTCGCCGACATGGAACTCAAGTTCATCAAAGACAGGCAACGAGCGGGCATCGACGCGGCAAAAGCTGACGGCATCTATAAGGGCAGGAAGAAGAATGTCGATAACGCGGAAATCCGCAGGCGGATCGCGGCTGGCGCAACGAAAGCCGCCGTCGCTCGTGAGCTGAACATTTCCAGGATGACTGTCTACCGCGCCTTGGAAGGTCAAGGTTCGGAGTCAGCTTCTACGTGACTACACGTTCGCTATCCGTTCTTTGAGTTGGCCAATCTCGCAGCTTCGGGCCGACGGGGCCATATATTGTCGATGCATCGGTCGAACGTTCTCGTCATTGGACTGAGGTAAGGGATTGGTGCGCGGCGTAAGTCGTAGCCGCACGCAGCACAAGAATGTTGCGGCACGAGTTCGCTCTGGTCAAAGGCTGCAATGCAGCTGTTGCAGGACGGACATCGATCGCGCAATCGACAGCCGTGCTCTGTGCAAGAAACCCGTGTCGCCAGCCGCCATCGACGCCGGAAATAGGGTTGCGCATCCTCGCTTAAACAGCGGCAGCAGAACTGCAGCCATGTAGAACTGTCGCGATGCCCGTTGTCGCGTAGCGGCAGCAAGAGCTGTTTGGGCAGATCCTGCGACAATGTCATCGCCGCGAGCTGATCGGGCGCGACGCCCGTTTTGGCATACAGCAGGTTTGCTATGTCGGCCGGCAGCCTCAGATCGAGGGCGGCCGACCACATTCCCGGATTAAGTCCGAGCACGCGCGCGAATGCTTTCGGGGCTACCCCATTGGCATAGGCAAGCCGGTGCAACCAGCTTGATAGCAATTCGTCTGGCTGCGGCATCACGGTGACCGGCCACAGGTCAGAAACCACGTCACCATATCGTTCGCGAAGGCTGATTGCCGGCGTGCGCGCGTCGGCCGTCGTCATAGAAGGCTCTCGCGCAGGGCCCTGCTGCTGCGCTGCGAGACCGGCACATGGTGCAGTTCGTCGATTCCGGCCTTGGTGATGCGTTCGCTCCCGGATCTGATCGCCGCGACAGCGGCCTTGGTGACGATGGTGACGATTTCACCGATCAGGCCTTCCGACAGGCTGAATATTTGCCGCGCCAATGGTTCGTTCGACAAATCCGAGACTTTAGCGAGCGGCAAAGCGGCTTCGAGACTGTCGAGCAGCATGAGGTAGTTCTCGTCATATTGCCAACGTGGAACTGCGACCAGGTCGAAGCGGCTCGCCATCTCGCTGGTGGAATTGATGAAATCGCAGACGGCCACCTCACCGATCAGCACAGGTGAGATGTCGTATTGACGCCCGATCCGCCGCAGGAAGGCAAAGACAGCTTCGACGTCGCGCGCACGGCCCCGCAACGCATTATGAAATTCGTCGAAGATCAGCACCTTCGGTTTGATGTTGGACAGCAAGTGGTCGAGTTGCTCGGCCTTGCGGCCAAGGTTCCACATATCGCCGCCTGGAGCCCGCAGCGCCTGCAGAATACTGGCATAGAAATGGCCAAGGCCAGCGCCTTCGCGTGTCTGGGCTATCCATACCCTTTGCTTGGGCGAGGTTCTCAGGTGCTCGACGGCGAACCGCTCGGCAATCATCGTCTTGCCATTGGCGTAGGGACCGACCAACATCAGCCCCTGGGTTCGCAAAGACGGAGGCCGTTCCAGCAGCTCGGTTAGTCGCCGTTGGCTATCCTGAGCGGCATGATGCCCGATCCACCGTGGCGCGCGGATATAAGCGATCCTTTCCTCATGATCACGATCAAGATACGGCCGGACATGCTCGATCAAATGATCCACTGTTGCTACCAATCCTCCACCGGCAACCGGCTCTTCTGACGCGTGGGATGCTCGGCGGGAGGAGGCGCCGCCTGCTGCATAATGGCATAAGGCTTTTCCGCGGCGGCGGCATGGGCTTTGCGGACAGCATCACGCAACTCGCGCCTAGAGGGTTTCGCCGATTGCACAATGGCTGCGATCTCGCGGCGGAGCGCCACCTTCTCAGTGCTTGAGCGGTGGTTTGCCGCACGCCGACGGGTGCGTTCCGCTGCATGCTCCCACATCGTCACTGACGTCAGTTGGCCGTCGCGTCGCTCGACCGGCCGAAACTGTCGGGTTTCTGGGTCGCGGACGTAGATGTGGCTGATGTCGCGGGGATCGTATCGCACCTCGAGCTTTCCGTGCCGGTCACGCTCTGGAACGAAGATGCTGAGCCACGGCGAATAATAGTGCAGTGCGAACATGCTGATGCCTTGCGGCGACAATTGCCTTTCCGTCCTTGGCAGAAACGACAGCAGCACGCTTTGCGGATCGTCGCCGAAGACCGGCAGTGCCGAACTGTTGCGTTGCCATTCCGTCAGCGGCACCTTCAGGGTCTTGGAATTTTCCTGAAGATTGTGATCGATCACGGCCAGCGCAACGCAGCGCTCCAGATCGGCGAAGCTCAGGCAGGCGCGCCGCTCGGATGGATATTCGTCGCGGTGGGCCACCGAGCGACCCGAAGAGCCCGGGTAGGTGGCGAGGACCGCGTTGAGTTTTCCCAGCAGCCGTTCAACCACACCGCCATGGTGGACCCGGCCACGATCGCGGGGCCGGATACGGATGCCGTAATCATCACAGCCTTGGTTGAATGCATGCCCCTTGAACTCCATCGCCGAGTCCGCGACCAGCAGTCGCGGTCGACCGAACATCGGCCAGGCGTGATGGAGATTGCGCGCGGCAAGCCATGCTTGTTTCGGACACATGGCCTGGGCGAGGCACAGCGCGACAGACAGCACCGACGGTTTCTCCAGGGTGAGACAAAAACCGAGAATGGATCGTGTCGCCACGTCGGTGATGACAGTCAGGTAAGGGCGGCCGACAAACACGCCGGCGCCGTCGACCACCTCCACGAAATGGATATCGGTTGGGGTATGGTCGATTTGGCACACCGCGAGCGGGTGCGGCGCATGGATATACCCGGGTCGCGGCTTCAGCCGCAGCAAGTGCTTTGGATTGGCCGATCGCTTCTTCGCGATCTCTTCTTGCGAAAACAACACAGGGATGCGCCGGGCGACTGTCACATATGACGGGATGGCAAGACCGCCTTCCTCGCACCGTGCGCGGATCTCGTCGACCACGGGAGCAAGTGGGGTCGGCTCGAGCGTCAGCCACTTCTCGCGAAGTGTGGCGGCGATGATCGCCTCCACCTGTTCCGGCAGCCGCTTGCGCCGACTGACAGCGGTGCGAGGAAGCAAACTGGTCACAGTACGATCGGTTCGGTAACGGGCGAGGAGATTGTAGATTTGGCGAGTTGTGATCTGCAGTTCAGCCGCCGCGCGTTTGATGGCAGCCTGTTTCGAATTGCCGCCATCCAGGATTTTGTCCAGCTCGCGGGACACTCGACGCGCCATCGACCAATGCTCGTCCAAGACCGGGCGCGCTGCCGGCGAGCTTCGATCGTGAAATCGCTTTGGCAAAGGGCCTCGCTGAAATCATTAGCTGAAAATCGTCTCCAGTTTAGCGCCAGAACCCAACTGGCGTGTGACATTCCCCGGATTGAAATCTGGAAGTAAAAGCCACACCGGTGTCGCATTGACGCGTCTCGACGAGCGCATCGCCCGCTCGCCGGTCGGCGCCGGCTTCCTCGAACGATCGCATTTCGCCGACGCCTGTGCGTCGCTGTGGATCGACGGCGAACTCGTCCACCTGGAAGACCTCGTCCTCCATGACGCCACCCGCGATATTCGCACACCCACCCATGAGCTGACAATCGCCCGCGACGTGCTGCGAACCCGTCGGCGCATCGCCGGTCAATCCCCGGATTGGGCGTTCTCTGCCGACGGCATCCGCTCGCTGCGGAAAACTTCGGAGATCGGGGCGGGCGGCGCGGACGAGGCTACGACGACCGGAGTTATTCGGCCGGCGATCGCGATCGACGCGGAAGGGGAGGGGGATGACACCGACGACGCCCAAGATCTCCCTGGCGTCGACTATGTTGCTATCGATGCGCTGCTCGCGCGCTCTGACGCTGCGATCGAGCGAGCCAAAAAGCCCGGCCGGGCTCCGGCCGATCCGCTGGTCTATGATCTCGACTGGGACGAGGATGCCCGGCTCGATGAATGGCGTGGCGTGTTGCGTCAGGCCGAAAACTTGCCGGCGATGCTGCAGGCCATCGTCGCCCTGGATGCCTGGAACGAGCTTGCCGTCCTGCAGCATGCACCCTGGCTCGGCCGGCTGCTGGCCGCGTCGATATTGCGCCAGGCAGGCATCACGTCAGGTGCTCATCTCGCTGCCATCAACCTTGGTCTCAAGACCATTCCCGTCGATCGGCGCCGGGATCGCGATCGGGAAACCCGGCTGCTGGCCATCGCCCACGGCCTGATCGCGGCCGCCGAGATTGGCTTGAAAGAGCATGATCGGCTGACGCTGGCAAAGACGATGATGGACCGGAAACTGGAGGGGAGGCGGACGTCTTCAAAGCTGCCGGAACTGGTCGCGTTTGTCATGGCACGGCCACTGGTCTCGGCCGGGATGGTGGCGAAGACGCTCGACGTCACGCCGCAGGCGGCGCGGCGGATTGTTTTGGAGCTGGGGCTGCGCGAGATGACGGGGAGGGGGAGGTTTCGGGCATGGGGTGTGATTTGAAGGTAGCTTATGTAGTCGTCTTAAGCAGACACATTACGATGCTTTCGAGCGGGGCATGGGACGATCATTTCTCAGCAGAAATCAACATTCTGATTCCATCAGTGTTCGCGAATTCATGTATAACTTGCCCGCAATTCCGCCGCCGGTCTGGCGCAAGAAGACTTTGTAAACTATTTGCGGTAAGATTCGCAAAAGTGAACAAATCAGAAACGCAGAGTCAAGCGAGATCATGGCCCGTAGCGACCTTCTCATCTCCCTCGTAAGGGCCGGCGCCGCCGGTGACCGGGCGACGTTGAAGTCGACAACGGAGGCCTTGGTCGCAGATGAGCGTGCGAAGAACCATCACGGCGTAGCCGATCGGTTAGAGCGAGCGCTAGCGGCAGTAAATGTGACGCCTCCTGCGCTTACCTCGAGTTCGTCGCAAGCCGGATCTGGTAAGGATACGATACTCGAACTGGAGGCTCGTACCACCCTCAGCCAGTTAATGTTGCCCTTGCCGGTCGATCAGGGTGGACGGCAATTGATCGAAGAGCATACTCGCGCCGACGTGTTGCGCGCGCACGGCTATGAGCCGCGCCACCGCGTCCTGCTTTCCGGCCCACCGGGCAATGGTAAAACGTCCTTCGCCGAAGCGATAGCAGAGGGTCTGGGACTTCCCTTTTTCGTCGTGCGATACGATGCGCTGATTGGTAGCTACCTTGGCGAAACGAACGCTCGCCTACGCAAGCTGTTCGACTATGTGCGAACGCGGCCAAGTGTGCTCTTTTTCGATGAATTCGATTCGATAGGCAAGGAGCGTGGCGATACCCACGAGACCGGGGAAATTAAGCGCGTCGTTTCCTTCCTCCTCATGCAACTCGACCAACTCCCGAGCTATGTGGTCGTGATCGCTGCAACCAACCACGCTGAGTTGCTCGATCGCGCGGTTTGGCGCCGATTCCAGATGCGTCTAAGCTTTCCGGCCCCGGATCGTCAGCTCATCGAGAGATTTCTTGACAATATCATTTCCCAGTGGCCGGATCTCCCCAAAGCAACGTCTAAGACTATCAGTGGAAAACTGGGGCCGGTCAGCTTCGCCGAGGCTTTGGATTTCTGTCAAAACGTGCGAAGAAGGCAAATACTTGGCTTGGGGGAGCTGTCGGTCGATGACGCTTTGCGTTCAGAACTAGACCTCTGGGCCGCACGCGTGGGACCGGAAATTCTAAATGGCGAGCGATCCGACCAAACCGATGTTGAGGCTGCGCCCAAGCGCGCCCGTTCGAAGGCAACCGGGCAGGCAAGCAAACATCCAAAGACCTGAGCCGTTTTCCCGGCAAAGGCAGGATCAGGAATTCACGCCGAAATTCACGCGCCTAGCGCAAGTTCTCCGGCGCGACCCGACAGGGCTTTCCTTGCGAGCCGACCCAACCGCGCTGGCTCCCGAACGGCTTCTGGTCTTCGAAGTGAAGGGTGACGTTGCCAATTTTGCCCGCGCGGTGAATCGTGTTCCCGGCCTGGAGTTGATCGACGAGGAGGAGCTTCCGAGCGATGAAGACAAGGCACCGTTTGCTTACTTGCTGGTTCCCGATCTCGTCGCCCTGCGCCAGATCCTATCGCTCTGGCAAACCTGGCTCTCCCGAGGAGAGCTTCCTGATGGCTATGCCCCATGGCGCGATGTCTTTGCCAGCCTTCGCGACCTGCGCGTCTGGGGTCCCGCGGATCGCGTGCAGCCTCTGGATGCTGAAATTCTCGAAGAGGAGATTGACGGCCGGGAAGACGATGAGCTTGTTCCCCTCGAATTTGAGCTGATCTATCGCGCCGCGGCGAATGCCGGAGTCGCAGCCGAGAGCGCGGTCGTCCAAGCGATCGCCCGGGCGGGCGGAAATCTCATCCACCGCTCGCGCATCGACGATATCGCCTATCATGCCGTCCTGGCGCAAATTCCGGTTGCTTCGATCCGGATGTTGATTGCCCGCGCTCCAGGAAGCTTGGCCGGCGTCGAGCCGATCATGCACATCCGGCCCCAGAGTGTCGTTACCGGTATCGAGGCCAATGACAGTCTTGCACCGGGGGCGCCAGCCGCCGAGCCACCTGTCAGCGAAGCATCAATCCTTGCCTTGCTCGACGGTGTTCCTGTCGCAGGCCATCCGCTGCTGCGACGCCACCTTAACGTCGAGGACCATTTCGGGCTGGAGCCCGATGCGCTTGTTGCCCAACGCGTCCATTGCTCCGCGATGGCATCGCTCATCGTTCATGGCGACCGCAACAGGCCGGAGCCGCCGCTTCCGCGCCAGATCCACTGCATCCCCGTGATGGGGAACAATGATCGGTTTCCCCCAGACCGATTGATCGTCGATCTGATCTATCAGGCGGTCCTTCAGATGCGCGGAGGGGACCAGCCGTCAGCACCGTGGGTTATCATCATCAATATTTCGTTGGGGAACCTGAGACGGCCTTTCCATGGTCAGCTGTCGCCTTGGGCACGGCTGCTTGACCGTTTGGCCTATCGGTTCGGCCTTTTGTTTCTGGTGAGCGCCGGCAACGTGACGGGTAGCTTTCCCATCTCTGCTTTCAATACACGCATAGCCTTCGAGGATGCGACGCCCGCCGTGCGCGCCGAAGGTATCATCAATGCCATCGCAGCGGTCGTGGCAGACAGGCGACTTCTCTCTCCATCCGAAACCGTCAATGGCTTGACGATCGGCGGGCGCAATCTCGATTGGGTTTCGCAAGCTGACCGCGCGTCCGCGCGGGTCAACGTCAATCCGTTCACGGACCTCGATACAGCAAACCCTTCCAGCGCGCTCGGTCCGGGTTTTGCCAACTCAGTCAAACCTGACATTCTGATGCCAGCAGCGCGCGAACATCTTCGCGTTATTGGCAGCGGTAGTAGCGTCATCGTCAGCCCTGCTGGCGCAGCGCGTGGGGCTGGCCTGAAGGTCGCAGCACCCCCACGGCCGGGCATCGAAGGCGCCGAGGCATTCACGAATGGCACGAGCGCGGCAACAGCGCTCGCATCGCGAACAGCACATCGCATCCATGACGCACTGGAGGCGGCCTATGGCCAAGAGTTCTTGCAACTTTCCGGAACACATCGCGCTGTCCTGATAAAAGCGCTTCTGGTTCATCCGGCACGCTGGCCTCAGGAGGCTGCCGCTCTCGTGAAGCGCTTGCTTGGCCCGTTCGGAAGGGGCCAGGCACCGCGCCAAAAGGACAATATCCGCAGGTTCTTTGGCTATGGCGTGTACGATGCTGATGATGCCGTAGCCTGTGCGGCAGATCGGGCTACATTCTGGTGCGTTGGCGACCTCGGTCGTGAGCGAGCTGTCGATGTGGTTGTTCCAATCCCCGTTGCCATGGGTGGTCAGGCTCGCCCTCATTCCATTTCCGCCACTCTGGCGTGGTTCACACCCGTGCTGCCGGGGCGAAAATCCTATCGATCCGTCAGAATGAAGATACTGGAGCCAGACGAATTCGACAGACTGGCGGTGGCTGGTCACGGTAGCCAACCTGACTTGAACCAGACCAATCGTGGCACAGTATTTACACGCCAATGGAGCGGTGACCGCGCCGCGGTCGTCACCGAAGGCATGACGATCACGCTGAAAGTCCAGCGTGATCCTGATCCGGCCGCTCCCATCGATGAGGCGGTTCCGTTCGGCTTGGCTGTTTCACTCTATATGCCGGGCGAGCTTCGCCTTTACGATCAGGTGCGGACACGTCTTCAGCCGCGGCCCCCACAGCGTGCGATGCCCTGAGATGCCCAAGTTAAAAACTGGCCAGTGGCCTTAAATGGTCCCTGAGCGGATCAAAGCAGGCCTGGTGGAAACCCGCGCGCGCGGCCGGAACGGCGGCTCCATTCAAAATTACGCCCGCCAAGGTGCTCGCTCAAGCAGCAATGGGAAAGCCGGAAACGAAGGTGGCTGACCTTTGCGCTGAACTCGGCATCACCCGGCAACCCTCTATCGTTTTGTCGGACCAGAAGGCGAGTTGCGAGGTAACCATCCGACGAAGGCCGCAGGTGCGTCTTTCAGGCCTTTGACCGTGGTTTGCGGGTCCATTTTTTGGCGAGTGCCAAGAGGGCCTGCACGATCGCCGTCTTGTCGATGACATCGGCGTCGAATTGGTCTGTGCCCCACCATTCGACGAGTTCTTCATGGCGTTCATGATCGGGATCGGCGAGCGCTTCGATGAGCTCCTGATATCCCCACGGCCCACCGATATCCTCGGGTGGGCAAGCGCCCATGGCGTCGATCAGGCTTATCGGATCAAGTCCGGGGAGCGCGGGAGCGATGCGTTCGATCTTGACCGAATGCTCCCAGCCGTCTCCGAAGTCGTAGAGGTATTTGAAGGATTTTGCTCCTGTGTCCTCGATCGCGGATTGTAGCGTTGCCTTGGCCGCGTCCAGCGGACCGTCACCCCAACCGGGGTCCGGCATGCCGAAGCCAATGTTCTTGATGCGGAACTCGTAAAGGTGGCTGTTGGTCCAGCCGAACGCAGCCTGAAGCACCAGGTGCAGCCGGTCGAGCCCAATTTCGAACGGCACGTCGATACGACGCATGACGGTCGGCTCGACATTGTCGAGCGTGATCTTGAGGCGGGCGATGGAGGTGGTCATGCGGCAATTGCCTTCTCAACCGGCTGATTGTTCTTCCATTCCCATGGCAGCAGGTCCGATAGCCGCGCTGATGATTGGTCAGCTATCCTCGCCAGCACGTCGGCGAGCCATGCTTGGGGATCAATGTCGTTGAGCTTGGCGGTCATGATCAAGGTAGCCATGAAGGCGGCGCGATCAGCACCACGATCCGACCCAGCGAAGAGCCAGGACTTCCTGCCAAGAGCGAAGCCGCGCAGGGCGCGTTCGGCGGCATTGTTGGTCAGGCAAATCCGGCCGTCGTCGAGGAAGGATGTGAAGCCATCCGAACGCTTCAGCATGTAGTCGATCGCCTCTGCGACCGGGCAACTGCGCGACAGTCTTGCCCGCTCAGTCCGCATCCATGTTTCGAGTTCCGTGACGAACTGCAAGCTGTCCTTTTGCCGCCGCTCCCGGCGTTCGTACGCGGACATTCCATTGACCTCGCGCTCGATATCGAACAGGGCGTCGATCCGTTGGACGGCTTCGAACGCAATCGGCGAGATCGGCGCAGCCTGCTTGCCGCGCTTGGCATTGGTGGCGATGTCAGCGAGAACAAAAAACTTGCGGCGCGAATGCGCCCAGCACAGTGCCTGGGTCAGCGGACCGGGATCACGGTTCACCTTGAACAGTGGATTATAGCCACCATAAGCATCCGCCTGCAGAATGCCGGTGAAGGTCTTCAGATGACGCTCTGGATGTTCCTGCCGCCGATCGCGGGAGGCATAATAGAGGGCCGCCGGTGGCGACGTTCCACCGAACGGCCGGTCGTCCCGCACATAGGTCCAGATGCGGCCCGTGTCGGTCTTGCCTTTCGCCAGAATCGGCACCGTGGTGTCATCGCCGTGCAAGCGCTCAGCGCTGAGAACATGGGCTTCGATCAGTGCATGCAGCGGCTTGAGCGCGGCTGCACAGGCACCAACCTGATCGGCCAGCGTCGACAGGCTGAGGTCGATACCCTCGCGGGCATAGCGCTCGCTCTGCCGATTGAGCGGCTGATGCTGGCCGAACTTCTCAAACAGGATCATCGCCAACAGGTTCGGTCCTGCAAAGCCGCGCGGTGTCACATGGAAGGGTGCCGGAGGCTGGGTGATCTTCTCGCATTGGCGGCAGGAGAACCTTTCTCTAACCGTCTGGATGACCTTCCACTGGCGTGGGATCACTTCCAATGTCTCGGTGATGTCCTCACCGAGCTTGGCCAGCTTGGACGAGCCGCAGCACGGGCAGCTTGAGGGAGCAGCGATAACGACACGCTCACGCGGCAGATGGTCGGGGAATGGTTTCCTTGACGGCCGCTTGCGCTCGAAAGCCCTGACGGTCGAGGCCTTGGCTGCAATCTCTGCCGCCAATTCGTCTTCGCCGGCGTCGGCTTCCAGCTCTTCGAGCTGCAATTCCATCTGTTCGAGAAGGCGGGCCTTGCGCTCCGACCGGCTGCCGTAAAGCTCGCGGCGGACCTTCTCGATCTCCAGCTTCAGGCGTGCAATCAGCGCTTCGGAATGGGAGGCAAACGCCTTGGCGCTGGCGGCCTCGGCTTGCGCCGCGCGACGTGCCGCACGCTCTGCCAGGATCATCGCATGAGCGCTGGCAAGGTCATCCGGAAGCTGTTCAGTCACGTCTGTCATGGCGAGATGGAATCATATTCGTGTCCACCTTTCCAGCCATTTCCGTTATCCAACCGATGTAGGACGCCAGGTTTTTTGCGGCATCCGCCAGTCGATGCCTTCAAGCAGATAGCCGAGCTGTGCAGACGTGATCACTACCGTGCCATCGGCCGCCGACGGCCACACGAACCGCCCGCGTTCCAGCTTCTTGGTGAACAGGCAAGCCCCCTGGCCGTCATGCCAGATCACCTTGATCAGGCCGCCGCCGCGACCACGGAAGACAAACAGATGCCCGCCCATCGGATCGCGCTTCAACGTCTCCTGCACCATCAGAGCAAGACCCGGAAAGCCTTTGCGCATATCCGTGTGCCCGGTGGCGAGCCAGACCTTCACGCCGCTGGGAACCGGGATCATCGATGCTCCAGCACATCCAATATTCGCCCGAGCGCCTCGGTATCGACATCGCTTTCTACCCGGAGGCGACGGCCACCACCAAGCTCGATCGTCACAATGCTGGTCTTCTTGCGCGGACGCGTCGTCGGCGATGACACCGGCAGGCGCGGCGCTGGCAACGCCTCCACGACCTGCACGGGGACAAGCTGTTGAACACGGACCGCAGGAACCTGGCAGAGTTCCTTGCGCCAGCGGAACAGCTGGCTCACATGGATGCCAGCCGATCGCGCAATCTCGGAGAGAACGGCCTCCGGTTCCAGACAGGCGGAAACCAGACGCTCTTTATCTTCTTGAGACCACCGCCGACGGTGCTCAACCGACGTGATCACCTCAACATGCTGCTTCGTCATAGGACTACTCCTAGTGTTTGCACTAGGACTTCCGATGTTCGGCATCACCTCACAAGGCGGCACTCACCGTGGGGTTACGTTGCGAGCCACTGGAGAAAAACTACTCGGACGGCATAAGCCCACAAAAATATAGATGTGATCGTGCGCTATGCCCCACCATTCGGTGATGCCGGCCAGATGGAACGAGACCTGCAGCGTGTACGAACGAGGCAATCACATTGCGGGTAATTGAAAACTTCCCCAGCGGTTTACGCTCATCCTGCTCCTAAGGGGAAGAAATCTGCGTGTCGGTTGCCAGTCGACCTCAAAAGGTGATGGTTTCGTCAATCTCGATTTGCTGGTCATCTTGTTCGAACCCTGGCCATTCCGGATCAAAAAACTCGGTATTGGAACCATGGCTGACAGTCAGACCATTGAAGCCATCCGTGGCCCGCAAAAAAGCTGTACGAATCTGCTCCGCCAGAGCAGAGTGATTCATCCCGAGCCGGATCTCCACGCTGTAGACGGCACACGCCCGTGAATCGCACCACATCGACGATACTCGAGGTCGAACGGTTGGCCCCATTGCTTCCACAATAGCTTGCATTGTCTCGAATTCGTGAATTACTGAAAAGCGGCTTGCCAGCACAACGCCGTGATGCTCGATTTGATCATACGGTGCCTTGGGGCCGCTTTCCGCACGGTCTAGTTCCAATTGAAGTCTCAATCGGGCGGCCAGGTCATTGCTGATTGCGTCGGTTTTGATCTCAGGCTCTTTCTGGCTATTCCAGCGTTGTGCTCGGTGAATGATCTGGTCGCAAAGTACGGAATTTGACGGGGCTAGAATGGTAGTTGTTTCTCCTTCAACCCGAATAATTTCTGCGGAAATCAATCTATCGATCTCATCGGCGAAGTCGGCTCGTCGAGCCAAGGACGGCAACAGTGATACAGGCAGTCCGCGCTGAACAATGGAGAGAGTTTCAGGGTCAAGCCATGGTGCGAAGTTTTCGTGTCCTTCGATGTTGAGAAGCATGCCCGAGACGATCTCGAGCCGCAACTTTTGTCCCTTGCCTGAACCAGGCATCAGGACAGAAGAATGCTTCCTGTGAACGAGTTCCAGGCTGGCACAGTACGGGATGACATCTCGCACCCACTTTTCTGACAGACCGCGTTTGTTGGAAGACGCGTCATCGCGATCTCTAACATACGATCGAACAGGAAGATGGCATGGAGCGGGCAGTTGCTGAATGAGCGCGCCCCAAAAGTCGAAAAGCGGCCTCGGAGGGGCACCAATCTGCAAATTCGTGGTCAAATCATGCAAGTCCCGGAAGCCACCCGCGCGTGCGACCGCGGCTTGGCATTTTGCCAGCGAATAGATGAGACTACTTGCGCTGAGAATACGCTTAAGTTGCTTGGCGTGGTTTTTGGCGCCGTCGAGCGTCGAATACATCGTTGCATCCTTCGTTCCGGCCATTGTCGACGCGCTGCTCGTCTCAGGCGGCCGGACAAAGTTGCGGTCACGTGAGCTATCAGGAGGAACGTTGGATCAATAATCCTTCGCCAGGCAGCGGCCACGCCGACGTCAGCGGCAGAATCAAAGACTAGCGTATTTTCATTCCTTGACACAAGCGGTACGGGTTCCCAATTATCGTTGTGGCCGTCTCGCCAGACCTTCTGCGGGGTCAAAGTGGGCTTCGCGTATTTTTATGGTCGATCGTCATATTCGGTCGATGTGTAATCCGCAGACATCGACGAGCTATGAGGATTTGACCGATGACATCCATCCCCTTCACTGAAGTTGGGGTACGCTCGGCTAAGCGTGCTCTAAAGAACTATTTTCCTACAGTCCGATCTTCTCATTTGACCGAAGCCCTCGCGGCAGCGTGTGGATTCAAGACGCATGCGGCCCTTGTCTCCGCGCTCGAAGCCGGCAGCGACCAGGACCCTAACTTCGTGCTGCTTGACCGTCTGTCGTTCGAAAAGCGGCTCTCGGACGTTTCCGGGCACGCTGTGAACGAAAGTGACATTCCGTTCCATCTACAAAATTTCGCAGTGCAGGCCGGCGGCATTAGCACCACGTCGCGGCGCTACTTCGAGATTGATTATTCCCGGTCGGCGCGTAAGCGGGCCTGGCGCAATGTGATGGTGGCAGCCATCAACGCGGGGATCGACCAACGCCTGTTCTCGATCCGGCCTGGTGACAATCGTTGGCCGGGTGGCGAAAATGGTGGGCCGCGTGAGACATTTTCGTTCAAATTCTCGATCGGAAACATTCCGGCTGTCGCATCGGTTCATGATGGCGGATTTGATGAACTGTCGGTCCACGCGGCGCTTTGGCCAACAGAGGACGGGCTTCGGATTGTCCGGTCGCTCAACGGAAACTTCCGCGCCGGCGAGGTTTTTGCGGCAGGCTGGTTGGAACGGCGGGACGGTGCCTGGCTTCAGGTATCTTCCAGCGGCCCTGAATTCGCGTGCCGCAAGCACCGTTTGGAAGAAGTCGCATCTTTGGAAGTATGGCCGCGGGGCTACGCTGACCGTGGAAGCTTCAAAATCTAACCGGATCAACGCTTAAGATAGCGAAATTTGCGAACGAAACCGCTCTCTGGATGTTGGCCGTGCCATTTTGTGCACGGCCATACGCCGGGATTTGAGACAAGGTGCTATAGGCTCAAAGCCTGTCAATTTCGTAGCGGGCCGCTGACCATGATGGCGCAAATCCAAGATCACACGCATCGAACTCGGCGCGCAAAGCTGGATGCAGGCTTCCATGCCCCTGATGATAGTCGGAGGTGTTGGAGCTTGCGAACACAATTCTTTGCGCCCGACCAACGGCTCGCTCTGAGATGACATACCGCAATACACCTTCGATGATGAGGCAGTCTTTGACGGACTGTTTCGCACGTGTCGCAGGCGGTCTAGCCTGCTGCACACGACCGAGCGCGGCATGGCTGTCGGCAATGCTGTGTGGGACTATGAGGCAGTTGTTCAATATGTCATCGGCGACTGTTCGGATAGCCTTTGTCAATGCCTGCGACTGTATAGTCATCGGGCTCGGCAATGCCGCACCAGTGCCGAACGCGGCAATGGATGTCAGCATTCCATTCGTTTGCTGAACTAGTCTGTCGAGCGAACGTGCTGTTTCCGCCTCGATCGCGTCGACGTGCTCCGCGAACTCGTCCTTGACTTGTTGCGTGACGGCGAACTGCAGAGATTGCGGGGATGCGTTCTGTCTCGCGTTGAGTGTCAGAACGGCATGAACATCATGGGTTCCAATGTTTTCCCTCACAACCGCCCGGATGACGTCGAGCAGTAAGCAGGTATCAAGAAAAAGAAGTGCGGGAAGTTTGCCCATGCCGGCTTCTCAAGCTTCGTCCTGATCGTAAGCCTCAAGCAGGCTGCGGGCGAATTCGTACTCGAGGGAGAGCTTGTCCGCTCGCTCGGGAGACCATCCGAGCCCTTCAACAAGCCACTGTCGCAGATCGTCCGGATAGAGCTTGCTGCCATCCTTATGGGTACGAACGATGAATGCGGCCCATCGCCGGAAATCATAGGGATGCGACGAACCCGTCGACATATTTGCCAAAGTCGAGAAACGCTTCAAAAGTTCAGCGGCTTGCGGTGAAACCCATTCTGTAATGCCAACTTCGTCACTGCTGATTTCGATGTGCAATCCAGGAAAGGTCTGGAGCAGCGGCTGAACAAATTGTGCGAATTCCAGCAGAACCTCATTGTACTGATCGACGGATATCTCACCCGATTCTCTCGGAACGATATTCGGAACCCATAGTCTGCTTTCTTCCAACATCAAAAGGAGGCCAGTCGGGGGAATCGTAGGGTCCCCGTCTCGCGCAAACGCATAACCAGCGGTTCCATCTCCCGATAGGCTGCGTAGCCGCTCCTCCGCTTCAACGTCATGCTGCCAGTTGGGGGGAAGGATGCGGCACACCACCACGGCAAGATCCTGCAACTGTGCCGGAGCGCCGGTGATCGTCAGATTTCGAAACCGTTTCATTGGCTATTTCCGAGAGTGCATCAAGGAGATCCACGCGTAACCTTGCGGATCTCTCTAGTCTATTTAAAAAGATTAGGCATTCTAACCAGTTCATTGCCTTTCAACACAATTGGTTAGCGTGCCAGGTTTGCATCAACTTCCAATTTGCCCCGGTTACACAACTATGCGGCATCGCGACTGTCGATGATTTCCTGAATCGCGCTTCGTATCGCATCTGAAGAGAGGCGGTCGTGGTTGCCAAGATAGGTTTTCGACGACCCGTTCCAAATGCTACCCTTTGTGACGAGCATGATCTGTCCATTTAGCAATCTCAGGATTGTTTGCGCACTTTCGGGAACCTCCTGTTCGTCTCCGAACTCGTCGGCATAATAGCCGTCGTGCAGGGCTCCTCGCTCGACGTAGTCGCCACGGCCAATGTCGACGACTTCTTCTTGCCGTCGTTCCGCTATCCTCGTTCGATCTCCGTAAGTGTCCGTCGGCGCGAGATCGGCCAATTCCAACAGTAAGAACGATTCCGCTGGATCTGAATCAAGGCGCTCAAGCAAGAGGCTTCGCGGCTTCGCGATAACGGCTGTCCCGGAGAATATTCCGAACTCGATACAACCTGGCTCTCTACTTTCAGACACCGACAAGAAATCAAAGCCTCCTCCGGTCGGCAGGTGTGCGTGATTACGGTTGGAGCCCATGAAGGGGGTGAGCGCCTGGATGATCGGGCCTACGCCGATGATCGACAGCGTGGCGTCCCCTGCAGTCGTGAGTTGATCAACCTTGGCAGTCCAATCTGCACGAGATCGCGTGTGGAAATCTGAAAGTGACATGGGTTTTGTCGTCCTGGCGTTGAAGGTAGGCGCCACGGTTCGCGGAATTTGCTTCTGCGGTGCGAGGGCGCGCTTTGCTTGAGTGAAGCTCTGGTAGCCAGCAATTTTCGCGGCCTCTTCGAGGGCTGCCGTGTGCTTGACGGACTTCTCGGTCGCAATCTTCTTCGCGAGACGTTTGATGCCCTCGATGGAGGACGGACGAACGAAACCAATCGACATGCCGATTCTCCGGCTCTTTCGAAGTGTCGCCCGCTCCACTTCCCGAGCCCGAACCAGACATGGACGGGTGGGTGTTCATCGACAGCGCCGCTTGCAGCTTTACGTTGACGGGCGTCAGGCTCCTGCCAAGAGCCGTAGTCTACATGGGGCCTTTTGAGATGTTTGCCAAGACGCCGAAGCAAAAATTTGCGCAGCGTCGCGACGCCTGTCGTGCGAAAAGGAAAATGAGGCGGGAGAGTGAAAGCATTCCGCCTCACGAACTAGTCGGTAGCACCTTTTCCCGCGCTTGGCGTTCCCGCTGACGTAGCCGCTTGACATAGGTAGCTTCGACTATCTCGTCCTCCGACAAATCCAGAGCGCAGCTTCCGATTGCTGCATAAGAGGAATCGCTAAGTGAGAAGTCGCTTGGCAGGAAGCCGTTGTTTGAGACACCGTTCTCTTCGATCGCCTTGAACAGCGCCTTGAAATAGTCGGCCAATGACGCCCGAGATCCTTGCGTCCCCACCTTGGTCATTGAATCCGATGCCTTGGACGTTGCTGATGCCGCGTCTTCAGCCAGTATCCCGACGAAGTCGGCAAGGCTCGGCCAATACTTCATATCGAACTGCCCGCTGAGGCTTTCGAGCTTTTTTCGGACATAAGATTGAAACAGGTAATTGTCGTGTGAAGCTGCGACGATTACCTCGCAAACATCGTAATGCGTTTCGCTGTAAAAGCGCGATGTGTTGTGCAACTTGCTGCGTTCATGAAGGAGCTCGGCCAGATCTTTGGCCCGTTCTGAAATCAAGCCATTGACCGCTTCAAGCCGTTCCCGGCCTTTGCGCGCTCGCAAGTTTATCGGGATTCCATTGTGCCGTCGTATAGAGGATGGCTTTCAGGCAACTCCCGAGTGCATTCGGTCGCGCATGAAGCTTCCTGTAAATTTCGTCATAGGCGTCGACGAGTTCCAAACGTCTGTCAAGCAAACGGTGGGCGACAGCATTTTCACTGCGAAGGATATTGTTTTGAGTGTTGTAGCGTATCTCCTCGCGGAGAGCTGCTTCGCATGTGTCGGTGGCATCGGATCGTGACATTGAATACCTCGTTGAGAAGACAATGATCCAAAATTACTCGATGGCTAAACGAAGTGCGGTACCTGGATGCAGAAACATCTGGCGTTCTCAGGTACTAGTGGACTGATTCCAACGCTTGGTGCCCCCGTTTGACGGCGGCGATGATCTCATCCGGGTCTGCTTTCCAGATGAATGGTTTCGGTTCCTGATTGTGCTCTTTGACGAAGCGGTTGATGGCCG